>Ga0182011_10004123_pt1 | contig 11714 bp, 7 predicted proteins | sample 711E1DmetaG_FD_120481 | JGI IMG/M metagenome (GOLD analysis project Ga0182011, IMG submission 120481) | Permafrost microbial communities from Stordalen Mire, Sweden - 711E1D metaG | ecosystem: Environmental > Terrestrial > Soil > Wetlands > Permafrost | place: Sweden: Stordalen | collected... | reverse complement strand
GTCGCACATCCGCGTGGTCCATCCTGGGCTCGATGTGGATGTTGCTCGCGCCAGCCTTGACCGCGTGCGCCACGATCTCGTCGACCAGGCGAGTGACGTTGACCTCGTCGACCTTGACGCCCTCGGGCGGCTCGACCCGGTCGCCCGCTACATACTGGACCATATCTCCCGAGTCACCTTCGTCGGAGGCCAGGTCATGTCCGTAGAGCTCGCGGATCGCCTCCTTGGTCGCATCGCGCGTGCACACCACGTACTCGATGGTACAGCCGGTCTTGAACGCCAGCATCTCGGCGGCCTCCACATCGATCGGGCCGCAGATGGCCAGGGTCAGGACGTTATCGGAGATCTGCACCGGTACGATCTCGTTGAGGACCGCGGTCTGCTCGTCGACGTATCCGGCCACATCGCCGCTGATGCCCGAGGGGTTTATCTTGACCATCGGGTCCTCGAGGTAAGCCGACAGCGCTTCCGCGAGCTCCTCGGAGCCCAGAGACCCAAGGCGGACCAGCTGGTTCGTGGGCCTGGAGTGGTCGCGCTCGGCGGTCTGCTCGGCCTCGGCGAGCTGGGGTGCGGTAATGCGGCCGTTGTTCACCAGGTACTGCAGGAACGCGTCTTCGTAGCCCACTTCGCACCTCGCTAGTCGGGCGGCGGCCCCGTGGGTCTCGCCTCGGTGATGAGTCTCGACAATCAGGCCGCACGCGTCAGGGAAGGGACGTAATCATAATACTATTTACACCGCGGCGTTCGAAACAGGCCCGCCGTCACAGGATGCGGCGGCAGGCGGAGACGTCGGACCGTGCGGACAGCGGGGTCATCTTGACCACGTCCCCGGTGCGCGGGGCGTGGATGAAGAACCCTCCGCCCAGGTATATGCCGACGTGGTTGTTGCGCCTGAAGAAGACCAGGTCGCCTGGCGCCAGCTCGGACGGCGCCACCGCCCGTCCGCAACGCACCTGGTCGAAGGTGACGCGCGGCAGGCCCACTCCGATCTGGGCGTAGACGTAGCAGACGAGACCGCTGCAGTCGAAGCTGTTGGGACCGGTGGCGCCCCAGACGTAGGGTTGCCCAAGGTGCTGCATCGCCAGCAGCGCCACCATCGTGGCCGCGCCCTGGGCGTCTTTCACCTTGCCGCTCGCGATCAGGCTCTTGAGGGCGTTGAGCGTGGTGGGGTCGGTGGTGTACCAGATGGCGCCGCTGGCGAGGAGGGCGTCCATGTCCACCTCCGCCGCCGAACATGCGCTGACCCTGTCCGGGCCTATCCCCAGCCTCCGCAGCAGCAGAGACTCGGGGCGCACGGACACCACCACCCTGGCACGCTGTCCGCCGTCACTGACGCTCACCTCGTCGGCGGTCGCCCCGTTGGCCGCCGCGAACCTGCTCGCCGCGGCCTGGGGGCCCACGCCGGTCGCGAAGAGCGGGAACGACTCCTGCACCGCGGCCAGCGCCGCCGAGTTCGCTGCGTCCTTGGCCCTGCACCTCGCCGCGATGTAGAGACCGATATCCGCAGTCAACAGCGACAGGAGCGCGATGAGCGCGATGCAGCCGACGGCCGCGGCGGACACTCCACCGCCCTGCCGCCTGAAGCGCGCGGCGACGCGTGGCCCGGTCCGCGTGCCGGGGGCGATCACTGGGACCGCTCCAGCGACATGGTGGTCGATCGCTTGAACGAGGGCCTGGGTATGATGTGCTCGAGACCGGGAAGCAGCAGCGGCACGCGGTAGGTCACGGTCACCTTGACCGGGCAGCCTTTGTCGCGGCCTTCGGCGAACAAGACCTCGACATCCGCCTGCCCACCCGGAAGGTTGCCCGCCGAAGACAGCGCCGCCTTCTTCGCTTCGGCGGCGTCGTTGGTCTCCGCCGCACGCCTCGCCCCATCGCGGCTGGCGCCGGTCACCACCAGGTAGCAGTTCAGTGCCAGCGCGACCTGGCAGATGGCCACCACCATGAGCATCAGCACAGGGATGACGATCGCCATCTCGACGGCGGCCTGACCTTTCTGTCGGGCATACGCGCCATCCGCGCGCATCAGGCACCCCGTGCGAATGTGATGAGGCCGGTCGCGACCAGGAGCCCTATCGAGAGCGGGCCCGCGTAGGGGATACGGACCGCCTGGGCCTCACTTGCGGGATCGGCGCCACCTGCAGTTCCCCGAACTGGTACTTCGCCGAAGGCGCGACCCAGAACGGGTTCCAGGAGTGGTTGAGCGTCCAGAACCCGGGCAACAAGACGGCGACCGTGAACATCACCTACATGCTGGGCAAGGGCGCTCCGGTGACCCAGAGCGTGACTGTCAATCCGCACGCCAGGGCCACGATCGACGTCAACGGCGCGGTCGGCTGGGGCAAGGACGTCTCCGCCAGGGTGACCACCACGGGAAGCGTGATCGTGGAGAGGCCGATGTACTTCAACCAGCACGGTTGGACGGGCGGCCACGACGTCGTCGGTTTCCATTACTAGAGCCATGAAGAGATAGAACTGATGGGCGGGCCGTATAGCCATGCGGCCCGCTCTTCTTTATTATTAGTGGACTGGCACAGGGAGGGGACGGCACGAGGACCCCGAGTCCTCGAGGGAGGCGGAAACACGGCGTTCTCATCAGAGGAAGCAACTCGCTGTCGGTCAATATTGGATGGAGTGGGCCTCACCGCTTGCGCATTATCGAACACGCGGTCAAAATATTATTCACGGTCAGGAAAATATAGTATACTCAAGTTAACCATTCTTAACTATAGACAACTAAACGAACTGTGATGGCGCGGGGGTTGGGTTTTCCTTTCCCTTTTTTGCCTTCTGAGGTGGCCGGGGCACGCGCCCCTGTCTTGAATGCCGGAGTGTTGAATGGCCAGTGAGGCTAACGTCAGAGGTCTGGTTAAAAAGGCAAAAACCCGGGACCCGGAGGCTTTCGGCATGCTCTACGACGAGTATGTTGATCAGATCTTCCGCTACGTCTACTACAAAGTGGGCAACCTTACCGAATCCCAGGACCTGACGGGCCAGACATTCTTGAAGGCCTTCGAGAACATAAACTCCTACGAGATGCGCGACGTGGCCTTCAGCTCCTGGCTTTACCGGATAGCCCACAACCTGGTGGTGGACTTCTTCAGGAGGGAATCGAAGCGCGAGAGCGTGCCGATCGACGATCAGCCGCCGACCGCTTCCCCCCGGGGAAATCCGGTCGAATCGGTCCTGGCGGACCTCGAGAGCGAGCGCCTCTACAAGGCGATGCAGAAGCTCACGCACAACCAGCGAGAAGTCCTGGTCCTGAAGTTCATCGACAGCCTCTCCAACGCCCAGGTCGCCGAGATCATGGGTATCTCCGTGGGAGCCGTGAAGTCCACCCAGAAGCGCGGCTTGCTCGCTCTGAACCGGATCTTGAGCAACTCCAGCGGCACCGACTACCTCGAGCGGGTCTGATTATTCGCCTATCTGGTGATTTTTCCTCTACCTGAAGCCGTATCTTTACGTCCCCTGTATCGTTTAAGCAAGCGGGAATCCAGAGATGCGTCCGGTGTGAAAGGTGGGAAGTGGTTCGCTTGAATGAAGATTCAGGTAACCTTTTTGACAAGTCTCTCGACACGGTCCGCAAGGACCGGAGCAAACTCGATTCCATTCTGAGCAAGCACACGGATGTCCGTGCTGAGCTCGAGCCGGTCCTCAAGACCGCGATGGTTGTCGAGAGCGTCGAGCAGCCGAGCATGTCTGCGAAGTCCAGGCAGGACTTCAGGCAGCGTGTGCTCAGCATGGGTGTGGTAGGTGCCGCAGCAGGCGTCACCGCGGCCGCGCCCAGGGTAAGAGCGGCAAGAGTCGGCCCGGCATCGTTGGCGCCAGGGCGCAACGTGCTGGTGCGGCCGAGGATGCAGGCTCTGGTCAACGTCGTAGTGATAGCCCTCATGTTGGTCAGCGTCGTCGTGGCCGGGACCATGGCGGTGCCTGGCACCAAGTACCCCACCGGCCAGCTCCTCGGGGAGCTCGCCAACCACAAGTACCTCATCGAGGGCATCATGAAGAACTCGGACCCCAAGAACATGGCCAAGGCCATAAACCAGAACCCCAACTTCCTCTCCTCGCTGGTCGCCCAGCTCCCACCCCAGGTCATCGCGGTCGCCATCAACAAGAACCCCGAGATGAGCGTCAAGATGATCTCGCTGCTGGACCCGCAGGCGGTCGCGGTGCCGATCAACGGCAACGGCAAGACGATCGCCTCCATCATCTCCAACCTGGATCCCCAGGTTCTGGGGCGCGTCATCAACGCGAACACCAAGATGTCTAGCGAGCTGATGAAGTATCTCGACCCGCAGGTGGTCGCGCTGATCGTGAACGAGAACGGCCAGTTCCTGGGCAACCTGATCGGATCTCTCTCGCCGGTGGTCATCGCCGACGTCATTAACAGCAACGGGCCGTTCCTGTCCGCGGTGATGGGCACCATGGACCCGCAGAACACCGCGATGATAGTCAACAACAATGGACCCTGGCTCTCGACGCTGGTCGGGAGGCTCAACGGTGACGTCCTGGCGAACGCCATCAACTCCAACGAGGCGTTCGTCATGGCAGCGATGAAATACCAGAACCCCGACATCATGGCCGGAGTGGTCAACGCCAACGGCGACTGGATCGCGAACCTGGTGGGCAGGCTCAGCCCGGACGTGCTCGCAGGCGTCGTCAACAATAATGCCGGCATGGTGACCAAGCTCATGGACAGCATGGACCCGACGGTCGCCGCCGACATCATCAACAACCAGGGCTTCATGCTCAGGGTGGTCGGGGCTCTCAACCCGGGCTCGCTGGCAGGGGCTCTCAACGCCAACGGGACTTTCCTGACGGCTCTGGTCCAGCACCTCGACCCGGCGCAGATGACCAAGTCGATGGATGCCAACCAGCAGTTCCTGGCCAACGTGGTCGCCAACGTCTCGCCCGACTTCGTGGCGTCGATCGCAAACAACCAGGCCTTCCTGACCAAGGTGATGGCCGTTTCCGACCCCGCGATAACTGCGGGCGTCGTCAACAACAACCAGGCCTTCATAGACTCGCTGATCAAGTACATCAACCCGCAGGTCATCGCGGTGGCGATGAACTCGGCGCCCAAAGCGACCCAGGAGCTTCTGCAGAACCTCAACCCCGACGTCATCGCCGGGGTGGTCAACGGCAGCGAGGGGTTCCTGCAGCAGATGATGGGCAAGATGAAGCCTGACGTGAGCGCCAAGATACTCAACGCCAACGGGCCGTTCCTGACCTCACTGATCGGGCGGCTCGACCCCAAGGCGCTGGCCGGGGTGCTCAACTCGAACCAGGCGTTCCTGACCAACATGATGCTTCACACCGACGTGAACACGACGGCCAACATAATCAACTCCAACGGCGCGTTCCTCAAGCGGCTCCTGGGGTACCTGAACCCGCTGGTGCTCGCCAACGCCATGAACGCCAACCGCACGATGACCACCAGGATGCTCAACTACCTGTCGCCATCGGCGGTGGCCTCGATCGTCAATGCCAACGGTGACTGGCTCAGAAGGCTTATCGGCTACCTCGACCCGGCGGTGCTCACACAGGCCACCCATGACAGCGAGGCGTTCATGGAGGGCCTGATGGCCAACCTCGACGTGAATGTCGTAGGCGGCGTGGTCAACAACAACTCCGACGTCCTGGGCACGCTGGTGAGAAGCCTAGATACCAACAGGCTGGCGGCCGCGATCAATGCCAACCCGAGCTTCCTGCAGGGCATGATCTACTGGATGGACGCACAGTCCATGGCCGACATCCAGCACCAGATCCACCTCGACCAGGGAAGCGAAGACATAGTGGGACGGCTGCTGGAGGCCATTCACACGGCAGGCGCCGAGGGAGCGCTCGCCACGGCGATCAACAACAACCCGACTTTCCTGGCCAATATGATGGGCGACCCCAACCAGGCGTCGCTCATAGCTGACGTAGTGAACTTGCCGGCGGTCTCGGGGGTCCCCAACGGGCTCATACTGCAGCTGCTGCAGTCGCCGCCCAGCGGCCTGGACCCGGCGGTCCTGGCCACGGCGATGAACGCGCATCCGGACGTCACCGGCAGGCTGCTGGCAAACCTGCAGCCGTCCGTGATATCGAACGCCCTGAACGCGAACCCGAACCTTCTGCCGGACCTTCTGGCAATAGTGGATCCTGCGCTGATCACCCAGACGATGCTCAACGGTGACAACCACTTGATGAAGCACCTGGAGCTGCACGTCAAGGCGAAGGCGAAGGTACCGATAATGGGATGGATGACAGCCGAAGCAAACCTGTGGACAGTGTACGCGACTTCGACTCATCCCTGATGGTTGTATGAGCGACAAGAACTGGAGGCTTGGATAGCATGTTACTATCGCGGGGCATGCAGGGAGTCGTAAACATCGTGGTGATCTTTCTCCTCCTTGCCATGGTGATAATGGGTGGAATGATGGTGCTCCCCAAGAACCCGATGGGTACTCTTATGGGCAAGCTCATCAGCCAGCCCGGTATGCTCTCAGGCCTCCTGAACAAGCTCGATCCCAAGGTGCTCGCGGCCGCGATGAACGCTGACCCGACCATGATGTCCAAGATGATGTCCGAGCTTGACCCCAAGATGGTGGCCACCACGGTCAACGAAAACGAGACGTTCATCGTCCAGCTGGTCAGCTACCTGGACCCGGCGGCGATGTCAGCCGGCATGAACCAGAACGTAGGCTTCATCACCGAGCTGCTCAAGTATGTCAAGCCGGAAGTGGTCGCAGGAGCGGTCAATGCCAACGGCAAGTTTATCTCCGAGCTCATCGGCCAGCTGGACCCGAAGGTCCTGGCCGCGAGCATGGCCAGCAGCACCGATTTCACGGCAAAGGTGATGAACTACCTGGACGCCAAGGTGCTCGCCGATGCGATCAGCGCCAACGAGTCGGTCCTGACCCAGCTGGTGGCGAACATCAGCACTGACGTGGTCGCCAACGCGGTGAACGCCAACGCCGCGACCAGCTCCAAGGTCCTGAACTACCTCAACATCAACGTGCTCGCGAGCGTCATCAACTCCAACGGGCCGTTCATCACGCAGCTGGTGGGCAAGCTGAACCCCGAGATGCTGGCTCGCGCCACCAGCCAGGACCCGACATTCACGGTGAACCTGGTCAACAAGCTCGACCCGGTTGTCATAGCCGGGATAGTGAACAACAGCGGTGCGCTCATCTCGGGCCTGCTGGAGCGCCTGTCGCCCGAGCTCATCAGCGCGGTCGCCAACAACACCGAGATGACCAACAAGCTGATGGCCAAGCTCTCGCCGTCCTCGATAGGGGGCCTGGTCAACCAGATCGGTCCGTTCGCGACCTCTCTGTTGAACTCGCTCGACCCCAACATGCTGGCGGGCGTGTTGAACAACAACATCAGCTTCGTCAAGGCGATGAGCAACAGCAGCAACCCTGACCTGATCGCCAACGTGCTCAAGAACCAGCAGTTCCTGACCAACGTAATCGCCAGGATAAACCCGGTACCGATCGCCGCCGCGATGAACGCCAACAGCCAGATGATGGCCGGACTGATGAGCCACCTCAACCCGAAGGTCATAGCCGGGCTGGTCAACGATAACACCGATTTCATAGCCAAGCTGCAGACCTATATGGACCCGACCACCACGGCGAACAGCGTGAACTCCTCGGGCTCGTTCCTGACCAGGCTGGTGTCGAAGCTCGACCCGACGGTGCTGGCGAAGGCCATCAACGCCAACCCGGATGCGTCGTCCAAGATAATGAAATACCTGAACGTCGACGTGATAGCGGGCGCGGTCAACTCCAACGGGACGTTCCTGACCAACCTGGTCAAGAGCCTGAACACCACGGTGCTGGCCAACGCGCTCAACGCCAACCCGGCGATGACCAGCCAGCTGCTCGCCAGGCTGAACGCTCCGGTCATCGCTGACGTGGTCAACAATAACGGGACGTTCCTGTCGAACCTGATGAGCCACCTGAGCCCGCAGATCACCGCCGAAGCGGTCAACGCCAACGGCGCTTTCCTGCAGGGCCTGCTGGCGCCCACCGATCCCGTGACCGGTCACGTGGGGGTAGAGCCGGGCATAATCGCCAACGCGGTGAACATGAACCCGGACTTCCTGGTAGGCCTGATAGCCAACCTTGACGCCCGGACCACCGCGGCTCCGATGAACAGCCCGGCGGGACAGCAGTTCAGCGACGATCTGATGAGGAGCGGGCTCGACCCGCAGGTAGTGGCGCGCATCCTGAACGGAAGCGGCGCCTGGATAGCCCAGCTCCTGTCGCACCTGACGCCCAGCGTGGTCGCCAGCGCGGTAAACAACAACCAGCAGTTCGTCACCGACATGATGACCTACATGCAGCCGGCGGACATGGTCGACGTCATCAACCATAACCTGATAGCCCAGGACACCCTGGTAACGCTGGTAGGAGACCTGCAGGGCAGCGTGATAGCGCAGGCGACCAACGCTCATCCCGAGATGATGGCCGCCATGCTCGACCCGACGGTTCTGCCGGGCGGGGCCCACGTGGGCATCGACCCGTCCATCCTCGAGCCGATCCTGGCGACCACCCAGGCCGCGAACTTCCTGGGGCCGTTCATGGCGAACATGAGCCCGACCGGGACCAGGACTCTTCTGACAAGCAGCGGCAACTTCATCGGTAACCTGCTCAACCGGACCACCGGCGGGATCAGCGCGAACACGATCCTGCAGGCGATCGCCGGACCGACAAACTCGGGAAGCATAAACCCGAGGACGGGCACCGGATACAACCCGAGCCAGAACGTGCTGCGCCGCACCTGGATGTACGGCGCGACGCAGATCATATACGTCTGGACGCTGCCATCCATGAACGGCTGGGTCCAGATAGACGACGCGAGACTGAATACGACGGCCGGCGAACCGCTCGATCACTGGTAGGGAGCACTAGGAAGAGAGGCTAGGAGACAGAAGATGCTGTATAACCGCAGTCTCCAGACACTGATAAACGCGGTGGTGATCCTACTGCTGGTAGGAGTCGCCGTGGTGGGGTTGGTTGGGTTCCTCCCGGCCAGGACGCCACTCGGGCCACTCATCGGCAAGATGAGCAGCAACGTCAAGAGCACCAGTTCGATGCTTGCTGCCCTCGACCCGAAGGCCGTGGGCAAGGCGATACAGGATAACCCCCAGTTTGTGGTGGACGTGATGCAGTACATGAACCCCGGTGGCACGGCCACCGCGGTGAACGATAACCCCGAGTGGGTCAGCGAGGTCCTCTCGTACGTCGACGGCAAGGTGGTGGCCAACGCCATCAACAAGAACGAGAAGTTCCTGTCGGCCACCATGGCAAACGCGAATCCCGAGGTGACGGCGCAGATAATAAACAAGGCCGGACCGTTCCTGAGCGACCTGGTCGGGGCCCTGGACGCCAAAGTGCTGGGGAACGCCATCAACGAGAACGGCGACTTCCTGACCAAGCTGATCGGTTACACCGACTACCAGGTGGCGGCGAAGTCGATGAACGCCAACCCCGAGTTCACCGCCAAGCTGGTCGGATACCTCAACCCCGACGCGATCGCGGGCATACTCAACAACAACGGTCCCTGGATAGCCCAGCTGGTCAGCAAGCTCGACGCCAACGCCCTTTCGCAGGGCATGGCGCAGAACACAACCTTCATCGCGCAGCTGCTGCCGCAGCTCGACCCCAACGTCATCGCGGGCGTCGTGAACGGCAATGAGACATTCCTCACCAGGCTGGTGGGGGCGATGAACCCCGATGACCTGGCCAGGACCAGCCAGCAGACCTCCGGGTTCACCTACCAGGTCGCGATGAACATCAGCCCCAACCTGATCGCCACGATAGCCAACAACCAGGCGTTCCTGACCAGGTTCATGTCCAAGATGGACCCGGTGGGCCTGGCCAAGAACATGGCTTCCACCACCGACTTCACCTCGAAGCTGATAAGTTACCTGGATCCCAAGGCGATCGCGGGTATAGTCAACAACTCGGCGCCGCTCATCACCGGCGTGCTGGGCAACCTGTCGAACGAATTCCTGGCGGCGGTGGTCAACAACGCCGATATGATCAACAAGCTGGTGCCCAGGCTCTCGCCGGGCCCGATCGCCAACGCGCTTAACGCGAACGGGCAGTTCCTCGCGGGCCTGATGCAGAATATGTCCACGGTGGGCACGGCTCAGGCGATAAACCAGAACCCCGACTTCCTCAAGGCGCTGCTGGGGTACCTGAACGTCGACAAGCTCAACGACATGATGTCGTCGACCTGGTCGTGGACGGCAGGGCTGGTCGGAAAGCTCGACCCCAACGTCATTGCAGGTGTGGTGAACGCGAACGGGTCGTTCCTGGCCAAGATGGTGTCCAAGCTTGACGCCAACGCGATGGCGGCCGGCATGAACGCTGACCCGTCGTTCGTGATAAATCTGGTCGGAAAGCTCAACCCGGCGGTTGTGGCCAGCGTGGTCAACAACAACGGGCCGTTCGTGCAGCAGATCATGGGTAAGATGGACGTGAGGACGACGGCCGAGGCGCTCAACTCCAACGTCCCATTCGTGACCGCGCTCGTCGGGGACCTCAACCCGGCGGTGGTGGCGACGATCGTCAACAACACTGCCAGCATGTCGAGCCAGATGATAGCGTACCTGAACCCCGCCGTGATAGGCGTGGTCATCAACAGCAGTCCTACGTTCCTGAACGGATTGGTGTCAAACCTGGAGCCCGGCGTGATAGCCGGAGCCATCAACACCGCGGGGGGCCAGAATTTCCTGACGGCGATGCTCAACCCGGCGATCGGCATGGACCCGCGGGTGCTCGCGCAGGTCACCAACGACAACCCCAACTTCTCAAAGGCCTTGATGGCCACCTACAACCCGGTCTTCCCCGACCAGGGCGGCATCAACCCTATGATCATCGCAAGTGCGATCAACAGCAACGAGCCGGTCATCCAGGGCATAATCGCCAACCTGGACGCCGACGTGATCAACAACGCCATGGACTCGACCACCCTGAAGAGCTACCTGCCTGACGGCAGCGCGCGACCGGGCGGCCCCAAGGGCATGGTGTACGACCTGGTCAAACCGGTGGCTCAGGGTGGAATCGACCCGGCCATAATAGCGAAGATAGTAAACTCGAACCCGGCGTTCCTCGGAGACCTGATGGGCGGGATGGACCCGGTAGCGACGGCAAACACACTGGGGTCCGCCAACGGCCGGGCGTTCGTGAACAGCGTGATCAGCGGGGTCGCCAACTACAGCGACCCGGTGACCCACACCAACCTGGTATTGAAGAACGTTGCGGATGCCCTGTGCACGCCGGGCGCGATCGAGATGTCCAGGCAGCTGATGATAGCTCTGGCCGATTCCAACAGCGTTAACTTCCTTGTCGGACAGCTGAACCTGGCGGGCCTGAACAGCGCGCTGGCGATGATCACGATGAAGACCTGGAGCAACAACAGTTTCCTGAGCGACCCGTACATGTATGGCGTGTTCAGATATGCCGCGGCGGTGGATGCGCCGTAGCGGCGAGGGCAGCAACAATAGCGTGATTCACAAGCGGGAACCTGGTTCCCGCTTGTTACATCATAAGGGTTGTATGACTTCGATCAGCGCAGCGGAAACCGGCAACACCTACGGTTAGAAACATGAGGATGACCACTTCCAGGAAGCGCACCGGAGCGCGGTTGTTCGCGAGTGTGATCGCGGGGCTTGCGGTCGTGCTGGTGGCGCTCGCGCTGCCCATGGGCGCGGG
>Ga0182011_10004122_pt1 | contig 11716 bp, 14 predicted proteins | sample 711E1DmetaG_FD_120481 | JGI IMG/M metagenome (GOLD analysis project Ga0182011, IMG submission 120481) | Permafrost microbial communities from Stordalen Mire, Sweden - 711E1D metaG | ecosystem: Environmental > Terrestrial > Soil > Wetlands > Permafrost | place: Sweden: Stordalen | collected... | reverse complement strand
GCGCTTATTCTTGGGGATCCCCAGGGCCTTGTAGATGCCGTCGATGCCGAACTTGGGTCCCTGGTAGCCCGCGAGGATGGCCTTGGGCATGCGCAGCTCCAGCAGCTTGAGCCTGCCGGCCATGCTGATATTGCCCAGGCACGCGGTCAGGAGCATGGGAATCTGGTTCTCGATGTTGGACGCGGGGAAAGCCATCTGCACTATCCACTGCCGGTTCTTCACGTCATCGGGCACGACGTACTCGTAGTAGGGCGCCTCGAAAACGTTGATGACCTTGGCGACGTGTCTCGCCCTGACCTCGGGCGTCTCTCCGGGGACCGGGGTCCAGGTGCCGGTGGACTGCTCGATGGCGATCACGGGGGCCAGGGAAACTACGTCCAGCTCCTTGGGGAACTCGACGTAATATGTCGCGATCACGTGTTTCTCAAAATCGATGCCCTCGGGGAGCGCATAAGGCTCGGCATCGTACGGCCCGATCTCGCAGGTCAGGTCCTCGGCCCACGGTTTCTTGTTCGACGCTCTCGCTGCTGGTTTCCTGGCCGGCTTCTTTGCCGGCTTCTTTGCTGGCTTCTTGGCTGGTGGCATTGTCGTCCTCCTTGTTTCAGGCTTGCGTGCATTATAAGAGAACGCGGCGGCTATGGCTAACAACCGGCCCTCTCAGCCGTTCATCCTCCCGTACAGCTTCTTGAGACTTGAATATGTGTCCTTGAAGTACGAGAAGGCCTCGTCGTAGACCTTCTGGTACTCGGGGCGCGGCGTGTAGGTGTCGGTCACCTTCACCGCGTCGCGCAGGGATGCGAAGTTCTTGTACTCGCCCAGCCCCAGCGCGGCGATGAGCGCGGCCCCGCGGGCGCCCGACTCCTGCGGCTCGTCCACCACCTCGATGGTCGTCCCGCACACGTCGGCGTAGGTCTGCATCCATATCGCGCTCTTGGCCCCGCCGCCGATCGCGCGCAGGACCACGTCCTCGAAGCCGCAGCCCCGGACCCCCTCGAGCATCCAGCGGCCGTGCAGCGCCACGCCCTCGAACACCGACCGGACCAGGTCGCCCCTCTTGTTGTCCAGGCTCAGGTTGACGAAGCCGCCGCGCACCGTGGTGTCCGGTATGGGCGAGCGCTCGCCGAACATCCAGGGGCAGAACAGCAGCCCGTTCGAGCCGGGCTCGGCCTCCGCGGCCTTGTCGTTCAGCCAGTCGTACACGTTGCGGCCCCCGCCCCAATCGACATCGGGCGGCGCGACCTCCTCGGCGAACCACTTGAAGCACGCGCCCGCGCTCTCGGTCTCCGCGAGCAATATGAATTTATTGGGGTCGGCTGAGGCAATGCTGACGATCCCCTTGCGGCCGTCGTTGATCGCCTTGGGCATGGTCACGGCGATCCAGCCGGAGGAGCCGATGTAGACGTGCGCCTGGCCGTCGAGGACTGCTCCCGATCCCACGGTCGCGCTGGTCACGTCGCCCGTGCCGACGAATACCGGCACGCCCGCGGGCAGGCCCATCTCCTCCGCCGATGAAGCGGTGAGCTCTCCGGCCTTGTCCGAGGAAGGCGCCACCCTGGGCATCTTCTCCCGGTCGAGCCTGAAGAGCTTGAACAGCAGATCGTCCCAGTCCTTCTTCTTGAAGTTGAACATGCCCGTGCCCGATGCGGCGGCGTAGTCGTAGACGAACTCGCCGCAGCACCTGTGGACCAGGTAGCTGTTGACCTCCAGGAACTTGTGGGTGTCGGCGTATGTCTCCGCCTCGTGTTGTCTGAGCCACATGAGCTTGGGGATGACATCCTTGCCGGTCGGCAGCCCGCCGGCGACCGCGAGCAGCACCGTCCTGGTCAGTCGGCGCACTATCTTGTCGGCCTGCTCCTGGGCGCGCGCGTCCAGCCAGATGATGGCGGGGCGGAGCGGCTTGCCGTCCTTGTCGACAGGCAGCACGCCGATCATCTGGGTCGAGAAGACGATCCCGGCCACGTCGGCGGGGTCGACCTTCGACTCCGCGATTACCTCGCGGGTGGAGACGGTGACCGCCCTCCACCAGTCCTGGGGGTCCTGCTCGGCCCAGCTCTCCTTGGGATAGGAGGTGGGATAGGGCTGGAACATGCTGGCGATGATCTTGCCCTGCATGTCGGTCAGGGCGGCCTTGCTACCGCCCGTGCCCACGTCGTGCGCTATCAGGTATTTGTCCGGCACTTTACCCCTCCCGCGGGTGCGATTGTTCAGGTGCTTACGGTCTAGCGCCGCGCCCGCCGGACTGACAACCGGTCGCGCGCGCCGGCGCTTCAGAGCCTGCCTCTCGGTGAAGCACGAGTATTATACCCTGTCGGCCCCGCCGTCCTTCACAGCCACCAGCCAGTCGGCGATCACGGCGCCCAGCGCGGCGAGGTCCTCGCTGTGCAGGTAGAACGGGGCCGTGGGCTTGAAAAGGATCCGCGAGGTCCCCTCGACCCCCTCACACGATCCCCACAGCACCAGCAGGACCGGCACCCGAGGGAACGCCGGAAGCTCGAAGGACGCATCACCTATGTTCGACGACGTGCCGCCGAGCCGGGCGGCAGGAGCCGAGAGCGAGCCGGGGTCGCCGCCGAAAGCCTCCGCAATGCGGTTCTCGGCCATGTCCTCGAAGGCGCTGGCGAAGTGGCGCGCGCCGGGCATGTCGCGGTAGGCGAGCCAGCCCTCCGAGCGCAGCGGCTCGCCGCGGTAGATCAGGTAGTGGAGCGCCAGGATGGCCACGGCACCGGACAGCCTCTTGTAACCGGCGCTGGTGACCGCTCCCTCCGGGAAAGACACGTAGACCTCGGCGCCGAGGAACGGGATGCTGAAGACGCCTCGCTCCGCGTCGAACTCGACCGCGCGCTCAGCGGCCGCCTGCGCCGGGTCGATCGCGCCCAGAGCCTCGGCGGCCATCCGCTCCGCGATCGCGTAGCCCTTCCTGTCCTCGAACATCATCGGAACGCCCATATCAAGTAGAATATATTACAGCAGAGCGGGCGTCTCAGGCGTCTTTGCACGGGTGGCCGCTTTTCAAGTGGCGGCTTTGTATCGGGTGTCTTGATATCTGGCTTCGCGGAGGATCGACTTGCACTGGACAACGCACGTAGTCACCGGTGCGGCGGTGGGGTATATCATCGGAAGGCCTGTCCCCGCGGCTATGGTGGGGTTCGCCTCCCATATCGCCCTGGACACTTTTCCGCACGACGACCCCGACAACGACATTCCCTACGTGGTCGACTCGATGATCGGACTGGCCTGCCTGGGGGTGCTCGCGGGCAGCCGCAGGCTGCGGCGCGTCGACAAGCATTGGTCGGCCCTGGCAGGCGCCGTGGGCGCGGCCGCGCCGGACCTGGAGCTGCTGCGGAAGCTGGTCACCACCGTGCACGAGGAGGACTACCTCTACCCGACCCATAACGGCACCATCCCGCACAGGCAGACGACCTCGGTGATATCATTCGTGACTCAGGCGGGTTTGATCGCGCTCACGGTCGGGTCGGCCATCTTGAAGTGGAAACTCAGGCGAGCCTCAGGAACTGCTGCACCCGCGGGATGACGCGCACGTCGCCGAAGATCTCGAGCGCGCGCCTCTGCAGGTCGAGCAGGACCAGCCCGCCCACCGAGACCTCTCCCCTGCGGCCCGTCACCGGCTGCAGCACCACGATCGGCTTGCTGCCTGAGTCCCGGGCGATCTGCACGGCCTTGAGGAACTCCTCCGCCTCAGTCTCCTCTGTCACCACTATCTTCACGATCAGGGTGGCAGAGGCGCAGAGCCGCAGGAAGCGCAGGTTGTCCTCGAACCTCTCGGGCTCGAGCGTGCTGGAGGGCAGCTTGATGTCCGCGGCCACGAAGTCCACGTGCTCGATCACGCCTTCGAGCTCGTCCGGCATCGTGCTGTTGGTCTCCAGGTAGATCTTGAAGCCCGCGACCTTCAGCGATGGAAGCAGGTCGCGAAGGAAGTCGGCCTGCACCAGCGGCTCCCCGCCGGTGACCGCGACCGAATGGTGCCCGATGATGCGGAGCTTCTTGACCATCGAGGTGACGTCCTCGACCGAGAGGGTGTTGGGCACGTACTCGTAGCGGCCCGTCCCCGGCTCGGTCTCGATGCGGCAGGTCGCCGCCGGGCGCCGGGCCTGGGGGGTGTCGCAGAACGCGCAGGACAGGTTGCACCCGCCCAGCCTGATGAAGAGCTGGCGCACGCCCAGCAGCGGGCCCTCGCCCTGCACCGAATCGAATATCTCCTCTACGTTACCCCTTGAGGCCAGTGTCTTTCCTTTCGATCAGGTGACCGGACGCACCTTGCTCGCGTCCATCTTGGTGTTCTTGATCTCCTCGATGAAGCGCCTGGCGAGCTCGACCGCGAACTTGTCGACGTCCTCGACGCCGATCTCCTCCAGCCCCGCCGCCTTCACCGGGGTCCCCTCGCTGGTGATGTTGAGGCCCAGGTGTATCAGGCCCGAGACGGGACTGACCGTGGCGACGGACACGCTGAGCTTGCCGCGCTCGTCCTCCTCCGGCGCGAAGACGTAGATGTTATCGAACTCGCGCACGACCTCCGCCTCCTCGTATACCGACTCGCGCAGCAGGTCGACCGCGGTGCTGATCAGGAGCCGCTGCACCAGGACGATCCTTTGGATGTCCACCCCGAAGTACTCGACGATGAAGTGCAGCATGTCGGGAGAGGATATCTCGAGGTTCTTCCTCCTGTCCTCGATGTCGACCATGAACTCCTCGGCGATGTTGCAGGGGCCGCGGAACGACACGATGCTGTCTCCCTGCACGTCGAAGGAGATGTAAGCCCAGAGCGGCGACAGCTGGGAGCCGTCGTACTCTATAGTCTTGCCCTTGAGGTACTTACCTTTCAATGTCCACCTTCCGCTAGGCCGAGCCGAACGACGCCCACGAATCGGGGGACTCCCATACGGTCACCCGCTCGACGGTCACGCCGGTGCCGGCGTTCTCCACCTGCTTGAGCAGGTCGACGAACATGAACCGCGCCACGTTCTCCGCGGTGGAGCGCGCCGAGGCGAACCGCGTCAGCTCGTTGAGGTACTGATGGTCGTACGGCTCGATGACCGCGTCCAGCAGCCGGCCCGCCTCCTCGAAGTCGACCACCATCTCCGCCTGCCCAAGGCCGGGCGCCGAGAAGACCGCCTCTACCTGCCAGGTGTGGCCGTGAAGCCTCGCGCATTTGCCCTGATGGCCCTCCAGCTTGTGGGCGGCGCTGAACTGCCGCTTGATCCCAACCCTGTACATCTTGCGCCCTTATCGCCTGCCTGCCGCACCGGACAATTATAGCATTAGCAGACCAACTCGACCTTGCCCGGACGTGCCGTTCACTGGTTCTCCCCCAGCACCTGTATGAAGTTTTCGAGGCGGGCCCGCGCCGTCCCCCCCAGGGTCCCCGGGCAGTCGCACTCGACCGTCAGCATCGGCAGCTCGACGAGCCCGCGGAACACCACGTCCTCCAGGTTCCGGTGGCAGAAGCTCTGCACGTAGTGCACCACGCCGTCGAGGCCGCGCACGCGAGCCTGGTTGTTGATGTCGCGCGCCCTGTCCGCGACAGTGTACGGGTAGGTGTAGGCCGAGTACTGGTCGAGGAGGTCCCGGGCGGGCCGCATCGCGCCGGTGGCGTCGGGCGGCATGGAGAACTGCCTGGCCACCTCGTGGAACACGAACCTCGCGCCCGTGGCTTCTGCCACCTCGAACACCTCGGGCGTTATCGGGGGCACCCCGATGTAGCCGAGCCTCACCTCGCGCCTGAACCGTACCTCATCCCTGCCATCGAGCCTCTCCCGCTTGCTCACCTGGGCCAGGAACCGCTCCAGCTCCAGGCTGAAGAGGTCCGGGTCTCCCCCGAAGTCACTGGAGCTGACCAGCCACAGGTGGGCCTCCGCACCCGTGACCTTGGCGTCCTCCCAGCACGCGCGGTCCAGCCGCTGCAGCAGGCCTCGCGGCCGCGCGAGCCTGCCCCTGTACTCCTCGGCCGCCGACATGGTGGTGCCCAGTCGCTCGCACAGTCTTTCGATCTCACGGTCGAGGTCATCACGGCTGGCCGGGTACGGATAGGTGAAAGGAACCACGCCGATCCCCCGCTCCTGGAGAGCCTCCAGCAGCAGTTCGGTCCCCGAGCAGTCGCCGCGGACCACACCGATCACGCGCGAAGGACTGCCGAGCCGCATCACCGCGCCGAAGATCCCCTTGAGCCAGGCGCAGGAGTTCGGGGGGAAGCCCTCGGCGAGCGCAAAATCGAGAAGCTCCTCCGACCGCGGGCTGCCGACGAACAGGTTGTTGAGGTCGAGCGGCACCAGCCCGGCCGCGAAGACTGCCTCCACAGGTATCGTCGTGGTCAGTCCGACAACCCGGTCGTCAGCCGGCATCTGCTTCTCCCTGGATCGGGTTCAACCGGGTGAGCTGCCCTATAAGATGGGCGTTGACCAGCAGCGCGTAGAAGGTGGTGGCGAAGACGCCGATGCAGCAGGCCACCACGCCCAGGAACGCGATGGTGCCTGTGACGAAAGCCGTGATGAGGAACACCAGCAGGTAAGCCTTGATGTCGGCGCGAACGAGGCCCACGATGACGCCCGGCTGGAGCGCCCGCTTGATCCTGCCGGTCTTGACGTAGGTCCCCGCGATGGCCGGAGACGCCAGCCGCAGCAACACCCCGTACGCCACCACCGCCAGCCAGCCGATTATGAAGCCAACCACGGCCAGGCCGATGAGCAGGCCCCGCAGGCCCCCCTGGCCCGGCTGGCCGACAACGAGCCCCAGCACGCTGACGCCGGCCGCGACTATGATCACCGGGATCGAGTACACCAGCCCGATGAGGAACAGCGAGGCCCCCTCCTTGAACATCCTGCCCAGGTTGGTCCACTCGGGGAGAGCGCGGTCGTCGCCGGCCGCGACGGACCTGACTATCTCGAGCTCGTAGCCCAGCACGAAGAAGAACGGCACTATCAGCAGGGAGGCAAGCATGAAAAGGGTCCCGATCAGCGCCTTCTGCGGCCAGCGCTTGTCCTCGATGAAGTAGGTAAAAGCGCGCGAGATATGCAGGTCCTCGGGGCTCACCAGTATGTGCGCGGGCTCCGACTCCCCGGGGACGCAGTCTTTGCAGTAGAGCTTGTTGTCCCGTTTGTGGACGCACGAGGCGCAGAGGTACTTGCCGCAGCTCACACACCGCGCGACGGGCTCCACACCGGGGTGGTTCTCGCATTCCATTCGGCAACCGATCGTTCGTGATACGCCGCGAGGCTCCAGGCGCCCCGCCTATCCACAAGGTTTGATTATCGTTTCTTCAATGACCTCGAAGTCTCCCCTGCCGGACCGGGCCAGCCTGCACCCGGCCATATCGGGGTCGTGCGGGAAGAAGCAGGTCACCCCCCTGTCCACGGCGTCCTGGAGCAGACGCTCCTTGGCCGCGTACACGATCTGGGGAACGAGGTCCCAGGCCATCAGCCAGTTCAGCTTCAGGTGAGCCGTCGTCGGCACGATGTCGCCCAGGTAGACGGCTTCGGCGCCTTCCGACCTCAGCCTCACCACCTGATGCCCGCGGGTGTGACCGCCCGTCAGCTCGACCCGTACACCCGGGGCGACCTCCGTGGTCCCTTCCACCAGCAGCAGGCGCCCGGTGTCGACGAGCGGGAGGAAGTCCGCGGCGTTGTAAGACCCTTTCTCCAGCGGGCCGGGGTCCACCGCAGCCTCCCACTCCGCCTCCTGGACGACGTACCAGGCATTTGGAAAGCACTCGAGCACTTCGCCCTCGGCTCCGGTGGCGGTCGAGCCGCCGGCGTGGTCGAGGTGCAGGTGCGTGGGGATGACGATGTCGACCTGGCCGGGCGCGACCCCCGCTTGCGACAGGCAGGCGTCGGCGTCGACCGGCTCCAGTGCGTAGATGTCCCTCTGCCGCTGATCGTACTTCGATCCCATCCCGGGCTCGATGAGTATGAGCTTATCGGCGGCGCGCACCAGCAGCGTGTTCACGCTGAGCGCTATCCTGTTCCTGTCGTCGGGCGGGGCCTTCTTCTCCCAGAGAACCCTGGGCACGACCCCGAACATCGAGCCGCCGTCCAGCCGGAACCTGGACGTCACCACGGCCCTCACCTGCATGCTCCCTACCGTCGACCAGCCACCCAATTGCGGACCTCCCGCGCAGTATTGCGTCATATCCGTCTATGATATATTTAATTCGCAGGTTGCCTTGGACTTCATCGCGCTTGTGCCGTTAGAATGATAACAAAGTAGGCTGGCGGACATCAGGAGCCAGCGACCTGTTCCCGGCAGTAGTTCAGTTGCGGTCTGAACGGAGCGGTTCTCACATGAGATTTTCTCGCAAAGGACCTCACGACGAGAAAGGGTTTACCCTCGTCGAGCTTGCAATCACCTGCGCCATCCTGGGGATCCTGGTGACCATCGTCGTGCTGACGATGTTGATCTCGGAGGACAGGGCCCAGCAGGCGGCCTGCAAGGCCAACCTCCGCACGCTCTTCGACGGCCTCAGGGTATACGAGGTGGCTCACGGGTCGTACCCCGCCAACCTCGACGACCTCGTCACCGACGGTCAGATCAAGGACAGCTTCAGCTGGACGTGTCCATCGGGAGATCTCGGCACGACGTCCGGTGATTACAGGAACTACTATAACTCGAGCACGGGAGACGTCTCTTGTCCCCGAGCCAGTCACAACCCTTAGCGCAGTCCTCATGGCGAGAGGGAGGAGCAGTTGAAGTATTCTAGGTTTGAGATACTCACGCTGGTCGTGGGGGCGTGCGCGGTGGCGGGGAGCATCTTCGCCACCGTCTCGAGCACCAACCGCGTCGCGGATATCGTCGGCCTCTGCATGATCGTGGTCGTCCTCTTCGGGGGGCTCCATTACGGCCGCAAGGGCGCCGCCGTCTCGTTCCTGGTGGCGACGGGATTCTACGCGATCTTCGCCTTCGGGTTCTCCAACAGCATCGGGTCCGGAACTGCGAGCGAACTCTTCGTGCTGCACATCGTGGTCTTCGCCGTGGTGGCGGTGGTGGCCGGCGAGCTGAACGTCAGGCTCAAATACCTGTTCATCAAGCTCGAGCACCACGACTACGTCGACGACATCACCAACCTCTACAACGCCAAGTACCTCTCCAAGCTCATCGAGAAGTACATCAGCGAGTTCGACCGTTACGGCTCCAAGTTCTCCCTGACCAGCTTCACCGTCGACGACGGTGTGATCACGCCACTGAAGAAGAAGGCCCGCATCAAGTGCATCAAGGACGTGGGCAACAGGGTAAGGGGCAACATCCGCGGCGCCGACGAGGCCGCGCGACTGGATGGTGCGACCTTCGCCGTCCTGTTCCCCAACACCAACTTCGACGGGGCCACCTGCGCCTCGATCAGGGTCAAGGGGAAGATCGTGGGGTGCCTCGAGCGCTACGGCGTGGACGGCGAGGAGGACGACAACTCCATCAAGACCGAGATCATCGAGTACCCCCGGGACAAGGACACCATCGAGCTGATGGCGGTCAACCTGGCGGACAGCCGCTCCAAGGAGCGCCCGGTCTAGTCGGGACGCCGGGCCCCGCCTGCCGCTCCTCTCCTCAGCAACCCACCATCATTCGGTCTCCGCGCACGGCCACTCGAACAGGGTCTTCTCCTGATAGGCGCCGAAACGCCGGTAGAATGCCGCGACCGACTCGTCGGCCGTCTCGGCCGAGGCCTCGAACGCGTGGCAGCCGCGCCGGCGCGCCGCGCCGAGCGTCTCCTCCATAAGCCTGGTTCCCACGCCACGCCTGCGGGAGCCCTCCTCCACGATGAGCGCCATCATGCGCCCCTGGTCGCGGGCGCCTTTGAGCGTGATCGACCAGTTGGCCACCGCCAGGCCGACGGGCTCGTCCTCCTCGTGGGCGAGCAGGAACAGCCAGCGGTCCGAATCCAGGAGCTGGGCGATGATCCCGTCCCAGTGGTCGCGGTCCACCTCCGGGTGCCAGTCTTCCAGCCTCGCTATGTCGATGAGAAGCTTGGTGACCACCCCGTGGTCTTTGACTCCAGCCCTGCTTATGTCGGCCATCCGCTACGCCCCCAAGAATGATCGGTGTCATTGTGAGCACCTTCTTGATGATAGAATAATCGCCTGTAGAAGCCAACCGCGCGGTTGGAGAGGGGTGACTTTCCACTGTCGAAGAGACCTTTACGCTCACGAGGCGGGTTGAGACCCGGCGATATAGTGCTGGTGGTCCTGATGGTCGTCGCCGCCGCGGCGTCGATGGTGCTGGTGGCTCAGGCGAACGCCTCGGAGAAAGGATCGCTGGCCATCATCGAGGTCAACGGCAGGGAAGTCATGCGCGTTGCGCTCGGCGCGGGTCAGGCGAGCCGCGACTTCACGGTCAAGGGCGTCCAGGGACCGAGCACGTTCAACGTCGCCGACGGGCGGGTCCGGATGGTCAGGAGCGACTGCCGTGACAAGATCTGTATCGGCGTCGGCTGGATCGACTCGCCGGGCAAGAGCATCGTGTGCCTCCCCAACAGGGTCGTGATCAGGGTGACCGGAAAGCGCGGCGGCGGCGGCAAAGTCGACAGCGTGACGGAGTAGAAGTTGACTGGCACCCGCCGGGTCACCAACCTCGCGCTCCTGGTCTCGATAGGCCTGGTCCTGTCCATAATCGAGAGTACCTTCCCCCCACTGCTGCCGGTCCCCGGCGCCAAGCTCGGCCTCGCCAACATCGCCACCGTCATCGCGCTGTACATGTTCGGGCCCTGGATGGCCCTCGAGGTCACCGTGCTCCGCTCGGTGATAGGCGGTCTCCTGCGCGGCAGCGTCGTCGGTCTTTTCCTATCCTTCAGCGGCGGGCTGGTGAGCACGCTGGTGATGATCTTCCTCTACGTCCTCTTCGACGGGACGTTCAGCGTGGTCGGCGTGAGCGTGGCGGGGGCGGTCACACACAACGTGGTGCAGCTTCTGGCTGCCTACCTGCTGGTCCGCCACCTGGCACTCTTCTATTACATGCCGTACCTGATACTGATCGCGGTGCCCACGGGGCTGTTCATCGGGTTCGCCGCTCGCCGCGTGAACCAGTCGCTCGAGGGCCTGCCTCTGCAGGCGAGGTAGACCATGGGTGCCGCGGACGCAGACGTCACAATCGAGGTCCAAGGACTTTCTTATACCTATCCGGGCTCCGAGGTTCCCGCGCTGCAGGGGGTCGACCTCCTCCTCGAGCCCGGAAAGACCTGCGCTCTGCTGGGGCGCAACGGATCGGGGAAGTCGACGCTGGCGCGCTGCCTCAACGGCCTGCTCCTGCCCGGCGCCGGCAGGGTGAGCGCCTGCGGCCTGGACACCGCCGAGGCCGCCAACGCCCTCGACGTCTACAGGCGGGTCGCCATGGTCTTCCAGAACCCCGACACCCAGCTCGTGGGCTCTACCGTCGAGGAGGAAGTGGCGTTCGGGCCTGAGAACCTGGGGCTGCCCCAGGCCGAGATACGCGCCAGGGTGGATGAGGCGCTGGACATGGTCGGGATAACGGAGCTGTCGAGCCGTCAGCCGCTACGGCTCTCCCAGGGCCAGAAGCAGCTGGTGGCGATCGCCGGGGCAGTCGCGATGAAGCCTCACTTCCTGGTGAGCGACGAGTCGACCTCGATGCTGGACCACGCCGCGCGCCTCCGCATCCTGGAGCTGTTCGAGAAGCTGCGGGCGGGCGGCATGGGCATCGTTCACGTCACCCACTTCCTTGAGGAGGCGACGCTGGCCGACTCCGTGGTGGTGCTCGAGCGAGG
>Ga0182011_10004121_pt1 | contig 11716 bp, 10 predicted proteins | sample 711E1DmetaG_FD_120481 | JGI IMG/M metagenome (GOLD analysis project Ga0182011, IMG submission 120481) | Permafrost microbial communities from Stordalen Mire, Sweden - 711E1D metaG | ecosystem: Environmental > Terrestrial > Soil > Wetlands > Permafrost | place: Sweden: Stordalen | collected... | reverse complement strand
TCATAAGAAAATTGAAGAACAAAAACCAGAAGTACCGCCTGAGATTGCAGAAAAAGTAAGGTTTACTTCTAAAACAATTCAAAAAATTCGAAATAAATTAGGACTTACCCAGGAACAATTCGCAAAACTTCTCAAAGTATCGAGCCAGAATATTCATGCAATGGAACATAAAGTTGGCCGCCTTAAATTTCGTTCTGCAACATTAGCAAATCTGCTTCCCGTAAGAGGACTTGGGAAACGAGAGGCGAAGAAAAGACTTGAAGAGATTGGCAACAAAAAATAGGAGCAGTTATCCCCTATTCTGGTATCGAACCCAGAGGCTGTTAGCGTTGGAGTTTTATCATGGCAAACATCACAAAAAAAGACATTGTTGAAATAATTTCCAATGCCACGGGCCTTACGCAGGTAGATACAAGAATCGTTGTCGAAAGTTTTCTTGAAGCAGTTTCAAAGACTTTACGGGAGGGTAAAAACATCGAAATCAGAGGATTCGGCCGCTTCAAAATCAAGGAACGAAAAGCCCGCGTAGCCCGCAACCCTTTCACTAACACACCTGTCCAGGTTCCGGAAGGTTATAAGCCCGTTTTTCAAGCCTCGAAGGAACTCCGCAACCGCATAAACGTTGGTTATTGGAAGAACGTTCCTAATCCTACAGATCAGCAAATCACGACAACTTAAATACCTATGGAATTCCGGTCCTTTATCCCTATGACGCAAGAAAGCTCGAGGACGACGGCCTGGAATATCATTTGACTATTCCTTATGAAAAAGAAGCGGAGCTTGATTCGATAATAGATGACCTTTTTAATGAAATGGAAAGCACCGCGGACAAGCGAAACTGTTCCACCGAAGACATAATCAAAGACAGGAACTCTGACAGGCAGTGGGATTAATCACCACAGAGGTCGGAATTTATTTCGTTGCTGTTATTATTACCCGGTGGGAATTTCAAGGGTGTTATCACGAGCTCATTGGCCAGCCGTTTCGCATGCGAATTGATTGAGTATGGCATGCGGACATTCATTCGTTCTCCACGATGCGCTCTATAAAGTTTTCGAACTTCGGGTACATTATCGTAACTAAGAATCCATTTTGCGTCAAACCGATGCAAATAATCTGCGAGTTCAGTGTGCTGCTCTTCCGTGAAGTACGTTCTATACAAGTAATCTGATGGCGAAGGCAATTTTATTGAAAAGGAAATTATATTTAGAACATAAGGTCCAGGCTCACCCGGAATTCATTCTTCGAACTCACCGGCGACCATCCAAACCATGGCAACCGGAAGCCATTCCCGCCACTGCCATTCCCGCCGCTGCTGGAACTATCCGCCGAAGGATATCCGTTCTGAGGCCCCGAAGGAAGGGGCGAGTTGTTGGTATTATTTGAACCGCTCAACTGGTCAATATAATCCTGATAGGGGTTTAAATCCTTGCTCGGCATTGCGAACACCCGGTAGGTTGCGTATATGGTATAGACAAACGATACTCCCAGGTTCTTAATGATCGGGATAGTGCTGTTTTTAAAAGGAAAAATCTCCAGGCCGATGGGAAATGCGAATGCGATGTCCGCGTTGATCCGGCTGACCGTCGTGTCGAATCCGCCGAATGACGTGTCGAACGAGCTTGAGGCGCGGCCGAGCGAATCGACGGGCCTCAGCACCGTTGATCCGGACGACACGTCGACCACGGCCCCGACTCCGATGTAAGGGTTGATTGGAAAAGGGAGAGAGCTGGATGACTTCAGGAACGGCAGGAAATTAAACCGTATTCCATACCCCAATCTGACATGGTACAGCGAAGTTTCCTGCGTCACCGAGAAAGGCGCCTGAACCGAATGGACGGCCATCGAATCGCGGAGGGAATCAGCCACCGCGTTCTTCAGTAAAAGTTTGCCGTTCGTGCTTTCATGAAAATAAGCGAATGAGGTTGCGAAAGTTATTATTTTGTCCGGGTAGGATGTGAGTGTCAGACTCCATCCCAGGTTGGAATACCCGATCGAAACCATGGTGGAAGACTTCTCGGCGGCGGAAGGCTTCTCCGCAGAAGCTTTTGCCGGCCCGATTTTTTCAGAAGGAATCCATGGCGGAAGTTGTTCACCCATTTTCCTCACGCCCGTCCCGCTGTATCCTGTCGCGGACCGGGGCGCCAAAAAAAACAGCGAATCCGCATCGTTGGCACGCGCCGCCCCGCAAAGGCATAAACCCAGAAGCACTGTTACTTTTATCGCTTTATTATTTTGCATAATTTGTCATCCTTCACCAGGTATCAGGGGTTTTCGGCGAAGAGGAAATATTTTTAATCTTATCATTGGAAATGGTCCGCTCCACGCCGGACGCTTTGAGGACAACCGCGTCTTTGTTCGCTGTAATGACCACGCCTGTGATGATGGTGTTGTCTGTCAAGGTGATGGCGACGCCGGACCCCGGTTTAAGCGAATCGATATCGACGGCTGGAGCGCTTTGGCGCGAGGAGTCACTTGCCGATGCGGCTTTTTGGCCCGCGGAGTCCGGCTTGGAGGCCGTCGCCGGCGGCTGCGGGGCCTGCTTCGCGGTGTCGCCGGATTGCGCGGATTGCGGCCGGGATTGGCCCGCTGATGAGGAATTCAGATATTCGGGAAGGTCCATTTTCCACACATTCCAACCGCCCCCCTGGGTGCCACGTTGGCTCAGGAAATAGAGTGAGCCCCCGTCACCCGACCAGCGGGGGCAGATATCCTGCCCGGGAAAGAACGTCCGGCGCTTCAGGTGCGTCCCATCAATGTTGATCGTGTAAATGTCGAGATTGGCGTGCTCGTGTTTTTCCTCGGTCATACTTACAAAAGCGACAACGTCTCCCGATGGCGATACCGACGGATCCGCAACGCCACGCCTCTTCTGGCCGAAAAGCAGGCGTTCCGCGCCGCTCGCAAGGTCTACTATCCACAGTTCGGTCGTATGTGCCGGGTCGTCGTAGCGCACCGTGACAACCTTGCTCTTGTTCTTCGGCACGAAGGAGGAGGCGAAGCCGTCGCCGTATTCGGTGATGACGCAGCTCGGCATGTTTGTTGCCCATAGTTTCGAATCGGGAATAACCGAGCCTTTTTCCTTTCCGGGGCGCAGTTCCACATGATTAAAGAGCAGTTGCGTGCTGTCGGGAAAATACTGCGGGTATACATTGAAAAGAGTGTCGTTGGTCAGGCGGCGCACGGCGGGTCCGCCCTCCAGGAAGGTTTCATAAATGTTCCACGACTCGTGGGCGCAACGGGCGAAGGCAAGTTTTTTGCCGTCGGCCGAAAGGCATGGATCGATTGCCTCGCCTTGATCCGGTCTCCGGTAATTTTGGTTGCTTCCGTCAAGCATCTTCACCGTGATTCCCGACGCGCCGCCCCTGCTGTTCATGAAGGCGATTTTCGACCCGTCCGTGGAAACGGAAATCCGGTTGCGCACGTCATAGGACCATGACTTGTCCTTCCAATACACCATGCAGCCGGCCACGTTGTCCTGATCCACGGTGATTTGCGTTATTTTCACCGGCCCTTCCTCAGGCACGGATGTAAGAGTGTAATTAATCGACGGGGCGCATCCGAAAAGACCGATAAGCGCAGCCAAAATCCCCAAAAAAACAACGAGTTTACTTTTTTGAAGCCGGGCCATGGTATTCCTCTTTAAAAAAGGTTGACTATTCATTGTATGCCGATTTTAAGTGGTTCCCGGTCTCCTTTTTTTCACTGTCGCTGCAGAGATATCAGGGAACTCCCTGTCTATCGCAACGCTTTTGTCGTTATTGTGGATGAACCTGCTCGCAGGCGATACAAATAAACGCCGCTCGACGCCGCGCCGGCATTCCATCGCTTCGCATACGTTCCCGCCGGCATCATTTCATTGTTCACGAGCGTGGCCATTTCGCGGCCGCGAAGATCGAATACCTTGAGCGACACGCATGAATTGGACGCCCCTGAATTGGAACTCCAAAGTATCGTTGGAAATATTCCAAATGCTTAAATTTATTAGGGTACCATATGTGAAGTCATATGTTAATGCAGTTGCAGGACCGGACAAATAATTCCATGTTCCATATAAAGGATTGAATTGAGCGAACAAGGTGTTCGCAAACAGCAAGACGATTACCGCCCATACCGTATTTTTTGTGAACAGCCGAAAAGTGTTTTCTTTTTTCAGAATCTCACGGGCACGTTCAACAAGTCTCTTTATATTCATCATACTTCCTCTTTTAGTTATCGAACTCGATTTATGCTTCACATGAAATTGTAACATTTCCGACATATTAAAGCCAGTCTTTCCCAGGCTTCGCGTTGTCAGCGCAACGCGCGGGGCCGTGTTTCAACCATATACCAATACTGTTTTTCCCGCTCTGTCCCTGCGCCGGTGACTTTTCGGCGGCATGCATCAATTGAGAGTATAATTTTCCTTATAATCTGTTGGGTAATAATCCTCTTCATTAAGAAGGGGCGGCTTGCCGAATTTATTACCGATCTGCGGTCCTCAGACAAACCCACTTGGAAAATATGGGCGGCATTATTCTATAAAAGCCCCTGGTTTTTTGTAACGTTCATAGGAAATTTCCTCGCACTACTTGGGATAATGGCCGACAAACACAAAAATTTAAACCTGATGTTCAATTCGACAATAAGCTATGCGATCCCTTTGGCGATTTGGGTATGGGGGATAAATGGACCACAGAAAGGCAAGAGCGGGGATAAAAACTTTGTCCGCGGCTTCTTGATAATCTTCAATATTTGCGACATCTTCATTATTCCGGGAAATGTTCCGAAACCAATGCCGAACCGATATCCTTCATGGAAGTTTGCAGATCTTTTTTTTCATGCGCCGGTTCATTTCGCATGCCGGTAACGACAGGTACCTCTTTAACATCAAATTCCAGCATCTGAAAAATGTGGTTCGTATAATCAATATACGACTGGAAGAGGCCTGGATCAGGATTACCCTGATTAAACACAAGAACCAGCTTTTTCTTCGAGGCATTTCCTTCTTTGAAATACGGAGAGAATCGCGGAGAGAATCGTGGGAACAACCTGTCGGTGAAAATTTTCGCCTGGGCAGTCATTTGCCCCATGTAAATCGGCGAACCGAAAACAAGAGCACCGGCATAATCAATCTCATCAAGAAGTTTCTTCATGTCATCATTGATAACGCATCCCCGATCACTCTTGTGGCAAGCCCAACAACCACGGCAGGGTTTGATATCAAGATCGCTGAAATTCCATAATTGGGTTTCAGCGCCCTGATCTTTCGCACCTTCGAGTATTTTGTTTACTATCCAAGCGGTATTGCCTTCTTGCCGCGGACTAAAATTAAATCCAATGACTTTCATTTTATCTCCTTAGATTGTGCATTGATTGATTTAGATTTACACATTTAAAATTCTCACCTCAAAAAGAACATTATGTTTCTCTTTATTGTTTTATTTTCTGCGCCACCTTCTTCTGACTTCGAACGAGCAGATTTTCTCTTTCTTGCCGAAACAGGAATATAATGTTGTTTATCAGACATATGGATATATTCGATAAATTGTAAATAATGAAATTACCGTCAATTGGTCTCGATTTCTCTTGAACGGTTAAAAGATATTGCGCAGTATTTTAGATTTCATAAAATTCAAGCTTATAGTCAAATTTATGTTTCTGGGCAACAAAAAATTTAACCTTAACAGGGTAATATAAATAATGACACAGCGGCATTGATATCGGCTCTATGGTCCGCTCTACCGCATCTATGCGATGTTTTAACCCTTCTCCAATGCATTAATCGCCCCCCGTTCTGTACTTAGGAGAGAGATACAAATAGCCCCACTTTTAAGGTGTTAAATAAGCTATTTTAACAGAGATTTATGAAACATAGAATGAAATATGCGTTAAAAGATATAAAACGAGGCTTTTTAAAGGCTTTTTTCACTGTCTCACAAACGAAGGTTTGAAATACATATGCAAATCGGCTATGCACGAGTCTCAAAAGCGGACGGATCACAGGCCCTCGATCTTCAGATCGATGCTTTAAAAAAGGCTGGCGTTAAGGCGAACCACATCTATCAGGACCGTGCCTCCGGAAAGCTCGACGACCGGCCGGGCTTGGTTGGATGTTTAAAGGCCTTGAGAAAAGGCGATCTTCTCATCGTCTGGAAGCTCGATCGCTTGGGCCGGGACCTCCGGCACCTGGTCAACACCATTCAGGAGCTATTGGACAAAGGCGTGGGGTTCAAGGTCCTTGCAGGGCAAGGGGCGGAAATCAATACGACGACGGCAAGCGGGAAACTCGTCTTCGGAATTTTTGCGGCTTTGGCCGAGTTCGAGCGGGAGCTGATCCGCGAACGGACCATGGCCGGTCTTGCCGCAGCGCGCGCACGCGGCCGCAAAGGCGGTCGGAAATTCTCCCTTACCAAGGCTCAGGTTCGTTTGGCCCAGGTTGCGATGGGGAAGAAGGAGACCGTGGTCGGGGATTTGTGCAAGGAGCTTGGGATCACGCGACCGACGATTTATCGGTATGTGGGGCCGGATGGGAAGATTCGGGAGTATGGGAGGAGGGTGCTGGGGAGGAGTAATGGGGAACCCTGTTTTGGTGAAAAATAATGGGGATAGCCCCGTTCGTGAGCGAATCCGCATTTCCAGAGACAGATCGCTGGAATTGGTCAACTCAAAGAGGGGTAATCTGTCAGGAATGAATCTATAACTTACATACACAAGCGTCAAAAAAGTGCGAAATCCACTCTATTCTGACAGCCTTTCGGCATTTTCCTGACGCCAGGTTGAGGTATACCCTAAATGGACGTCAATGGAAGCATGATGCAAGTTTTTTTGCTCTTTTATTTGCACCCATTCAGTATTTTATAGGGTAGTCCCCCTATACTATCATAAAGGGAGTCGTAAACAATGGATGAAAAACGCCACGAGCATTGGGATGATCGGCAAAAGAAAACAATGTGCGACAGGCTCAGCCGAATCCAAGGTCAAGTACGCGGAATAACAAAAATGGTGGAGTCCGATGTGTATTGTGAAGACATCCTGAACCAATTGGCTTCCGCGAAAGCCGCGCTCAATGGGGTAATCATGATCGTTTTTGAGAAACATGCGCAGCACTGCATTATGCCGGGTGTGGCAAAAATGGATGCCGAATCTATACAGGAGTTGACGCGGTTGGTCAAGCGCCTGATCGGATAATAGAAAAACCGGGATAAGTTTTACAAAGACAATATTCATTGCAGCCCGATCATCTGCGCATTTATTAGACGGAGAAAAGCATGATTTCGCGTAAAGTGGTCGTTGCCAATAAACCGGGACTCTGCGTTGAATTGTGGGCTGAAATTGTTCGATGCGCCAAAGAATTCGAATCCTATGTGTCAATTGAGATAGATAGGAAAAGAGTTTCTGCAAAAAAGATTTTAGAATTACTGCAGCTTCGTATTAGACCTGGAGCAACGGTGATAATGCGGGCAAGAGGCAGAGACGAGAATAACGCACTCGATACTGTTTGTCGCTTAATCGAGCAAGGGTCCGCGTCGATAGATGAAGAGAAACGTTAGGTGTATTCGATCAGCCATTAATTTGAAGGGGCCGCATATGTTCTCACTCGTAAACAAGAATCAGCCAAAAACTCTTGGCACCAAATTGGTGATCCCCGACACACAGCGCAATAGCTCCGAAAATGAGCATGAACGGTTTCTGCGGAAAATTTGCGGTCAATCTGCAGAGGCTGCGCTTTCTGAACTGAAAAGTAACCTACAGGGCCTCAGCAACAGCGCAGCAGGTGAAAGTCTTGCCCAAAATGGGAAAAATGTGCTGCCAATCAAACGTACTGTGCCCTTTCCATTCGACCTTCTTGAGAGATTCAAAAATCCACTTGTCATTCAACTCCTGATCATCGTTACTGTATGCGCGATAATGGGTGATATGCGCTCGGTAATTGTTGTTGGCAGCATGATTTTTCTAAGTGTATTTCTTGCATATTTTCAGGAAAAACGATCCGATGCAGCGGTGCGTTCGCTACGAAAAATGGTCCAATCAACGGCCATTGTCATGCGTGATGGTGCCCAGATACAAATAAGTATGGAGGATATCGCGCCAGGCGATATCATAGTGCTTGCAGCAGGTTCGATCATCCCGGCAGATATGCGCATCCTGTCGGCAAAGGACTTCTTTCTCAACCAATCTTCGTTAACGGGTGAATCTCTGCCACTGGAAAAAAGTATCGAACCCGACACCGCTGCCCTGGATGCACTTGGATTAAAAAATGCAGCATTTCAGGGTTCCACAGTGATAAGCGGGTCTGCACGAGCTCTCGTGGTGAACACTGGTGCCAGAACAGTTCTGGGCCGCATATCGCAGAATATCACCAAAACCAAAGTACCCACTGCATTTGATAAGGGGGTAAAATCCTTTGTCTGGCTAATGATCCGGTTCATGATTACCATGGTATTGACAACATTTATGATTGTCGGGCTCACTAAGCACGACTGGCTCGAGGCCCTTCTGTTTGCCCTCTCCGTTGCAGTCGGACTCACGCCGGAAATGCTTCCAATGATTATGACCGTCTGCCTCTCAAGAGGCGCACTAAGCATGTCGAAGAAAAAGGTCATTATCAAACAGCTCAAATCGATTCAAAATCTTGGCTCAATGAATATTCTATGCACCGACAAGACCGGCACGCTAACACAGGATCGCGTGGTACTTGAAAAACATGTTGATGTTACCAGCAGGCAAAGCGATGATGTGCTAAAGTATGCCTACATGAACAGTTATTACCAAACCGGGCTCCTCAATCTTCTCGATAAGGCTATCCTTGCCCATGATGATCTTGACGTCGAGCGTAACTGCCGCAAGGTCGATGAAATCCCTTTTGATTTCATCCGTAAACGTATGTCGGTTATCATTGATCACGAAGAATCCCACGTACTTATCTGTAAAGGAGCGGTTGAAAATGTCTATCCCATGTGTGAGCAATACCAGATCGATAACGAGATCTATCCATTGATTGATTTTGTCAAGAACGATCTTATTGAGGACTATAAGGATCTCAGTGCCGAGGGGTACCGTGTGCTCGCGATCGCTTACCGGGAGTTCCCACGGTCAAAGGAGGTATTCTCCAGTGCGGACGAGAAAGGAATGATATTGCTGGGTTACATAGCGTTTTTTGATCCGCCCAAAGAGAGCGCCATGAAGGCCGTAGAAGCTCTTGCCTCATTAGGAGTAACAGTAAAGATATTGACCGGTGACAATGAGCTTGTCACACAAAAAGTTTGCAGAGACATCGGTCTCGAAGTGAAGAAGGTTCTCATCGGGCCCGAAATGGGCGCACTCTCAGACACTGAGCTCAGTACTGTGGTGCGCGAAACCACTGTCTTTGCCCGCTTGTCTCCTACCCAGAAGGAAACTGTGATCAAGGTGTTGCGGACACAGGGAAATGTCGTTGGATTTATGGGTGACGGAATCAATGATGCTCCAGCACTGCATGCCGCAGATGTGGGCATTTCAGTCGACTCTGCGGTTGATGTGGCCAAGGAGTCGGCGGATATTATCCTCCTTGAGCGTAGCCTGATGGTACTCAAGGACGGGATTGTGGAGGGGCGGAGGGTATTTGCTAATATTATCAAATACATCCGCATGGGGGCAAGCTCAAATTTTGGAAACATGTTCAGCGTTGTAGGTGGCAGCTATTTTCTACCGTTCCTGCCTATGGCTCCAATACAGATTCTAGCAAACAATCTCCTCTATGATATCTCCCAGACCGGCATCCCCTCCGATAGCGTCGATGAAGAGCTTGTTAGCAAGCCGCGCAAATGGGATATCAAGGATATTGGCAAATTCATGGTCTATATCGGGCCGGTAAGTTCCATATTCGACTATTCCACCTTCTTTGTCATGCTTTACTTCTACGGATGCTGGCATTTCAAAGATGCCAATGTCTCTGTTGGGATGAAAAGCTACTATGAAGCACTTTTTCATACAGGTTGGTTTGTTGAATCATTGCTTTCCCAGACACTCATCGTTCATATCATCCGCACCAGCCGTATTCCGTTCCTGCAGAGCCGCGCGAGTGTTGTTATGTCAATGACTACATTGACTGTTATGGCTACAGCGGTTACATTGCCCTATTTTCCTCCGGCTGCAAACCTGCTTGGTCTAGTGCCGTTGCCCATGTCATTCTGGTTCTGGATGGCCGGGTTCATGTTTACGTATACGATTATTACTCATCTTGTAAAAAAATGGTTCGATTCAAAATATGGAGGTTTAAATGCGAAGCCTGCTTGATGCTTTACAGGAAGGTCGACTCATTGAGCTACCGACAAGTGATAAGCATAAAGCCCTCGAGCTTCTTGCGGTGCTCATTGAGGCTGTTCCAGGCATTGCCAAAATGGATATTGTCAAAGGCGTTCTCGAAAGGGAAGAACAGGCAAATACAGCTCTCGGCAAGGGCATTGCCTGTCCGCATGTACGCGTCCGACAAGACGGTGAATTACTATGCGCTGTCGGCTGGTCCAGGCAAGGAATCGATTACGGCGCTCCCGATGGACAACCGGTTCATCTGGTCATCATGTACTACGTACCCGATTCTGAGCGTAACACGTATCTCAAAGAAGTCTCGGGGTTAGCAAAAGGGGTGATGAACGCTGACAACATAGATCTCTATCACGAAACCGCAGACATTGATTCAATACGCAACAAAATTCTTGACTGGATTGATATTGCTGTAAGTAAATCTGGTCCAGATGCAACAGCCAGAATGATCAGGCTCGAAGCCAAGCAGGCTTCTATCCCCGCCGTTTCTGAAATGCCGCTCCCATTGCAAGCAGTACAATGGGAAGTGACTCCGTTTATGCTCATTTCATTCGAAGGGGGCGAACGCAGGGTTTTGTCGCAAGAGGAAGAGCTAACAAAGATTATCGAGCGTGACTGCATTCCGCTCATGGCAAAGAACAACGGGCAATTACCAAATGAGGTTGATGGTTTTCAAATCAGTGTCGCTTCACAAACAACATATTCTCTAGGCAGGATAATTTACAACTGCATTGCCATACGACATAGACACAATAAATAACCTCGCAATTTAGGAAACTATTGCAGAAAAAGGAAGTAGAGTACCAAGAATCACATTTTCGGGGGTGATCTGCTAACAGGCCAGTATGTAGAGAATTGCCCCTTAGCGTACGATTTTTTCCGTTTCGTGAGTGGATCCCCAGAACGCCAAACACGTGCGCGCGGTTCAGCAGCTTCTTAACTTTATTCCCCCGGAACACGTCCATTCTTTAGTTGTCTTTACCGGAAATGCCGAATTCAAAACCGCATGCCCTAATGGTGTTGTTGGAATCCGCGGGCTCGTCAATTACATCACATCTTTCAAGTCAGATGTGATGACGGAAAACCGAATGCAATTCTGTGTAGGTCGCTTGGAGTGTTGCCGACGATTAATTAGCCGACGTACGGATGTGGAGCACCACGCCTATCTGGAGTGAAAGTTCGGACAGGCTGACTAAGCAACGCCGATTTATTATGCGGAAATGAGGCCGGTCATTAATGAGCAGCTTGAAGGGTGAACGCAAACCAGAAAGCCAGCTTGTTTTCAAATTTTGCTCTTACTTTTGCAGGTGGTGTCGGGGGGCACCCAAAGTGTGCCGGGTATGGGCACTTTTAGAGAGGTCAAAATGCGCCACTTCATGACATAACCTTAAAATACATTTCTTCTTTCACTAAAAATGGAAGGAGAAATGAT
>Ga0182011_10004120_pt1 | contig 11717 bp, 6 predicted proteins | sample 711E1DmetaG_FD_120481 | JGI IMG/M metagenome (GOLD analysis project Ga0182011, IMG submission 120481) | Permafrost microbial communities from Stordalen Mire, Sweden - 711E1D metaG | ecosystem: Environmental > Terrestrial > Soil > Wetlands > Permafrost | place: Sweden: Stordalen | collected... | reverse complement strand
CCGGCATTGAATCGAAGCGGTTGGAAAAAACTTGAAGAATATACACGAAAGTTGGCAAAAGAATACGATAGCGTTCTCGTGTGGTGTGGGTCAGTGGCCTTTGAGAATAAGTATATCGGAAGAGTGGCGGTTCCGAATTATTGCTGGAAAATTATTTATATCAAGAAATTTAGCATTATTAAGGCATATTCATTTAGAAATGATATCATACCGAGTGGAGAACTGCGTTATTTTGAGGTCTCGGTAGATTCTATAAGAGATTTATCTGGATACATTTTTATTGCAAAATAAGTGTGTTCGGAAAATAACTCAGACGTGCAGTATGTGCGATTTCTTTGAATACTGCACGGAAGTTGACCCAACAGTCAAAGAAGAGATCTTGAAATGTGATTTTTACGTAAGGGGAAGTAATCATTCTAACAAACAATTCTAATTTTAATGTCCAAAACGTTCAACAACTAAACAGTAGATGCAATTGTACGAATAACAAAACAATCCGAATCAAAAAAAAGTTGCTGTAAATCCCTCCAAGATAATAATGATGTAATGACAGTGGAAGAGGTGGCATCATATATTATTGCTTCGCAAGTTCAAGAATGAAGGCGAATCTCACAAATGTTTGAAGTGGCTTAACCATGCGCGGGAAAAACAGCTTCGTCTATCATTGCGGAAATCGCACATTCAAACATTTCGAATAGACACACTCATAGCAAACCGCACTTATGATACATGGAGTATAGTATACTTTCTACCTCCAATCGGTACATCAACTATAGTAAACATCATTGCCGCGTGGAGGAAAGCAAAATAATTACTGCACAATTTACATAGTAGGGAATTCTTTCGCTCATTCAATCGCTTGAAGCAGAGCATATCCAATAAATCAAGCAATTAGGTCCAAACAGATTCAGGATCATTCGTGAAACTGCGGAACGAGTTGTAGAACAAAACAATCAGCTTATGCAAAAACTTGAATCGCTTATAGGGGGAGATAGTGCTATAAAACAAGTTCGTTTCAGACTTTCAACATTTTAGATATTGTGGGATCTTGCGGTCGCGTGAAAAGTCCATTATAATGTTCTTGATATTTAATTGCATTTCTTTTACATTTGCTACAAGGTTTGGATGGAGTCTATATACTCCATCGATCACTAATTCCCCACATCTATCAATAGTTGCGTACGAGTGAACTATGCACACAGACGGAACTACACAATTCGTTTATATTGCTCTTCAATATTCTGGCATCCAAAAAGTAATCCTTAGGCATGACCGATTATGGTCTATATCGGGATTAAGTCAAATTCTCTCAGCTATGAATGAAATTGATCTTCCTGCTTATACAAGAAAATATGGTGGACAGGATTTACTGTCTGGTGGGGGAAAATTCGATGCTAAATTTTCATCTAAAAAAAATGCTTCTCTTGCATTAAACGAGATTAAAAAAACTCTCGCAACAACACTCCCCATGCTTGAATTCCAAGTGTCAGCGATAGTGACAGCGTCTTCTTTTATGGATGCAAAGGATCGACTTACTGCTGATCTCGCTAAGAATAAAATGCATTTTAGAGGGTACGGTGTTTCTTTCAATCCGCATTTTTCAGAGTGCAGTGAATGCGGAGAATATCCTGCAACATCTGGACTAGAGATAAAGGGAAATAAGGTTTGTCAAACATGCTTCATTGCTTATGAGAATTCAAGAAACATTGCGGGCATCGGTGAAACGGAAGGACTCACTTCTATCCAAAAAATTCTAAAATCATATATCGAACGAGACCCGAATGCACTTGATCAGCGTCAGGTTCCGTTAGATTTTGATAATATATTCTCCTCGGATCATGCCGATAAAAAAGGCAAAAGGATGGCCGTATGGTTCTCGGATATAAATAACATGGGACAGAAAATTCCGCTCTGGCTATATCAAACCGACGATGAGATAATAAAGATATTTGAAACCGTTAGAGAAAAGTACATTACGACAATCTCAAATGCGCTTAAGAAAACCTTCAACAGTAAAGAAGGCAACTATTATCCCTTCAGAATTATTATCACAGGCGGGGACGATCTCTGTATCGTGATGGATGAACGTTATATTTTGGATTTTGCACTGCAGTATTCGAAGGAAGTCGAGGCGGTGTCTTCCAATGTCAATGTATTTAATATTGAAAATCTACAACAAATAGAAAACCAAAGAGCGGCGGAGTTTAAATATGAGCCCAAAATAATGCAGCCCTATAATTTCGGCAGCGCATTTGTCATTACATCTATCCATACTCCTTTTAGGAGAATTCACGAAATAGGTGAGGGATTACTCAAAGAAGCCAAATCAAAATCGGCGAGACTCTGCAATAGTATCCATTGGAAAGTATTGGCGGAAGATGAAGAGCCCGCTTCCGATAGAGTAGTAAAATTCGAAAAGCCACTTTTTATTGACACGTCCAGCGGTCAAAAATCTGAAATCCAAGATTATTTGACATTAACGCAATACAATTTACTGCGAAGCCGCTATAGCCGTATTTCTCACTCGCATATCCAGCAGATCGTTTCCCTGATGATTCGGTATAACAACAATTCACTCGAAGTTGAGCGTGCTCTTAAAATACTCGACTCCACAGAGAAGGAAAAAAGTTTTAGCGGATTGCTTGTTGATGACAGTTTCAGAAAAGACGGTAAATTTGATTGCTCTCGTGTCGCAACTTTGTTTGAACTCATGAGCATTGGATAAAGGAGAACAAACGACATGGATCTATATCTCGCACATGGAAAGCTGACTGTAAAAGCAAAAGGCTATTGGTTCACTGCCGGTGGGGCAAAGGGTTCGTTTGGTTATTATCCTCATCTGAAAGACGATGAGGGATTTCCAATATACCCGGATACTCAAATCCGTGGCGATCTTCTTATGGCCGTAAAAGTTCTCAGGAATATCCTCAAACAGCCGACCGACCCGGCAATAGATGATTTTTGGAATATCCAGGGTAAGGAAGAAGCCTTTGCTTTCTTTGTCTCCGACCTTGAATTGACCGGAGAAAGTAAAAAACACTGGTCGCATGATTCCTATTGTATCCGTTCGCAAATTGAAATCAACGACGACACGAGAACCGTGGAATCGAATATGCTGGTGAATCGGGAACTTGCCTATCTCGAAGGGTGCGATCTGGAGGCGGATATCTATCTTGGATATCTGTCCGACGTCACGTTGCTCTCCAGGGTAAAGGATATGCTCTCAGACGCTGTGCATCTTATTAATGCTTTTGGCGCCCAGCGCTCGCGGTCATACGGTGGAGATATTGAAATAGTTTGGGATGAGAATAATATCGTGCATCCCGACAGTCAGGCTAAAAAAGAAAATGCAATGGTTTTTCGATTTATTCTTTCCTCGCTTACGAACGTTCGTAATCGTCCGTTGATCTCTGAAAAAGATCAAACCGTTTCTTCAATGAAAACTTTGACATCCGACCAAGTGAGGGGATGGTTCGTGCGAACGTTTCACAGACTCTATGATGCATGGCCGTCTGCGGAAGAAATGTCCTCCATAATATTTCACTCGCTGTATCCGTGTCTGAAGGATCAAGAAGGAATATCTCTTGCGTATCTGTTGCCGCAGACAATTAAGAGGACAAAGACCGGAGCGTTAAAGGACACGATGGATGAAGCATCCGATGCGGAGAGGAATGAATCGTCAAACAGTGAAAACTTCTCCAGGACAAAACAGGATAAGGTTCAGGGATTTGTTACCGACGGTGAGAAACCGGTACAATTTGTTCTCGAAACAAAAAAGAGAATGCGGAATTCGATGAATGATAATTTTACGACAAAAGAGGACGGCCTGTATGCCCAGGAATATTTGCTACGCGGTGCAATATTCGGAGGGGTTGTACGGTTTACGAATCCCGCTGATGATTTTTATCAAAAGGTGATTTTTATCCTCAACAATGTTCGTCCTGCCATAAAGGGATGCTTGTTCCAAAAGGTCAAATTGTCGGCAGTGCCGCAGTTGCAGAAAAAAGAAAGCAAGTATCTCGGATTGGTTATAGATCCGATCCCTTATTCAACACAACTGTCTGACGGCGAGCATCCCGATAAGGAGTTTATTCTCCTCCAAACCCTTCGAAGATATAATACCATGAATAAAAGGCCGCGCCGAAACCGAATTGTTGTTGCTCCGGGCTCGATCATGTATGGCAATCATAGTAATCTTCTTCCATGGTCGGGTTTTGGAAAAGACATCAGCACCGTCCTAAAAAAGGAGAAGCAGACAACAAAAAGCGACGCAAAATTGCCTGTTCAAAATCAACAGGATGGTCTTAATCGTTCTCAGATAGGCCAATTGCGCGTATTGCTCAATCCAGGGTCGAGCAAGGAATTTATTCTGCAGTTTGTTGAAGATCGACTCGAGAAATACAAGAAATATGATGATAAAGATGTCAACAAACGGTTGATACCGCCAAAAGTGCTTATGGATGTAAGGGAAAAAATTACACATGAAGGCATAGAGAAAGCTCGGAATTATATAAAGGACTTTCTTGAAGAACAGTCGCTCTCGCGGTGGGAAAAAAATAAATCGAAGAGCTCCGAACCATTGAAGAATTGAGAGATCAATATGAACTTTCAAACCTGCACCCATGCTATGAAATTTATGGTTGAATTCAAACTCCGGTCATGTCTTCTCATACGTTCCGGTGAAATTGGCGAGTTCTCGGATTCAACCATCGCCCGCACTCCAGACGGCAAGAAGCTGGAGATTAACGGCTATGTGTGGAGTAGTCTCCTCAGGCGCTGTCTTGAACGGCTCAAAAATGATAATGGTCTGGCAAACAAGATCGGTAAATATGATTCAGAAATAAATAGTGTTTCCAATCTATGGCTAAAGCCGTCTTTTGTGGATTTGCCTTTTACAGACAATCGAAGCGGAAATAAAATTGACAGAAAAATGGGATCTGCGTCGGAAGGGGCGCTCTATAATGACGAAATCGTTCCTCCGGGATTATCGATTCCACTGCAATGCCTGTTCTTTTGCGATGCTTCTGAAATTAAACAGGTGCAAGATGCATTTTCGGCAGCTCTTTGGGTCGTTAATGAAAATATAGAAAATATCGGCGGTGGCTGGTCTTATGGATTCGGCCGCTTGGAGTGTATTCATGCATACTGGAAAAAAATAACGTTATCTGATGAACATGACAGGAAAAGACTCTTTCGAGATGAAGAATCGAGTGCATTCCAGGAATTAGAAATACATAAACCCGACATTAAAAAACCATGGGTGCAGTACACGGTTCAGGCACAAATTCAAGAGGGCCAGCTTCTTGCTATCCATAACGATTTTCCTTCTGTTATCGATGCTCACGGTGGAAAACTTCCCGATAAGTTTTTATTCCGGCGCATGGTTGTGGGAAGCGATTCATCTCTGAGCTATGAACTTGTAATTCCGGGGAAATCTCTGCGGCAGGCGCTTTTTAGCGTTCCGATAGAAAGAAAACTACGCTCGAAAAATGAAGATTGTTGCGATAATCCATCGGAGCTTTGCACATGCAATCGGTGCAAGGATCATTGGAACGTTGTCCATAAAAAAGAGAACAGCCCGGACTGTCAATGCCGGCGTTGCCAGTGGTTCGGTAACACGGAAAAGGGAGGAATGGTAGCCGTTTTTGATGCCCCTCTGTCGAAGACGGATACTGTAATTCTCAACAGGATTCAACTCTGCGAACATTCTGCACAGAATGTGCAGCTGTTTTCGAGTGAATATCTCAAAGCGGGAGACTTTAGCTTTGAAGTCGTCATTGATCGATCCTGTGACGGTCCTTCTGCCGCACTCTTGATGAAAGAAATTGAAATAATCTTGTCTGAGATGAATCCCGGAGGCGATGCCCCGCCGGGCTGGCATAGAATCGGCGTTACGTCGACTGCAACAGGACAGTTGAGTCTTCTTGAATGCCAGAAATTGGAATATGGGGAGGTGCATTGTGAAGGGAAATGAATATAAAGATGGGCTGCTCAATTACGAAGTATCAAAGATCCGGATTCCGTCTCAATTCGCTGAATTGAAAAAAGACCTCTTATCGGTTCAATGGCAAGGCGGATATGTTGCGTTTTCTGCTTCAGAAGAAAACTTGGATGTTAATAAAATCGGAGAATTGCTCGCAAAAATTGGAAAGAGATTTGCTGGAAAGGGATATGTCATGGAGCTCTGTGCGTGGGCATCGATCAGCGACGCGCATGAGGAAATATCTCTCGAACGCGACGATGATGGGCTATTGTTCCAGCACTGGAAGCTGAATAAAAATGAAGGCTTCGAATGTTATTACAGGGATACTGCGGTCGAGATTCGAAGAAAATCTATTCTTCGTTCGCAAAAATTGAAGGCGGTAGAAGTGATCTGCCCGGATCGACGGCTTCATTTCTTCCTTACATCGGAGATTGAAACGCATGAAACAAAATAATTATCGGAATGATTTTCATCATCAAGGGGGGAGAGATAAAAATTCTCAGCCTCGACAAGACAATCGGCAGAACGTCAGTTTCCCATATTATTTTTATCCGCGGAAATCCAACAAACAACCGTCTGACCAGTACCACGATCAGCTAAATCCCAACAATTATGATGTCGCTTTTGAAATTCAATGGGAGACAAAAACTCCGACTGCGCTTAATCCTTGTGAAGATACGTCGGTGTCGGCAAACTTTCCCGTTAACGATAAAAAAGATGAATTTCTGGGTTATAACAAACGCTGGCTAACGATCAACGATAAACTTGCCATAAGCTCCTTTACCGTAAAATCTGCCATAGCAAATGGCTTCGCGAATCTCATGGGCGGCTGCGTACGCGTTATGAAGAATAAAGTTGCTGCCCACCATATAATGACGCCCGGATCATATCCTTATGACGGAGAGTGGAAGCGTTACCGTGTGGATATGCGATGCTCTAAACCCGGTATAGTTAAAAAAATTTTGGAGACAGGCGGGGGAAAGTTGTTTGAAATAGAGCCGATAGAAAGAGAATACTTCTTAAATGAGGATCTTCCCGCTGCATTAGCACATATCACCCCTCATAAGAAAGAAGTGTATGCGCGAATAGGAATAAGAGAGGATCGCAGAGCAAAACCCGCGATTATCGAAGATATCGATGACAAAGATTCTACCAATAGACCGCTTACACTCTTCTATGAAGGAAAATATAAGGCAGAAATGAACGGGAGAGGATATAATCACGGACATAAGCACCGGTTCTATGCTAAATCCAAAAAGTCCGTAGTAATAAGTGGTATAATTCGCTCAGAGAATTTTCTTAACCCTGGCGATTTGAAGAAAATTGTTTATATGGGAGATTATGTACAACAAGGTCGCCCTACGGGTAATCCTTGGTACGACAATCTAAATGAAATCAAAGTTGACGACTTTATATATTATGAATCATTTAACGGCGTTGTTGTAAGTATTGGAAAAAGCTACCTCTTCAAACCGCTCTTTCTCCATGAAGATGCTGTTCCGGAATCTTCGAAGAAATGCCGGAGCATGAACGAAGCGATATGTCCGCGTTGTGCAATGTTTGGTTTCACCGGCGATGATAAGACTATTGAAGCAGACGATTCGAAGTTCAAAGGAAGATTTAAATCGGCGACGTTAATAAGTGATAAATGTGTCGAGTTGGATTCTTCTATAGAAAAGGAGGTTAGATTCGAGGGAGATATTAACAATCCGGCAATATCATTTAAGGTTTTATTATCGCAGTGGAAATCGTCGAATGGTAAGAGAGTCGCTTACCAAACGCTTCTTCCGATTCAAGCAACTCCAAAGCCAAATAAAAGGGATGTCAATGGTTATTATGACAGGAATACGGGCGAGATCCATGGTGTTAAGATGTACAAACATAGCCGGCTTGAAACCGCGGAAAATATTTGGAATGTGAATACAAAAAATACAGGCGAATATAAACATTCGCTGAGGGCCTATGCACAGGTTTGTGAAAGCGGGTTGACGTTTAGCGGAACCATCGGCGCTGAAAATTGTACTGACGAAGAAGTCGCGGCATTGGTTGTTCTTTTGCATACGGATATTGGTCATCACGCATTTAAGCTTGGCGCCGGCAAGGCCTTTGGCATGGGAACGGTTGTTTCCTCCATCAAAAAAATATGGCTTCGCAGCCGGGAAAATTACGATGTGTGGGAAAAGATTGATTTCGATCCGAAATCCAATATTCTGGGAGAGCATATTAAGGGAATTGACCAACACATCGATGTGATGAAGAATAAGGCTGGTTTTGCCAATAAAATCAAAGACCAAAGGACATTGGAATATCCTAAACCGCGAGGATATTGGGACGCTGCGAAAATAGACGAATAGAGACTGTAAATGTCATTCTCGGTGCCAAAACTTGTGCCGCTTCAACTCGGCTTTCGCGTGCTTGCGCCCATCAATAAATTGCCGGTATTCCATGGCGTGCAGTGGAGCGCGTTATTACGGGAGGGAATGAAGGCGGCTTTCTCAAATCCTAAATCGCTGAATGATGCCGGTATCGTCATCCAGCCGATAGAATCCGGCATTGTACAGTATGTTCCGGGAGATGTTATTTCCTTCGGAATGACATTCCCCGTAGAACAGACAGATGTTGCGCAAAAACTTCTGGAAGTATTGAAAGATAATCTTCCAACCTCCGGTTATTTTATTCCCGGTAAAACGATTCAGCTTGAAACGGTCACATGCCGTCTCTCAGGCACGCCCTGGTCTTCGTCAACGCAAATAGCTTTATCCATGGATGCAATTTTACCGGAAATTGAGCGTCTTCGCGCGCTAACAGCTTTCGATATTGTTTTTACCACTCCGTTGCGCTTATCGCGTTCCAATAAAAAACCCGGCCATAGATATTGCGATGAAGAATTCTTTAATGTCGAAAATTCCGCGCAGATTGCACACCTTGCATCGAGAGTATGTGCAAATGACGAAGCAATAAATTTTGTTTCATCCCCATCTATTGTTTCCAGCGGACTTCTTTGGCAGGAATTTTCATGGGGAGAAGCTAAAAAAACTGTGGGTGGCGTTGTCGGATCCGTTCGGTGTGCCGGAGAGCCAGATGATGAAATGGCGTTCCGATTAGTGCTCGGCCAGCATACGGGAGTCGGATTAAGCAGGTCGCTCGGTTTCGGCTGCTATACGATTCCCGATCTCGATGCTGTACGGCGCATTGTGCCGCTGTCAAGATCCACCACGCTTCTTGCACGCGCATGTGCGGTCGACGCTCTTCGTTGTGCTGTCGACCGTCTACCGAGGTCTGTTCCTGGTCCGGACGGAATGTCGGTCGAAGACGCAAAGAAATCCGGCGATGTCCTTCTATGTTCTCTTGCAAAACGATTGCAGGAAAACTCGTATATCCCAGGTCCTTCTGCACAATTTGCAATTCCCAAACACGACGGAACGAGCCGTATCATTCATGTGCAGAACATTACGGATCGGATTGTGCAGCGCTCTATCACGGATGTCCTCACTCCTGCAATCGAGGCTGTTCTCTCTTCGCTTGCGTTCGCGTATAGAAAAAATAGAAATCGACGCGGAGCTCTGCGTGCAGTGCGTCATGCGTTTGCCGAAGGATATACGCATGGCATTAAGACCGATATCGATTCATTTTTTGACTCCGTCAATCTTGTTTCGCTGCACGAAATGCTTATGGGTCTCATTCCATACGAGCCATTGGTCGGAAGAATATTCTCCTCTCTGCCGATGGTCGATCCCGAACATCAAAAAGGTCTTCCTCAAGGAAGCCCTCTTTCTCCTTTACTTAGCAATCTCTATCTTCAAAGATTCGACAGGGAAATAGCACAGCAGAATCTTAGGCTGATTCGCTACGCGGATGATTGTGTCGTGCTTGCACGGGAAGATATGCCTGAAGATAAAATCCGGGAACAAATTGAGAAAGCTCTTTTACCTCTTGGCCTTCGTCTCAATTCCGAAAAAACTATAGCAATATCTTCTGATCGGGCGTTTACGTTTCTAGGATACTCGGTGAAAGGCACCGTGATAGAGGAGTTGGAAGGCGAAGCTCAAAAGGACGATTCCCCTTGGCACCCTTTATTTAATGAACAATGGCATACTGGTATTCCGGTATATATATCCACACTTTGTCAAAGTGCGGTGTCGCGTAACGGCTCTCTTGTCTTGACGGATGAGACAGCTCAACAACAGGAAATCCTATGGAAAAATGTCGGTCGTATCGTAATAGCCGGTCGAACTCATTTCAGCGGTAGCGTCATGTACCGGGCTATGAGGCATCGCATTCCGGTGGCTTTCGTAGACATTCTCGGCAGATTAAATGGACAATTCAGGCCGGAGCAGGAAATTCTTCCGAATTTAAGAGAACCACTTGAGCAAATTAGCCGCCAGAGTGAAATACAGAAAATGTATGCATCTGCCGTCGTGGCCGCTAAAATTCATAATAGCGCAGTGCTGCTTAAACGAAACCATATCGAATCTCCCGAATTAAAATCGTTTGCTCGTGAAGCACGGATAGCGAAAAATATTGAATCTCTCCGGGGTATCGAAGGCGCTGCGGCCAAGGAATATTTTAGTAAATTTGCTCTGCTTGTGTCTCCGTTTCAATTTACCGGACGCGTGTATCATCCATCGCCCGATCCCGTTAATGTGATGTTATCCTTCGGTTATACATTGCTATATAATAGACTTTCCTCTGCTCTCTACGCCAAGGGATTTGAGGCGCGTATTGGTTTTTATCATCAAGGCCGTGGAACTCATGCTGCACTTGCATCGGATCTTATGGAACCATTGCGGCACCTTGTAGATCGTACCGTGCTTGCTATGATACATCGAGGTGAAATTACGACTGCACATTTTACTCAAAAAACTGAAAATTCCGATGTATTCCGTCTATCTGGTGACGGATTTAGAATTTATATCAATAGGTTTGAAAAAACGATGTCTATGCAGTTTACAAATAGCCATGGCATCCGTTTAAGCTATAATGCATACCTTGATGATGTTGCAGATGAATTTAAGCGTTCGCTTCAGTTTGGCACGCCGTATGAGCCGTTGGAAATTGATTGAATGTCAAAAAAAATGTGATTGTTCTCGGATTCCTTATGCCACAATAAGTTACGCCCTTTTTTGGGCAGATTGTAAGGGATTTTTGAGCTTTTTTAAATATGATTTTGGAGGTTCTTGGAAAACATAATGTAACTCATTAAATTTCAATGTGTTAAATGTGTGCTATTGGAGAATGGACAACGTGCGTTGTTGTTACGACAAACAGACGATTAAGGTAAATTTTCATTTCGATTGGAGAATGGACAACGTGCGTTGTTGTTACGACATACCAATTAGATTATAGTGCATAATTCCTCCTAATTGGAGAATGGACAACGTGCGTTGTTGTTACGACCTTGACTGACTTCGCGGATTGCCGAAGGTACCGTATTGGAGAATGGACAACGTGCGTTGTTGTTACGACATTACATCTACTGGAATAGGTATATCACCACAGATTGGAGAATGGACAACGTGCGTTGTTGTTACGACTATTATTTTATTTACTTTTGGTTTCGGTTAAATTGGAGAATGGACAACGTGCGTTGTTGTTACGACTAACCATGGCTCTTTTTGAATCCTGCTTCTTATTGGAGAATGGACAACGTGCGTTGTTGTTACGACATAGTTCTGGCTTAGAGCAAACTGGAATGGAATTGGAGAATGGACAACGTGCGTTGTTGTTACGACTT
>Ga0182011_10004119_pt1 | contig 11722 bp, 10 predicted proteins | sample 711E1DmetaG_FD_120481 | JGI IMG/M metagenome (GOLD analysis project Ga0182011, IMG submission 120481) | Permafrost microbial communities from Stordalen Mire, Sweden - 711E1D metaG | ecosystem: Environmental > Terrestrial > Soil > Wetlands > Permafrost | place: Sweden: Stordalen | collected... | reverse complement strand
ATTGATTGTCAGGACAAGTTTTTCTTCGGTGACATCCACGCTTTTGGATTTGACTTTGGGCAGGTTGACATCAATGCCCATGGAGAGCATGGGCGCCGTGACCATGAAAATTATCAGCAGCACCAGCATAACGTCAACCAGAGGAGTGACATTAATTTCCGCCAGTGGTTTATCGGAATTGTTTCTTCTGCGTGAGCCGCGCATAGCCGTTCAACTCTCCTTTGTTACTTATGAATCAGATATCGCTCGACAATGTTTAAGAATTCCGCGGCGAAGTTGTCCATTTCCTGCACCATATTTTTGGACTGGTTTAAGAAATAATTATAGAAGATAACTGCCGGTATGGCCGCGGCAAGTCCGGCGGCGGTGGCGATCAGCGCTTCTGAAATACCGGGAGCGACAACGGCCAATGTTGCCGAACCGCGGGCGCCGATTCCTTTGAAGGTATCCATAATGCCCCAAACCGTACCGAATAAACCGATAAAAGGACTGGCCGAACCTGTTGTCGCCAGAAAACCCAGGGCGCTTTCGAGTTTGGTCATTTCCGTATTGCAGGCTTTATTCATGGAGCGTTCCAGATTGTCCAGAGAAGAAAGACTGATTTCGTCACTGCCCTGCGCCAATTCATTGGCCTGTTTGTTTATTTTGGTCAGTTCCGCATAGCCGACGCGAAAAACTTCCGCGATAGTAGAAAAAGAATATTTTTTGGCTGCCGGCAGAATATCGGAGAGTTTGGAGCTCTTCAGATAATCAGCGTTAAAATCTTCGTTCTCGTTTTTAATCTTACGATAAGAGCGGTATTTGAGAAAAATGATCGCCCAGGAAACGACGGAAAAAATAAAGAGCACCAGTAAAACAAATTTAACTACAAGCCCGGCGTCGAGAACCATGCTTAGAAGACTGCCGTTAAAACTGCCGCTTAAGTCTAAAGATCCAAGGTCTTTCACTTTTTGATCTCCAAAGGGGAATTGAATTTGTAGCGTAAATTAAAGGAAAAAAGCGGCCTTGTCAATATATCTTTTAGTTAAACACTTGATAGGTATGAACTAATGATAAATATTCAGCGTTGCAAACCACCAATTTTTTGAGGGATTGACAATTTCCTCCTTACAAGGTAACTTCACCGCTAATTAATTTTGTCCAGTATGTTGTTGTGCCTTTTAATTGAAAGGGGATAAAGTATGAACAGAGGAAGAGTTTCAAGTCCGGTTTTGTTGAGTTTTCTTATCATCATGTTTTTGATGATTATTGGTTGCGGCAAAAGGGATGCTACTTCCGTTATCTCAGGTACGGTAACGATGGGCGAGGTAGGGCAAGGGGGCGTAACGATCAATTTGACAGGCTACGCAACCGCTACTACGACAACCGCTTCGGACGGAACTTACAGCTTTACAAATGTGGAAAATGGGACATACACGGTAACGCCATACCTTGACGGCTATACATTTTCGGCCAGCACGGACGTTACTGTTAACGGAACAAGCGTTACCGGAATCGACTTTACATCAACATTTGCCGGGTACAGTATTTCCGGTACGGTAACCGGCGATGTTGCGGCCAATGTAACTATCACATTAACCGGACCACTTTTGGGGGCATTCACAACAGCCTCTAATGGAGATTATTCTGCCCCTGGTATTACGGTTAGCGGCAGCTATACCTTAACGCCCTCTCTTGCGGGTTATAAGTTTACACCTTACAGCAAATCAGTGTCTATGAATTCAGCAAGTCTCACCGGTATAGATTTCGTGTCGGAGTTCGCTCACACAAATGGTACAGCATCCGGTTACTATACATGGGATTCAACGAATCATGTTTTAACCATAACTTGGGCAACCTCAACACTTCCCTGTAACTGGCCGAAAGTAAGCCCTGTACCGGAAACTGAATCAGGTGTGACTATATCAACAACCGCCATGACATGGCCATCAACAACCGCCATGACACGGCCGGGTGTTATGCTATGGACAAGAACGAGCGGGTCAGCAAACGATCCCGCAGGAACATGGACGGCGACCGACGAATCGGGAAATACATATACGGCTATAATTGATTCTGCCAGCGGTACAATTTCTTTAACCGGGAATATCGTAGCATGTGCTTTTGTATGGGCAGAATACCCCCCAGGTGACTATAAAATCTGGCTTAGTTATCAGGATCCAACCCAGACAGCAAGTTCTGTAGTTGTGACTGGTGCTGGAATATCGAGTTCAACGCCCCTTACTTACAATGCAAGTAAAGGTGAATGGAATACATCAGACGCCAGTTTAGATATCGGAGCATCACCTGCGTCGCCCTATATTTACACATTTACCATAACCGATGCGGAAACCACTTGGACAGAGACATCTTGCTTCGTGGGTTTGCCCACAGGTCTCGCCCCTGCCGGGGCTGTCAAAGAAGCGACTCCAACCTTCAGTTGGACCGCGATTGGCGATGCCGGCGCACAATACGTTGTGCGATTGCTGGATAGCAGTCATAACCTGATATGGGAATCAGCCGAAACTACAGATACGTCAGTTGTCTATAGCGGCACCCCTGCCCTTGTATCAGGGAATACATATTATTACTATGTGATAGTAATAGGTACTACTGCCTGTAGTAACGGATTATCTTATGCCGAGGGCAGCTTTACCTACAATCCTTGAGGCAGCAGAAAAAAAGGAAAATTTTAAAGGCCCCGTGAGGGGCCTTTTTTTCGAGCTTCGTGCCGCATCCACTGTTTGTCGGCGAAGCAATTTAGAATTGAAATAATTCTTCAGAGTTCTTCCGGTGTAAAGGCGACGACATCATCGATTCGGCGAGCATCGGTCATAATCATAACCATGCGGTCAATTCCCAGAGCGATGCCGGCGCATGGCGGCAGGGTTTCAAGTGATTGAAGAAATTTTCCCGGTATTTCGTAGCGTGCCCAGTTTTTGGCGGCGCGGGTTTTCAGGGCTTCTTCAAAACGTTGCCTCTGTTCGCGAGCGTCAGTCAGTTCCGAAAAGCCGTTGGCTATTTCCAGCCCGCCTATATATAGCTCGAATCTTTCGCTGACTGAAGAATTGTTTTCTTTTAATTTAGCCAGCGCCGCCAGTTTTGCCGGATAATCATAGATAAAAGTTGGTCGGTTAATACCCAGTTGTGGCTCAATGTGCTCGATTAAAATCTCATCGAAAATGTCACGCGCCAGAGCATCTTCCAGCCCAACCGGCGCGTATCTTGAAAAGGCATCCGCGACGGTGATTCTTTCCCAGGGCAGCGCCATATTTATTTTTTTATTGTGAGACTCAAATTTCAAAAACGAAGTGTCTTGAAATTTGTAAGTCGAACAATCCCGTACAGCGGAGGGTATAACATTGCGCAGCTTGTTTTGGGGTTCATACCCGTGATTTTGCCGGTTAATTTCGGTAATGCCCCTTTCTGTGGTTACCGCCTCAATCATTCTTTCACATTGATCCATCAATTGGTGATAATCGAATCCGGCGACGTACCACTCCAGCATGGTAAATTCCGGCAGGTGTTTATTGCCTCTTTCGTCAGAGCGAAAACAATGGCTTATTTGAAAAATACGCGGATAACCCGCAGCCACCAGCCGTTTCATGCAAAGTTCCGGTGATGTTTGTAAGAACCAGTTTCCCGAAGGCAGGGCTTCGATATTTTCTTCCGGCGCGGGCGAAGGGATTCTCAGAGGCGTTTCCACTTCCAGAAATCCATTGTGGATAAAAAAGAGACGAACGCTTTGAATTATTTTGGCGCGCGTTTGCAGAGCACGCGACTTTCGCGCCAATAAATTATTATCGGAAAAGAATTCACTCAAGGATATCAACCTTAAACAATGAAATTACAGAGGAATTAAAAGCTTTTTCAAAATGTCTTAGAGGCAAGGCGCGCGAAGCACGAGGAGAGAGGCGTATAGTTTAATACGTCGCAACGACGAGGGCTGAAGCGCAACGCAACATATAAGCATTTTCAAAAATGCTTTATTAACCTTTGACTCGTGTCAGATATTCACCCGTGCGTGTATCAATCCTGATCTTTTCGCCTTCGGTAACAAAAGTCGGCACCAGGATGGTATAGCCTGTCTGCACCTTCACCGGTTTTGTGTTGCCTGCTGCGGTATCGCCCTTGGCCCAGGGCTCAGCTTCTGTCACGATCAGCTCGACAAAATTAGGCAGGCTGATGCCGATCGGCCTGTCTTCAAAAAGCAGAATTTCCACTTCAATGTTGTCCGTCATGAAGTTCTTGGCTTCGCTTACCTGATCTTCCGTCAGATAAATCTGCTCGTAGTTTTCGTTGTCCATGAAGCAGTATTTATCCCCTTCTTTGTAGAGATACTGCATTTTCTTTTCGCGCAAATCAGCAGTTTCAAAGGTATCAACAGAACGGAAGGAGCGCTCAAACTGGCTGCCAGTGATCATGTTTTTGAGCTTGGTGCGGTAAAGGGCTTGTCCCTTGCCCGGTTTGACAAAATTAAATTCAGTTACGACATACGGTTCATTATCAATTTTCAGCCGTATTCCTTTTCTTAACTCACTGGCTGGGATAATCATAAAAAATCTCCTTACTTGTTTAGTGCAGCAAAATTGCGCGTTTTTCTTCCCCGCTTCTCTATTCTATTTATTGGAACTTGTCAAAAAAATATTGATGCTTTTTAAGAGCCTTTTTCATTATGCCTGACATCACATTTAACGGTATCTTGCCTGCGCTTCCCGGGACGTCCAGAACGTATTGCGGCAGGCAAAGCCCGGAACATTGCTGCCATATTTTTTCCATCATGGGCACCCCGGCTTCCGGGTCGGTACGAAAATGCAAGCAGCCTTTAGCCGGGTCGCAGTGAAAAAGATAATACGGACGGACAGATATTTTTTGCAGGCCGTAGAGTAAACTTTTCATTACCTCAGGGGAATTATTAATGCCTTTGAGTAAAACCGATTGGTTGGAAACGGGGATTCCCGCTTCCTGCAGCATATTACAGGCGCGCGTTGATTCCGGCGTGATTTCTGCCGGATGATTAAACTGAGTATTAAACCATAGAGGCCGGTAGTGTTTGAGTATCCGGCAAAGTTTCGGGGTAATACGCATAGGCATAACAACAGGAGCACGGCTGCCGATGCGTAAAATATCGATGTGCGGGATGGCTCGCAGGGAAGACAGGAACTTTTCTAAAACATGATCATCGAGAGTCAGCGGATCGCCGCCGGAAATAATTACCTCCCTGATTTGCGGCGTTTGTTTAAGGTAGCAAATCATTTTCTGAAGGCGTATTTTTAGACTTACCTGATTTGATTGCGACCAGAAACGCTTGCGGTTGCAGTGCCGGCAGTACGTGGCACAGGTTTCGGTAACAATGGCCAGACAGCGGTCGGTATAGCGATGCACCAGTTTGGGCACCGGCATGCGGGAATCTTCTTGAAGAGGATCTTCATCCGCTTTATCAGAAAAGGATATTTCCTGCAGAACGGGAACACACTGTGTGAAAATAGGATCAATCTTATTATTTTTTTGTATGAGAGATAAATAATAAGGAGTTACTGCCATAGGATAAACGGACGTTACCGCGCTTAACTTTTCACCGTATAAATCATTTTTTCCAATGAGATATCCCAGAGTTTCTATTTGGGTTACTCGATTTTTAAATTGCCAGCGCCAATCCTGCCAATCTTTTGCTGAGGCTTTTAAGTGAGTAAGAATGATTTTTTTCATATATATAATTGCTTGCAAACAAATTTAAGACGTGTTTCCTATCACAAAATTAGATGCTTGCAAAGTGAATCAATGTAATTTAAAGAGTAAATAAAGTATGTTAAAAAGAAAAATCAGAGGGAATAAAGTGACTGATAGGCAGCAGAAAAAAGAGAAAGTGGCCATGTTGTCCGTCGCGTCCAATTCTTTTTTGGTTTTATTCAAAGTAATTGTTGGCATTGTCATCGGGTCTGTTTCGATCATATCGGAAGCGATTCATTCGGGAATGGATTTGCTGGCGGCGATAATTGCCATGTTTTCCGTAAAAACATCTTCCCTTCCCGCTGATGATCGTCATCCCTTCGGCCATGGGAAGATAGAGAACATATCCGGTGTTGTGGAAGCGTTACTTATTTTTTTGGCGGCGTTCTGGATCGTATTTGAAGCGCTGAAAAAGTTAAACTTCTCACATGTTATAGACTGCGCCGGCTGGGGCGTCGGGGTGATGTTGTTTTCCTCTGTAATGAATTATATTGTTTCGCGAAAGCTTTTTAAGGTGGGCAAAGAAGCTGATTCGATTGCCTTGCAGGCTGACGCCTGGCATTTACGCACGGATGTTTACACTTCGGTTGGCGTTATGGCCGGCATGAGCATAATTTGGATTGGACACAAAGTTTCTCCCGCATCCGACATTAACTGGATTGATTCCCTTGCCGCCCTGCTTGTCGCCGTTCTTATTTTGCGCGCGGCTTATCATCTAATTGTCCAGTCTATCCTCGATTTAATAGATGTTCAACTACCGCCGGAAGAAGAGAATTGTATCCGCAATATAATTATTAATAATCAGCCGGCGATTAATGGTTTTCACCAATTGCGGACGCGCAAAGCCGGCAATGTGCGTTTTGTGGAATTTCACATTAAAGTTGATCCGCAGATGTCGGTTGCTGATGCGCATAACATTACCAAAATACTGGAGCAAAATATCAATAATAAATTTCCCGAGTCATCGATTAATATTCACATTGAACCTTGTGATGGTGAATGCGAGGATATATGCGCGGCCGGCTGTTTATTACCCGCAGAAAAAAAGCCAAAGTCTTTACGGCATCGCGTTTAAAAATGTTCTACGTTCAAAGTTCTAAGTTAAATAGATGTCATTACCCGGCTCGCAGACCGGCGAATGCCGGTTGACCGGGTAATCCAGTTCCTATTTCCCCTTGCTATTTCTTCCTATATTTTTGCGAATGAGTTGCCGTATAATACTGGAATCCCGATTTCCTCGACTTCTTTCAATTTGTGCTTAATATCATCACTTTTAGTTTTTTTATCTTTGTCCAAATAATAATAATCATCAAAAATTATAAAAACAACTTCTTTCGCTATACCAATATCTTTAATAGCTTTTAATTTTTCTATATCATCATTTATCATTTCGATTGGATTTTTGAAGAAATAAGCTGGGCCATGGAAGCATTTCACTTCAGCACATAACAAAAAAGAATCCGCAAGGGCATCTTCCTTAGCAAATATCATGTCAACTTTGGGTCCTCTTTTCATTTTAAGTTTAATCTTTAATTCACCCAACCTTTTTTCAAACGAATAACCTTCAAAATTATTTTCATTAATTATTTTTTCAAAATGTATTTCAATATCCGAATATTTTGCTTCCTTTTTCTTGCTTAGAATGTCGTAGAAGAGTCTTCCAATATGAAACATTAAATCATATTCATTCCAATAAACCCAATGTTGTTCTTCTTTAGAGCCGTCTTCTGGTTTAAGTGATTTTTTATATTTAGTAACTCTTTCATCATAATCATGACGCAACTTTTCCCAAGCCTCTTTTAACATCTGTTGAATTTCTTTTGCAATGTCTTCATCCATTTTCACATCCTCATAGTTGGCACATGGTTAAATTATTCATAATAGATTTTTTACCCTTAAACATTATATAAACAAATTGGCGGTTTGATGGGCGGCAGTTTGTCACCTTCATACAATACCTTTTCCAGAAAAAGGCCGGAAGGCGGGGCGGTGAATTTAGCCGGTATTTCCGAATAAGAGTTGATATCAATTTGCTTTCTTTGGCTAACTTTGTTGGCTGCGTCGTCGGTTTCCTCAACGTATGTAAAATACGCCTCGTCGCCTCCTCCTTGTCGCCGCGTTATCCTTTGAAAGCGAATCGGTATAAGCATCTTTTCGATATCGCGATTGGTGAAGTTCCCGCGGCCAACCTCTGCCGTCACTCCCACTATGCGGCGAACCATTTTCCAGAGAAAATGAGAACCGGCAATGCGCACGGTAATGATATCATCAAATTCTTTTAACCATAATCCTTCAATGTTGACCTTTGTTGATGTTTCTTTATCCATTCTTTTATCGACAAATGAGGCAAAGTCGTGGAAGCCCTGAAATAAATTCAGCGCCTGCTGCATTTTTGTACAATCGAGTTTGTCCTTGACCCACCAGACATAGCGTTTGCCAAAAGCGGTGCGCCTTTTGGCGATAAGATAGAGATAGCTGCGGCTGACGGCGTGATGGCGGGCATGAAAAAGCGGCGGAGCGTTTTCCACCTGCAATACATTAATACTCGCTGAAAGGTTGTCATTGATCCCGATGCGCAAAGTTTCCGGATTAATCTTTTTGGGAGATTCCAAGTGGGCGGTTTGCGCCAGAGCGTGCACTCCGGCGTCGGTTCGTCCGGCTCCCTGAATTTGCACAGGCACGCCTAAAAATTTCTGCGCGGCGGTCATTAAAGTTCCTTGAATGCTTTTGGCGTTTTTTTGCGTTTGCCATCCGCTGTAGTTGGTTCCATCGTATTCCAGGACTAATTTATATTTATACATAGTGAGTCCTCAAATTTTACAAACATAGTGCAGTAAAATTTGCTAGAGCGAACTATCCCAGCAGCGAAGCGGGATAATGAGCCTCGGGGCTGTTGAAAAACGCTCATCTGCTGCGTTGCGCTGCAAACCACACCGCTCAACGTATTAAAATATACGCCTCGCGGTTCGGTTTTTGCCCCGATAAAGCGGGACAGTTCAACTAACGAATTCCAGTTTACTGCATAACTGTAATTCGAGTTTCACTGCGCGTCTTGCATCTGAGCATTTTTGAACAGCCCTAAAATTTTTTCTTCAAAGCTTCATGGCTGAAGCAATCATGCTTATTGCTCCAGAATGTTTTAGTTCAAGCTGCAAGATTGAGCCAGCTTTCAATCCCGTAAGAGCAACTTGTCGTTGTACACTAAGAGCCGCTGTTTTGAGTTGCTGACGGAGGGCTGGTCTCGATTTGCTGTATTTGCTGGTTTTGTTTTACCGGCGCAAGGATAGTCATCGCTGAAATAGTGTTTATCAGCAAGCTTTCCTGCGGCACAAGGCAATATAATTCAGCCCCTGGACATAAAGTCGTGATGACAGCCTTTCCGATTATTTTTCTGCCTTCCCGGCCGCTACAGTCTATTGTTTTCAGACCCCAGACATTGTGAAAAATAAGCGCCCGCCCATTTTCTTCTCCAATGTAGAGCATGACATGGCCCTTGCGCCAGAGCAGACTTAAATAAGGAATACCCTGCTCTAAAATGATTTTTTCTTTTTGTTCCGGCTCCAGATTTTTCAGATCTATATAAGTTCCCGCCTTTTTGACCTGATCTTCCGAATGTCTGGGCAGCCATATGCCGAAGGGGGCAAAAAAATCTCTGGTCATCGCGGAACAATCACGATTTCCATAGAGACCGCCCCAGCCGTAAGGTTCGTCAATCAGTTCGTCGGCGATTTTTACCGCATTAGCGTAAGTGAAAGGCAGCGGCTTGAGCGCGATAATCTGAGGAGAAACGAAGCCGTGTTTTATGATCGCGTGATTGTTTTCATCGGCCGCGGCGATGAGTATTTCCGATTTATCCGTTATCTCGCCGATTAAAGGAAACATTTGTCCGATGGATGTTCGGAGAGTGAAATGGCCCTCGGCGTCAAAAACAGAAGTTTTGTCCTGAATGACAACGGCGTAACGGCCGGTCTCCCACTTTTTAATGAAATTCTCATCTGCAAGCGCGTAATCCTCAACAGGCATCCATCCGAAAGCGAAACTGGTTTCCACCAGCGCCCATGATTTATCCGCGCTGAGATGAAATATAATAATAGGAGTGTTTGCGGTAACGGAAGATATTTGCAGATTATCGAAAGGCCAGCCGGCGATGTCACCGTCAGAGCTGTAAAAGTGAGGGCCTTGCGTAGGAAGCATGCGCAGACTCGTATTTCTTGTCGTAATAGCCGGCTGCAGGGTATTGGAATAATTTTCCAGAGAAGCGTTTTGTTCCAGCTTTTTTAACCAGGCCGCGGAATGTTTTTTTTTGTTTTCGCCATAGCCGGGGTTCAAAGCAAATTTTTTAAAAATCAAAGATAGTTTTTCGGGCGTCGAATGAGCAGGCTGCAGAATATGCCAGACCGAAAAATAAGTTTTGTTATAGTTTTCGTTCATGACAATTTGATCTTCTTCTGGAAGAAGATGTTTTTCCCGGGAAGAATAATTTATGTGGTATGAAGGGTCCTGACGTATATCCGTTACGTCTTTTACTTCTTTGAGGATATCCGGAGATTTCAAACAGCAGGAAGCTAAAAAGAGTATTAAGATAAAATAATAATATTTGATTCTCATAAAAAATTCCTCGATTTCATTTCGAATATTTTTATAGCCCTTTTTTATATTTTGAGCAAGATTAAACGATTAATATTTGTTCTGTATTTTATAAATAATTTTGTGGCATAAGACATTGAACGCTGATATAAATAATATATCTGTTTACGGTTAATAGGAAAATTTTATATGCAAGGAACTCAACCGTCGAGTCTTTATATCGTGAATTATGGATAAAACTATCAGGGAAAAAGAAATACCGCCATTAAAAATGCAGGATGTCGGCGGAGCCCAACTGCCTTACCTTTATTATGAAGGAGAAGCTCCGCAAATTCTTTTTGCTCATGCCACCGGTTTTTTGCCCTGGCTGTGGCATCCTATAATAGAAAGTTTGACGCCGCATCATGAGGCCTGGGTGCCGTATATCTGCAATTACCGCGATTGTGATCCGGAAAGCGGTTTGGGTTGGGATATTATCGCCAGAGATATCATCAGCTTCAGTGTTTCGCAAAATATCAGAAATCATCTGGCTGTCGGGCATTCGATGGGCGCTACGGTGCTTGCCATTGCCTCCTCTTTGTTCGGCATGCAGCCGCGCGCCATGATTCTGATCGAGCCCATTTTTCTTCCGGAAGAATTTTACTCCATGGATATCAAGCTCAAAGATCATCCGCTGGCTTCGCAATCGATAAAAAGAAAAAACAGCTGGAAAGATGAAAAAGCCGCCCTGGAGTATCTGAAGTCAAAATCGCTTTTTGCGGGATGGGACGAACAAATGCTGCAGTTTTATCTTCAATACGGCATGGAAAAACAACAGGCGGGGGAGTTGAAGTTAACCTGCTCGCCGAGAAATGAAGCCGCGCTGTTTATGGGCGGTAAGAGCACCAATCCCTGGCCGTTGCTCAAGAAGTTGACCTGTCCGGTTCTTATTGTGGAAGGGGAAAAAAGCACCAATAAAGAATTTATTGATTTGCCGAGGGCAGTATCTTTGTTAAGCGATGGAAGATACAAATCGGTTCCCGAAGCCGGACATTTAATTCCCATGCAGAAACCTCAAGAAGTCGCTCAAATCATAAAAGAATTTCTGGCGGAAGTAATCTAAGATAAAGTTGACGAATTTCAATAAATATGTAAACTTTCCACTGTAAGTAATCTAAGAACAATCAATAAAGAGAAAACTGTTTATGGCGTTGACCAAAAACAATCAGAACAGCCCGGGAGGCGAAGAAAAATGCGGATTAGGCCTGTTTCTGACGCGGCCTTTCACCTTGATTGGAGAAGCGGTAATCGGCTGGATTAACGTTTTAGGAACGGCAACTGTTTTTCTCTTCATGGCGCTTTGGAAAACGTTTCGGTCTAAGCAGTTTTCCAAGGTAATTGCGCAAATCTATTATATTGGAGCAAGATCCATAACGATTATCATTCT
>Ga0182011_10004118_pt1 | contig 11724 bp, 10 predicted proteins | sample 711E1DmetaG_FD_120481 | JGI IMG/M metagenome (GOLD analysis project Ga0182011, IMG submission 120481) | Permafrost microbial communities from Stordalen Mire, Sweden - 711E1D metaG | ecosystem: Environmental > Terrestrial > Soil > Wetlands > Permafrost | place: Sweden: Stordalen | collected... | reverse complement strand
CTTCTTTTTTGACTTTATATCAAGGATGAAGTCGATCTTTGTTCCCTTCGCCGGTCTTACGTCCCTGATGTAAATGTCCTGCAAGGTATTGTCAAAAACGAGCTTCTTTTCAAAACTTTTAACGATGAAGCGATCGGCAATCCTGGAAGTAAAGAATATCCCTTCTCCGCTGTGTGCATCCGGTGCTGTTGTCTCCTTTCCTTTAAGCAAGTCCTGTACTGCTTCAAGCGGTTTCTTGAGCCGCTTTTTTTTCATAATGTTATTGAAGATTCCAATGCCCTTATCGTTCACGGTAAACCGTATGTCCTTCTCTGTCCTTAGCACCACCACATCAATCTTTTCTGATTGTGAATGTTCAATGGCATTGTTGAGCATTTCTGTAAAAGCATAGTCGAAGATGGAGACAATGTTAGATACGACTCCATGCACGCAAGCACTATTATCCTTGATTTCTTTCAGAACCTTATCTTCGGATAATCCATCATTGACGAGGATTCTATGTACTCTCAGGGATCCGAGTTCGCTGCCCTGGCCCTTTCCGGAAACCGGAATGTAGTGCGCCTGATTGGCTTTACCTACAAGGCATATCTGCCCTTCATCGACAAGCTCTTTTATGTACCTTTGCACATATGCCCGCGATAACCCGGTTTTTGCGACTACTTCAGAGGTTTTTAACTGCCCTTGCTTTTGGCTTTTATCAAGTATGAATTTCCTGAGTTCCATGATCTTAATTATATTATCAGTTGTAGACAACTTTATCAAGTTACTATTTTAAAAGTTGTCTACAAGTTGTATAGTCTGATGGATCAAAGCGTTCCATGTAAAAATGGGCGTGTCCGGAACGTCCATAAAGATACAGGGGCATTGGTAACTTCCATAGCCTACGAAGAAATCGCATTTCTGGCCGAAGTGGTTGCCCCGTGTATCCACATGCGGGGTAAACCGTTGCGATGCATAGCGCGAAGGCAAGGGCAAGCACACCGGAGGCATACCACAGCGTATGTTGAGGATGTTGCGAGTCCCCGCAGTTGACAAGGGTTGCCGCGAAATACCCCTTCGGGGCCTGTCCTCCGGTTCGGTGGCGGAGGGCACAGGCGTGCTTCGGCCATCAGCATCTTATCTCAGGACCAGCTGCTGTAAAATATCCTGTATATCCCTCCTGCCGTCGAGAATGCAGTGAACATAAACATTGTTTCCGATGATTTGATAGATGATCCTGTATGGTTTGTAAAACACTTCCCTGAATTCGAGGACGCCTATGCGTTCTAATTCGGGCGGGGGATGACCACGGTCCGGCATTTTTTCAAGTCTCAATATTGTTTTTTCGAGTTTTTCTATTAGATTATTCGCATGGCCGACGGAATCGTTCCGGGAAACATATCGATAAATATCGAAAAGGTCTTTTTCAGCATCTTCGATCAAACATACTTTGAAAGTCATTTATTTTGAGAATCCTTCATCTGTTTTGACAAGTCACTGAATGCCTTTCCTGCGGGTTTTATTTTACCTTCATCAAGGCTCTTACGGCTCTGGGCAAGAATTTTAAGCAGGGCCAGGCTCTCCTGAGTTTTTTCATACTCACGGATATCCTGCACAACAACCTTGGCCTCACCGTTAATGGTAATCACATAAGCGCCATGTTTTTCCCCGATCTCAGATATTACTTCTGAGGCATGGGTTTTCAAATAACTTATAGGTTTGACGTTTTCGCTCAGCTTCATCGATTACCTCCATTGGAAAGGTACAACCTTAATTAAGTCTATATTATAGTCTACATATTTGCAAGCCAAAAAAGAAAAGTGCGTGGGGTCAGGTCTTGAATTATCAGTTTTCCCTTTTCTGGCCGAAGTGGTTGCCCCGCGTCTTCACGCAGGGTAAACCGTTGCGATGCATGAGGGTACAGATCACAAGCCGCAGGCCACAGGTAGAAAAAACAACGCGAAGCGTAAGCCAATTGTAAATTCAGAGGGTAATTTCCGCCAGGCACAAGACACATTTTTTAGGACTGGAGTGAAATAGATAGATGTGGATGGTCTGCGAGTCGTGCTGGCGCGAAGAACCAAAAAGGCATTGTAGCGAAAACAATAGACGTATGATACAATAAAGGCGTTGCATGAGCGAAGCGGTATACATATGGAGGTCCAACAGATGAAAGCAGAAGGTATGACAGCAGAGGTTTTCTGGACGGCATTTAGAACACTTCCAAAGAAGGAGCAGGATGTGTTTCTTGGTAAGATGATGAAAGACAGACGCCTCAGGGAAGACCTGATAGACATTGCAATCGCTCAGGAACGTTCCGGAGACAGGGCAAGACCTTTCAGAACAGTCCTCAAAGAACACGGAAAATAGGTGCAGTACAGGATTGCGATAGTTTCAAAAGCAGAGAAAGAATTTCTCAAACTTCCCTCCGCTTCTCGTAACCAGATTCGTAAAAAAATACTCTCACTTGAAGAAAATCCCAAACCCTTCGGGTCTAAGAAACTGCGGGAAACCGACTACTACAGACTGAGGGCGGGCGACTACCGGATCGTGTATTCGGTGGATGACAAAAACAGGATCGTGAAGGTCCTGTCCATAGCGCACCGAAAAGAAGTGTACCACTGACAGGGGAGATGCCTGCCCATGATATTATCGATAACACCTTGTTTATCCTTAACGAACCCCGGTAAGCTTCCGGCTCTGCCTGGGTTAGTTAGCCTTGGCCGAAGTGATTATTGATGGATAACAAGGCAGCGAGAAGGAGATAACCGGAAGTGTATCAGAGAATACGTTGAGGATTTTCGACGACGAAGATAACGACGTTTGCCGCGAAAAGAACAAGGCCCCTTGAGCCAATAGAACTGATGTGTATGTTGATATGACTGAAAGGCACTAGCAAATATGTTTCTACGGCAGATTAAAATCAGGGACCTTCAGATAAGTCCGCCTTTGCTTCTCGCTCCAATGGCGGGTCTTACCCACAGCGCACTCCGGCAAATATTGTCCGGTTTTGGTGGAGTCGGTCTCTTGTCAACAGAAATGCTCTCGGCAAGAAGGTTGCCCAGCGAAAACCCGAGGATTTCTCCTTGCCTGATCAGGACTGTTTTGGAAAAACCGCTTTCCTATCAGCTCTTGATCTCCACGGATAGAGATATTGTCCCCGCCATAGACGCGCTACATAAACTTCAAGCCGATGCCATTGATCTAAACATGGGTTGCCCGTCCCGTTCTGTCAGTAATTATGGTGCGGGCTTCGCGCTGATGGAACGGCCGGAGAATGTCCGCCGTATAGTAGTCGAAGCAAGGAAGCACACGGTGCTACCCCTTACCGCAAAAATCCGTCTGGGCGTTGAACTCGACAATGAGAAATTGAAGACATTTTGCACCATGCTTGAAGATGAAGGCATAGATATGCTCTCGGTCCACGCCCGGCTCAAGAAAGAACCCTTTGCCAGAAGACCGCGATGGGAGTGGATCGCAAAAATAAAGGAATGGCTCAAGATTCCTGTCGTTGCCAATGGCGGGATATTCTCTGTCCAGGACGCCAGAGATTGCCTGCGCGTTTCCGGCGCTGACGGGCTGATGCTTGGCCGTGGTGCGGTGATCAAACCATGGCTTTTTGCTGAGATTGCCCGGGAACTTTATGGCTGCGATATTGCGGAACCGGTTGTATCGCTACCCGTGGTTTACAGCAATTATCTGGGTCTTGTTAACGAGCTTTTTCGACCTGAACGGCGCCTCGGCAGGCTCAAGGAATTCACCCATTATTTTGCCGGGAACTATAAATTCGGACACCAATTGCGCTCACGGGTTCAGAGTAGCAAGAGCGTGGATGAGGCAAGAGAAAGAGCCGATATGTTCTTTGAGAATGGCACCTGATGTCAATTCTCATGCACAAGGCGGACTTTGGGGACGTTGGGAACTTCCGTAACCTATGAAGAAATAGCATTTCTGGACGAAGCAATTTTAGATTAGCGGACAGGTACAGGAACGTTTTCAATATTTTAATAATTAACAGTCAGCAAAAACCTCAAGGATAGGAGAGGAAAATAGAAGATAGGATGTCAAATTAATATTGATTAATCGAAAGGCAGGACCGTTGCTGACCCTGCCTTTTTTGTTGTACATTTCAATCCAAAATAAACGATACACACACCCGAAGACAAACCTCAATTAACATTGTTTTTTATCATCATTCAAAATTTCTGCGGTTCTTATACACCAGTCTTCGAATACAGAACGTTTATTTCTTGACCTTTTCTTCAACTTTATCTGCGGCTTTCTTCACTGCATCTACTGTTTTATCAGCACCTTCGCCAACCTTCTTACCGGCTTTTCCCACGGCTTTGTCTACCTTCTCGCCCGCCTTTTCCATGGCTCCTTTTGTTGCTTCAGCACCTTCGCCAACCTTCTCGCCCGCCTTTTCCATGGCTCCTTCCTGTTTCTGGCAGCCGGAGATAGCAATAACAAATACCAGGACAGCAACGACCGAAACAATACCCTTTAGAAATGCTAGAACTGATTTTTTCATGGAAATCTCCTTATTAATCAATAGATTGACTAATAATAACAAATATTGTCATAGGAATCTATATTTGTCAAGAGCAGGCACAGGGATGCACTTCAATATTTCAATAATTGTCAGACGTATCGGGAATTGCTTCCTTTCTTAAAGTGAGCCTCCGGTGATTTCGATGGAAATCCACACTTTAGATCGGAAATCATCAATATCAAGACTGAGATTATTCTTGGGAAACATTTTCGCCTTCTTCCTATACTGGCGTGTAGCATTCACACATCCTAAGATTGCCTTTCTTGACATATATGAACTTTATTTGTAATAATTTACTTGTAAAAAAGGAACGTCATACGTACCTTAACAAGGATGGTCCTGTCATATTATGGGTCGCGACGATTGTGAAGGAACTTGGACACTTGCTGATGGCGAGAAGCTAACGTTGCGCCATATTGTACCTACCGATATCGCTAAAGAGCAGGCGTTCGTACGTGGACTTTCACCTGAGTCAAGCTACCTCCGTTTTCATAGCACGATCAACGACCTTAGCAAGAAAGAGTTAAAGGAGTTTACGGAACCTGATTCGCGAAACACGGTTGCCATGGTTGTGGTGCGCAGTGGAGAAACAGGTGAAGAAGAAATCGGAGTGGCACGATACGTGATCGATCCGGATCGGGCGAACTGTGAGTTTGCAATTGTCGTTGCAGACGCATGGCAAAAGCGCGGCATTGGGAGAAGACTGATGAATGCATTGATAACACACCTTCGGGAAAGTGGGGTAAAACAAATCACTGGCTCCGTAATCAAAAGCAACTCGGCCATGCGCAAGTTCATTAAGCAGATTGGTTTTGAAGAAACTGATATCTCTGACGATCCGTTTACCCTGTTAGTCACAAAACATCTGGATTAGCAGGTTTCTCTAAAGAAGCCACTCTCAACCCAATTGGGACCACAATTGGGACCAGTGGGGTCAAATCTTTATCCTTGACAGATTGGCAAAAAGCCAAGTGGACATTATTCAGGTGTTGATACAACAGCCTGATTCCCGGAGTAGTATCAGAATCGTGACCACGAAAACCTACCTTTTGGGCCTTCCAATCCTTCCGCGTTTGTAATAAACTGATAGGCCATACCACCAAGGAGAGAAAACGGTTATGAACGAAACACATATTGCAAAGATCGCCGGTGAGCTTTCCCTAACGGCAAAGCAGACAATGGCAGTTGCGCAGTTACTTGGAGAAGGGGCTACGGTTCCCTTTATTGCACGGTACCGGAAAGAAGCTACGGGTTCCCTTGACGAAGTAGCCATCACGGCTATTCGGGACCGGATGGAACAATTGGCCGAATTGGACGGTCGCAAAGAGGCTATTCTCCGTTCCCTCGACGAGAGGGGGTTTTTGACCGATGAATTGCGGGAGAAGCTTGGCCGGGCGGAGACAATGGCGGTCCTGGAAGACCTCTACCTGCCCTACAGACCCAAGCGCAGGACACGAGCAACTATCGCCCGTGAGAAAGGCTTGGAACCTTTAGCCCAGCGTCTTTTTGGCCAGGATGAATCCGATCCCGCAACGAAAGACCCTATCGGCGAAGCAGGGGCCTTTGTGGATGCCGAAAAAGGTGTCAATTCCGCTGATGAGGCCCTCGCCGGGGCCAGAGACATCATTGCCGAATGGATCAGCGAAGATGCGGGCTCACGGGCCGCTTTGCGGGCCTTGCTCCTTGAGCGCGCCCGATTCAATTCAAGGGTGATCTCCGGCAAGGAGCAGGAGGGGATCAAATACCGGGACTACTACGCTTGGGAGGAACCCATTGCCGCCGCCCCATCCCACAGGGTGCTTGCCATGCGCCGGGGAGAGAAGGAAGGTTTTCTTATGCTTCACGTAGCCGCGCCTGATGATGAGGCACTTGCCATCTTGAGGCGCCTTTTCCTCAAGGGGCCTAGCACAGCCCGCGATCAGGTGCAGGAAGCCCTGGAAGACAGCTATGAACGGCTGTTGTTTCCCTCCATGGAAACGGAAGTCCGCCTTGTCACCAAGAACCGGGCCGATGATGAAGCGATCCGCGTTTTTGCAGAGAACCTCCGCCAACTGCTCATGGCGGCTCCTCTTGGCGAGAAGGCCGTTCTTGCCATAGACCCCGGGTTTAGGACGGGCTGCAAGGTTGTCTGTCTCGACAGGCAGGGGAAGCTCCTGCACACGGCGGTGATCCACCTGCAGAAGTCGCAGAACGAGACCACCGAGGCGGCAAAGATGGTTGTCGACCTCTGCGAGCGTTTCCACGTAGAAGCTATCGCCATCGGGAACGGAACGGCAGGAAGGGAGACGGAGGCATTCATAAAGGGGCTCGATCTCGGTCGAACCATCCCCATCGTTATGGTCAACGAAAGCGGCGCTTCCATCTACTCGGCGTCTGAAGTCGCCCGGGAGGAATTTCCCGATCATGATATTACCGTGCGGGGCGCCGTGTCCATTGGCAGACGTCTCACGGACCCCCTTGCAGAGCTGGTGAAGATCGATCCCAAGTCTATCGGCGTCGGCCAGTATCAGCACGATGTGGATCAACCGGCCTTGAAGAAGAGCCTCGATGATATAGTCATGAGCTGCGTAAATGCCGTAGGTGTTGAGGTCAACACGGCAAGCAAGGAGTTGCTCACCTACGTCTCCGGCCTGGGGCCTGGCCTTGCGAAAGCGATCGTGGCATACCGGCACGAAAAAGGAGCCTTTACATCAAGGGCTCAGTTAAAGAAGGTCTCTCGACTGGGGCCGAAGGCCTTCGAGCAGGCCGCCGGGTTCTTGCGCATCCGCGATGCCGTAAATCCGCTTGATGCCAGCGCCGTGCACCCCGAGAGCTATGCTGTTGTAAAGACCATGGCCAAAGACCAGGGCTGCACCGTTCGTGATCTCATGGAGAAAGACAGTATGCGCAACGGGATCGATCTTAAGCGATATGTCACTGATACGGTGGGTTTGCCTACCCTGAAGGACATCATGAACGAACTCGCCAAGCCCGGACGGGACCCCCGGCAGCAGTTCGAGACCTTCTCTTTTGCAGAGGGGATTGGGAAGCTGGACGACCTTGAGAAAGGTATGAGGATTCCAGGCATTGTTACAAACGTCACCGCCTTTGGGGCCTTTGTCGATATCGGTGTCCATCAGGATGGTCTTGTGCACATCAGCCAGCTTTCGAACCGTTTCGTGAAGAACCCCAACGATGCGGTTAAGGTCCACCAAAAGGTGATGGTTACCGTTCTCGCTGTCGACATGGAGCGCAAACGCATCTCCTTGTCCATGAAGGATAACGCCGAAGTGCAGAAGGGCGACTAAAATCGGGGATGTTGGCAACTTCCATAACTTGCGAAGGAATTGCATTTCCGGCCGAAGGAATTGCCCCGCGTGTTCTCATGCGGGTAAGTTTGGTACCACACAAGTTCCCGGCGAAGACAGTGCGAGCCTTGCCGGCGTTGGTCGAGAAGCAGACAAGCCTGATCACGGGTTTTTACCGGCTGGAGCTATTCTTTAGTCTCTTAATCCGGCTGTTTGCGTAGAAATTTTGGAATATCATACATATCACTATCAAGATCACCATTATCGTTTTTTGATGTTGTCCTTTTGCGATACAACTGGTGGTCATCAATAGTAATATTTCTTTTTTGCAGAATCGTGCTGATCCCTTCCTCCATGAGTTCCCCGACAGTCTTATTTTCGTCAATAGCGGTGTGCTTCAAATAATTTAGTAAATGAGGGTTCAATCTTACAGAGTAGGTTATTCTCGTTGTTCCGTCTTTTGGTTTCAATTTATCTAATTACCTCCATGTTTATTTTATATGTAATCATATTATATAATTATATAAAATAAAGCAATAAATATTGCTATATAAATATATGGCACGTAATAAAGTAATAGAGTAAGCTTCGAGCGTAAAATTAGAGTCTAAACAACAAGTTACAGGTCATAGGTAGAAAAAACAACCCGAAACAGGCCGATGCAGATAACAAAGATTTATTTCGATAAATAAGATTATTCTTGAAAGTTTTTTTTTGCGGCAACAAGAAAAGATATAATAAAAATTATAATACCACCTAAAATGATAAATGTTTTTTGAAGCGACGATGCGCTCGTTATTGAAAAAATATCAAGTTTAGCGAGGATGGTGTTTATGGGGTCAGTAAGAAATGGAATAAGACAAACACCAACAAAAAGCACGATTAAGAAGGGTATGGAAGAATGTTTCAGAAAACTGATAGACGTGCCAATTAATTTCTGCAATAGATCAAGTCTTTTCATTTTAGGTTCCATGGAATCTAACTCTTGAGCAATGTCATCACATAGCTCATGACAGGCATCAAATTGCTCTGCCGAGACATATTGTTCGGTATAGCCAATCCCGGCCATTTTTGATTTTAACAAATTGAGTTCCCTGGCGCAGGTGTCGGAAAATTCAGGATAACGATAATTACGAATAAAATTTAACCCTCTTTCCAAACGCTTGTTTAATCTGAGTATTGTCTCTGATATGCTTTTTCTCTGTTCTTTCAGGGCATTATTACAGATTGAAATGACACTGTTTCCAAGATAAAAAATGTCTAAATAACCGAAATAGCTTTTAGAATCCATCATATTTTCAATTTTGGCCATCGAAAGCCGTATATCGTCAGCGCTCTTTTTTGCCAGCGTTAAATACACATCTCTTAGTTTTCTGTTCGCTTCTTCTGAATAAAACTGCGCTTCAGCCTTTGCTTCGTCGAATATTTTTGTAAGTTCTGTATTGACAGGTTTGCTATATGGTTCCATATCGGGGTCAAGAAGGGCAATTATGTAATAGTTTCTGTTCTCTTTTATGAGTTTTACTAATCTTTGCAGGGCTGTTCCCTCGTTTTTTTGCCGAAATTTCAATCCGATATCTTCATAGCGCGCTTCGACACAGTCAGGGTCGATCATGAGGACATTATTTATCTTTTCCTGAGCTTTCTTAAGATTACCAAGAAGGGTATAGATGCGTGACTGTAGAAGCTGGATAAATATTTTTTGAGGGTTTGTTCTGGCAAGCTGAAACGCGTCGTCAAAGTCCATCAGTGCGTCAGCGAGGTTGTTTCTTTCTATATTAAAAAAGCCGGCTATACAATGAGATTTATAGTCTTTAACATTTTCCCCCAGAGCGCTTTTAAGAAATGCTTCGGCTTTATCATAGTTGGATACACGGAAGGAATCGAGAGCAAGCCATACGAATCCGAATCCTCCTTCGCTTGCGCTTATGTCTTTTTTGGCTTTTTCCCACTCCTCGCTACGACTTCCCCAAATGGTTCTAAAAAATCTTAATTGATATACGCTTTTCAATTCGTGAAAACAATTCATCGCAAGTTCATCTTCGCTATAAGCATTATTTTGACGATCAATGGTGACATCATTGGGCTTATCTTTTGTTCCATGATAAGGTAAAGACAGCGAGTTTATTTTCCTGGTAGAGAGATAGCCTATTTCATTTATAGCATGGGTAAGTTCCGTAAGCATCTTCGAGGGACAGTCTTTTGGATAATGATTTTTATCTCCACAATAAAAACATGGCGCAAGGATGCCTTTATTGACATTCTTTTTGTAATCAGGTATCTGTTGCGGCCCAGCCTGCTCTGAATTTCCTGCTAAATATTTATAAAAAGCATGTTTATGGTTTTTATCGGGCGGTGGAGTTACCGCTATGTCTCTCTGTTTTTTTATTTCCTCGTAAATATTTTTTGACATATAAATATCGCCGGGATTAAGTCCGTCAAAATTAATCGCGGATTTCTTTATCAATAACGGATTTCCCATTGTATGTGTGCCTTTGAAAATGACCATATATACGGGCGGTTTTCCCTCGTTGCATACCTTCTTTAACTCTTCCGATAGATATTTTAACAGGCGCTCAGCCATATCGAAAGCGATCAAGCTGTCTTTATAGGACAAGGTGAAGGTTCCATCGGGCAACATATGTTCAGATTCATGTTTATTGTCGAAGAAACGGTTTTTTTCACGAATAAAATTATTCCACGTTTCCCGATGGCGGTTTTGAGTATTATCCGGAGCATGTGTGCCTACAAAACGGAGGTGTAAAATTGTTGCTTCATCAGGCTCTGATACCGGCGCTTTGTCCCAAATAACTTTATACGGCGTTAAGCCGGTTGGAACATTTTTCATTTTCCAGAAATTGATCAATTCGAAATTGACCGAAGGCAGATCCTTTGTCAGTTCATATACTTCGGACGATATAAATATCTGGTCGCCATTGGCAAGGTTTGTCAGTTTAGCGGCCACGTTTACGACATCGCCATAGATATCTTTTTCTTCAACGATGACCTTCCCAAAGTGTATTCCTATCCTAATGTGAATTTCGTTCTTCGAATCAGTGTCTTTATTATACACATTGAACGTATGCTGCATTTTAATTGAAGCCTTCAGGGCATTGGGCGCGTCTGGGAAATAAACCATGACGGAGTCACCCACTTCCTTGATGAGAGAACCACCGTACTCTTCAACAATCGAGATGGCGATCTTATGATGTGTCCTGAGCATTTCACGGCCTTTTCTATCGCCATGTGTTTTAAAATATGTTGTGGAACCTACAACGTCTGTAAAAAGTACGGCCACATCATGCATAGACGCGTCAGGATATGCTTCGATTAATGATGTGAGGAAGTTTTTAAATGGTTTTTCTTGTGATGATTCTTGCAAACTCATAGTTGTAGTTTTATTATCGGTAAAAAAAGCCTTTGCTTTAATATTTCTTTGGTGACGAATTAACAAAAAACCTGTTTTCAGATGAAGGCTTGAATCTGGCTTGCGTGGCAGAAAGAAGCTTGCACTCAATTGGCCCAATAGGTCGAATAATTTCGTTCATTGGGCCAATATTGTTACTGAACAGATTATTTACTTCTCTTGACCAGAGTACCACGCACATCACCAAAGAGAAAAACATCCTCCATAACCCCTTCCACGGGATAGAGTCCCTTGGTGGGCCATCCCTTGATAAGGCCCTTCTTTGATTGAAGGACTTCCGGGTCCATGGCAAGCTCAACGTGATATTCACTTCCCGTCATGACGGACTCCGTCTCGCGCAGACGGTTTTCCTCAGCCATTAGCGAAACCTTCACTTCGTAGGTGGTCACGTCTTTCTTCGGAAAAACAGGCACATGATAGGTCATTCCTCTTTCCATAGCGCCATAGACGCCATAGCGGAAATTATAAGAGGCGGTAAG
>Ga0182011_10004117_pt1 | contig 11726 bp, 10 predicted proteins | sample 711E1DmetaG_FD_120481 | JGI IMG/M metagenome (GOLD analysis project Ga0182011, IMG submission 120481) | Permafrost microbial communities from Stordalen Mire, Sweden - 711E1D metaG | ecosystem: Environmental > Terrestrial > Soil > Wetlands > Permafrost | place: Sweden: Stordalen | collected... | reverse complement strand
TCGGGACGGCCTTGATCAGCCCAACCGTGCCAGTTGCCTGCAATTATAGCTTTTAAACCGTTCCGTGCCTTGGTGATGAGATTTCCTATTTCTCCAAAAGATTGAGTTGTTGAATCAAATGTTTCATAAAGTTTACATGCCTCAGGATATTTAGCTTTTTCTATTAATCCGTTCATTTCACCCACATTGATTCGATTCAGAAAAGTTTGATTTTCTGGAAGCATTTGCTCATCTATATTAAGTTTGTAGAACTCTCTACGTGCTTCAGTATATCTCTTTTTAATTATCAAATTTGTGATGCTACTTTTATCCTTATCCTTGTCTTTTAATTCATTGGTTTGTTTTGAAGGAGTTGAATCGTTATTTTCTTCGCATCCTGAAAAGATTGTCGATAAGATAACCATCAATAAAACACTAGATAACATTAGAGAATATTTCATTTGACTCCCCTTCCTGTTGATAGGCATTATTGTTAAGAACTTAAACGCATCAAAATTAATGTTTGGATATCATTCGGTCGAACTGAATGGATAATTCTCATTAATATGATAACTTTTTGATGTGCACCCCATTTTAACGATCATACTTTCCGAGGCCTTACCGTCGTCAAATTGAGTAAAAGTTATACCATCCCGTATTGAAATGCAAGGCTTTATTTACAAATGTCTTTGCGAATATATGGTCTTAGAAAAGATTGTGCCGCCAGAATGGCATCGATCAGCCTTCTTTTTTGCAATCGCATCTCTTTCAGCACCCATAATCGGAGTAACGACAGTCGAACATTGCAAAAGCCATGCATCAATGGAAGGTCTGTTTAGTTTGTTAAACGATTTGGACATTAAAATTGGCATTGTTGGAATGATTACTTCCCCTCACGTAAAAATCACGTTTCAAGATCTCTTCTTTGACTGTTGTGACAACTTCGTGCAGTATTCAAAGAAATCACACATACTGCACATCTGAGTTGTTTTCCGAACACTCTTATTTTGCAATAAAAATGTATCCAGATAAATCTCTTATAGAATCTACCGAAACCTCAAAATAACGCAGTTCTCCACTCGGCGTGATATCATTTCTAAATGAATATGCCTTTATAATGCCAGATTTCTTGATATAAATAATTTTCCAGCAATAATCCGGGACCGCCAATCTTCCGATATACTTATTCTCAAAGGCCACTGATCCACACCACACCAGAACGCTATCGTATTCTTTTACCAACTTTCGTGTATATTCTTCAAGTTTTTTCCAACCGCTTCGATTCAATGCCGGCAATTGAGGAGCGACATTTGAATAATAGAAACTCTCTACCATAGCAATTGAATCGCAGGCACAATCATGGGCGTCCATTTGATGACCGCGATCATATCCAGAATTCTTATAATCCATATCCAAATTAGTATAATCAGATATCAATGGATCGGGCTTGAACTTGTTTGAACGCTTATATCGATGTTCACAGTCGAGCATTGTCTTTGTTAGCCAATACTTGACCACGACCGGAAAGTGCTTTGACTTACTGAAGGTGGTTGAATAATATTTATGATGAATAGTAATGGTATCGGTTATCTGGCTATAAGTCAGCGCAGGGAATAAAATGATAACCAAACCAACTATGATTGAATAGTTGAGTCTCATATTCAGCGATTCCACGTTTTTTAGAGAAAATCGCTAATAGGAGCTTCAATTATTTGGCTGGGTTCAGAGAGGTTCCTCCCCCCGCTACAAATAAAAAGGCCTCCATGTTTTTGGGGGCCTTTTTATTTGTCGTACCAGGATGATCGAAGTGAGAACGGAGAGAAGCGACGTCCCGATGTTTTTCATCGGGATCCCCCCCCCGCTACACTGGAAGACCATTTCTGAAAAGATTCGGCCTCTTTTTTTTCGTGACCCCGCTGCCGCACGCAATTTAGAGTCATAAAAATACTTTCATTTCTTTATTTTAACAGACATATAAATGGTTATAAAAACAAATTGGCACATTAATCGTTGCTCATTGATGTGCAAAACTATTTTTTTCTAAAGACAACCGCTCAACCACATCTCCAATTGTTCTTAGTAATTCCTCAGAAGAAAGACAACGTTTAAACAGCACAGATTTTTCTTTTAGCATACTTGTTATTTCACCATACATATAATCCGGTAGTTCAATTGCATGTTTCAAGCAATATTCTTTAACTGAAGCAGAGCCAGTATGTTTTCCAAAAATGAATTCCATTTCTTTCTTTCCAATACGATTTGCCTCAATAATTTGATATGTTGCCCGATTTTTTAAAATGAGATTCGTATGTATACCAGTTTCATGGTGTAGTACGTCGCATCCCACAATGGGTTTCTGATTACTCAAGCCAATATCTGATGCCAAGCTTACTATTTCAGAGAGCTTTCCAAACAACGATGTTTTTAATTCTGTTCGAATGCCACATGAAAGCTCAAGAGCCATCACTACTTCCTCTAAAGCCGCATTGCCGGCTCGCTCGCCTAGTCCGTTCACCGTAACACTTGCACCTTCCGCACCGGAAAGCAGTGCTGCAATCGTATTTGCAGTGGCCATGCCCAAATCGTTATGGCCATGAAACTCAAAACTCATTGTTGGATGTGCTTTCTTTATTTTCTTGAACAACGCGCGCGTTGAAATCGGATTTAGAATTCCTACTGTATCAGCTATGCGAACCCGTTCCACTTTGTATGCTTGAATTGCACCAAGAAATTCAAGCAAAAATGATTCTTTTGCACGAGAAGCATCTTGTGCTCCGATAACTATATATTCAAAATGTTGCCTTGCATAGTTTACAATTTCATACAGCGTTTCAAAAACCCAATCATGCGATTTATTCATAGCAGAAAGATGAATGTCGGATATTGGAAACGAAATATTGACGCCCTGCGCCTCTGTTTTTACCGCAGCATCAATATCAGCTTTTATTGCGCGGCACCATACGAGTGATTTAAAATGAAATCCGGAATGTGTCAGGACACGGAGATCTGCAATTTCTTGCGGTCCAATAATCGGCGTTCCGATTTCGACTTCTGGAATACCAACTTCATCCAAAACGCGCGAGATGCGCAGTTTATCGTCCAAATGAAAAACGACTCCGGGTGCCTGCTCACCGTCACGCAAGGTCGTATCGATAATATATGGAACAGGGCCAAGCATGTGCAATATCGCTATTCACTGATCAAATATTTTTCAGCAGGTTTTCCTTCTGCTAAAGCATCGAGGATTTCATCAATAGCTTCCTGATTTACTTTTCCATACCAATAATTATTTGGCTGAACAACCATTACGGGTTTCTGACCACACAAGTTTAAACACGCTGTTGTTGAAATAGCCACATCAAGTCCTCGGTCAGCCGCTTCTTCAGTAATATATTGCACGAATTCGGGTGCGCCGAGTTTATTGCATGCACCTTGCGAATTTCCTGCTGTTCGATATGAATTACAGACTAAAATATGATATGTTGGTTTTTTCATAGTATTCTTTCATTTTATTTATACCTTGATTATGCACAACCGGAGGCTGTCCCCCGGCACGATTCTCCACAGCGAAACGCATCTGCTTTTTTAACTGACCGAATCTGTTTGCCGTTATATACCGCTTCCAATCCTTCATCAATCAAACCTGTCATTTGAATTACACGAATCCCCGACGCTTGCAATACTTTAACCGGATTTCCACCAATGCCAGCAACCAATAATGCCCGACAATCTTTTAGCGTTTCGCCAAGCTGCTTCCATCGCATCTCTCCGCCGCCAGCTTCAGGCGCTGTTCGTTCCTCAACTAAATGAAATCCATTTGGAGTCTGTTCATAGATATTCAATGATTGTGCTTCACCGAGATGAAGATTCACAAGCAATCCTTCATTGGTTGCCACAGCAACATACAGACGTTCGTTTTTTGTATCAAGCACACGCAATGCATATTCCTGCAAAATTCCGTACGCATGCTGGAAATCCTTTCCCAGCAACCCGGCAGCATCGGCACGACATCGTGCGCAATGTGTCATCATTTTAATATGCTCTGATGCTTTTGTGCGTAGTGCGAACATTAGAGGTTTCGAAGGTTCCAATATCGACTCAAATTCCGTTCCTTTTGTCGGAACGACGGGTACACAATTCATCACATCCGCTCCAAGCTCGGCTACTTTTTTTGCGACTTCAGGAATATGGTGATCGTTTATTCCCGGCAGCACGATGCTATTAACCTTTACGGTAATGCCAAGTTTCTTTAATCTTGGTATCACTTCCAATTGCCGTTCAAGAATGAATTCACCTGCTGAAATACCGCGGTATATTTTCTTATCATGTCGTGCCCATGCGTATATTTTCCCACCAATGACCGGATCGACAGCATTCATGGTTATTGTTACGTGCGTAACACCAAGGGATGCAAGGTCATTAATGTACGGAGCAAGATTTATGCCGTTCGTAGAAAGACAAAATATTTTTTCAGGAAATGCAGCTTTTGTCAGATGCAACGTTTCCAGTGTTTCTTCTGGATTGGCCATGGGGTCGCCGGGTCCGGCAATACCGACAACGGAAATATTTTCCAAATAATTGCTCAGTTCTTTCAGATATTCTACGGCTTGACGCGGCGTTACAACAGCAGAGGTAACTCCCGGACGGCTTTCACTAACGCAATCGTATTTTCGATTGCAATAGTTGCACTGGATGTTGCATTTCGGTGCTACAGGCAAGTGCACGCGTGCATGCATATTTTTTGCGCTTACATCAAAACACGGATGGACTGCTTTTGCCGTTGTTTCCATAGGTCACTCTCTAAATATATTTGTATCCAACCGGAGAATTATCCTGTTTGTATTCGATGAGAGCATTAACAATGCGGTCAAACAACTGTTGTGCGCCTTCATAGCAGAGATGCTGAATCCGCTGTGCTCCCAATCGGTCATGGATGGGAAATCCTACTCGCACAAGAGGAATATTTAAACGGCGAGCTATGTAATATCCTTTGCTGTTACCGATAAGTATATCAGGATGAAGTTCGGCGGCAAGCTCGTTCATCGTTTCAAAATCTGAACCATCCATAACACGCACACCGGCGTTTTTTATAATATTTGGAAGGAGCTTTTTCAACAAACCGCTCTCGCCGCCTGAAGTCACGAGTACTGTTTCAATACCTATTTCCGCTAGAAACGAAACAAGCCCGATTACAAAATCTTCTTCGCCGTAAACAATGGCACGTTTACCGAATACATATTTATGTCCATCAACGTATGAATCGACCAGACGACCGCGTTGGAGTACGTAACGTTCCGGAACCGGATTACCGGAATATTTCTTCAGCTTCTCAAAGAATCGGTCGGTTTCTTTAATGCCTATAGGCAAACCGACTTTATGCGTACAGACGCCGCAATTTACATCGAGCCATTCACCGCCAGTAAAGACAGACTTCGAATCTTTTACTCTACCGTGAAGACTTCCCTCATTAAACACATAGCCGAATTCGATTGAAGCCCTTGCAGATCCGGTTCTTTTAATTTCATTGATTGGTGTTCCCCCATCAGAAATAATTTTATAATCATCCCAGTTTGGATTATCGAGCGGATCGGAGTAATCCGGAAAAAGAATGCATTCAAGTCCGAAATCTTGCACAATATCTTTAAGATGCCGGATATCATGCGGTGAGACAAATCCCGGAAACAGATTGATATGCCTACCCTTTTCTCCACGCTCAGCAAATGTCGACACAACAGATGCCACCGCTTCATGAAAACCATCCATGTGCGTTCCTTGATAGCTTGGTGTTGACGCGTGCACTAATGCGGGCAGTTTTTTATCGCTGTTCACGGCAACATATTCACGGATCAATCGCGGTACATCTTCACCGATGGTTTCACTTAAACATGCAGATGCAATTCCGATAGCACTGGGATGATATTGATTGATAATATTATCAATGCTCGTGTTAAAGTTCTTGTTGCCGCCAAAAATAGTTGTCTCTTCACTGAAATTAGATGAAGCGATATCAATCGGTTCTTTATAATGGCTGATCATATATCGACGGATATATGTCGCACAACCCTGAGACCCGTGAATCAACGGCACACATCCTTTGATGCCTTTGAACACCACACTTGCACCGAGCGGCGCGCACAACTTGCACGCATTGCGCGTTGCGGTGTAAGCAGGTTTTTCAGATTTCGATTTGTGCATTTCTTCAAACATAATTCCGTCTCGTAAATTGCCAAACCGGACTCATTGCCGTAGCATAGATTTCCTTTGCAAAATTCAACATACCTTCGTATCCGGCAAGTGCTTCTTTCCGCTCATGATTGTGATCGCAGAAACCCAAACCGAGCTTATATGCAATAGGCCGCTCTTTTACGCCGCCGATAAAAATATCTGCATGAGTTTCTTTGACAAATGAAGAAAGTTCAATTGGATTAGAATCATCAACAATGATGGTTCCTTCATCACATATGCTGCGGATAATTTCATATTCATCTGCTGTGCCGGTCTGTGATCCAACAACCACCGTCTTTACACCGATCAGCCGTAATGCTTTAATCAGCGAAATGGCCTTAAACGAACCGCCGACATAAATGACAGCCTTCTTGCCCCGTAATTTTTCTTTGTATTCCTTTATAATGGGCATAAGACGAGCAAACTCTTCCCTAACAAGCTCTTTTGCATTCACCATAAGCGTTTCATCGCCAAAGAATTTCGCAACATCGTACAGAGCATCGCTCATATCTTCAATACCGAAATACGATACTTTCATATACGGGATGTTATATTTCTCTTTCATAATTTTCGCAAGATGCATCATGGAACCGGAACATTGAACAACATTGAGGGATGCCTTATGCGCACAGCGGATTGTGTCGACACGTCCATCTCCTGTAATAGTAGCATGAACATGCACTCCCATTCTTTTGTAATAGTCCAGCAGCAGCCACAATTCACCGGCAAGATTGAAATCGCCGAGAATATTAATGCTAATCTTCGGCACATCACATTCTGAAGTTCCGACAAGCTGCGCAAGGGATTCACACGCAATTTTATAACCGTCTTTTTTCGTTCCTTGAAATCCCGGTGCCTGCACGGGAATTACGGGAATATTCTTTTCCTTACTCACTTTCCTGCAAACAGCTTCCATATCGTCACCGATCACACCGATAATGCAAGTAGAATAAACAAATGCCGCTTTCGGCGAATATTTGTCTATCAATTCCGTTAAAGCGGAATATAATTTTTGCTCGCCGCCGAACACTACATCCTTCTCTCGAAGGTCGGTGGAAAAACTTAATCGGTGAAGTTGAGGGCCTGAAGACAGAGCGCCTCGAATATCCCACGTATATGCAGCGCAGCCGATAGGACCGTGAATTAAATGAAGAGCATCGGCAATTGGATAAAGGACTACGCGAGATCCACAGAACACGCATGCACGCTGACTAACCGAACCTGCAATGCTCGGTTTTGCACAGTCTATCGTATGTTCATCTTTTCCCGTCCGGAAAATTTGCTGCGTGCGTTCTGTAAGAAATGTGTCCATAATAATCCAGGGTTTTACATAACCAATTCAAATTTTTCTTCCGGTGCTTCACGATCCTGATGATCCATGATTGCGTTCAGAATACGTTCAAGAATACGAATGCCGCCCGTATACCCGACTGTCGGAAAATAACTGTGTCCTATCCGATCCATGATTGGGAATCCCATACGAACAAAAGGAGTATTTTCATCCCGGGCAATATATTTTCCATACGTATTGCCGATGAGCAAATCTACCTTTTCCTGCTTGATCCATTGGTGCATTAAAAACATATCGGCACGCTCACCATTCTTATACTTTGCTTCAGGAACTTTGTCCTTTAGTATTTCTTGTATTCGTTCTTCAAAATCTTTTCCCGGCGTTCCGCTGACTATGTACACAGGGCGCATATCGCAAGCGACAAGAAATTCAATAAGCGGTATTAGCTGATCGGGATCACCCCAAAGTGCAACACGTTTGCCATAAAAATATTTCGTCATATCTGCAACCACATCGAGCAAGCGTCCGCGTTCGACAGTCAGCGATTGTGGAATACGGACTCCTGCCTGTCGGCTTAACGACATTAAAAGTCTATCGGTTGCCTGCAGCCCTATAGGTAAATCACACAATTCATATTTTACTTTGCATTTGTATTCTAATTTTTTGCACGCTTCTTCTGTTGCCATTGGCCCAAGGCCGAGACTATACTTCGCATCACCTGCACTTATGAGTTCGTCAATTGTTGTTCCTCCGGATGGATACATCGAATATGTGCCAGTCAATGGAGCATCAAGCACGCCCGAAGTATCTGGAAACATCATTGTGTTCGCACCCATCTCTTTAGCCATGCGCTTGATTTCCCGCATATCGGCGGGTTCTACCCAGCCTGTTGCCAAATTTACTTGATAGTTGCTCACACCTGTGCGCTGCGCAAAATAGGCAACCAAACCCATCAACATATTTGCATATCCGGTAACATGCGAACCGACATAGCTCGGTGTATTACAATGGAGAACATGTTTCCCTTTCGGGACTTTGCCGTCATCACGCGCCTTTTGGAGAATTTGATTCAGATCATCACCAATCGTTTCGCTTAAGCACGTAGTGTGCACAGCAATGATATCGGGATTGTATGTTCCAAACATTACTTCGATTGCCTGCAGGAGATTCGCCTGACCGCCAAACACCGACGAACCTTCTGTGAATGAACTTGTGCCGGACATGACCGGCTCTTTATAATGCCTTGTCAATGCGCTGCGGTGATACGCGCAGCATCCCTGCGAACCGTGGCTGTGCGGCAAACATCCGTGTACGCCCAGCGCCGCATACATTGCACCGATGGGCTGGCAGGTTTTTGCCGGATTGACAGTCAGCGCGTTGCGTTCGATAATTTTATCTGTTGTATGTCGAAGTAACATAACTGCTCACTTGTTCTTAAAAGTTGTGTGATACATCGTTGTGCCGGTCTTAAGACACGACCGGTTCAATAACGAAATTCGCTTCCACGTGCTGTTGCGTTTCCCACGGTGCATGAAGTAATTTCCAAACGCTTGCACCTATCAGTTGATCAATGTCGTTATAGAAATTGATGGCGCCCTGGAATCCTGCATACGGACCGCCGTAATCGTAACTATGCAGTTGCTTCAACGGTACGCCCATTTTTTGTATAACATATTTTTCTTTGATGCCGGCACAGAATACATCCGGTTTGAAATACTCGATCAACTTTTCACTCTCCCAGTGGCTGATGTCGTCAACAACCAACGAGTTCTTTTCCATTTCCGACATCATTCCGTAATAATCACGAACTTCCATACCGTTTTTATTCATTGCATCAAGTGCGGCTTCGTCTTTTCTCTTTTTATACCGTTTCATATCCTGTTCAACGTCCAGTTCTTCAATATTCCGACTATCCGCATCGATTTGAATTGTCGGAATAACATTGCGTCCTTCGTAATCATCGCGATGGGCAAATTCATATCCGGCGGAAACTGTCCGCATGCCAAGCTCTTTGAATAGATCCTGATAATGATGCGCGCGCGATCCGCCGACAAACAACATTGCCAACTTTCCTGTTGTTCTTGGGGAAATACCATCAATAACCTTCTTGACTTCTGGCAGCTCTTCAGCTATAACAGCTTCAATACGATCTTTTAATTCCTTATCTTCGAAATAATCGCCGATTTTCCGCAGCGACTTGGCGGTCGATTCTGCACCGATGAAATTTCCTTTGATCCATGGAATACCATATTTCTTTTCCATCATCTCCGCTGCATAATTGATGCTGCGATGACACATCACCATGTTTAAATCGGCAGTATGCGAGCGCTCAAAGTCCCGCATGGTCGAGTTGCCGCTGAAGGTAGCAACCAATGTAATACCGATTTTTTCAAAGATGCGTTCAAGCTCAAAGGCATCACCGCCAATATTATATTCACCAAGTAAATTGACTTTCCATTTTCCTTCGGGCACTGAATCGTCACGACCGATGACATGCTGTAATAATCCATTGTTGGCTATGTGGTGCCCTGCACTCTGACTCACGCCGCGATAGCCTTCGCAGCTAAAGCCAAACACATTAATGCCAAGTTCTGCTTTCATTTCGCGTGCAACTGCATGTACATCATCGCCAATCAACCCAACCGGACACGTAGAAAAGACAGCAATGTTTTTAGGATGAAATATTTGATAAGCTTCACGAATTGCTACCCTTAATTTTTCCATTCCGCCGAATACTATATTCGAATCCTGCATATCGGTAGAAAAGCAGTACGTCATGTAATTCGGATCGTCCGGAGACAGAGGTTTGGTTTGATTGCGCCGTGTCAGCCATGAATAATATCCGCAGCCGATTGGGCCGTGCGTAATGTTGATAATATCGCGCGTCGGCCCGAGAACAACTCCTTTGCAGCCGGCATACGTGCAGCCACGTTGCGTAATAATGCCGGGCACTGTCCGCACATTCGATTGAATTTGTTTCGGAATAGCGGGATCGTTAATAACCATCGACTTCTCACGTTTCTTTGCAATTTTCGATGGATATTTTTTAAGAATAATTTCTTTGATAATGGTAGGGTCGCGCAAAACCGTTGTCTCTTGTTCTTTCATAATTTATTATTCTTTCTTAGTCTAATACCTTGTCGCCCGCATCGCCTGTTCGCACTTGAATTGCATCGGCGATAGGCAACACGAATATTTTCCCGTCACCGCTATTTCCGGTTTTATTGGCATTGATTATAGTTTGAACAGCGATATCAACTTTGTCATCCGTAACAACTAGGTTGATCATGCGCTTCGTCTTTAATCGCGGCGCTACACCCATTTCTATGAGGGTTGCTCGTGTTTCCGGATTACTCACAATTTCTCGGTACCGCGGCCCGAATCCTTTACCGCGTCCTCGGCCTTCTACTTTGCCTGAGACTGTAAAGGAAGGTAAATCAATTGCCGCTAAAGCTGTCTTCGTGTCATTTATTTTTACAATGCGTATAATTGCTCTGATCATTTTCATTTGATTGCCTTTTTACAATTCTTTTATGCCTTTGCTGATTGTCCAAGCTTCTTCTACTTGTGTAATAAAAATCTTTCCATCGCCAAATTGGCCTTTAGTTCCTGTACGTGCATTTTCAATAATTGTTTGAATAACGTAATCTTTATCGTTGTCATTAATGACAATCAGCAGCATATTTTTTGTCAGCTCATCGTATGTAATATCGCCGACCTTAAGGCCGCGTTGTTTACCGCGTCCATAAACTGTCATTTTTGTGATAGAAGGAAAACCGCCTTCAAAGAGCGCCTTCATAACAACGGGAGCTTTTTCGGGACGGACTATAGCTTCAATAAGTATCATAGATTCTCTCCAGAGTATATTTCCCGCCAATTCATATGATGTGACAAGATTAGTTTCATTTTAATTATTCAAACCAAACGCAATTAACAATTCTTCCAGTTCGTTCATTTGCAACGGCTTTGGTTTGACCATCATTGTATTTTGATCGATCTTCCGGGCAAGCGTGCGATATTCATTTGCCTGCGTATGCTGGGGGTCGAATTCGATGACGGTTTTGCGATTGATTTCTGCGCGCTGCACAATATTGTCACGCGGGACAAAGTGAATCATTTGTGTGCCGAGTTGTTTTGCAAATTCTTCGATCATGGATTGCTCATTATCGACTTTACGGCTGTTGCAAATCAATCCGCCCAAACGCACAACGCCGGATTGCGCAAATTTGAC
>Ga0182011_10004116_pt1 | contig 11729 bp, 10 predicted proteins | sample 711E1DmetaG_FD_120481 | JGI IMG/M metagenome (GOLD analysis project Ga0182011, IMG submission 120481) | Permafrost microbial communities from Stordalen Mire, Sweden - 711E1D metaG | ecosystem: Environmental > Terrestrial > Soil > Wetlands > Permafrost | place: Sweden: Stordalen | collected... | reverse complement strand
GCTCGCGAGATCGAGCGGGGATTGCCCTTCCTTCCCAAACGCTGTTTTTCGGTGTTCGCAGTCCCGAGCAAGGAAGTGCGCGGCGCGCACGCCCACCGAGCCCTCGAGCAGCTGCTCACGTGCCTGATTGGTTCAGTTTCTGTGGTGGTAGACGACGCCGTCAGCCGCCAGGAGGTTCTGCTCGACTCACCCGAGTTGGCCCTGTACGTGCCGCCCATGGTCTGGGCCATCGAGTACAAGTACACCGCGGATGCCGTCCTGCTCGTCATGGCGTCGGATCGGTACCAGGCTGACGACTACATCCGCGACTACGATCAATTCCTCGAAGAGCGACGCGCCCTCGACGCGCGCACGGGCTGACCGGTCGATTGGGGTTTCTCGCTTTGTCAGGTCACGAATTGCCACCTAGTGCCGGAGTGCCATCGTGTTGCAGGTCAAGGAATTCGCGACGCTGATGCCCCCTCGCAATCCTCGGTGCGTGCCCCAGTGAACCGGAACTGCGGTGTGAATGGGGCGTACATCCCCGCCTGCCTCAACGAGTCACACCAGGCCGGCGATTATCCGACAACGCCCGTCACGACGATCAGTTTCTCCCGCCGCTCGGTTTTTCTCGGGCTGTCTTTTGTCTTCTCGATCGCTCTTATCTTCACGCCGTACTGGTCCTTGGGAGCATCTGGCCTGCACAAGGCACTCTTCGTTGCGGGCCTGACGGGTGCCGGATTGCTCTGGGCCTTTGCGTGCTCGTCAAGTCTCTCGATGACCGTGACGGCAAAGAATCTTGTCACGCTTCTCGTCTGCCTGGGCATCGTGGCGCTTGTGAACCTCGCTCCGCTCTTGGCCGACCTACCCTGGCGGGGCGACGAGGATTTCCATGTTCGCGTGACCGGCAACCTGGTTACGCTGGCGCGGCGACACGCGCTGCTCTTTTCCGCGCCGTATTTCTTCTTTTCGCTCGTCTTCCTATTCAGGGGCAAGAAGTCCTGGCCATTCTACTTCGTCGCTGCCGTGGTTCTTTCAGGCATCTGCGCGGCATGTGGTGGCCTACTTCCGTTTCCCATGCAGGACGTGGTCCGGTACCCCTATGTGCTTCGCTATCTGAGTGCGGCGCTGGTCTTGCCTATTTCGATGGTGACGCCCCACGTGCCCGAAGCCTTCTATCGGATTGTTCCCTTGGTTTCGTCGGTGTTCGTCGCCTGGCTCTGTGTGGTGCGATGGTCGGGCGGCCGCCTGGTAGCGGCTGCGGCAGTAGCAGCCGCCATTGCGACGATGCCGCTCGTTTTCTTCTACACTTCGCTCCTCTACCTCGAAATGCCCGCGGTCCTACTGTTCTCGCTGGTGTTTTTCAGGGCTGAGGCGTTGCTCTGTCAAGACATTGGCAAGACCCGAGAAGACCCCTGCTGGATTGCCATTGTCTTGGTAGGAATGGTTAAGGAAACCGTGCTTCCGCTCCTGGCGGCTTGTCTCGTATGTCGGGCAATTATCCGGGGACGGATTCTGCTTCGATCCCGTGCGGGCATACGAGCCTATGTCGGGGAGGCCGCTTTCGCGTTTTGTATACTGCTTCCGCCGGCCATTTACCTCTGGTTCAGAAATCTCGCAGGGGTCGCGCGCGTGCTGCAGCCCCATCCGGCGCATCTTGTTGACGGAGAGGTGTATTTCACGCTTGGTCGCGCCATTTTTCAGCAGTTCGACCTGTGCCTGATCCTGGCTATCGTCGGGCTCTGTGTGCTCGCGGCGCGGAGGCAGTTTGTGCCGCTCTTGCTGAGCTGTTGCGCGATCTTGTTCCAAACGGCGTTTAACATTCTTGACGACAAACTCTACATCGGATACAGCCGTTTCAATCTGATGCTGCTGCCTCCACTTCTGCTGTGGATGGGAGCAGCAGTGAAACCGCTGCTTGAGCGCTGGAAGACCGCCGGCATTGCCGTACTCGGTGCAGTCACGGTACTCAACCTGCTGTATTCGCCGATCAATCTTGACGGAAGCAGGAAGTCGCACTGGGGTAGCTACCTGTACGACACCGGCGAACACAGCTATCCCTATCGAAGTGCAATCAATTGGTTAGTGGCCCACGGTTTCCGCGACCGCCGGATACTTCTAACCGGTCTGCACTATCCCTATTTCGTAGGTTTCTATGCCGATCTTCCAAACCTGAGCATCGACTACGTCCCACCGCCGTCATCCGCAGCCGCCGAAGAACGGTTGTTGGCCAAGAAACTGACCGATGCATATCAGAAGAAATTCGACCTTGTGATCTATCATCCGATCAACACCAGCGCGTCTCCGGCAACCGCCAGAACGAAGTATCGATTGCTTCGGACCTTCAGCAATCACGAACATCGGCTATTTCTCTTCGCCGCTTCCGGTGTCGATTCCGCCAAGTAGGGTGGTGCAGAAGATCGGGCAAGAGAAGTTGCGAAGGAAGAACCTACGGTCCGGCAGTGGTCGTAGGTTTGAAGGCCGGGTTCCAGAACACCCCGATCCCATCCTGCGTCGCGCTCCACCACACGATGCCGTCGCGAAGGATGCCCAGAAGGTGCTGATCACCCGGGCCGACGAACACGGGAGACTCAACGCCGGTCGTGATATCCAGCGCGTAGATGTCCAGGTCATCGCCTCGATCGTCCTCGTACGCCACCAGACGCCCGCGCAGCGACGGGTTTTGCTGTCGCGAGGAATCGGTTGTCAGCTGCGAGAGCTGGCCCGTCCCCGTGTCGAATAGCCAAACGTGGCCGTCCGACCAAGCGATCCGACCTGCGTCTGCCACGATGGCCTGAGTACAGGCTGCCTGCGGAATGGTGCCACTCGCCCCGGCGAATGTTTGCCAGAAGATCTCGCAGCTGTCGTAGGTGCCGGCCATTCTCGTCAAGGCAACGAGCTGATCGGAAACCGCTGGCGATGGAATCGGGTTTGCGAGCAGTTTCGCCGACGTAAGGTAGACAGGAACCATCCTATCCGGCGGTGACGCCATGCTGGTCGTGTCCAGCACCCTGACGTCCAGCGCCCTGGGCCCCCCAACGAGACCATCGTAGTGGAATCGTGAGAATGCAAGCAAATCCCCGCTGTAATTGGCTTCCGTGAGAGCGAAGTTCCCAGTCATTGTGCCGTCCAAATACCTGTCGGCGCCCGTAGGTCGTACCTCGCAGCGAACCAGGTCCAGTACCATCAAGTCACTGCTAGTCGGGAGAGCGGACGGCCCCGGGTTCCATGGTAGCAGGACCGCGACCCGGCCGTCGCTCATGTTGCTGTAAATTATGTGGCCTGTTTCTCGGGGGTATGGGTGTGCGATCGTGCCCTGCCGGCGCAGCAGGTCAGCTGGTAGGGGTGGGCGTTGTCGAGCTGAGACTCTTGAGGTCGTCGCGGGCCTGTTCGAGGCGCCGAGCAAGCAGTCGAGCCCTACGGTCGAGAGGCCCATGGCAGAGGTTCTTCCTGATCCAAGCAATTGCGCTCTGGACCAGGGCGACTGCATCCAGGTCAACGATGTCTGCCAGGTTGCCGTGTGGAAGCTCGTAGCGTCCGGCGATACGGCTGAGGGCCTCGAAGTATTCGCGACCGACGGTCTCGTCGACGATCTGGGTGTAGCGCAAGGTCATCCGGAAGTCGCGATGCCCGAGCAACTTCATGATGCCCAGGAGGCTCATGCCTCCGTTCATCAGAGAGGTTGCGAAGCTGTGCCTCAGCCGATGGGTGGTCAAGCGCTCCGACAGCGGCAGATCGCCGCCGATCTTGGTCAGAGTTGATTGGTAGGTGGTCGTGGCAATCGGCCGACCGCGTGCGCCCTGGACCAGGTAGGGATGGTCCTGGCGGCCCCGACGTTGCAGCTCGGTAACTGCCGCCAGAGCGGCGTCGTCCAGGGGCACGAGTCGTTCGTTGTTCATCTTGCCAAGCGGTACCCTGAGAAAGGACTTGCCGTTCTCGTCGGCCCGGACGCATTCCCGCTGCAGACGTCGCAGCTCGCCGACCCGCAACCCCGTCCGGCGCATGACAAAGAGACCCAGCGCAATGGTCGTCCCGGATTGCTTGAGACGCCCCTGCAGTTCTTGGTCGATTTCGGGCGGCAAGGGGCGCGGCAGATAGTCGGGCTTCTTCGGCAGATCGCGGGGCAGGATCAGCGCGCGCCCAGGAGCCGCGATGAGGCCGTGCTCGCACAGCCAGTCGAGATAGGTACGAAGGCTGACCAGCCAGCAGAAGCGAGTCGTGGGATGGATACCACGCTCGTGCAGCTTCTGGTCCCAGGTGAGGCACACAGAACGATCGAGGTTCGCGATGGCGATGCCTTGGTCATCAAGCCAGCGATGGAACCTGCGCAAGACGAAACGATAACCTTTGACCGTGGAGGGACGCCGGGTGGGAGCAATGAACTGTAGAAACCGGCGCACCTCATCCGGCAAAGGCTTGCGGTGGTAGCCATCGAGCTCCTCGGCGGTGAATGGCCCTGCCAGCCCACGCTTCTCCAGCCAGCGCAGGTACCGCCGCACCTCGTAGCGGGCATTGTTGCGGGTCATCTGTCCCACAGCTCTGCCTGTGGGGGCTGCTGCGAAATCATGGACCTCTTTTGCCGTCAGCGCGTTGAGCTGGCGTCCCTTGCGCAGGAGCCAGCCGTGAAACATCACGACGACACGTTCACGAAAATGGCGTTTGGGCTGCTCGCGCAGGTAGGTCTCAGCGAACGGCGGCAGCTCTATGCGATGCTTGGTCACGGCTGTGCCTGAGCGCCGTAGCGCGATTGAAGCTCCGCGACCGCGCGGTGAAACTCCGCTGCGACGTCTGCCAGCGAGATGTTGACGTACTGGAGCGTGGTTTCGGCGTAGGCGTGCCCCATCATTCGCTGGAGGATCGGCAACCTGACACCACTTCGTGCCATGTCGGTGCCGAAGGTGTGGCGGAGCCGATGGGGATTGGCGTTCGTGAGGGCTGGCCGTTGGCGTCGCGTGCGAAACACCCTCCGCAACGCCGCGCGGGTCATCGGGTGGCCGCGGCGTTTGCCCTGGAGCACCACGAACGCGTGGTCGGTGGCGCAGGTTTGCGGGCGCTCAAGCCTCAGATACCGGCGAACAAGATTCACCAGCAGTCCGGGCAACGGCACGGCTCGCTCCTTGTTGCCCTTGCCGTGCACGCGGATGCGGTGGTCGTCGAAGTCGAGATCGCCAAGGCGCAGACTGAGCGCTTCTTGGCTCCGCAGCCCGCACAGGAGCATCACGTAGGTCAGGCACAGGTCCCGATAGCGGCTCATGCTCGAGAGCAGGTCACGGACCTGATCGATGGTCAGCGGTTCGACAAGCGTTTTGGGCTCCTTTACCCGCAGTCGCCGCAAAGGTGATCGCAGCCATCGCGCAACGCCCAGATCTCGGTCGCGCTGATACGGGCGAAAGTGCCCGTGTTGCTCGAAGCCACCGAGCAGGTCTTTACCGACGACGAAGCGATAGAAGAGGCGGAGTGTGTGCAGCCTGCGGTTGATGCTCCTGGGATGACTTGCTCGTCCTCGCTCCCACGCGAGGAAACGATGAACGTCCTCAGCGCCAAGATCCGCGAGCTTTTGCCCCGAGGCGGCCAACCATCGGTGAACCAGCGCCAAGTCATACGCATAAGCTTCGACCGTGCAGTGGGAGAGACCGCGGATTTCGATTCGCTCGAGGAAGCGCGCACAGGGCTCATTGATGACGCCCCGGTCATCGACAACAACCACCCGCCCGCTCTGCCGCGCGACCCGAATGAGGTCTTTGTGCGCACGTGATTTGCTCGCAGACGCGATCATCGTGCCATCTCGAAAAGCATCAGCTGCCGCAAGTCGCGAAAATCGCCGACCCCGTCGAGTCGTTCATGCCGCTGCGGGGGACGGCGGCGGCCCTCGACCACTTCCAGCGTGTACAGCGGTGTGCGCGCGTGCTCGGCGGCGAGATCGGGACACAGACTCGTAACGAACGCCGCGTCCCCTTTGCCCACAACGAGCACAGCGTGGACCGGTCGGCTCTGCCACAGCGCCAGCGCCTCGAGCATGCTCGGCAATGCTCTCTGATGCCACGGCCGCGCCACCAACCGCGCTTTGAGCAACGTCGAGCCGTCCCCCGCCGTCGCCAGCACTCTCGTCTCCGACCCTCGTGGTTGAATTGCTACCCAGATCTGGTCTTGCATCGGTGTCCTCCGTGCCACCCGTCGTGAGCGGCAGGACGACTTGTATGGGAAACGCAAGTTTCGGTGGACACTGATGCGTCACTTTCTCGCGCTGCCTCTGCTGGCGAGTCGCGTGCGCGAATCGGCCGTCACGGCTCGCCTGGTACTTCCGGCCCGCTTGCCGCAGCGATTGGGCACGCGCCGCCAGACGACAGCGGGTCGAGCAGTACCGATCGCCGTGATCGCATCGCGCGCAGATGAAGAACCTCTGCTGGCACTCGATCCAGCCACAGACAACAAAACGAAGTGAGTCAACAAAACGAAGTGAGTCCACGTCCCCCGGGTGCCAACCCTCGAAAACTGGACATGCCCACGCGGCCGTGACACGACCCTATCGTCGGACACGTCCCCGCGTGGATCGACACGAGGGACTCGGAGGTACGAACTCCGGATCCCTCACTTTCCGCGAGTCAGCCGCCCTTCGCTATCCCACCCCGCTCACCTCCGCGAATTCTCCCACCTAGTGACCTCGGCGATCTCCGGGGATCCTTCTCCCAACCGTGGATGCCCTCAAGGGGCCCTCGACACCTAGATCGGCCACATAAATGTAAAGATTGCTCATCTCACTGCTGGTCCTGGCCGGTACTCCAGGCATTCCGGAGAGATTGGCAGGCGTGCGCCTCTCCAAGGAAGGCACGAGGAGCCTGTCAACGAAATCGCCTCCATCGAAGTAAACGATTTCGCTCGCGCCGCTTCCGGTAGCCAGGAATCGAGGACCGTCGTCCCCTGCGGCCACGAAGATGGGCGTGGCGAGCGATACCCGGTACTCGCCCTGAGCGCCCGGGCCGATGTCCTTCGCAGGAGTCGAGACTGTGCACGGCAAATCACCGTCCCCCGCATCGGCGATCCCGTCGATTCCGGCTTCCTCCTGCGGCGCAGAGTCCGCGTCGGTCCCGCCGTAGGCAGCATCGATCCCGGCTTCCGCCTGCGGCGCAGAGCCCGCATCGGTTCTACCGTTGGTGCCGTCGATCCCGACCTCTGCCTGCGGCGCGGAGGCCACATCGATCCTGCCATTGGAACCATCGACCCCGGCTTCGGTCGGTGGCACGTGGTCTGCGGCAGGGCTACAGGCTAGGGAAGCCAGGAGCACCAGACTCAGGCACGAGGGTGCCTCGCCAAACGGATGGGCGGGTCTTCGACCGGTGAGCCCAGCCGTTGTCATACCACTACCCTCTCGCATGCATCCGGACCGTTCGGCAGCCGCGCAAACATGTATTGAACTCCCGATTGCTGAAAGACCAGTCGTGACCAGAAAATACAATGTACCTGTTGTTCGCCACCCTGTCATCGGGGCGGCAGCCGGGCGCACCGGGCTGCCGATCCGGGCATGAGGACGTGGTCTTCAGGCTGGGACAAAATCCGGTCAGGCCGCTGGCTGCAGCTGGCGTGATGGCTTGCGCGCCCGACGCGATCGGATGGCAAGGCCTAGCCAGACCAGGATGCCAAGCCAGGCCGCAGCGGTAATTGAGAGGCCCACCCAAAACACGCCCGGCGAGAAGCGAGTCTGGATGCGGTGAAAGCCCGCCTCGACCCGTAGTGCTCGCAGACCGCCGGCCACTTCGAGCATCGCAACCTTGGGTCCGCGGTCGATGCTTGCCTTCCAGCCAGGGAAGTAGGTCTCATTGAAGACCAGTGTTGTGGGCTCCGTCAGGTCCACCGAGTAGTCCACTCGGTCGGGCAGGTAGCGACTGATGACGAAGTTAACCGGCCTTGCTTGTTGCTGGAAGGCCGCCCCGGATGTCGGAATGTCCGCGGCCGACGGACCTACGGTGGAAAACCCCACAATGCGCTTGCCCTCGACCAGAAATGGGCGAAATCCGGCCTCCAGCAGTCCATCGAGTCGCTTGAGCCGAAAGCCTCCGTACGACGGCAGGTAGAACTTCTTGTTGAGAAAGGCATCGTTGCTCGACGCCGATTCGATATTCCCGCCGTCAACTCGAGGTATCTGCGCGTTGGCTGGGTCGAAGGTCCGGACGTGCATCTTCTCGGTCCCTTGGACTCCAACTTCCTGCGGAGTACGAGCGTAGAGGGGCGCGTCTGCCGAGGCGTGCACGCCTACATCGATCGCGGCCACAGCCAGCAGGCATGCCACCAACACGCCTGGTCGGGCGCCACGCGCCAGGCAGACCAAGGCCAGCCCCACTACGAAAAGCTCGCCCAAAACCGGGCTAGAGAACAGCTGCGCGAAAGAAGTCGGGCTCGTGCCTGGGAAGAGTGCGTCCCTGAGCCATAGCAGTGCGGCGATCAGGATCACGGCCAACCCCAGCAAGAGGCGCGCGAGGCGGCGGCGTGCTTCGGCGTCGTCCCGAACCGCAAGCAACCCGGCGCCAGCGAGCAGGCTGCCGGCCAATGCAACTACCGCGCGGCTGTCTCCAGCCGGAAAGCGTGAGACATTGAGAATTGGGAAGTAGTCATGCAAAGCGACGCGGAACGAGGTTCCGTTGCCCAGACTCATGATCAGCGCAGCCACCAAGCCAACGCCCAGGACGGCCGTGCGCCGATCGGGCCGATGCATGCAGGCCAGAAGGGCAAGGGCGAAGGCCAGGATACCGAAGTAGAGCCCACGCATCGACATGTCAGCCACCGCGTTCTGAGGAGCCAGGATGGTGGAGGTTCCGAAAACTAGATGGAGCAAATCCGTGAAGACCAGGCTGTTGCCGAGCGCACCGTCGGCGGGTAGGGGCGTGCTGCGCGCAAAAACTTCCAGATGGGCGGCGATGGGCAGCCAGTAGCCCGCCGACAACAGCACGCCGGTCCCCAAGGCCAGGGCGAGTCCCCGCAGAAACTGTCGACGCGCAGCGCGATCCGCGCATTCGGTGGCCAGCAGCCACGCGGCCCACGCGCCAAACCAGAGCGGACTGAGCAGCACAATGCCCGGGTAGCCGCTCACGACCAGCAAGGCGAGCGCTATCCCGAGTAGCGGCCCCGCCCACCGGGCGCCGTGGGCGACCCGATCAGTGGCCCAGAACACCCACGGGAAGAGGGAGAATGCATTGATGAAATCTAGGTGCTCGGCGTTGCACAGGCGCGCGCTGCTGAAGTTGTAGGCGATCGCCGCCAGCAGGGCAGCCCAGCGGTCTTTCCACAGCACATGCGCCAGAGCATAGAGCCCAAACGATCCGGCCAAGAGGGTCAGCATGAGCTGTCGCTGCGCCACCAGGAGGTCGTAGCCGCCAAACAGCGAAACCAACCACGTCACTGGCGACCAGAGCTCGCTCTGGGGATTGACCAAGAACGGCGAACCGGCGTGGCCGTAAGGGAACCAGATGGGGAGCGCGCCGGCGCGTAGCGTGTCGCTGATGAAGATCAGGAAGCGCGCGTACGAGGTGGAGAAGTCGTAGGGGATGACCCGCTCGGGGATGCCGTCGGCGCCGCGCATGGTGCGCTCAAGCACCACCATGTGCAAGAAGGTGAGCACTGCCAGGGGCGCAAGATGTTGCTTCAGCGGGATGCGCTCAACCAAAATACGCACGCGCTCCCTCCAGGTGCTCACGCTGCTCTCCGATTGCGCGCGGCTCGGAATACGCCGACAACACCGTCCCCGCGTGGCGGCGTGACGATCCGCAACGCCGTCAGCAGCGTCACGATGTCGGACGAGCGAATGTGAACGGGTTTCACGAGAAAGGACATGCCTCCTGCCGCCAGCCTCTTCCTGGGCAACATAGCCGGTCTAGCGCTGCGCTTCAAGCATTGGACTCAAACCGTCGCCGGGCGAAGCCACGCCTCGCGTCTGACGTCGCGTTGAACCCAGTGAAGCCGTCGTCGTACGACACACTCGAATGCTTCGCTCAGCCCCGCGATTGACCGCCCTGACCCCGTATGATACCTGAGCCTCTCGTGGATTTGCTCGAGCATCGCGGAGATATTTCGCGCCGGCATCCTTGGGAGACTGCTCGCGCCGATTTCTTCCTGCGCTTGTGCGAGGGAGACGGACTGGCGTCGCGATCGGTCTTGGATGTCGGGGCGGGCGACGCCTGGTTCGCCGCCTGTTTTCGCCAGCGCTACCCGCGCGACAACGTGGTTTGCTGGGACGCGGGCTACACCGCGGAGCGGGTGCGCACCATGCCGGTGGAGCCGAGACTGAGCTACCTCGCCTCGGCGCCCGAGGGACCGTTCGATCTCGTGCTCATGCTCGACGTGATCGAGCATGTGCAAGACGATGCGGGCTTCCTGCGAGACGTGCTGGCACGCCTGCGCGGCGACGGTACGGCCATCGTCAGCGTCCCCGCCTGGCCTTGGCTGTACGGCCCGCACGACGTTCACTTGGGCCATTGCCGACGCTATTTTCCGGCGGCCGCTCGGAGTTTGCTGTCTGCAGCGGGGCTCGAGATAGAGCAGGCAGGTGGGTTGTTCCATGCTCTGCTGCCCGCGCGTGCCTTGGCTGTGCTGGCCAGTCGCCTTTCGCGGGGCCAAGAGGTGGACACAGGGCGCTCGGTGGCCGACCTGGGAAACTGGGGCGGTGGTGCGGCCGTCACCCGCGTCCTCGACGGAATCCTGCGCCTTGAGGGGCGTGTTTCGCGTAGGCTTGCGGCCATGGGACTGGAACTACCAGGCCTGAGCTGGTGGGCACGATGCCGAAAACTGTAGTCGTCATTCCTTGCTACCAAGAGGAAATGCGGCTGGAGGCCAATGCCATCGATGTCCTCTGCGCCCACGACATCTCGTTGCTGCTAGTCGACGATGGCTCATCCGACGGAACCCTGGCTTTGCTCCGCCGGATCGAGGCGCGCGCGCCGGACAAGATCTCCGTGTTGCCACTAGCGCCCAACCGTGGGAAGGCCGAGGCGGTTCGACTCGGGATGGTGGAGGCGCTGGCCCGAGGGGCTGCTCAGGTGGGCTTCGCCGACGCCGACATGGCGACACCGGCCAGCGAAGTGGTTCGCCTGGTCCGTGCTCTGGAGGAATCGCCGGCCCTGATCGCGGTCATGGGCGCACGCATCGCGCGCGCGGGCGCTCACATCGAGCGCAAGCACAGCCGCCACTACCTCGGTCGCGTGTTCTCGACCTTGGCCAGCCTGGTGTTGGCGCACCCTTTCTACGATACCCAGTGCGGCGCTAAAGTCTTTCGCGCGGGCGCGGCCCTCTCCGAGGCTGTGGCATCTCCGTTTTGTTCTCGCTGGGCGTTCGATGTGGAACTCATCGGCCGCTTGCTCACCGGTCCAGGCCCTGTTCCATTCGAAGCTTTCTTGGAGCTGCCGTTGCTGGATTGGCACGACGTGGGCGATTCCAAGATGAACTCTTGGGACAAACTGCGCACGACCTATGAACTGGGCAAGATCGCACGCGCTCTCGCTGTTCGGCGCGCACGGGCCCGGTAGCCGAGAGGCTGCTGAATCCGATGTTCGACTGGATCCCCCGTCTGCGGGCTTGCGTGACGACCCGTGTGCGGGCCGTCACGGACTGTGGTCTGACTTTTCCGGCGTGGGCACTCAATGGCGCGGATGATCACGTGGCGAACCACACGCATACGATGACGAGCAGACGATGAGCAACCTGGCCCCTTCCGCGGCAAGCTGGCCGGTTCCAAAGAAGGCGACGCCTGGTCCCAGGACCGCGGC
>Ga0182011_10004115_pt1 | contig 11731 bp, 10 predicted proteins | sample 711E1DmetaG_FD_120481 | JGI IMG/M metagenome (GOLD analysis project Ga0182011, IMG submission 120481) | Permafrost microbial communities from Stordalen Mire, Sweden - 711E1D metaG | ecosystem: Environmental > Terrestrial > Soil > Wetlands > Permafrost | place: Sweden: Stordalen | collected... | reverse complement strand
CGCCGCCATCCGCGCCCAGTTCCCGGCGCTCCGCCGGCAGCAGGACGGCAGGCCGGTCGTCTTCCTCGACGGTCCGGGCGGCACTCAGGTCCCGGACCGCGTGATAGACGCCGTGACCGGCTACTACCGGACGATGAACGCGAACAGCGGCGGCTCGTTCGTCACGAGCCGCGCGAGCGACGCGATGGCAGCGGCGGCTCACGACGCGGTCGCCGCCTTCCTCGGCGCGGCGTCGCCTGCCGAGGTCAAGTTCGGCTACAACATGACCACCCTCACCTTCCATGTGAGCCGGGCGATCGCCGCGACCTTCGTGCCCGGCGACGAGATCGTGGTCACGACGCTCGACCACGAGGCGAACGTCTCGCCCTGGCGTGCGATCGCGGCGGACCGCGGGCTCGTTGTCAGAACCGTGGACATCCGCACCGGAGACGGCACCCTCGACCTTGACTCGCTCGAGGACGTGCTGGGCAGCCGCACGCGGCTGGTCGCGTTCGGATACGCGTCGAATGCGCTGGGGACCATCAATCCCGTCGCCGAGATCGTCGAGCGCGCGCACGCGGTCGGGGCACTGACCTACGTTGACGCCGTCCACTTCGCGCCCCACGGCTCCATCGACGTGCGCGCTCTCGACACGGACTTCCTGGTCTGCTCCGTCTACAAGTGGTTCGGGCCGCACCTCGGCGCGCTGTACGGGAAGGCCGCGGTGCTCGACCGCCTGCCCGCCTACAAGGTCCGGCCCGCCCACGACCGGTACGAGACAGGCACACCCTCCTTCGAGGCATACGCCGGGACGCTCGCGGCGGTCGACTACCTCCGCGACGTGGGACGCAGGTACGGCGATCCCGCGGACGGCGCGAGCTCCGGCGAGGCGCGCGGCGAGCTGGTCGCCGCCATGCGCGCCATCGTCCGTTACGAGCGGACCCTCGCGGGCCGGATGCTCGACGGGCTCCGTGCGATCCGCAGCGTCCACGTTTGGGGAATTGCCGATCGGGCCCGGCTCGGCGAACGGACCCCGACCTTCGCCGTCACGCTGGACGGGATCTCGCCGGCCGATGCCGCCGCCGAGCTCTGTCGGGCGGGCATCTTCGCCTGGGATGGCGACTTCTACGCACGCGGCCTGATCGAGCGGCTCGGCCTCCACGCCCAGGGAGGGGTCCTGCGGCTGGGTCTCGCGCACTACACGACCGTGGCGGAGGTGGACCGCACGCTCGATGCGATCGGACGGATCGCAGGCCGGGCCCCTGGCTCGAGCTCGGCCGCGGCGGTGGTCTAGAATCCGGTTCCCCATCCAAGCAAAGGAGTGGCCGTGTATTTCTACGAGCTCCACGAGGGCGACGACGAGCTCTTCTCCGACGTGCTCCTCGCCCGGGAGGAGGAGATGCCGGCCGACGATTTCTTCGAGCTGGTCCAGGGCATTCGCAGGCAGCTGCAGGATCACTTCGAGACGGACACGCTGATCGAGGCGATCGCGCTCGAGCTCGAGCGCAGCTACGCGTTCCTCTTCGTCTCCGACGAGCGGATCTCGGCCGCCGTCAACGTCTCGAAGGACGAGGACGAGAACTTCCTGATCGCCACGGACGACGAGTTCGGCGCCCTCGGCCTGGCAGGCGTCGATTACCGCGGCGCGTTCGCCGACTATGTCGCCGAGAATGGTGACTCGGCGAACGACTGAGCAGCCGGGCCCGCGAGCCGCCCCAGGACGGCCGCCCGGTCGGGCACGGTTGACAGCCCGCGGCCCTCGACCGTGAACGACGCTGCAGCAGCCGCGAAGCGGAGACGCGGCGCGAGCGGGTGGCCTTCCAACGGGTCGCCGCCCGCGTCTTCCCTTCGGGCCGCGCCCGCCGCGTCGCCCATTCCCAGGAGGCTGGCGACGAGCGCCGCGAGGAACGAGTCTCCCGCGCCCGTCGCGTCCACCTCGCGCGCGGCCGCGATCGCCGGGTAGCGCAGGGGCGGGCCCAGGCCATCCGGCGTGACGTCGGCGAGCCACCCACCGGTTGCGCCGGCGGTCACGACGAGCCACGCCCCGGGCTTCAGGAAGGCGGCCAGTTCCTCCGGGCGTGCGTCCGCCGCCAGGTCGTGCTCGCTGAGCGCCACCAGGTCGGCCCGCGCGACCAGCCCGCCGTGCGCGGGTGCGCGGCGACCGACGCGCGTTCCGGCGCGGAGCGTGCGCAGCATCCCCTGCCAGCCGAGCGCGACCAACGCATCCGCGCGCATCCGGTCCGACCAGCGCTCCTCGAGCTCGCCGGCGACCGGCGCGAGGATCCAGGCCGATGCGTCCCGCCAGGGACCCGGCACATCGACCATGGGCAGGGGCCGCCCCGGATCGAGGCATGTCTGGATACGCCCGCCGGGCGACTCCACATTCCGGAAGACCGGCCCGTGGGACAGCGGGACCCGAAGCAGCTCCACGCCGGCCCCCGCGAGCAGCCCGAGCTCGGTCGCGTCGAACGCCGGGCGGTCCAGGCCGATGACCGCGGCGGTCCGCACGCCGAGCCGCGCGCCCTGGAGCGCCGCATAGGTCACGCCACCCCCGAGTCGCCAACCGCGCTCGTCGTCCAACGCGAGGTCCCGGCTCGCGGCGCCGACGACCACGATCTCCGGGCCGCCAGGCTGGGCGTCGCGGACGCGCGGACCGGCCCGCGGCCGGCCGCTCATCGCGAGAAGAGGATCTCGAGAACGTCCCCGTCGCGGACGCGGTAGGTCTTCCCCTCGGATCGCAGCTTGCCGTGCCTGCGGGCTTCGGCGGTGCTCCCGGTGGCGAGGAGATCCTCGTACAGGACCGCCTCCGCGCGGATGAAGCCCCGGGCGAGGTCCGTGTGGATGGCCGCGGCCGCATCCACCGCCGTCGACCCGTCGGGGACCGGCCAGGCACGAACCTCGTCCGGACCCGCCGTGAGGAACGAGATGAGCCCGAGGAGGCGGTAGGAGAGCCCGATCACGCGGTCGAGCGACGACTCCGTGATGCCGAGCTCCGCACCGAAGGCGGCGGCTTCCTCGGCGTCGAGCTGGCCGAGCTCCATCTCGATCCTGGCCGAGAGCGAGTCGACGAGGGCGTGGCGATGCGGGTAGCGGGCGGCGATGCCGGCCACCCGCCCCGGCGCCGTGGCAAGGTCGCGCTCCCCGACATTGAGGAGGACGAGGACCGGCTTCTGGGTCAGGAATCGGAAGCCGCGCAGCGACCGCTCCTCGTCCGCGTCGAGCGCCTCGTCGCGGATGGGATGGCCATCCACGAGCCGCGCGCGGAGCCGGTCGAGGAGGACCGCCTCGCGCTCGTTCGCCTCGCGCTCCGCGGGCGTGCCGTGCCGACCGGTGCCGCGCAGCCGTTCGAGGCGGCGGTCGACGACCGCGAGGTCGGCGAGCACGAACTCGAGGTCCAGTTGCTCTAGGTCGCGCGCGGCATCCACCGAGCCGGCCGGATGCGGCAGCGCCGGGTCGTCCCAGTCGCGGACCACGTGGAGCAGCGCGTCCGCGTCGCGCAGCCGTGCGAGGTGCTCCGCGGGGAGCTCCTCCGTTCCCACGCGGCCGTCCGAGGAGGGGGGCGGTGCCGGCAGGTCCACGTACGTCACGTCCGCGTGGATGACCTTCTTGGGGTGGAAGATCTCCGCCAGCCGGTCCAGCCGCGGATCCGGCACCTTGACCACGCCGACGTGGAGCTCCATCCCACCGAGGCCGCCGGTCTGAACGTTGCCCCGGGTCAGCGTGTTGAAGACGGTGGTCTTGCCCGACCCGGCCAGCCCGACGATCGCGATCTGCATGGGGTCAGTATCCGACCCCCGGGTCCACCCTGTTGCGGAGCGGCTCCCCGGCGGCGAACCGACGGAGGTTGTCGGCGAACAGCTCGACGCTCCGGTCGAGGACCCGGCTGCTCGACCACGACGTGTGCGGAGTCAGGATCACGTTCGGAAGGTCGTAGAACGGGGACTTCGGCGGCAGCGGCTCGTCCCTGAACGCGTCCAGCACGGCGCCGCCGAGCGTTCCCTCCTGGAGGGCGCGCAGGAGGGCACGCTCCACGATCAGGCGGCCCCGCGAAACGTTGATCAGCCACGCCGTGCGCCGCATGAGCGCCAGGGCGCGGTCGTCGACGAGGTCCTCGGTCTCGACCGTCAGGGGCAGGGCGAGCACGACGAAGTCCGAGGCGCTCAGCAGGTCGCCGAACGCCTCCGGGCCGCGGAGCTCCACGCCGGAGGGCAGCGGCGGCTCGCCCGGCCGAGGCCTCGGGTCGCGGCGCGTCGCGATCACCCGCATCCCGAACGGCGCCGCGAGCTCGGCGACGGCCCGCCCGATGCTCCCGAAGCCGACGATGCCGAGGGTGACGTCACGCAGCTCGCGTCCCTCGAGCGGCTGCCAGGTCCGCTCTGCCTGGAGCTCCAGGAGCTGCGGGAGGCGGCGGCTCACCGCCAGCATCATCATCAGGACGTACTCGGCGATGGGCTGGCTGAAGACGCCGCGCGCGTTCGTGATCCAGAGCGCGCGCGCGCGCGCCGCCGGGCTGAGAAGCCGCTCGACGCCGGCCGAAGCCGAATGCACCCAGCGCAGCGACGGCGCCCGTGCGAGGAGTCGCTCGTAGGCGTCGGCCGCCAGGAACCCGTGGAGCAGGACCTCGACGTCCTCGACCGGACCATCCGTCAGCCCCTCGCGGGAGAGCATCAGCAGGCGCGATCCCGGGGCCGCCGCCGAGATCTTCGCCACGTCCTCCGGCCGGTAGCGCGCGGAAAGGATCGGCGAGAGCGCGATCGCGCGCGGCACGCCGCCGGGCCCGCTCCCCGGTCCCGGGCTGCCGCCGAGGGACGAGCCGGTCACGCGGGCGTCCCGAGCACGCGCCGCGTCCAGCGCTCCGGGTGGTCGAGCTCATCGTCCCGCGGCAGCGTCTCCGGCCCATCCCACAGCCGGCGAAGCGCCGATCCCCGGCCGAGGTGATCGATCCCCGCCACGAACCGCTCCCCGCGCGCGTACTGCTCCATCTTGAGGTCGAGACCGGTCAGCCGCAGGATCGCCCGCTCCATCGGCGGGCGTGACGCGCGCCGGGCGTGGAACCGGGCCGAGATCGTCTCGACGCCCGGAACGAGGTCCTTCCCGACCGAGTCCATCACGTGATCGCCGAACCCCTCGAGCAGGCTCATCACCGCCTGCGTCTCGCGAAAGAGCGTGCGCTGTTCGTCCGACATCAGGCGCTCCAGCCAGTGGCCGTCGCCGCCGCGGAGCGCCCGGCCGACGGCCCGGGTGGCCTCTCCTCCCAGCGAGGTGCTGGTTCGCGAGAACGCGCGCAGCTGCCGCTCAAGGCGCTCGGCCAGGTAGGGCCGGAGCCAGGGATGCGCCTCGAACTCGAACGCGTGGGTCGTCTCGTGGAGTGCGATCCAGGTCCGAAACGGCGCCATGTCGACGCCGAGCGCCACGGCCGTCGCCCGGATGTTCTCCTCCACGAAGAGCAGCTGGCCGGGCTCGGCGCCCGCGGACAGAAGCGCCATGTCGTACTGGCCGAGCACGCGCTGGCCCATGAACCCGAGGAGGAACCCGAGCTGCTGGCTCGTGACCCAGCGGTTCGCGAGCGCGATCGACGCCTTCAGGAGGCCTGCCGACGGGGGCACGAGCTGGTCCAGGAGATCCCCTTCCAGCTTGCCGAAGATCCCCGCGAACGACGCCAGGTTGGCCTCGACCCAGCCACCCCGGCCGACCACCGCGACGCGATCCACGATGCCGGGGAGCGGCACGCCGAGCGCCTCCTCGAGCGCGGGCACGACGCGCGCCATGGCTGCCCGGTAGGCGGGCGCGGTGGCGGCGATCTCCAGGCTGCTCAGACGGCCCGGCGCGCGGCGCAGGCGCGCCTTGGCGAGGCGCCCGACGGCGGGCCAGTCCACCAGGCCCGCGCGAGCCTCCTGCTCGGCCCTCCGCCCGAGCACGGTGACTGCCGCGCCGAGCGCAGCTCCCACGAGGAAGCCGGCCTGCCACGTGCCACCCGTGGAGCTCCGCGCGGAGGATCCGCCTGTGGGTCGGCGCGCCGCCATCTCCGGGCCTCAGCCCGCCCCGGCGCCGACCGCGACCGGCTCGGCGGACGGGAAGGCGGCGCCGAAGAGGCGATCGACCAGGACCTGGAAGGCCCCCAGGTCGCCCGTCGTCAGGAGCCGGCGGGTCGGCTCGGTTGCCCGCTCGGTCGGTGCGTCGTGGCCGGCGCGACCCGCATCCGCCGCCGTTCCGCGGGTCGTCCCGGGCGCCTCGAGGCCGTTGACGGAGAGCAGCTCGGACAGCGCGCCCGCGGTGGCCGTCGCGCTGTCGACGATCGCGACGCCTTCACCCGTCGCCGTTTGGATCGCCCGGCGCAGCAGTGGGTAGTGGGTGCAGCCGAGCAGGAGCGTGTCGATCTTGGCAGAGGCGGGCAGCGGGTGGATGAAGTCACCCCGACCGTCCCGCCGGCCGAGCAGCGGTCCGAGCGCATCGGTGACGGCCGCGAAGACGGCGTCGCCGTCGAGCAGGCCGGACTCGACGAGGGGCACGAGCGTCGGCGTCGCGTGCTCGTAGACCTCCACCGCCGGGTTCTCCTCCTTGATCGCATCGAAGTACGCGTGCGACCGGATCGTCGCCGGGGTGGCGATCACGCCCACCCGGCGGGTCCGCGTAGCAAGCGCCGCCGCCTGGGCGCCCGGCCGAATGACCCCGAGGACCGGCACGTCATAGCGCCGGCGATACTCGCCCAGGGCCACGGCCGCGGACGTGTTGCAGGCGACCACGAGCGCCTTGACATCGTGCGCCACGAGACGATCCAGGCATTCGATCGAGAAGCTGCGCACCTCGGCGTCCGGGCGCGTTCCGTACGGGGCCCGCGCGTTGTCGCCGAAGTAGACCAGGCTCTCGTGGGGAGACCGGCGGACGATCTCGCGAAGAACGGTCAGCCCGCCCACCCCGGAGTCGAACACCCCGATCGGGCGCGGATCGGACATCTGCTCAGCGCCTGGCGGCGGCCAGGACCGGCGCCCTCAGGAGGGCCGTGGCAACCGCCGTGACATCGCGGCTGATCTGCGCGTCCGGGTTCGCCAGCACGAAGGGCACGCCTTCGTTGTTCGACTGCATCACGAGCTTCCCGTCGGACACGATCGTGTGGTCGGGCCCGCGCCCCAACGCCCGCGACAGGTCGCCCGGATCGATCCCACCTCCCGAGTCGGCCCGGTTCAGCACGTAGCACACCTTGGCATCCGCGTAGCCGATGGCCCGGAACGCATCCGCGACCGCGAGCGTGTTGCGAATCGTGGTCGAGTCGTAGGTGATGATCTCCAGGATCCGGTCGGCGGCGTCGAAGATCGCGAGCGAGACATCCCCGAGCGAGGACGGCATGTCGACCACGACGACGTCATAGACGCGGCGAAGCAGCGACAGGACCTTGTCGATGTCGCGCACGCTCACCATCTCGGCCAGCTCGACGCGCGGCGGCGCGAGAAGGATGTCGATTCGCGACGGGTCGCGCCAGAGGACGTCGCCGAGGTCGGATTCGCCGATCCTGTCGGTCGGCAGGTCGAGGATGGACGGGGCGTCGCCGGGAACCTTGAGCAGCGAGCGCAGGTCGCCGAACTGGAGGCAGGCGTCCACGAGGCAGGTCTTGTGGCCCTGGGACGCCAGCGCGACCGCGAGGTTGAACGCGATCGTGGTCTTGCCGACGCCGCCCTTCGGTGCGAACACGGCCAACACCAGGGACCGGCCCGATCCGTCGGCCGACGAGGCTGCCTGGTGGATGGCGTTGATCAGGTTGACGAGCTCGAAGCCGGAGAACGGCATCGCGAGGACACCCGCGATCCCGGACGACGGGTCCGACTGGACCGGGTTCTGGGGGACGGTCAACGCGATCACCGCGACGTGCGGCGTCGTCTCGTGGAGGATCTCGACGACGCGACGACCCTTCGTCCGGCCCTGGAGCAGCCAGTCGACGATGACCACGTCGGGGCGCAGCTGCTGGACCTGCGCCGCCGCCCGGCCGCCATCCTCGACGACGTCGATCAGCTTGATGGCCTGCTGCGAGTTGAGCAGGCCACGGATGTACTGGGCGACCTGTGGAACGTCCTCCACCAGGAGGAGCCGGATCTGGTTCGCGGGCGCGGGCATCGACGGCGACGATACCAGACTCAGGCCGATCAACCGGGCCGGCGCGCGAGCAGGACGAGGCGATCGCCGTGAGGCCCGAGCGGCTCGAGGTCATAGCCGCCGGCGGTGATCTCCACCTGCAGGCCTGCCGACTCGGCGAGCGCGCGCTGCTCATCGGCCGAGGTCAGCCGGACGACGTCGCGGCGGAACCACCGCACGGGCGACTGGCCCGCCTCGCCCTCGTCGAACAACGTCGTGAGGGCGACCGTGCCCGTCGCGCCGTCGTGCTGCGCGGCAGCCATCTTGGTCACCCACGTGCCGCGCTCGGGATCCTGGCGCAGGTACTCGAGGTGCAGCCGCCCGTCGTAGCGGGCGAGGTCCGTGGCGTCGGGCAGCCAGGCGTCCACGGCAGCGAGGCCCCCCGGGGCGAGGTGTCCGGCCAGCGCCGCCCAGGCCGCCTGCTGCCCATCGCGCGAGCGAAGCAGCAGGATCGAGTTCAGGGCAACGAAGGCGAGCCGGTAGGTGCCGGCACCGGGCAGCTCCAGCCCGGCGACGTCGCCCAGCACGAGGTCGAGGCGCCGCTCGACGTCCGCGCCGGCCGCGGCGGCCCGGCGGGCAGCCCGGCGCAGCATCGCGGGGTCGAGATCCACCGCCGTGATCGCGAAGCCGGCCTCGGCGAGCGGGACCGCGACCCGGCCCGTTCCGCACATCAGCTCCAGGATCGGACCGCCAGCCTTCACGGCCAGCGCCAGCCACAGATCGAGGTCTCCAGGATCGTCCAGGAGATCGAGGTCGTAGAGCCGCGCGAGCGCGTCGGGGAGCTCCTCCTGCCCGGGGAGATGGGCCACGGAGGTCATGCCGGGCCGCCGCCGGAACGCGCACTCGGGCCGCGGAACTCTGCCCAGGCCGCCGCGACCAGGCCGGGATCGACCAGCAGGTCGAGCGCGGTCTCGGCGACGAGCGCAGCTGCGACGAGGGTCGTCTCGTCGGCGCGAGGCGTCGCGGCGGCCCGCAGCGATTCGATCGAATGCCACGGGACGCCGTGGTCGCAGATCGCGAGGGACGGGTGGATCGTGGGAAGTGCGAGCGACACGTTCCCCATGTCAGAGCTCCCGAGGTGATCCTCGTCCACGCCTTCGTCGACGAGGCCGCGCGCCTCCATGTTGGCGCGCCAGAGCCCCGCCAGGGTCCGACTGTCCTTCATCGTGGCGGAGCCGCCGGAGAAGGCAAGCTCGCCCTGCACGTCGGCCATCATCGCGGCACCCGCCACCAGCGCCCGGAACCGCTCGCGCATCGACTCGAAGTAGGCCTGATCGGAGCTCCGGATCATGAACCGCGCCGTCGCCCTGTCCGGGATGATGTTGGCGGCCGTGCCACCCTCGAGGACGATCCCGTGAACCCGGGCGTGCTGCGGGAGCTGCTGGCGCCAGAGCCCGATCGCCTCCAACAGGAGGACGGTCGCGTCGAGCGCATTCCGGCCCTCCCACGGCTCGCTGGCGGCGTGGGCCGCCCGGCCGGTGAACGTGACGTCCACGTCCTCGCTCGCGAGCAGCACGCAGTTGACCATGTCGCGGTCGGCCGGGTGGAAGAGGAGCGCGGCGTCGAGCCCGTCGAAGAGCCCGTCGTCCAGCATGAACTGCTTCCCGCTGCCGCGCTCCTCCGCCGGCGTGCCCAGGAAGACGACCTCCCCCGCGAACGAGTCGCGCACGGCGGCCAGGGCGATCGCCGCCCCCACGCCCGAAGCGGCCATCGTGTTGTGGCCGCAGCCGTGGCCGAGGCCGGGCAGTGCGTCGTACTCCGCGAGGACGCCGATCCGCGGCCCGCCGGACCCGAGCCCTCCGCTGAGGCGGCCCCGCACGGCGGTCGGCAGGCGTCCGGCCGGATGCTCGACGGCGTAACCGTGGCGGGCGATCGCGGCTGCCACGCGCTGGGCCGCCCGATGCTCCTCGAACGCGGGCTCCGGATCGGCATGGATCGCGTGCGACAGCGCCAGGATCTCGTCCCGGCTCGCGTCGATGGCGGCGCGTGCGCGGGCCTTGAGCTCCGAGGGAGCGAGCATGGGCGACCTCCAGGTTTCGGGCTCGCAGTGAGCAGATTCAGCGCTCGATGGACAGGGTGATCTCGGCGAAGACGACGAGCACGCATACGAAGACGGCGATGGGCAGGCTCAGGATCGCCTGGAGGCGCAGCGCCACGAACAGGCCGACGACCAGCCCGACCCACAGCCCGCGGCGTGCCGCGCGGACCCAGTCGCCGCGGTAGGCGATCCGGCGGTGACGGCCGAAGGCCGCGAGCCAGAAGAGCGGGGCGCTCGTGAGCCCGACTGCGAGGCCCATCAGCACCGCCCCGACGAACCCGGCGGCCGGATCGGCTCGCGGGTCGCGTGTCGTCACGAGGAGCGCCACCAAAATCCACGCGACGGCGGCGGCCCCGAAGGTCCCGAGGTTGGCCAGCCGGTCGCGCGCCTCCACGTCCGGGAGTCTAGCGCGCCACGCTCGACGGGCAGATGTCGCGGAACGCGCACCACGAGCACGCCACGTACGAGGGGCGGGCCTCGAAATCGCCGGTCCTGATCCCGGCCGCAGCCAGGCGGATGTCGGCGACGCCGCGCTCCACGCGGGCTCCGTCGACCTCCGCCGTCCCGACCAGCCCGGAGTCCAGGAAGTGCAGCGCGACGGCGTCGGGCAGGCGCCCGGTCTCGGCCTGCCAGGCCATCGCGTAGATGGTGAGCTGCAGGGAGTCGCGGGCTCGCTCGCGGGCCTTCGCTGGATCGCGGATGTCCGAGCTCTTGTAGTCCGTGATCACGACGCGCTCGTGCAGGAGCGGGAGCGCGGGCTCGACCACGTCCGCGGCGTCGGCGACCGCAGGTCCCTTCGCCGGCCGTTCCAGGCGGCTCCCGGCAGCGGCCGCCGGGATAAGGTCGACGCGGTCCATCCGGCCGCGCACCCGGTCGCCGTCGAGGAGAAACGCGAACTCGCGCTCGACGTAGGCGGGGACGATCGCGCCGGGCTCCAGCTGGGCCTGCCGGAACCGGCGCAGCGCGTCGCGGCCGGCCGCCAGGCGCGCCTCCTCGTGCTCCCGCGAGACGAACCCCTCGGTGGTCCACGCCTGCTCGAAGACGGCGGCCAACTTCGTCTCGCTCATCACGATGCCCCGGGCATGGCGCTTGTGGAACTCCTGGACGGCGAGATGAAGCGCCGATCCGTACACGATCGCGTGGTGCGGAGCGGTCGGGACGCGGAGCACGTGCGCGTACTTGTAGCGGAGCGGACACGCCAGGTACGCGTCCACCTGGTGGAAGCTGAGCATGAGCGGCTCCGCCCGCCCGCGGGGTCCCACCGCCGGAGCCGGGATCGCCGGGGCGTCGTGGGCGGCGAGGCGCTCCAGCGCGCCGGAGGCGCGCGTCGCCGGTGATGTGCCTGCCGGGAGGTCGAGCGCCTCCAGCACGAATGGCGAGACGCGTCGCGTTCGCTTCCCGCCATAGTCGAGGGCGTGGCTCAGGACGAGCTCGTCGCGAGCACGGGTCATCCCCACGTAGAACAGGCGCCGCTCCTCCTGAACGGACGCGTCCCCGACCGGGAACGTCCCCCGGAGCAGCGCATCGGGCACGGCGAGCTGCTCGCGCCTGCCGCGGGCCGGGAAGCGGCCGTCCACGAGCCCGACCATG
>Ga0182011_10004114_pt1 | contig 11731 bp, 12 predicted proteins | sample 711E1DmetaG_FD_120481 | JGI IMG/M metagenome (GOLD analysis project Ga0182011, IMG submission 120481) | Permafrost microbial communities from Stordalen Mire, Sweden - 711E1D metaG | ecosystem: Environmental > Terrestrial > Soil > Wetlands > Permafrost | place: Sweden: Stordalen | collected... | reverse complement strand
TACACATTGTCATGCCCATCGTGGGCATTCATTATAGGTGTTTGAAGATATGAAGTTTACCAGAAATGATGAGGCAGTATCACCGGTCATTGGTGTGATCTTAATGGTCGCAATCACGGTGATCCTCGCGGCAGTCATCGCCGCATTCGTGTTCGGCATGGCAGGAAATATTTCGAAGACCAAGGTCGTTGCAGCAACGGCCCAGAAGACAACTGCAACCAACATCCAGCTCACGTACCAGGGCGGCCAGGATTCATCAAGCTGTATCGGTATCGCCTGGACCAGTGCAACCACAACAGGATCTACGCTTGGCACAACTATGATGGGACTTACATCAGGAACAACATCTCTTACTGTTGGTAAGACGTCAATGATCACGGGAAATTCCGGCAAAGACCATGTAGTTGGAACTGCATTCTTCTCTGACGGGTCCCAGCAGGTTATCTACGATAACAGCATCTAATCCTTTTTTTTATTTCACTTACGGGTTCATTTTCTTTGGGACCAGGTCTGTTTTATCTTTCTGTGAATTTTCTACAGATCTCTCAAAATAGTATACTATCTGTCCTTCGGGCGTCAGAAATATTCCGGAAGATCGCATGGCTGTGTACCGGGTTTATTGAAAAATATCAGACTATAATAATTTCTTACGAGCCTTCCCGAATTTAGCAACGATAGAAAAACCCATGTATTCATATCTCTCATACGGCTTCATTCCAAGGGATGCTGACTGACATGCCATACCGTTCCTGACAAAATGGATAGATAAATTCAGATATACGCATGATCAGGTTATATACCAGGATCTTTCCATTACGGTCTGGATCCCTGGAAGCCTGAAAAAGATTTATTCCCCGGCTTGTTTTTCAAAAATAATTCCTGGTGATCCTTCACAGGACCGTCACCGATAACCGGATTAAATTAAGGAGATTTCCTGATCTCTTTTGGAGGCATGCCGGTAATAATACAGAATTATTATCCAGCACGGTATGGCGATAATACCTGCCGGCAAAGAGAATCCTGCCGAACCGTGGAGGAGGATCCCATATTGCGCAATGCAGGATCCCAGATAGGGTACGCAGGCTGCGATCAGGCCACCGGCAACCTGCCGGTAATAATTCTCCGTGGTGTCATCAACGTGTAGAAAAGCAAAGATTGTAGTACAGGCAAGAATTGCCGTTCCCGATACCCAGAGGATGACGGATAATGCCGTTCTCCCAGAAAGGGTCCCGTTGAGAATAAAGGTTATCTCCCGGGTTAGGGGAATAAAATAGGTGCCATATCCTGAGGTCTGGTACCGGTATACGGCACCCTGAATACCTATGCCGGTAGAACCCCCGATAATGAAAATCTGCAGGGGAAGGACAAAAAAGATCAGACAAAGCGCAAAGAATACAAGATAACGACGCACGAAAGTATGTCTGCTGGATTGCTATTAAACCTGCTGAAAAAAGAGTATTATTATACGTTTTACCCTCATGAACCGGATTTCCTGATATCGGTGAATAAATATTCTTTCGCATCCTTTATCAGATTACAGGATGAAAATATGATGACTCATGCAATCGCTGCGGTTTTCTTCTGATATCGCGTACATTATCAGGAAATACCGTGTTCACCTTTTTGTCTTCATCCTTGCCCTTTTTATCGGGCTGACTCTTGCCCACCCCGCAGTATTCCTGAACGATGAATTCATCACAACAAACCAGCTGCGCCAGCTCCATGCAGGTCACCAGATTATCATTAATGAGGGAAAATACGGCCTTGGAGAATACGGGAACATGTCCGGGTATTTCGGCTACAAAGGAAATATCCTCGCATATACCTTATTTCTCCCGATGGTATCTCTGCCGGCATACTGGATAATTGATATTACCGGTGAGCAGTTTGCCTACTTTATCATCGTTATCTGGACGATTACGGCACTTGTCTTATTACTGTTCATCAATCACTTTTTCCGGAAGTTTTCTTATATTGGCCGGTGGCAATGGACGCCTATTGCAGTGGTAATAACGTTCTTGTTTTTTTTAATCAATTTATTCTATTACTCGACATTTTCTATAGATCCAGTCGAAAATTATCCTGAGATCCTGGCAATCGTTTTCACCAATATTATCCTTCTCGCACTCTCTGCAATGCTGATGTATGAGATAAACCGCACGATCTTCGAGGACCCGGCCTTCTCGTTCTTTGGGACGATGGTCTGTCTTTTCTCGTCGTCCTATTTTCTCTGGTCAACCTTTTGCAAGGACCATATCCTAGTATTCGCCTGTTTTGTACCGATAATCCTTTGTCTTGTCCGTTTTATCAAAACAGACGAATACTGGTATCTCCCCCTTGCCTTCCTCTTCTCCGGTCTCCTTGCCTGGGCCCGGCCGGAGGTTGCCCTCTGGACCTTTATTCTGACCTGTGGTATCTGCGGGTACACTTTCATTAGGTACAGAAGGCCGGAACAGCCCGGATATCATCCTTTAGCGGTTCTTTGCTCTCCACTCTTTACGCTTATCGGTGCACTCCCGTTTTTCCTGAATAATTTACTGATAACAAAAAATATTCTTCTTCCTGTTGCATCGCTTTACATCCGCGAAGGGGCTGTATCTCATGTTGTCAATACATCGCAGTCCCTGATGCCAATTACTGAAGTAACGTCACTGCAGTCCGTTATCATGACGCATTTACCGGGAATTCCCCAGTCCCCGTTTGAGACAATCAGCGATCTTGCCGGGATCTTCTTCTACCCACAGACCGGAAGTATCAGTATATTCTCTCTTGTCCCGTTGTTCCTGGTGATGGTAATCATTGCCGGCATTTTATTGATAACTAAAAAAATTCAGTTCTCTCCTGAAGAAAAAAAATTCATCTGGTTATCTCTGCTACTATCCCTTACCGTTTTTCTTGCCTATGCAAGTATGCTGCATATCCTGAATACGGATGGTGGAGTGATACCGGATCTACGGTATTTATCACCGGCTTATCTTCCCTTAACAATGGTCGGGCTTATCCTCCTGAAGAAAGTAAATATCCTCCCGGAAAATCCGGCTGACAGTATAAAACGGTTATTCCTGGTCTGTGGTGTCGGATTGATACTTTCGCTGGTATTTTTACCAAGGATCTACGCACCTGTTATACTTACCAACTGGAGTTTTCCCTCCCTTGCAAAATTCTTCTCACTCTATGTAATTGCAGCAGGTCTGCTCGCCGCAGGGACAATTCTCTATTGTGTATTTATCAGAAAGAAGACAATAATTTGCGAATACCTGGTATTCTTGCTTTGTTCACTTCCATTCTTCTGGCAGGTAAATGCAATCTGGGCACTCCGTTATTATTCCGGTTTTGCCGGGTATATTTTCTGGATTCCTGTTGTACGGGTTTTCTGGGAATTGCTGGGTAAATTACTATTTTTGAAAAATATTTTTTCTTAAAATAATTTATTTTGAGTGGTTTCTATTATTATTTCCTGACTTTTCCATGTCACATTTTCTGATATCGGCATCCCGCATTTTTCTCAATCCCTTTCTCTGACCGGCGAATGCAACATTTATGCGCTCTCCGTTTCCATATCTGCTAAATATATCTTCTAAATGCTGATAATGTGTGTAAGGTGGAGAAGACATCTCATGATTACCGTTCTCTTTAAGGAAAAGTGAAAAAATGTCAAATCAGGAAGCACAAATTTCCGACATCGTATTCGTCAACCCTCCCATTTCAACCACCGACCGGTATGGAAAAATGGCAAAACTGGGAAGCGTGACACCCCCGCTTGGTATCTGTTACATTGCATCCTTCCTGGAGAAAGCAGGTTATACCGTTAGTATTGTTGACGGGGAAGTACTGGATTATTCCCTTGATGAAACCGTAAAGCAGGTTCTGTTAAAAAAATCAAAAATAGTCGGAATAACTTCAACAATCACCTCATTTCCCCATGCCATTGAGGTTGGCAGGCGGCTGAAACAACAAAACCCCGAACTGGTCCTTATTTTGGGAGGCCCCTATGTTTCTGCACTTATGGAACAAGCGATAGAGCCATCCTTCAATTACGGTGTCTATGGAGAAGGGGAATATACCGTACGGGAATTACTGGATTATCTTAACGGAAAAACGGATAAAAAAATCTCTGAAATACCCGGCTTGATCTATTGGGATAATGCGGAAATCCGGATAAACAAGCCGAGAGCATACATCGACAACCTGGACCTTTTACCCTACCCGGCCCGGCATCTTCTCCCCCCTCTGCATCTATACCGGCCAAATTCCCAGAATTACCAGAAACTTCCCGCTACCACCCTCATCACCAGCAGGGGATGTCCCTATAACTGTGTTTTCTGCGACCACTCGGTATTTGGCAAAAAATACCGGGCTCACAGCCCGGAATATGTGGTGAACGAGATCCAGCATCTTATAGAAACCTATGGGATTAAGGAGATCTGGATCGTTGACGATACCCTTACCCTTAATAAAAAGAGAGTCGCGGACATCTGCGATCTGATTATCCAGCGGGGTATTAAGATCTCCTGGAACTGTCTGGGCCGGGTCAACACCGTCTCACCGGAACTCCTGAAAAAGATGAAAGAGGCGGGTTGCTGGATGATTGCCTATGGCATAGAGACCGGCAACCAGGAAGTGATGGACTTTCTCCAGAAGGGAATTACGCTCGATGAGGTGCGGCAGGCCGTCACCTGGACAAAGGATGCGGGGCTGCTGGCGAAAGGTTTTTTCATGATCGGGAACCCCCCGGATACGATACAGACGATCGATCAGACCATAGCCTTTGCAAAGGATCTCAAGCTCGATTATGCATTGTTTACGATAACTTCCCCGTTACCGAACACCGAGCTGTTCGAGATCTGCAAGAAATGCGGGAAGGTCGATTACAGCGATCTTTCGAAGTTCTCGGAATGGAATGCCATTTACGAACCACCCAATCTTACGAAAGAACAGATCGAGAAAAAATTCAAAGAGGCGTACCAGTCCTTTTACCTGCGACCGCGCTATATCCTCACGCAACTGGGGAACATCAAAGGTTTTGATGATCTCATGCGGCATGTGAATGCATTTGTATCGTTAGTCCGGCTCTGATCTTTTTTTACCACCCCCCGGGATCTGGAAACCATTTTATGACAAAAACAGAAAGTATAGCGTATGAGCGAATATAGTAATTTTACGTTTTTTACCATCCTTTTCGTGGCAGCCTGGATTATCCTGAACTCGGTCTGCCAGATATCCATCAAGAGCGGGATAATGCAGATGAACCAGATGCAGGAACCGACGAATATTTTTGATAAATCCAATATCCTGAACATTATTTCAAATAAACTGATTATCCTCGGGTTTGGCCTGTATCTCATCTCAACGATTTTCTGGTTTGGTGCAATGTCAAAGCTGGATATCAGTATGTTATCCCCGCTGGGGAGCCTGGTATTTGTCATGACGGCATTACTGGCACTGGTATTTCTCGGGGAGAAGATCTCACCGTTACGATGGGCGGGAATCGGGGTTATCGTTGTGGGAATTTTCCTGCTGGTAAAAAGTTAGCCGTCCTATCCGGCCTCCAGCCGCTTTTTTTTAAGTCACTTCTGCATCTTATACAGCACCTTGCTGATCGCATGCAGCATGATACCGGTAAAGATCGAGAGGGTGCCGACAATGATTATCATAATGCCGATCAGGGATGTCCCGATCGCGAACTCTTTTGTCCGGGAAAAAACCTCAACAACCCAGAATCCCATAGCGACTCCGACAATCACCAGCCCGATGCCCACGGAACCAAAGAAAAACAGCGGCCTGCGCTCCTCAACTATCTTCAGGACTGCATTGACGACCGTGAACCCATGCTTCACGGGCCCCATCTTCGAGGCATGTTCGATATCGTAACGGCACGTGATAGGGACCTCAGCGATCCGGAGCCCTGAATCATCGGCTGAACGCTGCATGGAGGACTCGATCCCGATACCATCCTCTTCGAGCGAGATCGAGTCAATTGCTTTTTTCGAGAACGCCCGGAATCCGCTCTGGGAATCGGTCACCTTGGTTGCCGATATGGAATTGGTCAGGGAGGTGAGCACCATCTGGCCGGCCCTGCGGTACCGGGGAATGTCGCTGTGGATATCGAGGAACCGGGAGCCGATGACCAGATCGGCCTCGCCGTTTTTAATCGGGGCAAGCAGTATGGGGATCTCGTCCGGGTTGTGCTGGCCGTCAGCATCGAGGCAGACGAGGATATCTGCGTTCATCTCCCGTGCCCGGAGAAATGCATGCCGGAGTGCCATCCCCTTTCCCAGGTTCCGCTCATGCCGGATGACTTCGGCACCGGCCAGTTCCGCAATCTTTGCCGTTGCATCCGGACTGCCGTCATCAATAACGAGGACGTGATCAACATGACTCTTTGCACGCAGGACCACACTGCCAATTGCGACCTCTTCGTTGAACGCAGGAATTGCGGCAAGAATCATGGGTTGTATCGCGGAGATATTGATTTTGTGACTTTATACTGTTTATGGAACCGGATTATCAATACGGCATTATTCATTTTCCCATGAACTATTTAACGATCTAATCGGGGTATTTTTCATGCAGAATTTAAGAAAATCCCGGGGAAAAAACGGAAAATGCCGAGCCAGACAACAATGATCCCGATACCCACCGGAAGAGAACTGCCTGCCGATCCGTGGAAAAAAATACCATACTGGGCAATGCAGGAGAGAAGATAGCATACACATGAACCGGCGAGACCAAGTCCTACCTGCCGATGGTAATCCGGGATACTGCCATCAGCATACACGAGTCCGAACCATGTCGTCAGTGTCAGCAGCACGGAGCCCAATGCCCAGAGGATGACAGAGAGGGCAGTTTTTCCGGAGTAGTTCCCATTAACGATATACATGATCTCCGTCGTGACGGGGATGAGCGAATTACCATACCCGGTTACCTGGTACCGGTAGACTGCGCCCTGGATTCCTATGCCGGTCCCGTCCCCGATGATAAAGACCTGGAGCGGGAATAAAAAAAACAGAATCAGAAGAAAAAGAGGAACAACAACCCGGCGCATGTATTCATGTTCATCCGGATTTCTCATAAACCTGTGGTCGTAGAATCACAGACCAGTAATTTCGGAGCTTTTATCAAAACCTGATGAGATATCTTGGTACGCATGGACGCTGTTGGGGCATCGGATGCAATAGTATCGGTTCTCCGGCGTTATCGTATCCATATCCTTGTGTTTTTCCTGGTTTTGTTTATCGGGCTGACCTTCGCCCACCCGGAACTTCTGCTCACTGATGAATGGATCACCGCAGACCAGCTCCACCAGCTGCACGACGGGCACCAGGTTCTCGTGAACGAAGGGAAGTATGGTTTATTTGAAAACGGGACCCCGAATGCCTATTTTGCAGCACGGGGAAACATGCTGGGGTACTCCCTGTTCCTGCCGCTGGTATCGCTCCCCTCCCTCTGGCTTGTCGATCTCTTCGGGGATCACTTCGTGTTCTTTGTCCTCTACCTCTGGACCTTTGCGTTACTCCTGTCCATCCTCTCCATCCACTTCATCTTCCGCGAATACAGCTATGCCGGGAAATGGCGCTGGACTCCGGCCGCTCTTGGTGCAGTTTTTATCCTGTTTTTCATCAATTCATGGTATTATATCCAGTTTTCTGTGAATGGTCCCGGTTCGTTTCCTGAAGCGATAGCCATTGTTTTCACCAACATCATCCTTCTGGCAATTGCCGGCGTGCTTATCTATGAAATCAACCGGACGACCTTTGACGATCCCGCGTTCTCGTTATTCGGGACAATTGCCTGTCTCTTTTCATCGTCGTACGTGCTCTGGGCAACCGGCTGCAAGGACCATATCCTCACGATGTTCCTTTTTGTTGTCATCCTGTGGAGCATGATAAAATTCCAGAAGACCGATGACCCCTGGTACCTCCCGCTTGCGTTTCTCCTTACCGGCCTGCTCGCATGGGCCCGGCCGGAACTTGCCCTCTGGGTCTTTTTCTTTGTCTGTTGTATCTGGGGCTATTCATTCATCCGGCACCTGCAAAAAAAATCACGAACAGGGTATCTTATCCTGATCTGTTCGCCATTGTTCACCGTCATCGGAGCCCTGCCATTTTTTCTCAACAACTACCTGATAACAAAAAATCCCCTGCTCCCGCCAAATACTCTCTACTTATCCGGAGAAGCGGCGGGTCTGGCTGCACAGATCACTCCCTCCCTCCAGCAGAACGGGAGCACGCCCCTGGCGTCAATCTCCCGGATTATTGCCCTGAAAACCACGGTTTCGTCATCGGATATTCCGGGGGATCTTTTTGGCATCCTGTTTCATCCTCTCAACGGGAGCATGGGTATTTTTTCCCTTACTCCCCTTTTTCTCGTTATGGCAGTCCTGGCAGCAGTCCTTGTTCTGTCAGGGAAACTGCAGTTTTCCCGGGAAGAGAAATGTATCATGGCAGTCATCGCCTTCCTGGTGGTCCCGGTTTTTCTGGCATATGCCAACAACCTTTCCCAGTTAAACACGAGCGGCGGGATAACCCCGGATATCCGCTATCTCTCACCGGTCTATGTGCCGCTCACGCTGCTGGGTCTCATTATCATGAGAAAAGCAAAGGTATGCAGCAAAAACCCGGTCACTATCCTGAAAATGATACTCGTTATGTGTGCCTTTGGAATACCGCTTTCCCTCTTTCTCACGGCAAAAACATATGCAGATCCTCAGATCGCTGCACAACTGGACGCGCCCCTGTCTGCCGCCTTTTCATTGTGTATCTTTTGCCTGGCGATAGTCACGCTGATTGTTTTAATGCTGAATTGTTTTTCGAAACGCCGGGACACCCTGTCAGCGATGCTGATAGCTGCTCTCTGTGCGGTGCCATTCCTCTGGCAGATCGATAATTCAGTCCTGTTCTGGTTGTTCAGTGCAACGGGTAATGGATACCCGCCATGGATACCGGTCATACGTGTCCTGTTTACGGTCTTCTCATCCCCGCTCCTTGCCCATTGATCGCTCTTCGTCTTATTACCGGTTCTCTCAAAAAAATAATCCTGAAAATCACCTGAGTGGTTATAGAAACCCCGGTGAGCGGGATTTGTTTTCATCGATCGTCTGGTGACCACACGGTCTCCATTCCTTTCGGCCCTGCGTTTTGCGTCCCGGCGCTCAATCCCGGTGATTTTATTAATCAGCAGAGAAGAGAGTTCTTGTGTACCGCGACCGCACCATTGCCGTAGTCGTCCCTGCCTACAACGAGGAACTGCTGATCTCTGATACGCTTGCATCGATTCCGGCATTTGTTGATAAAATCTACACCGTCAATGATGGGTCCCGCGACCGGACGCAGGAGATCGTGGAAAAAATTGCAGTGCGGGACCCCCGGGTCATCCCGATCCGGCACGAGAAGAACCTTGGCGTCGGTGCTGCGATCGTCTCCGGGTACAAGCGGGCTCTTTCTGACGGGATAAGTATCACCGTTGTAATGGCCGGCGACAACCAGATGGACCCGGCCCTCATGGGCTCATTCATCGATCCCATCATTGAGAACAAGGCGGATTATACGAAAGGCAACCGGCTGCTAAGCCCGGAATACCGGAAGGGGATGAGCCGGTGGCGTTTTTTTGGGAATACCGTCCTTACCTTCATGACCAAGTTTTCCTCCGGGTACTGGAAACTGATGGACCCCCAGAACGGGTATACGGCAGTATCACGGCGGGTGCTCGAACGGCTGAACCTCGACCGGATCTATCCCCGGTACGGGTACTGCAATGATCTTCTGGTCAAACTGAACGTCTTCGGGTTCCGGGTCATGGACGTGGAGATGCCGGCCCGGTACGGACGGGAGAGCTCGAAGATCAAGTACGGGAGTTATATCGGTAAGGTCTCGTGGCTCCTGTTCCGCGACTTCTTTTACCGGCTCCGGATGAAATATATCGTGCTGAGTTTCCACCCGCTCGTCATATTCTATCTGTTCGGGATGGTCCTGACCCTGCTGGGACTGGGTGCGGGACTGTTCACGGTGTATTATGTCCTCATCGAGCACGGCCCGCTCTTTATCCGGGGCGTGCTCTCTCTGCTCATCTTCGCGCTCGGGATGCAGTTCCTCTCCTTTGCACTGATGTTCGATATCCAGGAGAACCGGGAGATATCGCTTGCTGACTGGGAGCGGCTGTAAGGGCCGGCTTATCCTGAAAAGGTGTACCGTTTTTGATATTTCTGGTAACCGTAGGTGAGTTTCCATGAAAATCGCAATTCTCACGAGCTCATTTCCCCGGACTCCCGGGGATTACCAGGGTAATTTTATTTTTTACCAGGCCCGGGGCCAGGTGGAGAACGGCAATGAAGTGCATGTGATCTGCCCGCATAGTGCAGGAAAGCCATTTCAGGAAGTCATCGAAGGAGTCATCGTCCACCGGTTCCCCTATTGTTACCCGTACCGCTTCCAGTGCCTGTCCTCCGGCGGCGGCATGTATTCCGCACTCCGTACGTCACCGCTGGCTATGCTCCAGCTCCCGCTGTTTATTTTCAGCGAATGGTGGTGTGCCTGGCAGGTCATCCGTCATCATCGCATCGATCTCATTCATTCCCACTGGTTTATTCCCTCAGGACTTGTCGGAGGAATACTTGCACGGATGACGGGGAAACCGCATATCATCTCCTCCCATGTCCTTGATGTGAACCTGTTTGGCCGGTTCCGGTTTTTCCTGCCGGTCCTTTCTGCGATTATCAGATCGGCGGACCTCATCACCACCAACAGCAGCTATACGAAACACCGGATCGAGGAGCTTGTTCCCGTATCCGTACCCTGCCGGGTCATCCCCATGGGGGTCGTATTGCCTGAACCATTCCCTCCTTTGAGTAAACCACGGAAACCTGCGATCCTTTTTGTCGGAAGGCTTGTTGAGTGGAAGGGGATAGATACGCTGATCCGTTCGTTCTCCCGCGTGCGCAGGGAAATTCCGAGGGCGGAACTGTTCATCGTCGGGGAGGGCCCGCTTTGCACATCCCTGCAGGACCTTGCGGAGGACCTGAACCTGGGAGAAACAGTCAGGTTCTGCGGCAGGATCACCGATGAAGAATTAACCCGGCTCTATGATTCGGCCTCTGTTCTTGTCCTCCCGTCCCGTTCGTACAAAGGACTGGTAATGGAAGGTCTCGGGGTTGTTCTTCTCGAAGCAATGGCCCACGGTGTACCGGTTGTTGGCAGCAGTGTCGGGGGGATTACCGATATTATTGAGGACGGGAAGAACGGGTTCCTGGTTCCCAGTGAATCGGAGGAAATCCTGGCAAAGAAAATTATCAGGCTGTTATCTGACGAAGAACTTGCAGAACGATTCCGGCAGGCGGGATACGAAACGGTCAGGATGAGGTTTTCATGGGAGAAGATCTCCCGGCAGTTTTCGGAGGTATATGCCGGTATTCTTGAAGCAGATATAAAAAAGAAACGGAGGTTTTCATGACCTTTTACCAGTCGGATTATTCCCTGAAGGATCCTTCGTTATATGATATTAAGGCCAGAACCATCAAGGCAAAAAAAATATTCAGTATTCTAGAGGATTTCTGCCCAAAAGACCCCGGAACCTGCCGGTGCCTCGATATCGGATGTTCTGCAGGAATTAATACAAACTTCCTGGCTACTAAATTCAGAGATACCATCGGTATGGATATCGATGAACCTGCGATAAAAACCGGGAATTCCCGAAAAAAAACAAACACTGACTTTATCCTTGGTGATGCAATTCACCT
>Ga0182011_10004113_pt1 | contig 11732 bp, 13 predicted proteins | sample 711E1DmetaG_FD_120481 | JGI IMG/M metagenome (GOLD analysis project Ga0182011, IMG submission 120481) | Permafrost microbial communities from Stordalen Mire, Sweden - 711E1D metaG | ecosystem: Environmental > Terrestrial > Soil > Wetlands > Permafrost | place: Sweden: Stordalen | collected... | reverse complement strand
GATCGAGTTCTAATACATTACGAACCACAGATCAGGACAAAAATTCGCTACGTTCTTCCATTGGCCAATGCCAAAGGCGAGATTAGCATCCACTTCGGAGAGGCTCCTTTCTTTAGTCTAGTGGAGATAGATCTGCAACGCAAGGCCGTCTCTCGACGAGATGTGCTGGCCAACCCCTACAGAGACCTGACCAAGGGTCGAGGTCTGAGGGTGGCGGAGTTTCTGCTCGGCCATAAGCCGGACGTGGTCCTGACCAGAGAGAATCTCTCCGGAAAAGGCCCAGGATATGCCTTTGCTGATGCAGGCGTGGAGACGGTGCAGATAGAGGCCGAATCGCTTGATAAGATAGTCAAAGATCTGCTGACAGAAATTAAAAAAGATTCTGCAAATCAATCAAGCGTGAGATTCATATAGAATTTGTGATTGTCAATATTGAAAATCGGTTTACCATCATTCAAGATGAAGTGGTACGGATTTTTGAGTTAACGCTTTAACCTTAAATATAAAGTCGCATTTTGACATAATTATTCTCAACCTAGAGAGGCGTTTAATGATGATATGCGTTACTGCAGGAGCATCCGCCTGGAGTGGGACACATTCTTTTTTACCCTCAGCTCTTTTTCACAATGGCATCTACTTCACGGGTCGAGCGCAAAGGAGAAATGTCGATTTGCACAATACTCTCTTTAGGAGGTTATAAATGAACCTTAATGAAATATCCAATGTTTTAAAGGCTTCACTTGGGATAAAGGATAGCCCAGTTGGTATATCTCTATTCAAACGAGAGGAAGACATACCCAAAGGAATAATGGTTTCAGAGAGGCCCCTTAACTACTGCCAGATGGTCCAAGGAGCTAGACTGAATGGTGAGAGCTTCCTTGCACATGCTGATTATCATAAGTGCAAGGGTGGGGCAGCTGGCCTCGGCCTATTGGAATGCCCGGAGAATATTTCCTCAGGAACGCTCTACTTTGAGAAGCTTCACAAGTGCGCATCGAAGAAGGCTGGGTGCCAGATCTCCGCTAACATGCCCCGCCTGCCCTCCGGTTCTACTGTAGCGACGTATGTCGCTCCTCTGGATAAGATGGTGTTCGACCCAGATGTCGTCATCGTAGTGGGCACTCCCCTCGCAGCCAGGAGAGTCACCCAGGCTCAGATGTACGCTAAAGGCGGAAGGGCGAACTTCAGCACCGCAGGAATCCAGTCTTTCTGTGTCGATGCCACCGCTACACCCTACCTCAAGGGCGAGGTCAATATATCTCTCGGATGCGATGGATCGGCCAGGAATGCAAACCTGGAGGATGAAAGCGTGGTCATAGGCATACCCTTCGATGTGCTGAAACAGATCGTCCCGGTGCTCAAGGAGCATCACGAGGAATGGAATGCCTTCATGAGGAGCAAGCCGAGCTAGCTCCTCTGCACAGCTTTTGCCTTAATACAATGTCGTTAGCTCACCCTGCCAATTTCAACCAAGGATGATCTAGACGAGTGATCTACAAAATAGTCAAGTTTCATGAGCATATATGTCCTAGTTAAGTACGAGATTTATATAAAACATTAATTGCAATATTGACACTTGGTTATCTCATTCAAGAGGCGTGATAAGGAATTCAAGTTGAGTTAACCTTAAATATAAAGTCTCACATTGACATAATTAAGATAGAGAGGCCAAAAGGATGATGTTGAAAATGAGATACAACAAATTTTTGCTTTGTACGATAGTAACCGTACTCTTTTGCCTTGCGTTTCAGGCATACGCACAGTCGGACTACCTAGGCGAAGGTTCCAGTAGCAGCACAATGGGATCAAGCGGAGATTATATTAGTCCAAACATGGGCCAAGGGTCCGGCCCAAATCCTGATGAGGGGCTGGCGAGTATGGAGCAGTGGCTCAATCAGCCAACCAACTACTTCCCCTGGTACAGCTCGAGTGGATCTCCCTTCTACAGCCAAGGAGTTCCTGACACGACTTTCTCGCCGTTCAGAGGGTTTTATGCAACCTCAGGTACGCCTGTAGTTGGCGGGATAATAAGCAACCCAGCCAAGTTCGATATAGCACAGAAAACGCCATCCCAGATAATCTACGGTAACGGCCAAGCGTTGCCATATACTCAATATGTATCCTCAGTGCCATCCAAGACCAATGACCTCTGGATCCAGGGAGCAACAAACTGGACACAGTATGTGGTAAGCCCGGTCGGAACCTGGTTACAGCTTGTTGCCAATGCGCCCGTTGGAGGGTCCGCAGGCTTCTATGAGATGATTCAGACCAGCACAACCAGTCCGAAGTACAAGACCTATCAGTTCAACCCAGGATATAATACCATGAACTTCTATGCCGACCAGGTTGGAAGACACACGCTATACTTCGTGGTGAACAACCAGCCTAGCAACGTGGTCGTTGTGGATGTGTTTGCCCAAACAACTAAGCCTGTACATACGATATCTTGAAGATAGCCGATAAAAGTAGATCCCAGGAACACTACTCAAGGGTGTTCTGGTTGCGGAAGCATTGTGAAGAAGGATCCCTCGGACAGGGTACACGAGTGCCCTTATTGTGGGTTCTCATGTGATCGAGACTACAATGCTTCCAGAAACATACCCATCGCAGGGATGGAACAGCCCGTAGTGCCCATGAACCAAAACCGCTACATCATATCGCAGTGATGCAAGTTTTGGCGATGAAATGGGAAGCCCTACCCTTCAGGGTAGGGTAGTTCACGCTAAACCTAAATATGTTGGAGATAACCTATGGTAAGGTGTATTATTAATGATGATCAAATACCTTTGTCTTATCTTCACCAGCCTGCTAATTGGCAACTCATATGGACAGGATTGGCTTGACGGGGGATACGTCGGTAGTTCAGGTGGCGGCGACATAGCTCAATACTTCACAGACCCGATCTTCTACTCAAACCCAATAAGTTATCAGTTCAGGCCTGGCCCTTATCCGGGACCGTATGGAGTGTATCCCTTCAACCCGGAGCCTTACTACTCAGACTTTAGATTGAAATCTCTGGCGGGCTTGTATTGGGATCCGTTTCAAAAAAGCAATTGGTCCGAGATGATGAATTATGCAAAAACAAGATCATCCATGAAGGTGTATCAGAACGGCGTGTGGATATCTCCGTAAAAATTATGAAAACTATGTAGAGTAGTGTACCAAAACGGGAATATCCGTGGGGACACTCTTGGTCCTTACAACCATTTAGTCGTTAACTTTTTCAATTAGCCTGAAAGCCAAAGATTACCTAATTTCTGGGATTACCAAGAAAGATGCCACTCCGATTATCATAAGCAGCACATTGACCATCCAACCATGACCTACCCGCCAGCGCACGAGGTAAATTTTGTGCTAATCAATGTATGCATAACGAAGAAGAAAACTAGGTAAGTATCAAGCTGGCTATGTATATGTCTGGCCAGTTGCCGAGTGATGATTATCCCTTTCCACCATGTATATCCCGAAACAATGAAGACGATCATGAATATCAAAAGCAACCTGGCGCAAATTCTGTTAATCTTGATGAGGAATTGGCCGGAGTTCAATTATGCTTCACCGATGGATCTTTGAATTTATATAATATCTAAAATGAAAACTTGAGTTCAACTACCACAATACCTAGTAATATTCAATAATAATAATCAGAAGAAAGATAATTAGAAGTTCTATTTGGGCCTCTTCCCATTTCTGTCTATTTGCTTAAGAACTTCTCCGGCGTCTCATCAAATGCCTTCTTGCACCCTGGTGCGCAGAAGTAGTACTTTTTACCCTTATATTCGCTCTTGAGCTTGGCCGTCTTTTCGTCCACAGTCATCTTGCATACCGGATCTATCGCCATATCAATCACTTCCGTTTCTTATTATCATTTTTGCAGGAGGTATATATCTCTTTAGCCAGAGGGATAGACTCACCACAGTCACCGAGCTCAAAGCCATAGTTAACCCTGCCAGCTCAGGCCGGAAGGTTATCCCAAAGAATGGATAAAGTGCTCCGGCAGCCAAAGGCACCAATGCGACGTTATAGGCAAAGGCCCAGAAGATATTCTGCTTTATCCGCGAGATCACTTTTCGACTGAGCTGCAATGCAGCCACAGCATCCAAAAGATCGTCTCTCATGAGCACAATCTCACCGGTCTCGATGGCCACATCCGTGCCGCTTCCAATGGCTATTCCAACATCCGCCTGGGCTAGGGCTGGAGCATCGTTGATGCCATCTCCCACAAAAGCCACTACGCTGCCCTTTTCCTGGAGCTTCTTCACCTCATTGGCCTTCTCCTCAGGCAGCACCTGGGAGAAAACATCCTCGATGCCTATTTGGCCGGCTATTACAGACGCACTCCTCGCGTTATCTCCGGTGATCATGACCACACGCAATTTCATCTTCTTCAGCTCAGCTACGGCATCCTTTGCAGTAGCCTTCAGCTTATCAGCGATGGCAAGGATGCCAGCAATTTTGCCATCCAAGCTTACCATGATGACTGTCTTGCCTTGCGCCTCAAACTTAGCCTGTGCGGACACTATATTTTCAGGCACGTCGATGCCTCGGTCTTCGAAGATCATCCGGTTGCCGGCAACTACCTCCCGATTATCAACCATAGCAAAAACACCTTTTCCGGGATCGGCATAGAAGTTCTTGGCATCGGCCAAATCTATCCCATCAGACTTGGCCTTTCTGACCACTGCCTCGGCCAGGGGATGCTCAGAGTCTTTTTCTACGCTGGCGGCCAGCCTGATTAGCTCTTTTTCGTCAATGCCGAAGGTTACTATGTCCGTTACATCCGGCCTACCCACAGTTAAAGTGCCAGTTTTATCGAAGGCGATAGCATCGAGCCTCTCCGATACCTCCAGGGCTTCGCCGCTTTTTATCAGAACGCCTAGCTCCGCTCCCCGACCTATGCCTACGGTGACCGCGGTAGGCGTCGCCAGCCCCAGGGCACAAGGGCAGGCCACAACCAGCACCGAAATGAGCCTGGTCAGGGAGAACAAAAGCGTCTCTCCAATGACGAAGTACCAGATGGCGAAGGAGGCAAAGGCTATGGTGAGGATGGTGGGTATGAAATAGCTCACCGCCCTGTCGGCGATCCTCTGGATGGGCGGTCTAGACCCCTGTGCCTGCTCCACTAGAGATATAATCTGGGCCAGCATAGTATCTTTTCCCACTTTGGTGGCCTTGAACTTGAGGACACTATTCTTGTTCAGGGTGCCTCCAACTACGCTTTGACCAGAGGACTTGAGAACTGGGATGGGCTCGCCTGTAATCATGGACTCATCGATGTAGCTTTCTCCTTCAATGATCAGCCCGTCCACAGGGACCTTTTCTCCAGGCTTGACAGCAATTATGTCGTCTACCTGGACGTCCTCAATTGCCACCTGCACCTCCTGGCCAGCTCGAAGCACAGTGGCGGCCTTGGGCTTGAGTCCTACCAGCTTCTTAATGGCCTCTGAAGTCCGGCCTTTAGCGCCTGCCTCAAGATATCTTCCTAAAGTCAGGAAGGAAGCCAGCATTACTGCGGTCTCGTAGAACATGAAGTCCGGGGTGAGCACAATTCTGAAGGTTCCCAGAATGCTCGAGCCGTAGGCTACGCCTATGCCCATGGCATACATTACATCCATGTTCAGATTTCTGTTTCGCACAGCGCGAAGAGCTGCCTTGAATATGGGATAGCTGACATAAACAAAGACGGGTGCTGAGATGATGAGCATCAGATAAGTCATGGGAATGGCCATGAGCACATCCATGGGGATGACGCGATCTAGTGGCAGGTACATCAAACCCATCAAAAAGAAGCTGGTCGCAAATCCGATAATGATGCGGCGACGTTTATCCATCAGATCTTTGGCGCGCGCCTCTTTCTCGAGGTCTACGGCGGTCTCTTCTCCGGACACGCCCAGATATTGGTAGCCTGTGTCCTCGACGGCCTTTTTCATGTCTTGGATGGAGACCATCTTCGGGTTGTAGGTGACGTATGCCTTCTCGGCAGCGAGATTGACATTGACCTCTACAACTCCGTCCAGCTTCTTGAGGGCAATCTCCAGAGCCCCGACACACATGGCGCAGACCATACCGCCAATCTTCAGCACGACTTTCTCGTCTATTACATCGTAGCCGGCATCTTTTACCGCCTTCTCCAGGTCAGAGAGTTTCAGTTTTCCTGGATCGTACTCCACAGATGCGATCTCCGTCGCTAAATTGACCTTGGCCACAGAGACTCCGTCCAGAGTCCGAAGGGATTTCTCAATGGCGGAAGTACAGACTGCACAAACCATTCCCGTTACCTTAAGCTCGGCCCTTTTATCCTCGGTCATGTTTGGAATATCTCTTACCGGATTTTTCTAATATTCCTTCGCCACAGAATCAAAAAAAAATTACTATAGGTAGGCACACACATTCTCATGTAACGTTCCTTTTACGTCCAAAAGTGAAAACCAATTGTCCATTTGTAAATGATGTCCGTCAAGAGACTCAGACTCGATCTACCATAGCACCAGGTAAACTTTGTCGCCTTCCTTCTTCCCTTTCAGAAGTTGGCAGTGCCTGAGAATTGCGAATTCGTTCTCCAGCTCACCTGGCTTGAGCGCGAACTCCTTTGCCAGATCTTCCCTTGTGACCTTACCTCTAGTTTTTATGAATTCGTAAATTCGCTTTTGAAGGTCGGTCAGGCCGTCAGTTCCTTTCAGCCCATGGCTCTCCCTGAAGATCATCTTGGACCTCTCCCCCCATGGGTCACAGACTCTGATCCTCTGGCTGGCTTCTATGTAGCAATCTTCACAGAGGGTTCTGCCCTCGGAGATAAAACAATTCTCTTCAGGCACATCAGTGCCGCACGTCTGACATTTAACAGTGCTTTCTTGAGTCATGTCTATACTTTATACGTTCTTTATGGTTAATAGAGTATCTCTCAGAACAGTCCCAGTCAATCCTACGAGATTCTTAGTTCGACTTCGAGCGGATACGCCCGGTACGATATCGATGTTACAGTTATAAATCGTCATATCGCGATAAGTTCATATCTAGATATGTAGTTAGTATATTTCGTCACAACTCAAAAATCCGTCTCGGACTCGCGCATAAAGATCCTGAGCGCCTTATCCGATCCACTCGGCTTGAGCTGCTGGAATGTTTATCCAGGGCGAGCGCTGCGTCTGCGAGATTCTACCGCGTTCCAAAGATCTCAATCCACCATATCCAAACATCCTCTACCAAGTAGATCTCGTCGACGCAAGGCAGAAGGACAAGAGGACAGTTTATAAAATAAAAGATCATAAATATTTGACGTGATCAGAATGGCGGACAGCATGACTCTGATGAGATATCTGAGCTTGTCGAGGGGGAAAAGAGCCTGGAAAAATCTCTGTTAAACTAGGATATCATGGTTACATATACAATCGTGGTGGCCCTGCAAGCAGGGCTCACAACATTGCTGGGATATCTCTCAGCTCACGTCTTAACCTGCCTGATACCAGCATTTTTCATAGCTGGAGCCATAGCAGCTCTCCTCAAGACGGAAATGGTGCTTAAGTACTTCGGAAAAGATGCTCCCAAGTGGCTGTGTTATAGCGTGGCAGCTACATCCGGAACAATACTGGCGGTCTGTAGCTGTACTATACTGCCCATGTTCGCAGGAATAGAAAAGAAGGGTGCAGGAATCGGTCCCGCAACAGCATTCCTTTTCTCGGGTCCGGCCATAAACCTCCTGGCCATAGTTCTCACTGCCAGAGTTCTGGGCTTGGATATAGGAATTGCCAGAGCATTAGCCGCGGTGTCCATGGCAGTTGTCATCGGCCTGATTATGGCTGCCATATTCGAGAGAAGCCCCCAGAAATGCGATATCTCACCTGGCAATGCGCCAGTTCAAGCTGCCCAAGCGACTACTGAGCCCCATAATGGTGGTAAAACTGAGCGCATATCTGTTCTATTCATGGCGCTTCTGATTGGCGTGCTGCTATCCGCCACATCTTCCTTGCAGTTCGCGCTGAAATGGACGATAGTCGCTGCATTCATAGCGGCTGCAGCTTATGTCCTGATGAGATATTTCTCCTCCGAGGAGAAGAGCGCCTTCTTCAGCGAGACCTGGTCTCTGACCAAGAAGATCTTTCCCCTACTGGTGGTTGGAACCTTCATAACGGGCGTTATCGGTTATTTTATGCCCACCGAGCTGCTCAGGACCTATTTAGGCTCGAACGGCTTCCTATCGTGCTTTATTGCTTCTGTCGTAGGCGCTCTGCTCTACATGCCTACTTTGCTGGAGATACCAATCGTTGGAACTCTGTTCGGGTACAGCACAGGAGTAACCGCCCCAGGTCCGGCGCTATCTCTGCTCCTATCCGGGCCATCGCTGAGCCTACCGAGCATGATAGTGATCATGAGAGTAATCGGCTTTAAGAAAGGTGGTGTTTACATCAGCCTGGTTGTGATAGTCTCCACTCTTGTGGGCATGCTCTACGGAGCAATAGTAGGTATGAATATTGGATAATAGCATCAGGGGTGAATAAAATGGTGAAGATAGAAGTCTTAGGAACGGGTTGTGCCAAGTGCAAGAGCTTGACAAAGAACGTAGAGAAGGCAGTTCAGGAACTCGGCATCATGGCCGAGATTGTGAAGGTGGACAGCATCGAGGAGATCATGAACCGCGGAGTAATGATGACCCCCGCCCTTTTCATCGATGGCGAATCCAAGATGATGGGCAGGACTGCCACCGTAGAAGAGATAAAGAAAATGCTGAAGAAATGAGGCAGGATCATGGAAGAGAAAACGAAGTGTCTGTGTTGCTCCTCGGATGTGCGCGTCGTGGCCTGTTCAGGAGCCTCAAATGTGGGGCAAATCGCAAACCAGGCTGCATTAGAGCTGGCAAAAGCTAAGGTGGCCGGATTCTTCTGCCTGGCAGGAGTTGGAGCTCATATCAAAGGAATGGTCAAATCCGCAAAAGAAGCGGATCTGATGGTAGCCATAGACGGATGTCCTGTGCAATGTGCCGCGAAGACTTTGCAGCAAGCCGAGATCGAGCCTGCCATACAGGTAATTGTAACGGAGCTTGGGATTGAGAAGTCTCATGATATTGCCCTTGATGAAAAGATCTGCTCAAAAGTTATAGAAAAGGTAAAAGAAGAGCTAGCTGCCTGAGGCCCAGGTGGAATGCAATGGGTTTTGCTAAAATCGAAACTAAGGCTGCTACATTTCAAGACACGAAGCTCGATTGGTAAATCTCAATTGCCCATTAAACCTTGCCTCAATCTGCCTTTGCGAAGATAGTAAGCACTACCAAAGATCAACCCTGCTACACCAGCTATCCACGATTCAGGGGATATGAAGAACAAGAAGACCAATAATCCAAGGCACGAGGCTGAGCCCAACATTGGCACCGTCTTTTCGCGGACCCCATTTTTAGACCTCAGCCTCAGATCGGAGAGGTTGGCAAGAGCGTAATAGACGAGCTGGCCGAAGGTGCTCAACGCAACCACCCTGGTCATGTCCAAGGAGAGTGCCAGAAGGGCCATCACTATTCCCGAGATCCATATTGCATAGTATGGCGTGTTGTATTTTGGATGCAATTTACTCAAGGCACTTGGCAGAGCGCTTCTGCGAGCCATTGCATAGGCCTCGCGCGAGACTCCAAGTATAGACGTGAGCAAGACACTGGCAGTGGCCATGAGGCCCCCGACAGTGACTAGGTAGACTGCGGTCGAGCTTCCCGTTACACTTATCGCCTTCGAATGGGGCGAGGTAGAGCTGGAGAGCCCAGCTGCCCCCACTAGCCCTACGGCCACAACTCCTATGAGCAAGTAGAAGATCGTGGAAATAAGCAGCGATAGCAGTATCGCTCTCGGGACCGTATGCTCTGCATCCTTCACCTCTTCAGCCACCACAGAGACCCTTGCAAAGCCGCCGTAAGCGAAGAATATGTAGCAAGCGCCGTACATTATGCCTCCATAGGACGGAATAAATGGCCTGAAGTTCCCGGCCTTCATATATCCCAAACCGAGGATGATGAAGAAGGTCAGTATGATGAGCTTTGACCCAACCAGGACGTTATTCAGGGCTGCAGACCGCTTAATCCCGATATGGTTCAGGACTGTAAAGCCAGGCAAAGCAGAGCCGCGATAGGCTTAGGTTGCAGAACTGGAAAAAGAGACGTGAAGTAGTAAGCAAATCCCAAGGAGACTGCTGCGCCTCCGAAGATGTTGCCGAGCATCCACATCCAGCCCGCCGTGAAACCGGCAAAGGGAGAGATGAGCCTGTACGAGAACTCATAAACGCTTCCCTCTCTGGGAAGCCAGGCGCTCAGCTCTGCGAAACTCAAGGCTGTGAGGAGGGAGACGACGGCCGCTATCAACATGGATATCAACAAGGCAGGTCCAGCCATTCCCGCCACTATGCCGGTCACGACGAAGATTCCGGCTCCGATGATGGCTCCGACACTTATGGCTGTGGCATCGAGCAAACCGAGAGTAGGCTTCAGCTTGAGGCGTTTGTCTTCCATGCTCCTTTCCGCTTGCTGAGTCTGGAAAAAAGAATACTAGTTGCACTTATCAACTAGCGTCTCGAAGCAATCCATACAGATCACTTTTCCATATGCAGTCCTGCCCTTTATCTCCATGAATCCCTCTTTGCATTCTTCGCACGTTAGGGTTGGATAGATTCTGGCCTTCTCGGGCTCCGGAAGGTTCACAGATCTTATCGATAACAGCTCGTCGTCGTTTGCATTTAGTATGTACTGAATATAGCTCTGCCTCAAGCCTTCAAGTTCTTTCTGTTCCTCGCCTGTGAGCTGATTTTTCGACCGCTTTTCCTGTAATTCGCCCATGCGCTTGGGCATTTCACCCTTGAAGTAGATTCTCAGGGCCTTGCTGTCACCCCTGCAATAAAAGGTGAAAACCTGCTTTCCATAATCTTTGAAGATCAGGTTGCCCTTTCCAAAAGTACAACTGAGCATCTGTTGAATCGCATCGACACTACACGAGTTGTTCTCGACGATTGCAACAAGTTCTTCATCTTCCGATTTATCACAGTGGCCCTTGATGTATTTGGCTACTCTATAACCGATAGCCAATCCAGGGCAAACGTGCCCATGAAATTCGACTACTTTATTAAATTCATCGTCCATGTACATCACTTCCCGGAAGCTTCCACTATTTATCAATCAAAATCGACTTTATATTCGCTTCACTTTGACACTTCACCTTCGATGATCAAGTTCATGACATAATCATAATCCAGAGTTTGGCACCATCCGGCTTTCTCGAAGATCGACATGAAGCAGACGCCAATGAGCTTTTTGTATTTTATCTTGGTTAGGAAATCCTTCATTTCTTCCGGCTTAACTCCAATCTTAGGCATGGCCATACCACCCAAAACCACTACCACATCAGCATCAGCGCTGCTCTTGTCTCCGAGCTCCAATCCGTACTCAGTTGAGATTATCCTGCGCGCTTTTTCTTTATTTAGGCCTGGAACAAAGACCAGCTCTTTGTCTCTCACTGGATAACCCAAGAAGAGCGCGAAGGGCGTACAGAAGCCTGGAGAGCCGACGAAGGTTATTTTCGTCTCATCTTTCACGAGTTCTCTGAAGCCGTTCAGCATGCCGCCAAGGCCTTTTACATCTTGAATTTTTTCCATTGAAGATCGATCTAATATATGTGTTTCCAAGGCTTTAACTTTGGGGGACAACTGCTTAGAATTCCTATTTTGGGAAAGGTCTACTCCAAGGTCCTCCAGATGGTAAATTATACTCT
>Ga0182011_10004112_pt1 | contig 11733 bp, 12 predicted proteins | sample 711E1DmetaG_FD_120481 | JGI IMG/M metagenome (GOLD analysis project Ga0182011, IMG submission 120481) | Permafrost microbial communities from Stordalen Mire, Sweden - 711E1D metaG | ecosystem: Environmental > Terrestrial > Soil > Wetlands > Permafrost | place: Sweden: Stordalen | collected... | reverse complement strand
AGGAGAATATAAATACTAATAAGGTAAGATAAGTTTGGCAAGGAGTGAATTATGAAAAAATGGTTGATCGGTTGTCTAATCGCTATCGTTGCAATCGCAGTCGGAGTTGGCGGGGCGTATGCATTCAACCGGGTATATCCGGTGCAAAAAGCATCTATTCAGCAAAACCTGCCCCGAGGGATTTTTCCAAACATGGGATCTGGGAATTACTATTATGGCAATCGCAATGGAATGATGCCGAATAATGGCCAAAATCGACAGCATCGCGGTGTGAGGCCGACCCCGGGCCCCTCAAACGGACCGCAATCATAGGACATTCAAATCCGCGGGCAATCGACATGGCAAAAATGGATCAACACCACGGATGGTATGAAATATCAAGGAGTTTAAAATGAGAGGTTTTTGGAAGTGGTTCTGGATCGTCATAGGAATTTTGCTATTGATTGGGATCGCATTTGCAGTAGCATTGTTCTTCTTTAGAGGTGGAGCAGTCATCGGCGCGAGGATGCGCCCGGGCGTCAATTACGGCCGGGTCGGAGGATTTGGTGGCATGATGTTCGGCATGGGCGCAATGATGCTCTTCCGTACACTGATTCCATTGGGCATTCTGGTTCTGGCCGGCTTTGGCATCGCTTATTTTGTCAGATTCGGCAAGAAACCCAACCCGGCTCCAATGGTCACCCCGGAAGTGATAACCTGCGCTCATTGCGGTAGGACACTGGAAGCTGATTGGACCACCTGCCCGTACTGCGGCAAGAAGATCAAATCAGCAGAAGATAAAAAAGAAAAAGAATAAAAGAACGTTCTTCTCCCCCTAAAAACCGCCAGCTCAGGCTGACGGTTTTTTGTTTCTACGCAGCCCAATTGCCTGAATGCTCGATCAACTTTATAATCTGAATGCAGGGGAATAACAAATATATCTGGAGGACACTGTGGGCGACGTACGCTTAGAAAAATGGGCAGATCTGTTGGTGAATTATTCGATTGCAGCAAAACCCGGTGAACGCGTGCTTTTACGCGGGGATATGCTGGCAGAACCGCTCATCAAGGCGGTCTATGCCAAAATATTGGAAGCAGGGGCGTTTCCATTCATCTATATCGATATTCCGGGAACACGAGAGATCTTTTATAAGCTGGCGAACGACAGCCAACTGGCTTATGTGCCGGAGCCGCTCAAATTAGCCTATTCCACATTCGAGTGCATGGTGCGTATCATCGCAGATGAAAATACGCGCGCTTTGAATCACGTTGATCCGAGCAAGGTAAAGAAAAATACTCAGGCGCTGCGCACCCTGCAAGAGATTTACATGAACCGGGCTGCATGCGGTGAATTACGCTGGACCTTGACCGCTTATCCCACCCAGGCTTACGCGCAGGATGCAGACATGAGCCTCGAGGAATACAGCCAATTCGTTTTCGGAGCCGTCATGCCTGATGCCAACGACCCTGTTGGTTACTGGCGGCGTATTTCTGCCCGACAGGAACGCATCGTCAACTGGTTGAAGGGAAAACGGAACGTCCACCTGGTCGGAAAAGGCACCGATTTGCATCTCAGCATCGAAGGAAGAGAATTCATCAATTGCGATTGCCAGAAGAACGTCCCGGATGGTGAAGTCTTTACCGGGCCGGTCGAGGACAGCGTCGAGGGTCATGTCACTTTTTCGTACCCGACAATCTATCAAGGTCGGGAAGTGACCGGCGTGCAACTCGATTTCAAAAAAGGGAAAGTTGTCAAAGCCAGCGCCGAGAAAAATGAAGCCTTTTTGCTGGAGACTCTGGACACAGATGACGGCAGCCGTTATGTTGGCGAATTTGCCATTGGAACGAATGAAGGAATCAAGCAATTTACGCGGCAGATCCTTTTCGACGAAAAGATAGGCGGAAGTTTCCACATGGCACTGGGCGCCGGTTACCCTGAAACGGGCAGTAAAGCCCGTTCAGCCATCCACTGGGACATGATTTGCGACCTGCGCGACGGCGGGCAAATCTGGGTGGATGATACCCTTTTCTATGAAAACGGAAAGTTCATGGTAGAAGGCTGATCTTTACGAGAAAACACCTTTATATCAGCCGAAGTTATCGCCAGGGATTGGGCGGGAAAAGTTTGGTCTAATATAAAAATGAAATTCCTGGATTTTCTATTGGAATAGCTATCTATTGATCCAGCGGTTCCATGTGGATCAGGACGTTCTCCAGGTTGGGGATTTTCTCTCTCAAGGCAGCTTCCATCTGCTCAGACAGCTCGTGAGCATGATTGATGGAAGTTTCACCGCGCAGCGAGCAGTGAAACGAGAGATTCAGCCCATCTTTTTCCTTCAGCATAGAGATCTCGTGGATATCACACTGAATCCCCATGAGCTGGGGCAGCTCGAGGACGAGACGTTCTATTTTATCATCATGGTAGAATACGGCTTCGCTGGAGCTGCTGACCTGCCTTTGAATGGGTTCCAGGTGGGTCAATATTTGGTCGATGCCTGGGATGGTTTCGGAGATGGCCTTCTCCAAAGCGCTTGCACGGGTATGAGCTTCCTCGAGTTGCAATTCATCCCCAATATCCAAATGAAGGGTCAGGATCTTCCGGCCATCCACTTCGGAAACATGGATGTGATGCACGCCCAATCCAAACCGTTCGCCAAGCGTATGCAGGGTTTCTGCCAGTTGCTCGTCATCGGTTTGGACCGGATCGACATGCACCAGGACGCTTGCGTCGGGCAGGATGCCCTGCACGGCTTTTTCGGCCTGGTCGGTGATCTGATGATCATGTTCTGAGCTTTCGCTGCGACTGATGGCCAGGGTCAGGTCGACGAAGTATTGCGCTCCGCTCCGGCGAACGCGCACCTGCCGCACTTCTTCAACCCCTGGAAGTGCGACTGCACGCGTGATTTCATCCTGGAGGTTCTCGGGCACTTCATCCAGAAGTTCGCCGACCGCCCGGCGGCCAAGCCGCAGGACGGAATAGGCGATGATGATAGCAATGACCATCCCGGCGACGGAATCAGCTTTTGCCAGCCAGGGAAGATTGAACTTTTCGGCAGCGAAGACGAATGCCAGACCCAGAATCACCACCGAGGAGGACCAAATGTCATTAAAAAAGTCCAACGCTTCTGCTTCCAGAGCCTGGCTGTTATATTTTTTCGCCACGCGCTTGAGCAGTCGCGCCAGGGTAATGTTGATGGCAATCGCAATCGCCATGACAAGGAAAGACCAGATAGATGATTTGATTTGCGCTGAGTTGGAGATGAGTCGTTGGATTGCCTCGTAGAAAATGCTGGCGCATGCCACCAGAAGTAGCGTTACTTCAGCCAGGGCCGAGAGATTCTCGAATTTACCATGCCCATACGTATGAGAGCGGTCTGCAGGGCGGCTGGAAATCTTTACGGCCAGGTAGGTTACTCCAGCAGCAACCAGATCCATCAAGGAATGGGCAGCTTCTGCCATCAACCCCAGGCTGCCGGTTAGAATGGCCGCGGTCGCCTTCAACAGAAGCAGGAAGATGATGGCCAGCAGGGATGAGAGTGCAGCCCGATTTTTTTCGCGGTTGGAACCTATTTCATGGGTATCCATGGATATATGCTTTTCAGGCAACAAAGCAAAACCTCCAACAATCAGAAAATCGATTAATTAGTGGCATTCTATCGGTCTCAGTGCCCGACTAAAGGTTCGATCAAGCGCAAGCCACTTTCCTGGATCAGGCGCGGAACAATGGATTCCCAACCAACAGCCATAAAATGGATGCCGTGAACGCCGGGGAGGGCTTTGATCTTCTGGATGAGTTCAAGGGTCATCTGCACCGACTCTTCTTTGGGATCGGCGGCACTTTCGAGGCGCGTGAAGACGGATGATGGAATCTTGATGCCGGGAACTTCCGACATGGCATGGGCAGCTTTGAGGCTGCGTACGGGGGTGAGACCGGCCATCAAATTGACCCGCTGCAACAGGTTGCGATGATCGAGCGCTTCGAGATAGCGCTCAAAACCTTCCACATCGAAGATGACCTGGGTTTGCATAAACTGCGCACCGGCATTGACTTTCTTTTCTTCACGCAAGGATTGAATCAAGGGTGTGGAGGAAAAGGGTGAACCGGCAGCTCCGATGAAGGCCTGCGGGGCACATTTGACTTCGCGGCAATCCAGAAAATGTCCTTCATCACGCATACGGCGAAGAAGCCAGATCATCTGAATGGCATCGAGATCCCAGATATCCTTGCGGCTGTGGGGGACCGGGCCAAGGCACGGATGATCTCCAGTGAGGCAAAGAATGTTGCGAATTCCCAAAGCGGAGGCGCCTAGAACTTCGGATTGATAACCGGTACGGGTACGGTCGCGGCCAGCGATTTGCAAGACAGGTTCAAGGCCGTTTTGAAGCGCGATCACAGAACAAGCCAGCGAGCTCATGCGGGCGGTAGCGGAGGGTGCATCGGTAAAGTTGGCTGCATCTACCCAGCCTTTGAGGAGTTCCACTTTCTTGATGACCTCCTCGGGGTTGCTCGAAAGCGGGGGGGCAATTTCAGCGGTGACGACAAACTTGCCGCTGCTGAGCGCTTCCTCCAGGCGGGAAACCGGTGCATGTTCGGGGGCAGGATGAGGCAGGGCATCACCGGCCCACCAATCCGGCTGGCGAATTTCATAAAAAAAGCGTTCCCAACCCTGGCGGCGTTTTTCAGCAGGTTGACGAATACCGTGCCAAACGGATTTAACACCACCAATCTCATGTAAGTGAATAAACACATCCTTCACCGCCGAAGTACCGGTCTTGTCCCAGTCCAAAGGCGGCAGCACTTCCATCAACCGCTCCAGGCGGCCCATTTTTTCGGCGCGAGAATAGATGCGGTACCAGATGCAAGGCCGGGTTTCATCCACGTAACAATGCTCCGGGGTAGAGCCGCCACAGGGCCCATTGCGGAGCCCTTTGGGACATTCCATTGGGCAAATAAAGGCCGTCTCCTGCAACAGGCAATTGCCGCACATGCGGCAGCCAAAGGCCAAGCCTTTCCCTAACCGTTCAAGGCTGATCATGGTGCTGTCAGCAAAAGGCATTTTTTTGAAAGGATAATAAGCTTGCTGCCAGCGGCGACCAGGGGTGAATCCGGGCATACGTTCCTCCAGGAATGAGATTGTCCAATTATACTTCGTGAAAGCGGAATTCAAGGCATTCCAGATCATGGTGGAGGTTCTATCATTCGGCACATATCAATGGAGGGGATATCGTAGATACTAAAAGGGGAGATTTTTTTTGCGGAGAAAAAATGCAAATCGTGACTGATAGTGGAACGGATGTACATCTCAATCCGGAGCAACTGGAAGAAATGGGGATCCATGTCGTTCCCTTGAGCGTGACCCTGGACGGCAAGACTTATGAAGAGGGGGTGGACATTCGAAATGAAGATTTCTATCCCCTACTCGAAGCCAGCGAGGAATTACCTTTGACTTCTCAACCCGCAGCAGGTGTTTTTGCTGCTTTATATCGCAGCTTGGCGAAGACTGACCCCAATATTCTTTCCATTCACATCTCTTCAGGATTGAGCGGGACGGTCAATGCCGCAAAAGCCGGGGCAGCGTTAGTCCCGGAAGCACACGTCACCATCGTGGATACTAAAACCTTATCCGTTCCGGCAGGGTGGCAGGTGGAAGCAGCAGCCAAGGCAGTCAAAGCGGGTTGGGCCCTGGACAAAGTGCTGGCATATATCGCAAATATAGAGGTTTCCACCGATGTAGTCTACACGTTGAAAGAGCTGAAATACCTGATCCATGGGGGACGAATCAACCACATGAAAGGATTGATCGCGTCCGTGCTCAACATCAAGCCGTTGATCGGGGTCGAGAAGGTGCGTGGAACCTATGTGCAGTACGGGCAGGCGCGGTCTTTTGAACGAGCGATAGAAGCTATCAGCGAATACATCAGCAAAAAGTACAAGGAGGGCACCGCTTTGCGAGTACAGGTGGTGCATTCCAATAACCCGGATGGGGCACAAAGGTTGATCGAAGCAGTCACCAGCCATTTCAAATGTGACTGGTTGCCAATGGAACGACTGTCACTGGTGTTGGGGGCACATGTCGGCTCAAGCATGATCGGGATTGCCTTTGCTCCGGCGGAGTTGTTCGATCCACAACTGTGAAAAGAAAAAGGCTTTTAACTCGATAACGTTGGAAAGGCATTTGGTTAACCTTTCCAACGTTATTTTAAGTGTAAAATCAAATGGACTAAACAACCAGTGAACAGTCATATATAGAAAGGAATTATGGGCATCCTATCAGGGAAAGTGGCAATCGTCACCGGTTCCAGCCGTGGGTTGGGATTTGCGATCGCCGAGGCATATGCCAGAGAGGGTGCTTCGGTAGTCTTAGCCGGACGCAACGCCACCACTCTGGATCAAGCGCTTACAGCTTTACAAAAACAAGGTTTTGCTGCTGTCGGTCTGGCGGTAGATACTGCTGTTTATGCCAACCAGCAAGCACTGCATGACCTGGCCTTAACCAAATTTGGACATCTTGACATCTGGGTCAATAATGCGGGGGTCAGCGCCAGTTATGGCCCCACGCTTGGCGTCGCCCGGCAAGAATTTGAGCGAGTGGTCCAAACCAATATTCTAGGTACATATTATGGATCAATGGTTGCCATGGAACATTTTGTGCGCCAGGGTTCTGGAAAATTGATCAACCTCTTTGGCCGAGGCGACACGCAACCGGTGCCTTTTCAGAGTGCATATGGTGCTAGCAAATCATGGGTACGGGCCTTTACACTGGCGCTGGCCAAAGAATATCAAAAAAGCGGGGTAGGTGTTTATGGTTTTAATCCCGGCTTGGTGGTGACAGACTTACTCACTCATGTCGATGTCGTCCCAGGTTATACCGAGGCGGCTCGGCCACTGATCATAGTCATGCATTTTTGGGGGCAATTCCCGGAAGTGCCAGCACGCAAGGCGCTGTGGTTGGCCTCCGCGGCGACAGATGGCAAGACTGGCTTGGTCATAAAAGGAACACGCCCCGGATTTCTCCTCTGGGGAGTGGTGCACGAGTTATTACGGCGTGCGTTGCACTGGCCGGATCCGATCCCGGAAGTCATCATCACTGAAACAAGCAAGGATAAATAGAGAGTGAAGTTTTCTTGGAATAGAAGATGAAAAACATTTTTATTACATGTCATCCCCTGACCGCTTACATTTGTAACAAAGAGATTTGAAAAAGAATTTGTATGATTTAATCAGGTTAGGTGAATCGTTCCATATTGAAAGGGAATCAACCATGGACGACAAAGAGTTGAAACCGACTGAGAGACCCGAATTCAAGTATGCCTTAAAAGTTGCCATCATAGTCTTGGCTGTTGCCGCAGTAGTGGTCATTCTCACCATCCTGTTTGACAAGTAATCCCCACACAACAAAGCGCCCTCAATCAAGGCGCTTTTTGGTTTAAATAGAAAGAATTTTTTATAATCTATTGGTCTGGAATAAACGTATAACATTCTCCAGAATCACCGGAGAGATCCTTTTTCACTCTCTTTAATGGCGGCGAGCAAGGCGCCGGCCAGTTCCTGAGCCTGGCGGGCAGTGAGATAGAGCTGGCTTTCATCATGCCTGAAGATTCTTTCCTCTTCTTTGCAAGATTCGATTACTCTCAGGCAGATATTATCTTCCAGGTCGCAATCTTCTTCAGAGAAGAAAACTTCCACGTACAGGCTGTCATCCAAAAGATACACCGGTTGCATGTTTTTTCTCCTCTCATCAATTTCAGTATAAAAGATTTGGTAACTGCTTTCAATCGCAATTCATTTGGGTAAGGCAAGATCGAATATCGAGCGGATCTCACCGACCTGAATATGACGCCAGTTATATTGCGGGCGGCGCGCATAACTTTGCAGGGCGGCAATCTGTGATGCAGTGAGTGCACCCAACTGGCGCAGAATCTCGATTGACACCGTGGTGCGGGCACGGCCACCGCCATCGTGAGCAATATGATTGCCATGGGTCTCACGATCACGCTCCGAGAGGTCGCCATCCGAGATCTTGATGGTGATGCCGTAAGCGGGGCTGCCAGCACCACAAGCACCCGGTAGCAAGGCAATCGCCTGGTACCCCTCGGCGCCGCCTTTGGTCAGGATGCGGCCAGCGCCGATCGTCATCAATTCGGTATCGAAAGCACCCGGCCCGGCAATCATATCCGGGTTGGACGTCATGGCACGAAAAATGTGATGCAAGGCTGAACGACGAGGCTCAGGCAAGGCAGACGGATCGGCGAGTTGGGCAAAGGCCCAGGCCGCAGCACGCATGGGCACTGCGAAAACCGGAGCTGAACAACCGTCTGTACCCAACGGGATTTGATCCAGCGGGACGCCGGTGATCTCACTGAAGGTCTGGAAGATCGTTTGCTGGATGGGATGAGCAGGATTGATGTAATCCTCGATGGGCAAGCCACGCAACAGACAGTGCGCCAACATCCCCGTATGCTTGCCGGAGCAATTGTGCCGTAAAGGAGTATTGGCCTCTCCGTTCAAAAACATGCGTTCAGCGGTCTCGACATCTCCCGGAGTGTGCATGCCACAGAGCAGATCACTGGCACTGACCCCCAACTTGCGATGGATCCCCTGAATGACGGCCACATGGTCATCCGTACCCAGATGCGATGCGCAGAGGATGGCCAGCTCACGGTCGGTCAGGCCAAAATACTCCACCCCACCACGTTCTACGAAAGGCAACGCCTGGAAGGGTTTAGCTGAGGATCGCAGGTAGGAGACCGTCTCAGGATTGCCCACGGCAGCGATCACTTTCCCGGTGGTATCGACAATGACGAAGCTGCCAAAATGGATGGACTCTATAATGGGTCCGCGGGTGACTTCGACCAGCGGCTGCACATCAGATGAATTCATAAGTACGCCTCTTTTTAGGGATTTGTTCTGCCTCGATTTTACCACCGCGGGGGAGCGGAATCTGGAAAATCCTGGCAGGCGGGTACCTGAAATAAAAAGAACCGGTATGTTGAGATGCACATACCGGTAAACCTCAAACGTACTTGCTGAATCAGTTGGACCAGTCCGAAGGTAAACAGCCTCTCGCTTACAAATCGAGTAAAGGAGGCGAGTTCTTAGTCATTACCTTCCTTCGTTCTGGCGGATGTTGTTGAGCCGCCAGAAGGCCAGGATGAATACGACCAGACTGAAGCCGAGCATCAAAATCAAGGACAGCATCGGGCCAATATCGGTGGATGAATGATAAGCCAGGCCGTAAAAGGATTGCAGAGCAAAGGTGGCGGGAAAGAACCGCCCCAACCATAATAATGGGGCTGGCAACATGCTGGCCGGGAACATGATCCCGCTCAAGAGCAGGGAAGGCAGGAAGACAACCATGGACAGCATGGTGGCGAACGATTGATTGGGGGCAACCACACCGATGAGAAGCCCGATGCCGATGCAGGCCAACAAGTAGACAGCCACGACGCCGAAATAAATCAGGGGCGCGGGGGGAACCTGGGCGTGAAATGCCAGCGGCGAGACGATGTAAATGATGGCGGAGACCAGGAGAAGATGGATAAAGGTACTGATGGCCTGGACCGCCAGCACAGCAGAGCCGGAAATGCCGTTCACCTTGAAAGCACGCATGGTACCGGACTCGCGCATTCTCACCAGAACCGTAGGCGAACCCATGACGGCACCCATGGTGATGGCAAAGATGGTCATCGAGGCCGACAGGGTGGTCTTCATCAGCGGGGTCACCGAGGAAAAAACAGCACCCATGACGAGATAAAACGCCAGCGGCACCAGATAAAAGTTCAACAAAGTACCTTTATCGCGTAAATCGATCTTAAATTGAATCCAGAGATAGTTCAAAAAGGCTTTCATTATTTCAATTCCCTTCTACCAATTCGAGAAAACGTTCTTCGAGCGTGGGTCGTTCGACGCGCAAGTCTTCGACCGTATCCCCGGCAGCTTGAACCCTGCCCAAAATCTGGGTGACCGAAGCGGCCACATCACGGCATTTCCATTCGAGATAGCCTTCCTTGGCGGAGACGAACACGGCATCACCGATCGTTTCGCCGGGGAAGAGAGAATCTTGAGAAGTATGTAAAAGGATTTTCGTCTCACGGTTACCGGCGGCGGTCACTTCCTGGGGAGTGCCGATGACGGCCAGGCTGCCGTGGATGATGATGGCGATGCGGTCGCAAAGGGCTTCGGCTTCGGCCATATCGTGAGTAGCCAGCAGCACTGTTATGCCCTGATCCTTAAGGGAGCGAATCACTTCGTGTAGAGAAGCGCGGCTCTGGACGTCCAGGCCAGCAGTCGGCTCATCGAGCACAACCACGCGGGGATCATTGACCAGGGCGAGAACGAGCTGCAAGCGCCTTTTTTGTCCGGCGGACAACTGTTTGAACTGCCGGGAGTAAAGCGAGACCAGATCGAACTTTTGTGCCAAATCCTCGCGGAAGGGAACACCATGCCAACTGCAGAACAGGGCCAGAGCTTCACGCACCTCGATGCTATCGGGCAGCGACGAGGACTGGAGCTGGACCCCAAGGCGGCTGCGCAGATTATGCTCCTGCGATTGCGGATCGCAGCCGGCGACATCCAACGAACCACCATCGGCTTTGCGAATCCCCTCCAGGCATTCGAGGGTCGTGGTCTTGCCGGCACCGTTCGGCCCGAGCAGGCCAAACACCTCGCCGGCAGCCACCGTAAAACTGATGCCATTGACTGCGGTAAAGGATCCATAACGCTTGGCCAGATCCTTCACGGTAACAACTGAATCACTCATTTTGACCAACCTCCATGTATAAATAATTGCTCGTAATTGATGTAACCATGCTCTGTATATTAGCCGGGAAGGCGTGAGCTGCCATCGTGCAAAAGGGCAAATTGCATGGCTGACCGGACAGTGTCCTTTCGTACAATGGTGTGAAAAATGTGGGGGCGTATAATCTAACTATCATGGACGCCCCTTATAAAAACCATCCCCTCATCCCCACGATTCAAGAAATTCGGAACATGCTGGCGAATATCCGGCCGGTATGGCCCTTTTTCGGTCTGTTGACCTTTGCGATGGCTGTAATGTACGGAGTCAGCGTGGCCTACGCAACGGCGTTGCATCAGTTCTGGCCGCTGCTGGCCTTCACGCTGTTGATGGTTATTCACACCGCGTTGCACTGGCTTTCTCCATTGATGGGGATCAATAGGATACGCGGGCTGATCTACGAAATCCTGCAAATTGCGCTGGTGGTGGGGCTGGTGTGTATCTCGGGTTACGAGATGCTGGTTTTTGGGCTGTTCATGGGACTGATCGGCGAAATGCTGGGGGTTGTGCGTCCACTGCGGCGCAGCCTAATCGCGATCTTCTTTCTGGTGATTGGCATCTTCGTGCTGCATGGAGCGATTTTTGGCTGGTCCACCATTGCGTGGTCGCTCGTGCTGACCATCGTGTTTGGTACATTATTTATCGTCATCTACGTTTACCTGTTCACCAGCCAGCTGGAAGAAAAAGAGCGCGCAGAGAAGCTGTTGAAAGAACTGGAAATTGCCCACAGGCAATTAGGTGAATATGCCACGCGCATCGAAGAACTCACCCTAGCGAACGAGCGCCAGCGCATGGCGCGCGAATTGCACGACACGCTGTCGCAGGGGCTGGCCGGCGTCATCTTGCAATTGGAAGCTGCCGGGCAGCATTTGGACGAAGGCCACAACGAAAAGGCTACTGCAATCGTCAAGCAGGCCATCTCACGGGCGCGTTCCACCCTAGCAGAGGCACGGAAAGT
>Ga0182011_10004109_pt1 | contig 11739 bp, 9 predicted proteins | sample 711E1DmetaG_FD_120481 | JGI IMG/M metagenome (GOLD analysis project Ga0182011, IMG submission 120481) | Permafrost microbial communities from Stordalen Mire, Sweden - 711E1D metaG | ecosystem: Environmental > Terrestrial > Soil > Wetlands > Permafrost | place: Sweden: Stordalen | collected... | reverse complement strand
GAAAAGGCTTGGCCCTGGACAGTCTTCCGATGCTGTTCCCTTTAAACAGGCGGATGCGGATGCAATTTCCAGAGATGTGTCCTCAATAGCTGCAGTTGCCCCGGTTTCTTCGAAATCATTACAGGCTGTACTTGGTAATCAGAACTGGACAACGCAGGTAACGGGGAGCACCAACCAATATATCAGGGTAACAAACAGAACAATCGCTGCCGGACGACAGTTCACTGATGGCGAACTCAACAGCGGCGCCGCGGTCTGTATTATAGGGGAGACCGTTCGCAAGAAACTCTTTGGTGGTCAGGAACCTCTGGGTGGAAAAATCCGTCTGGAAAAGCTTTCCTGTGATATAGTCGGTCTACTGGGAGAAAAAGGCCAGAACACGATGGGTCAGGACCAGGACGACGCCGTGATAATTCCATTGAGGACATTCCAGCGGCGTATTTCAGGTAATCAGGACCTTAGCATGATGCAGGTTTCGGTCCAGGAGGGTTCATCGACAGAGAAGGCTCAAAAGGATATCAGACTATTGATGCGGGAGCGACGTCATTTGTCGGCCAGTGATGATGATAACTTTAATGTCATGGATATGAAAGAAATTGCGACAATGCTTACCGGGACCACTCAATTACTGACAGCTTTGCTGAGCGCCGTGGCTGCCGTGAGTCTTCTGGTTGGCGGAATCGGCATTATGAACATTATGCTTGTGTCGGTCACTGAGCGTACCCGAGAGATTGGTATCCGTCTTGCAATCGGCGCCCTCGAACGTGAGGTGCTCATGCAATTTTTGGTTGAAGCCGTTGTGCTGTCCTCCTGCGGAGGCCTCATCGGGATTGTACTTTCCCTTTCTGCGTCCCTCTGGTTAGCACAGATTCTCCGTGTACCTTTTGTTTTCAATGCTACCATTGTCCTTGTCTCTTTTCTCTTTTCGGCGGTGGTAGGTATCATTTTCGGATATTTTCCAGCGCTAAAAGCAGCTCGGATGGACCCCATCGAGGCATTACGTCACGAATAATCGAGTAGGCTTGTGTTGCAGCAACATGTTTAGATCTTGTAGTTCTCAATTCTTGATGACATGCCCAATGCTCGCTCTGAGGTGTTGTCGCTATCCTGCTATTTACTCTTTTCTTTCAACATCTGCGGTGTATGACTCAGGACTTCATCTTTGTAGTTTTTGCAGCTTTATGCTTATAAAATGTTGTTTTTCCAGTTTTATGGTTTATTTCTTTAATTCAAGGTCGAAAGAACCGTTTGTTTTGTCTCTATTTTGTGCAAATTTATGGTTTATTGTTGTGCAGTTCACAGCTTAGCCTATCACAACCAGCAATTCCCATGATTAAAAGTACGAGGGTGCAACAAACTGCAAAGACCACCACAGATTTTCTCATGATATCACCTTTAGCATTTGGAATATGACAAATCATAAATTGACCTGCCTCCGTATAAATAATGCCTTGCGGGGTGAAGCACTATGATATGACTTGTTGAACTATTTCCCCAGCCCCGTGCTGTTTTTCTATTTTCTCAAAATTCTTGACGCTATGCAATAGAAAAACTGTTGATTACTGATTGAAAGAAGTGATTATTGAAATATTACCATATCTGCTGACTTCAGGAAGTTGTCCGTACTTGAAAGCATCTACGATGGGCGTAACCGGTTTTAAAATGCGCCAGCATTTTTAAATCCGTGTTTACGCTATTGTTATGTGTGGTTTGACATTCATTAACGACTCAGCACGATACGATAATGTGCCTGACCGCTTCTTAGTCTTGTTATGGCCTCATTTATGTTGTCAAAACTATATTTCTCAATTACTGGCTTTATATTGTGCTGGGCTGCAAAGTTTAACATTTTAGCAATATTTGCCGGACTGCCAACAGGAGATCCCGAGATAGAATACTGTCCCTTAATTAATGGAAATGCACCTACATCAATTGGTGCCAAGGCTACGCCTACAAAATGCAAACGACCCTTCGGGCGTAATGTCCCTATATAAGTATTCCAGTCAAGTTTTACATTGACTGTGGAAATGATTAAGTCGAATTGCCCTGATGCTGCCTTAATTTCAGGCGGCTCACGGGAATTAAGCGTGTGATGAGCCCCCAGCTCCAAAGCTTCTGTTTTTTTCTTTTCACTCGTTGTAAAGGCTGTGACTTCACAGCCCCAAGCATTTAAAAACTGTAATGCAATATGTCCTAAACCCCCCATACCTATAACTCCGACCTTGTCAGTAGGCTTGATGTTAAATTGAACCAGAGGGTTGAAGACCGTTATTCCTGCGCAGAAAAGCGGGCCAGCACTTTCCTTGTCAATAGAATCAGGTAGTTTCACAACACTTGCTGCACTGGCGCGAACCTTATCTGAAAATCCTCCGTGATGCGCAACAATAGTTCGCTGTGCCGAAGAGCACAAATTGTGATCTCCGGATAAGCAAGTACCACAGGTCATGCAATAGCCCGAGTGCCAGCCTAAACCTACAAAGTCCCCAACCTTTAAATGACTTACATTGTCGCCTATAGAAGAAATTGTGCCTACTACCTCGTGACCGGCGACAAGGGGATATTTGGTAATGCCCCACTCGTTATCGATCATGCTCAGATCACTGCGACAAATACCACAATGCTCGACATCAATTTCAACCTCATTGTAGCTCAACAGACCAGGATCGTACTCAAATGGCTTGAGTTCCCCTTTGGGTTCATATACAGCATAAGCCTTGATCATGTCATTTCTCCTTGCAATAAGCAATCTACTGTAAGCAGTAATTTCCGAAATATTATTATTTGCTGTTAATAATGTCAATCAACAATAAGGATTACCAACTGAAAGGTGCAGTTATTGGAAATTTATCAGATGTGAGGGCTACAGGAAGAAACGCAGTGGTCAGGGCAGCGCAGGCGAGCCTTCCCGCGCAAGCTATTGTCCTGACACAAAACACAAAAAAGCAACGCACACTTATGACCCCACGTCGCGCTATACATTTATAGCGGGATATGTCATGATAACTGACGGGGAACAGAGGTGGCCGAAAAGAATAAACGCTTAAAAAACATCGTCATCTTCACTGCAATATCCTTTGCGCTGTCCCTCGCGCTCTACATTCCCAGTCTGCTTTTTCCCTTCGAGAACAAGATCTTCGATCTCTTCTCGCGTCATCTCAACCCGCCCCGCGCATCAGACACCATCATCATCGTCGAGGTGGACCAGCAAAGCATCGATGCGTTGAGTAAGGAAGGCGTCAACTGGCCCTGGCCGAGACAGATCTACGTCCCCATCCTCGACTACCTCTCCCAGGCGAAGGCAGTCTTCATCGATATCCTCTTTACCGAACCCTCTTTCTACGGGCAGGAGGACGATCTGAGCTTTGCCAAGGCAATCAAGGACGCGGCCAATGTTTACCTCCCCTTTTTTCTGTCGAGAAATCCTAAAGAGGTATCACCGCAGGATATGGCCTTTGTCTCACGTTCTGCCGTCAATGGCGCCAGCCCCAGCCCGGCAAGACTGACCTATCAGTCGGTCACCACCCCCATAGAGGTTCTGAGAGAGCACGTGAAGGGTTCCGGCAACGTTGCCGTCAACCCTGACGGGGGTGATGTGTACCGGAGCATTCCTCTCCTTTTTATCCTCAAAGACGTAACGGTCCCGAACCTGACCTTTTCCTATTTTACCGGACAGGGCATTGCCAAGGTTAACGGAGAGCGCGTCCGGATAGACGATACCGAAGTCCCGCTGACGAATGGCAGGGTGACCCTCCGGTATTTTCGCGGCAAGGATCCTTTTCAGACGATATCCGCCGGAGAGATCATCGCTGCATATAACGGCAAGGTAAACCCTTCACGCCCCATAACAAGGGAATACTTCAAAGGCAAGACAGTCTTCATAGGGCTCACCGCAGCAGGCCTCCTTGACCTCAAGCCCACGCCCATCTCAAGCGTATCCACGGGTGTCCACGTGAACGCCACCATGTTCGACAACCTGAGCAACAAGACGTTCATGAAGCCTGTGAGCAGCATTGCGGCCATCCTTCTCATGTTTGCCATCGCGCTCGTTATCGTCTCTTTTGTCCTCACCCACCATTCCATTTTGAGGAATCTCGGCGTCTTCGTCGCTATATTCTGTCTTGTCCTCGGCCTCTGTGCATTCCTCTTTGCAAAAACGTATTACCTGCCGTCCATCTATCCCATGGTCACCCTGGTCATAAGCTTTATTGTCTCGGCCTCCTTCAGCCTGGCCTCGGAAGGGCGGCAACGGCGTTTCATCAGAAGAACATTCTCGCAGTACGTGGACAGGACCATCGTTGACTACGTGCTGCAGAACCCGGACATTATCAAACCGGGAGGCAAAAAATCGTGGGTTACGGTACTCTTTGCCGATATTGCCGGTTTTACCACCATATCGGAAAAGAATACGCCCGAAGATACGGCGAAGATGCTCCACACTGCGCTGGACTCGCTCACAGAAGTCGTCATCGACGAACAGGGAGTCGTAGACAAGTACATCGGCGACTGCATCATGGCTTTCTGGGGCGCGCCTCTCCATACGAAGCACGACGAGATAAATGCCTGCAGGGCGGCTCTGCGCTTCATCACGTCCATCGAGGAGGTGAATGGAATATTCAGAAGCCAGGGCGTGGAGCCCATCGCGATCCGCGTAGGGCTGCACACCGGCGATGCCATTGCAGGAAACATGGGCAGCGTCAGGCTCTTCGACTATACCGTCATTGGCGATACAGTCAATCTGGCCTCACGTCTCGAATCGGTGAACAAGGTCTTTAACACGAAGGTCATCATCAGCGAGAAGACACTCGAAAAAACAGAGGAACTTTTCTTTACGCGAGACCTCGGTCCCATCGAGGTGAAGGGGAAGTCAGAGCCGGCTCGGATCTACGAACTGGTCTCGGAGATCGGCAGCGTTGATCCTTCCGCAAGAAGGAAGGTCGGCCTTTTCCATGAGGCGCTCACGCTCTATCGTGCGGAGCGTTTTGAGGACGCGATTAGACAATTGGACGCGCTTCTTGAAGAATATCCCGGCGACGGGCCTTCTCTCTTCTATCGAAAACGCTGTGAAGCCCTTGCCTCAAGTTTTCCTTTGACAAAGAAGTGGGATATTATTAAAATGACTGAAAAATGAGAATAAAATTTCTTATTACACTCAGTTTGTTAATTATTCTTGCCCCCGTACTTCTCCTGGCGGAAACTGCCACAGTCATAACAAAAGAAAACGCCATTCGCGAATACTGCAAATTCTTCGCCCCGGTGAAAGCGCAGGTACGATATAATGACGTCCTTGAGATCCTTTCCACTGAAGGCGATTGGTATAAGGTCCAGTTCGGGCAGTCCACCGGATGCATCCATAAAACAGCCGTCGACAAGCGGACGGCTTCGGCATCGGGTTCATTCTCCTCACGTAAAGGCTCCGGCGTCTCCGAGAATGAGGCCGCGCTCGCCGGCAAGGGATTCAATCCTCAGGTCGAGTCGTCCTACAAGCAGAAACACCCGGAGATGAAGTACCATCTCGTTGACAATATCGAAAAGCTCCTGGTTTCAGATAGGGAGATCGAGCAGTTTGTCACGCAGGGAGGATTGAGGCAACCGTGAAGAAATATCTTATCCTCTCAGTCTTCATTTTTGCGGTCTTCAGCGCGTCCTCGAGCGAGGCCTTCGATTTCGGCGATATCTCGAAACATGTCGGTAACGCCATCGGGGTTGTCGATACGACGGCAAAAGCAGCCCGTCCCATTTCCGACGAAGAGGAGTATTACGTAGGGAGGGCGGTAGCGGCGAAGATACTGGGAACCTATCAGCTTTCCAACAACAAGGAACTCACGCGTTACGTGAACCTCATCGGGAAAACCGTAGCCATGAATTCCGAAAAACCTTTTACTTACGGAGGCTACCATTTTGCCATTCTCGATACGGACGAATTGAATGCTCTTGCCTGCCCCGGCGGGACCATTTTCATTACGAGGGGCATGGTCAATCTGGCTGCCAATGAAGACGAGCTTGCAGCCATACTCGCGCACGAAGTGGGGCACATCAATAAGCGCGACGGCATATCGGCCATAAAAAGCGCCCGTTGGACAGAAGCCGTGACGATTATCGGCACGCAGGCAGCCAAAACATACAGCGGCGGGGAATTGTCACAGCTTGTCGGCATCTTCGAGGGAAGCATCGATGATATCTTCAAAACCCTTGTTGTCAACGGCTACAGCAAATCCCAGGAATATGCCGCTGATGAGAGCGCGCTGCGATACCTCGCAAAGAGCGGCTACGACCCCAATGCGCTAAATGATTTTCTTAAACGCCTCGCCACAAAGGGAAAATCATCAGGCGGCGGCATTACGCAGACCCACCCGGCAACATCAGACCGGATAGACAAAATTTCAGGCAACATACCTTCCGGTCAAGTAGACAGGAAGGCCGTCGAAATACGGACAGCCCGGTTCAACAGAATCCCGAAATAGCAAATCCTATTCAAGCTACCCTGTTACACCGAGGATTATATTATTCCCTTACTGATGCCCTGCGAGAGAAAACAGTTTCCCTTTACCCTATGAATGCATATTGGTATTAGCTGTTCGCTTAGCGCTGGCAAATGTTCGCGGGACGTCACAGCTTAATGTACGTTTTGGGCCCCAGGTTTGTTGCCATAGTCCAGACCGTGGCAACGCCATGCGTGATTCGAAAAACCTGAAGAAATTCATATCCGTTGGTTTCCACCATGGGCTTCAAGAAAGGCCGTGCCTTAACAATTTCTTCTTTCAGATTTTTATTCTCCAGGAATTCAACTACCCCGCTCACACGTACTTGTATGCCCTTTTCGTAGTTGTTAAAACATAACTCAACTTTCGGGTTTTGCTGAAGCTGCTTGAATAAATCTTTTGAACTGGCCGTGTGAAACAGGACGCCCTTCTCGTCTGCCCGATACATGAGCATTCCCCGGGTTCGCGGCGTATCGCCTTCAACCGTGCCGAGATGACAAGCCGGGTTTGCATTGAAGAAATTCAGTATTTCTTTTTTATCCATAATGTTTCTCCTTTCATCATACCCGAAAAATTGTGTGTCTGATACAGCTACGTTACCATAAGAGAAACTCATATTTCAATACTATCCTCTTGTAAGGGGAACTCCCGTAGGAGCGATGTTGGCGGTCCTAAAATAAAAATAGAAAAATCTCTTGCAAGTCGGCTAAAGTTGATCTGAGAATGCAAAAATACCATAGCGCAAAACAGGATTTTGTTAAATTTCATTGAAAAGTCCGCTGTAGCGCACTACACTAATCCATTAGCGGGCATCATCGACTCTCTCTTATCGGTATCACGTTCTATGAATTTTTCGATCTTCCGGAAAGGGAATTATGTAAATGGAAAAACCGGCAGAGCATAAATATCCTTCTGTAAGCGCCATCACCGATACCGAACGGATCGGCATGGTCAAGGAAATTTTCTCCACCATCACAGGCAGATATGATTTTTTGAACCACTTCCTGAGCTTGCGTCGCGATATTGCCTGGCGCCGCTATGCCATTAAAAAGATGCGTTTTTTCAAAACTGACCGGTTTCTCGATATTGCCTGCGGGACAGGAGATTTAACGATTGGCGCCGCCCTGAAATACCCCCGGATTCATGTCGTGGGCATAGATTTAGTTTCCGAGATGATTAAAGCGGGAAAGCACAAAGTTGAAAGAAAGGGTCTTTCTAAAAAAATAACGCTCATGCAGGGTGATGCGTTGAAACTCCCCTTCCGTGATAATACATTTGATGCTGTGGGGATCGCCTTCGGGATCAGAAACATCCCGGACAGACAAGGGGCTCTCCGAGAGATGCTCCGCGTCACCGTGCCCGGAGGACAGGTGATGATATTAGAGATGACCTTGATCCAAAACCGTCTCTTCAAACTCCTGTACCATGTCTATTTGAACTGCCTGCTTCCCATGTTTGCCAGGTTATTTTCTTCAAATCCCGCTGCATACTATTACCTCGTGGATTCCATCATGCATTTCCCCTCACCGGATGCATTTGCTCACCTTATGGAAGAGGCAGGCATGATAAACATTGAGAAACGTCCTCTAACTTTTGGCATTACCTGGCTCCACATCGGAAAGAAACCTTAAGGTGAACGGATGATACAGGAAGAAAAAATCGCACTGCAGACCACTGTAATTTGAAGCATAAAATTGCCGAAATGGAAGCTTTATGCTTATAGAAAATGTAGCTTTTGAAGCTTTATGGTTTATTTTCATTCTGTCTTTTCAGCTAGTTCTTCCTGCTATACGTAACAAACACGAGGTCTCAAAAAACATTCCATGTTTCTTCTGGTAATGATCACCGATACCACACCTCATATTTTGTGGGCAAGCTATTCTTGACACACAAGATTTTTCTTCATATAGTTTCACCGTGAAAAGCGATGCCTTATCAATTTAAATTATTGAATCGAAGGAGAAAGCGATGGTTGATGACAACCATGTATTCACCGCCAGCCGGTTGACTTCGGGCAACCTATTTTTCCCGGTGCGTATTGAAGTAAATCAAAACCGGGTTACGCGAATTAAGCCGCGACTCTTCGGTTCCAACGAGGAGAGCATTGCGATCTCTAAAGTTGCTTCGGTCAATATCCAAACAGGTTTAATATGGTCCGACATCCGAATTGATTCGGCGGGGGGAAGCAACCCCATTGTGAGCCATGGGCATCGTAAAGACGACGCACGAGCCATTCGTGATCTAATCGAACGACTCCAGCAAACCCCGCGGGCATAGCAGGGGCCTGACGCCCAAGTGTCTTAGTAGTGGAACTCGAAGAGTGGCTGTGATGTGATGTCCTGAAGAAACTCTCCACCGGCACTTCATCTTAAGCGTCCTGAAGATGATCCCTGATATTTTCTCTATCGTAGAAACATGAAACCTCTGAAGAACCGCTTGTAAATGGTAATCCTTACCGCAATTCCAAATCGAAAACCTTTGACTTGTAGATGATCAAGCGGCCCCAGGATATCTTCCTGCTATCGTCAGTTTCTCTCTTCTCTTCCCAATACTCCACTGCAACCCGTAATGCACAACAACATATACAATCACTGCATACAACATAGACATCTTCAGACATAAAAATTGGCACTCCCTATGTTGCTGTTGGCAGTTATCTTTATCCATAGAACGACAATATCCTTGCAAATCCTCTAAAATACATCATATCTTTTTATAGTGCGGGTATTGCTAAAAATGATAATAAAGTTCGTAAAAGAATAAAGATAATGGAAAGGAGGAAGGATAGATGAAAACCAAAAAAGCGTCCTTGATCATATCGGTTTTGGGGTTGATAGCGCTCTGTCTGATCACGGTTTCTCCTGCTCACGCCTATTCGATACTTGTGTATGGAAAGAAGGGTTGCGGCTACACGCAGGCCATGAGGCAGAAACTGGATAACAATAAATATCGTTATACTTACTATGATGTGGACAAGAATATAGCGAAATCATCTGAGATGTGGGGTAAAATACATCGCGGTTGTCCGTCATGCTCAAGCACTAAGCTGCCGGTAATGGATCTTAACGGAAAGATACTCATGAGACCATCTTTTGAAGAGGTGAAGCGGAAGATCGGCTCTCCGTAGATTCTGAATAAATGTGTTGGACACAAGAATTTATCATCATGCCATACCGTTTATTATAGTATACAAAATAAAAATATTAGTCATAAGTGTACCCTTACAATTTTGAGATATAATCATTCTTTGTCACTCGCCCTGGGTTCCAAACTGATATATATGACTATGGAATGTTATATGATACTTACGATACTCGCCTCACGTGCACCCCCGGATATCTACTCTTTTGGTTGACTCAATTTTTTTTCAAATCCCGGAATGATTGATTTGATGAATGCATTCCGGAGAAGGTTGATGAAGATTTCCCAAGTACTCGTGCTGGGGCTTTCGAGAGTTCCGGAGATAGTGGCTTTGGTCGCCACCTCATTATGGGCTCTGTTTTCGAGAAGCTTTGATATGCCTCCCACCATCCACACATAGAGCGTGTGGGAGAGGCTCTTCTCCTGTCTCGAACGACGGTCATAAACCTTCATATCTTTAAAGATGGGTTTTATGTAACCATTCACTTTATTATCTTTGATCGATAATTCCGAATAGAAGGAGAAGAGACCAGATTTGATATCGAAATTTCCATAGGCTCGGAAAAGATCGCTCATGGCCGACATCTGAGTATTCTCAATAGTCACATTGACATTGAAATCAGGATTCTTCGTTTCTGGCCGGAAGGTGCCGGTCACCTTGGTATTGCCCGTTCCCATGAACTTGCCCTTCAATTCAAACGTTGCCGGACCCTCGGTGATCTGATTGGTGAAGTTTTTCAGGCTTGCTTCCATTTGATTAATGGAAAGGCGGTAATTGGGCTTGGTCGTCCTGTTTACATACCCAAAATTGCTTGCTTTGATCCTGAGCACATCTATCCTGATCTTTGAGGCGGGCTTGTTACTCAGTTCTTTTGCAGTGCGCACAACCTGCCGGACCCTTTTCTTTTCTGCAGTCACAGTTTGCGGAAGGTGGAGATAATCAACGTCAGCCCCGTTAATGTCAAGATTCTTCAGGTTGACTACAGCGATACTGGGGTTATACTCCAGGACTCCCTTTGTCGACAGAGCCCCCCTTTGGATAGAAACATTGTAGCGGGTCATGATTGGGTTGAAATAGCTTAAATCCATATCACTCAGATCGAGGTCCGCCTTAGCCCAGGGGTGAGGTTCCCCAAAAAAATTGGCATATCCGTCAACAGCAAGTCTGCCTTTCTCGAAAATCCTCCCCTCCAGGTGGATAGGGGAAGGGTAGACATTGTCAGGATAATGGATATTCCGGATGTTAGAAGCCCGGAAATTGATCTTGTCCACGTGGAGTGGTTTGTAAGGTTCTTTATCCACATATGTAACTTCCCCGTCATGGATTGTGAGTGCGTTTATCTTGAGGGGATAGATGGACTCGAGGGCTTCTTGCCACCCCTTCTGTTTGAGGGGAACCTTGCTCTCCTTCTCTTTATGAACATGGATTAAGTTGACGTAGAACTTCGGTCGGTTGAATGATAAATCACCCACCAGGTGGCCGGTGAACACTTCCGTCCACTGAACGCTTGCATGAAGCCGGTTGATACTCGCGATGGGCGGATTCGGATTAGCCTCCTGCACCAGGATCAGATTGTCAAGATCTATAGAGAAGGTTAGGGGATGGAAATAAGCCTTCCCGATATGGACCGTGTACCCCTTCAAATGACCATTGATCCGGTCCTCCATATACCGGCGCAAGGATTCGCTGCTTATCAGATAGGAGAGTGTAATAATACCCAGGATTACCGCGGCGATACTTGAGAGAACCCAGACTCTCCGTCTGCGTAAATGGAAAAAACTGCTATTCATGAAAAGTCCTCAATTCCATTCCTTGGGTTCCGGTTTCTGAAGAAGACCGTAATCTCTGCGGGCAAGGAGCATCCAACTGAGTAATGATGCCGTGAAGAATAGCCTCGTCGCCGAGGTTAAGCCCACGCAAAATCCGGAAATATCCACGCTGTATGTCTTTATTCTCACTCATAATAAATACCTCTTAAATCCACGCGGCAAAAAAGGCAACCGCCAGCCATCTCTTTATCCTGTTTACGTAATATATATAAGCATGATCATCACTTTTGTCATAAATAAGTTTTTGCGGAACTATTGTACGGTGATAAAACCATCCATTTGTGAAACT
>Ga0182011_10004108_pt1 | contig 11739 bp, 10 predicted proteins | sample 711E1DmetaG_FD_120481 | JGI IMG/M metagenome (GOLD analysis project Ga0182011, IMG submission 120481) | Permafrost microbial communities from Stordalen Mire, Sweden - 711E1D metaG | ecosystem: Environmental > Terrestrial > Soil > Wetlands > Permafrost | place: Sweden: Stordalen | collected... | reverse complement strand
GGGAATCCCATGGAAAAGCCTCCTTTTGAAATCTAGTCATATTACTAGATACCAAAGTCTCGGCTTTTCTGCAAGAAGAAAGTCTGTACGGCCTTTTGTCTAGTTAAAGGCCAAAGGCCAGACAAGGGCGGGACGCCCTTGTTACAGCGGGCGAGACGCCCTTGTTACAGCGGGCGAGACGCCCGCGGTACGTCATGCTGGAAGATTCTTCCCGACTTGACGGGCAAAGAGTAAAATCCTGCTTGGAACGGATGAACTGAGGAGAGCGCATCATGAAGGCTATTCGATTTCATGAGCACGGTGGGCCGGAGGTACTAAAGTACGAGATTGCTCCGGACCCGAAGATCCTGGCCAATGAAGTTCTGGTTACGGTGCGGGCGTGCGCGCTGAATCACGTAGACCTCGCGGTGAGGGCTGGCGTGCCGGCGTGGCGCATCCCGCTGCCGCGCATTGTGGGCGCCGATATTTCCGGCGACGTTGCGAAAGTCGGGTCGCTGGTAACTCAGGTAAAGCCGGGTGACCGCGTGCTGCTCTCACCGGGCGTCGGTTGTGGCCAGTGCGAGATGTGCTTCAAAGGGCTCGACAGCGCCTGCCGCCAGTTCACCGTGATGGGCGTTTTCAATGACGGCGGGTACGCGGAGTATGTGAAGTCCGCGGAGATGAACGTATTCCCCATTCCCGGCGACCTCACTTTTGACGAAGCCGCCGCCGTGCCGCTGGTCTTCCTCACTGCCTGGCACATGCTCTTCACCCGAGCGGGTTTGAAGCCCGGGGAAGACGTGCTGGTGATTGGAGCTGGTTCAGGCGTGGGCAGCGCTGCCATTCAAGTGGCAAAGCTGGTGAACGCGCGTGTGATTGCCACGGCGGGCGCCGATTGGAAGCTGGAGAAAGCGCGAGGGCTCGGCGCGGATGAAGTGATCAACCACACGCGGCAATCGATTGGCGAAGAGGTGAAGCGCATCACGGGCAAGCGCGGCGTGGACGTTGTGGTGGATCACGTGGGCGCGGCGGTTTGGGAAGCTTGCTTTGATTCCCTTGCCACTTATGGGCGCCTTGTGACCTGTGGCATGACCACCGGTGCGGACTTGAAAGTGAACGGCCAAGGCCTTTTCGGCCGCCAGCGCACGATCCTAGGTTCGTTTATGGGAGGCAAGGGGGAACTCATCGACGTGCTCAAATTCATTGGCCAGCGTAAATTGCGAGCGGTGATCGATTCCGTTTTTCCCTTGCAGGAAGCGGCCGCGGCTCATCAAAAGATGGAGGGGCGGGATTTCTTCGGCAAGATTCTGCTGCATCCGTGAACACGTGAGGAGTTGGATTTATTTTTCTTATGCTGGTTGGGGTTGAAGAGAAAACCTTCGCGTGGCATAATGGTTTTGCGATGGGCGCATTCAACACAACGAATGATCAATCCGGTTTTGAAGGTCTCATCTTCACCCAGCTTGACAAAGCGGTGAACTGGGCTCGTAAATCCTCCATTTGGCCCATGAGTTTCGGCCTGGCTTGCTGCGCTATCGAAATGATGTCGACGGGAGCAGCCCGCTTCGACCTGGCGCGTTTTGGGGCAGAGGTTTTCCGCGGTTCGCCGCGCCAGGCGGATTTGATGATCATTGCCGGCCGCGTTTCCCAAAAAATGGCTCCGGTGATTCAAAGACTTTATGCGCAGATGCCCGAGCCCAAATGGGTCATCTCCATGGGCGCCTGTGCCACTTCCGGCGGGGTGTTCAACAACTACGCCATCGTCCAGGGCGTTAATCAGTACATTCCCGTTGATGTTTACGTGCCGGGGTGCCCGCCTCGGCCCGAACAACTGATCCACGCCATTAATATGCTGCAAGCAAAAATCGAAAAGCAGCAAGGTTCATTCAAGCAGGCAGTTTTTCATACCAAGTAGTTTCCCAAACAAATCATAAAATTCCACCGTCGGCGCGGACGAAATCCGTATGCGGCAACGGCATTTCTGCCGCTGCGATGATGGCTTGTGGTATCTCTAGGGTTGAGATTGTTTTCAGCCGCGCCGCAGGTAAGCGGAAATCAGGACGACGACGACGCCCAGAATGAACGCCACGAGGAGCCACGTCCGCCGGCGCGCCCGCAACGGTTCAAACAACCGGAAGGGGATGGTAAGTCCTAAGACAATACCGAAGAGGATGAAGGAAAGAAGGATTTTAAGCGTGAGAAAATTCCATGCCCGCCCCCCCGACTCCTCCCAATAATAGCGGCGGACGTTATAGAGACCGGAGAGCAGCAGCAAGGTTACGGCACTCCATGTTGCCCATCGGAAGCGGCTGGCGACGGCTTTGGAAAGCGCTTCACGTTGGTCCGGGCTGAGCACGCCCAAAGACGGGATCAAGATTAGGAGCATGAAGCCCATTCCTCCCAATCCTATCACCGCCGCCATGACGTGAACCCATTGGATGATTGTCGACATAATCTCGGTATCGAATGCGGGTGGATTCTATGCTCTTTCCGCCCGGCAGAACAAGCCTCATATTTCTCACAATAACCAAGCAGGAACTATCCTCCGAGCAGTGGTGGCGAAGTAAACATAGGTGGACGGTCCGCGCAATTACACCCGGCTGGAAGGTTCGGCCAAAGGATGGGGGTCAGGGGAGCGTCGAATGGATTTGGTCAATCGTGCTCGCCAGGTCAAAGTCCTTTTCCGTTACGCCGCCTTCACTGTGCGTTGAAAGCGAAATGCCTACAACGTTGTACTTGATCGTGATGTCGGGATGGTGCCCGGCGCTTTCGGCGGCCGCGGCGATCTTGTTCACGAACTCGATGCCCGGCAAGAATGACTTAAACGTAAATTTCTTGTGCAGTTCTTTTCCCTCATAGGACCACCCTTTTGTTTTCGCCAATCCTTGCTGAATTGCTTCGTGGGTGAGTGCGGCCATGGTAGCTCCTTTGGTCACGGGAGGTTCAGCTCAATGCGAAGCGGGCAATCTGCGCAACGGGACAATCTTCCTCACGGGCACAACACAAATACCCTTTGGCGCCCCGGATAGAGAAAGCCATCTGCACATTGCGGAAATCGTTCTGAAGAGCCCACATCGAGTATAGAAACCCGCGCAGCCCAAGTCAACCTGACTCGCCATTCGATTGCCTTTGGGCTTTTGCTTCTGGCGGCACCTCGGGGAGTGGGCCCATCCCATCGCGATTCTTGAATTTCGGTAGTACTATGGAAATTCGTGGCTTGCAACGATTTCAGATGGGAAAGGTGAGCGAACAGCAATGATTCATGAAGTTTTTCCGGTGGGGATGCTGGCTTGTAATTGTTCAATCCTTGGGGATGAGTCCACAGGTGAAGCAGTGGTGATCGATCCGGGAGATAACATTGAGCGAGTCCAACAGATTCTGGCCAAATATAACTTACGGGCGAAATACATTGTAGCCACGCACGCGCATATCGATCACGTGGGGGGCATTGAAAAACTCAAGCAGGCCACTGGCGCCGCGGTGCTGATGCACAAGAGTGACTTGCCCCTCTACCAAAATCTGGCCTTGCAGGCGGAGTGGTTGGGGGTTCCGACACCGGGATTGACCGACGTTGACCAATTCTTGAAAGAGGGTGACCTGTTGCACTGGGGTACGCTGAGTCTGGAAGTTCTGCATACGCCGGGGCATTCTCCAGGCAGCATCTCACTTCATCTGCCGGGGGAGAATCAGCGAATTCTGAGCGGTGATACGCTATTTCAAGGAAGTATTGGACGCACCGACCTGTGGGGGGGCTCCATGGACGAAATCCTGCGATCCATTCAAACTCGCCTGCTGATTTTTTCTGATCAGATGCCAGTGTTTCCCGGGCATGGGCTGCCCACGACGATCGGTGCGGAGCGAGAGCGGAATCCGTTTCTGCAGGATTTCTAGAATCGGAAGTTAGGAGTCAGGAGCCAGAAGCCAGGAGTTAGAAGCTAGAAGTGAGAAGTTAGAAAAGAACGGGATTCCGGGGGCCAATTGGGCGTCGGGCGGGTACGAAACCTTGGACGCCGACCATTGTTGACGAGTGCGGTTTTATCCTGGCTCCTGACTTCTGGCTCCTTACTTCTAGTTCGGACGACCCTTGCAACGCGGACGGCATCTAATTCGTCTAAGATAAACTATGGCAACCAAATTCAAGCAGTCCTTGGGCGCCTACGGAATCATCGCTGGCCTCAGCGCTTTGTTGGTGGTGTTGGGGGTATTACAATTCCGTTGGAGCAACCAGATTCGCACCTCGGAGCTGCAACGGAAGCAGGCAGCCCTCGAAGCCGGCATGAACGGATTTCGTGAGGATTTCCGCCGAGAGCTGGCAGGAATCTGCACAAGCTTCGGCTTCCGCCCACCTGACCAGGCCGCTGCGGTTGAAGATCTCTACGCCCAGGATTGCGGGGAATGGGCGCGATCTTCCGACCACCGGGAGCTGGTGGCCAATTACTATCTTTGGGAAAAGGGAAAGGATGAAAGCTATTCCTTCTTCCAATTCAATCCCCAGCGAGACGGAACCTTTAAGACAACGGCTTGCCCAGCGCGTTTGGGCCTCTTATGCAATACATCCGATCTCGCCGGCGCCCTCAGCCCCCGTGGCGGAGAATTTGCACCGATGGGATTACGGTGGCGAATTCAGGGAGAGTCGCTTGCAATGGTCCGGCCCATCCCACAGCCAGGCTGGCGCGATCGCAGGAATCACGATGGTTGTCCGCCGGACTGCTCGCCCGCGGGATTCATGATAGTTGAGCTGGATCGCGATGTTTTCCTCACCCGATTACTTCCCGAACTCGCCAAGAGATATTTCGCTGGGCCGGATGGTCAACTTTATAATGTTGCCATCATCGATGGAGCGAATCCCCCCCAGCTTATTTACTCGTCGGAGTCGCATCCGTCACCAGACCTTGTGAGTTCGCCGGAAGAAACTCTGCATCTTTTCGGTTCGCGACGAGGGCGGGGAATTGAATCCAGGGAGGGCAGCTCCCGCGAGCCCGGCGGGGCCGAGAGGCGCGAGAGGATGCCGCCTCTCTTTCCTTTTCCGGGAGGACCAGGACGCGAGCCACCCGGGCGTGGGCGGGGCTTCTTCGCCGCGCCGATTCTCGCGGATGCCTCCGCCTCCAGTTGGCGGCTGGTGGTTCGTCATCCAGGTGGTTCCATGGCCGAGGCTGCGGCGTTATATTGGCGGCGTGACTTACTGCTGGGCTTCGGCGTTTTACTTGTGCTCGCGGCGAGCATGACATTGGTGTTGGTCTGGACGCAGAGAATTCGGCGGCTGGCGAAGATGCAAATGGATTTTGTCGCCGGTGTTTCACACGAACTGCGCACTCCCGTGAGCGTCATATCCTCGGCAGCGGAAAATCTTGCGGATGGAGTGGTGGGGTCAAGCGCACAGGTGAAACAATATGGCGCGCTCATTCGCAATGAAGCCCAGCGGCTCGCCGCGATGATTGGTCAAGTGCTGCTCTTCGCGGCCACACGTAACGAGAACGAGCAGTATCAACTGCGGCCTGTCGCGGTGGGGGAAACGATCGATTCTGCCATGGCGGATCTGGCACATCTGACCGCCGCCAACGAATTCACCGTGGAGAAGGATGTGGCTCCCGACCTCCCTGCGGTCATGGCAGATCCGAAGGCGCTGGGCCGCTGTCTGCAAAATCTGATGACCAACGCCTTGAAGTATGCTTCGGAAGGACGATGGATGGCCATTGGCGCCCAGCCGGGGAGGGGCACAGAGGCGGGAGAGGTTTTGATCACTGTCAAAGATCGAGGCCAGGGAATCGAGCCCGACGAGATTCCTCACATCTTTGAACCTTTCTATCGAGGGAACGCCGCGCGAGAATCTCAGACGCACGGAACCGGATTGGGCTTAAGCTTGGCGAAAGAAGCGGTGGAGGCCATGGGTGGAAGATTGACGGTGTCCAGCCGCTTGGGCGAAGGGACCGCGTTCACGTTGCATTTCCCCGCAGTCAAATGAATTTTGCCGCGTCAGGCGAAATGGGCAATTTCCGTCAAGGCAACAAAGGCAAGAAAGAGACAAACATGAACTCCAATATTTTATTAGTCGAAGATGAGCCAGGGTTGGTCCTGACGCTGAGCGATCGCCTTCGCAGCGAGGGCTATACGGTGGAAGCGCTTTATGATGGCAATACAGCCGTGGAGCGAGCCACGCGCGACCAGTTCGGACTTATTATTCTGGATGTCATGCTGCCGGGCAAAGGTGGCTTCGAAGTGTGCCAGGAACTGCGCCAGCGCGGTTTTACCACGCCCATCCTGATGCTGACCGCGCGCACCCAGGTTGCCGACAAGGTTAAGGGACTCAAAATTGGCGCTGACGATTACCTCACCAAGCCGTTCGAAATGGCTGAACTCCTGGCCCGCGTTGAGGCCTTGCTGCGGCGGGGAAGCAGGACGGGAAGCGACGGACCGGATTTCTATAATTTCGGATCGCTTCGCATTGATATGCGCCGTTCCGAGGTGTTTCGCGACGGCTTATCCGCCGCGCTTTCGACCAAGGAATTTCAACTGCTTCGTTATCTGATTGAGCATCGGGGCAAGACATTGACCCGCGATGAACTCTTGAAGGACGTATGGGGTTACTCTTCCGCTCCTTCCACGCGGACCGTTGATGTTCACGTGGCGTGGTTGCGGCAGAAGCTTGAAAACGATCCCAAGCAGCCCAAATACATCATTACCGTGCACGGGCAGGGGTACAAGTTCATCTCATAATTGCTCTCCACTTTCATAGTGTCAAATGCCTACGCCCTCGATCGCCCACCAAGATCACAAACATCACGAAGCCTCCAATCTATGGCATAATCTCGCCGCAACTAATTCGCCCCAAGGAAACCTTATGAATGCTCGAGAACGCGTTCTCAGCACAATGAAATACCAGCCAGTCGACCGCGCGCCATTTTATGAATTCATGTGGCCCACCTGGCCGGAAACCGCCGAAAGATGGGCAAAGGAGGGTGGGTACGCTCAAGGCAAGACCGATTTCGGCTGTGACAAGTGGCTGGTGGAGTACTCCTGGTTCTGGCCCCAGCCACCATTTGCACGCGAGATTCTGGAGGAAGATGCCGAGCACGTAACCTTTGTGGACCCGCAAGGCATCGTCATGCGGGAATTTAAGAACAACCCGTTGAGCTCCATGCCGCAATTCATTAGCTATCCGGTGGTGACACGCGAAGACTTTCGCAAGTATTGGCGCGAGAGGATGCAGCCCGACCTCAATCAGCGCATTGGGCCGGACTGGCGCCAGCGTCTCGGCGCCTTGCGCAGCCGCGACTTCCCCTTCGTGATCATTGCCGACCGTTGGGGCGGATTCTTTGGCCCGCAGCGCAACCTGGTGGGCGTGGAGAGCCTCTGCACGCTCTTCTACGATGACCCCGCCTTTGTCGAGGAGATGCTGGATGCCGACGCGGATTTTCTGATCCAGATGCTGTCGCAAATTCTGGAAGTGACGGACGTTGACGTTTTCGGATTCTGGGAGGACATGGCCTACCACACCGCGCCGCTGCTTTCGCCAAAGCTGGGCCGCAAGTTCATGCTGCCGCGCTACCGGAAAGTGGTGGATTTCGGACGCGCCCATGGTGTGCACCTGTTCGGACTGGACAGCGACGGAAATATCGATCCGCTGATTCCTGTATGGCTGGACTCCGGAATCGATATTCTTTACCCCTTCGAGGTTCAGGCGGATATGGATGTGGTGGCTTTGCGAAAGAAGTACGGTCGCGACCTGCTCATGTGGGGCGGCGTCGATAAGCGGCCTCTGGCGGTGGGGCACGATGCCATCGACCGGGAGTTGGAGCGCGTGAAGCCCCTCATCGACGACGGTGGCTACATTCCCATGCTTGACCACTCCGCCACGCCTGACACGCCTTATGAAAACTACCGGTATTTTCTGGAGCGATTGAGGACGTTTCTCTGACCTGCAGGGAGGTTTGTTGCAGACAGGTCTTGACCACATCATCCTGGGAATTAACGACCTCGACCGTGGCATTGCCTGGGTGGAGCAGCAGACGGGCGTGCGCGCGATTTTCGGAGGTGTCCATCCCGGTCGCGGAACTCGCAACGCCCTGCTTTCTCTTGGGGCAGACTGCTATTTGGAGATCATCGCTCCTGACCCTCAACAAGCTTCACCCACCTGGTTTTCTCAAGTGCTTGCCATGCCCGAACCCCGATTGATGACCTGGGCGGTGCATACCTCGAATCTCACCGCACTCGCTCAAACTGCAAATGACGCAGGCTTTCCCATAGACGGCCCGCATGACGGCACGCGCACTCGTCCGGATGGCAAAGTTCTTAGCTGGAAATTATTTCACTTGTGGGATAACCGGGACGGTTTGCTTCCATTCTTCATTGAATGGAGCCGCGATTCAGTCCACCCGGCTCAGGGTGCGCCCGCCGGATGCACTCTCAAGGATTTTCACTTGCAATCGCCGGACGCGCACGAATTGGTGCGTGCATGTCAGTCGCTGGCTATTGAAGTCATCATCAATCCAGGGAAAGAACCACGACTCCTCGCGCGCATCTCGAGCCCCAAGGGCGAAATCGAACTCACGTCCTGAGCGCCAGGTGGACCACCTCGGCGATGTGCAAACGGGGGATGGTCGCCAGCGCATATCCATCCTCCACCCGGAAAGATGCGGCGGGCACGCCCGCACGCAGTAGCATCATTCCCTTTGCTTCCTTACCGTCAGGGATACGAATCGCCACCTCGACACCATTCACGGGGACATATTCCTGCCGCATTCGTCCCGAGGCTGCGTCCTTAAAGCCCACATTGGCCAGGACCCATAGCGCCAAGTCACCATGGGGAGACCGTCTGAGCACGCCATAAACGCCGCGCGGGGCCTTCAATCTGAATGGCTGCGGGGCTCCACCTCCCAGGTATTGCACAATTGAGCCGAGCAATCGACGCACAGACTTCACGCCATCGCCGACATAGTTGGCCTCCAGACTGCCGCTGATGTAAATCGCCCGCCCTTTTCCGTATTGGTTGGCGACGATCGCCGGGCCGCGCACTTCGTCCGATCCCATGCTCCACGCCTCCGCCAGAACTGTGGCGTCTCCCACGGTTGCGATGGGAACAATCTGGTTATCGCCTTCCACAATAGCGCCGGCGGCGTGATTCCCCAGCGCCGGATGATTCTCCTTCACACGGTAATAGCACTCCGGCTGGCTGCCGAGCGGCGTGCCTTTCATCTCGACGCCCAGAACCTGCTTCAGCGCGCCTCCGTCCTTTCGTAATTGCCCGCTGCCGTTATACAAACCCGTGTCATAGGTGGCGAGCAACCCTCCCCCCGCCGCTACCCATCCGGTCAGTTGCGCCGCGTTATGCTCTGACACTCCCGAAGCTCCGCACAGGGCAATCACTTTTTGCCCGGCCAGCCATTCTTCGCTTATCTCCGTGCTCGCATTCACATCCACGCTGATGCGCTCATCGAGCATCGCGAGTCCCATGGCCTGGGTCATCACAGGCCAGTTGTAGCTCACTTGCCTGTTGCGCCAAAGTTGCAATGCCCCCCATGTGGGCACAAGGCTCACGTAGGGCATCGGAACGCTGTCCTTGTGGATCGGCTCAATGCGCCGCATGAATTCAAACACATCTCGTGCCGGCTGCGTGCTGCCGCTGCCGATTTTGAAATACACACGGTTGGCCGTTGCGTAGATGGGCGTGTTGCCGCAGGCCAAATTGGTGAATCCCTCCATCAGGATTTCGTCGCCGTCTTCCAGATTGGTGTTGTGAGTCGTCCAGTGGCTTCCATGCGGCGGCTCTCCAAACCACGAAATGGCGTAGCTGCCCAGGTACATCTGCGCCACTTTTCGATACGGCCTCGCCATCGACGCGCCCTTCATTCCGGTCATCAGGCGATCGTGAACTTCCCGGCTGGCCTCCACCATAAAGCCGTCGGGAATCCTGTATTGGAGCAGCAGGGAGTTGCCGTGCCACGTCGCGCCGTTGTGGCACATCATGAATTTGCCGCTACCGTGGATTATTTTGCGAAGGTCCAGCAGGTCCTCCTGCACCAATTGATCCGCCCACGCGTACCACGCCTGGAGAGCCTCCATATCGGCGTCCGGTGGAAACGATGCGGGATTAGAGTTTAGGCCGGGCCTGGTGCCGAAATCGCGCAGCCGGTCCATATCCATGCCGGTGAACTTTTTGAAATTCCTCCGGCAGTCGGCGCAAAAGCAGATTCCCGTGTAAGTGAATTCGCTGGGGCTGTCAAAATACATGCCATCCATGTCGTGCGCGCAGAATTCCCGCGCCACCTGGCGGAGGGCGGAGCGGTAGACGTCTCCCGTCAGGCAGATCATTCGCGGAGTCGTCATCCATCCGTAGTGCGAATAGAGCCCGTAAGGTTTGCCATCGGGGTCGCGCAACAACCAGTCGTTAAAGCGGGGGTTTGCCTTGAGGAATTCCGGCTCCAACATCAGCCCCATGCCATAGTTGGCGTAGCAATACAAGTGCACGCCGGCGCCGCGGCATTCCCGCGCGACTTCATCAATCAAATCGCGACTGCCCAGTTCGTCGTGAAGCGGAAAAGATTGAGTCGGGTAGTAGGCGCGATAGCCGATGGGTTGGAACCGTAGCATGTTTCCCCCCAACTCCGTCACCACTTCCACCAGCCGGCGGGCGTCGAAGTCCTTCATGTGGGGGTATAGCGGCGGCGAGTAGCCGTCAAAATAAACCGCCTGCGTGTAGTGCAGCCATTCCGGGGGCTTGTAGCCGTCACTGGCAAACGTCGCTGGCGGCGGGGGATTGGTGAATACCCCACTTGGGCGGGCATTCAGCAAATCTTCTCGCCACCCTGCCCACGCGCCCAATCCGCCCGCCGTGCCTTGCAAGAATGTTCTACGTCTCATCAATAACTCCCCATTCGAAGAAAGCTCCCACTATTTGTGTGCGAGGGTTCGAAATGACAGACCAAACGCTTCAGGATAATCCTTGGCGCCAAGCGGCTGGGGTCCAAACACGGTGTAAGCCTCACCTGGAGCCCGTCCTGACTCAGCCCGCAGTTCGAAATAATAAAGCTTGCCGGGATCAAGCCGGACGGGCTTCTTGAGTCCAGCTTCATACCACAAGTCGTATTGCGGGTACACATGCTCGGAAGGCACCACGGCTTCACCCAGATCAGCCGCGCCTTCTTTCGATCCGAAGTGCACGATCATGTTCCCGGGATTCCCACTGCGGGCGAGTTTGAACGCCATGCCTGTAAATACGGGAGACTCAGCAGTGACATAGAATCTTCCGCGGATCACGGCAGATGGACTCGAGTCCAAAACTTGCGTGGCATGGGCAATGCCGGGCGATGATGTCAGGTCGTAACCGTGGAAACTGGCGCCGAGATTCTGATTGCAGTAATTGTCATCCCGGCAGCCATAATCGCGGCCGGCAGGGCGGTCCGGGCGCAACCAGCGATCCAGAAAGAAAAAGGTGCCGATACCGTGGATGCTATGGGGTCCAAGAAACTTTTCGTCGACTATCTTGTCCTGCATTCCCCAAGCCTCCGCGAAGGCGTTCACCTCCTGCCAGGCGCGCTGATGCCACACGGCGGTGGTGACCTGATCTTCCGAGCCGTACTCGATGCACACCGGCCGCGGCCACATTGCCGCGATGATCTGTGCGTGCACAAAACGGTTGAGGACGTTCCAATTATAAAAGTCCTCATCGGGCAGCGACCAATATGAGTCTCCTTGCCGCGTCGAGTCGGTGAGCATGGTTTGCCAGTCGTTGAAATGCGCGGAAATGACCGTGAGTTTCAATCG
>Ga0182011_10004107_pt1 | contig 11739 bp, 10 predicted proteins | sample 711E1DmetaG_FD_120481 | JGI IMG/M metagenome (GOLD analysis project Ga0182011, IMG submission 120481) | Permafrost microbial communities from Stordalen Mire, Sweden - 711E1D metaG | ecosystem: Environmental > Terrestrial > Soil > Wetlands > Permafrost | place: Sweden: Stordalen | collected... | reverse complement strand
TTTATTCCGTGGCATTGGCAAGCGTTAGCGCAACAAGCGGCGTGTATGTTGATGTTTATATGGATCTTAATAACATACGCGGCGCGGGCGCAACCATGATGTTGCCGCCTGTTACGGAAGGATACCTTAACCCCGAGGATGCGTGGGAATTTGCGTTGCAGATAAACCGCACCAATGCAGTGCTTTACCGTGCAGGCCGAATTCAAAATTCAGTTGTGGCAACATTTAACACACGGCGCCCCTTTGAGGTATACTTGCCGCGCACAGTTATGCGCGGGAACCCCCTACGATGGGGTTATCAGGCGGCGTTGTTTGAGCCTTCGCCGTTGCGAAAAGGTTCTTTTCAAATATCGGATTTTCTTGTAAAAAACGAGGCGCAACGCGAAAAGGTGCTTAAGAACAATCCTACCTATCTGCCCGCCGCGCGGGTAAATAAATGATTAGCATGGAGAATGCATGAAAAACGGCAAATTCAGGGTGCTTATCGCCGAAGACGATCGCCAGATGTCAGTGATACTCAGCGCAATACTGAAACAACAGGATTATGAGGTTGAAACTGTTTTTGACGGTGCGGAGGCTCTCAGGGTTCTAAAAGCGCGGCATCCGCATTTGTTGGTGTTAGACATAATGTTGCCGGTGGTGGATGGTTTTCACATTTGCCAGACAATTAATGAGGATCATTCTTTTGACCCGCGCCCGAAAATTTTGATTGTGTCCGGCCGCGGTAGCGATTGGGACCAGAATTTGGGTACGGCCTGCGGAGCAGAGGATTATTTAGTAAAGCCGTTCAGCAACCAGCATTTTGTGGAAAAAGTAAACCAGATACTGTCCGTAAGATCCGACAGATCCGGCGGATCGGACTGATCAGTCCGATCAAACGTAGGAGCTTTTAGGATTCTGTTTTGCCTTTTTAAGCTGGTCTTTAGCTTTTTCAACTGCTTGAGCGTGGTGGGTAATTTTTGCGGGGTCAATTTGTGCGACTCCCATGGAAATAGTTATAAGCGGATACTGTGTTTCCCGGCCTTCTTCATCCACTCCCCATAAATAACCGCGCTTGCGCACGTCCTCGTCGTACTGCGCCAGCACCAGAGTGTCAAAATCCCGCATAGCGCGTTCTGCAATTGCATACGCTTTATTCGTTGAGCAGGCCACCAAAAAGTCATCCGTGCCCATGTGGGCTATAAAGTCATTTTTTGAACCGAGCTCCGCAATTGCGCTACGCAGGATAATGGATGTTAGTTTAATAACGTTATCGCCGCGCTCAAAACCGTATTTGCTGTTAAAAACGCGCAGGTTGTTGAGGTCGCAGTGAAGCAGGGCAAAATGCTCGCCGGTTCCCAGTCGCCGCTTAATCTCTATTTCCATAGATGTGTTTCCCGGAAGGCCCGACAGCGTGTTAGCCGCCCGGCTCTCTATCGCCCTGCGTAACAGCCACTCTGCGCGGGCTGTTAGCTCCAGCGGTTCAAAGGGTTTGCCAAGATATTCATCTGCGCCAAGTTTTATGCCGGTAATGCGGTCTTTAGTTTTTGTCAGCGATGTTAGTATAATTACCGGCGTAAGCCAAACGTTAGGGTTTCCTCTGATTTTCTCGCACACTTCAAAACCTGTCATGCGCGGCATGTTTACGTCAAGAACCACAAGGTCGGGTTTTTCGGCAAGTATTAGGTTATAAGCCTCTTCGCCGTCGGAAGCGGCAAGCACAACGTAGCCTTCCGTTTCAAAAGTAAATTTAAGCAGTTCCTGAACTTCAAGGTCGTCGTCGGCAATCAAAATTCGTGATGCCATAGCAGTGTCCTTGTTAAGCAAGTATTAGAATTATTACGCCGATAATTACGGTTATTGTAAGAATGCCAAGCGAAGTTGTGGCAAATGATTCGCTCTTTTCCTTAAAGCTTTTGGCATTAGTTTTTGTCTGTTTGCCTGTTTTGGCGTCTTTTGTTTTGTATACGGTAATGCTGGCCTTTGCGGTGTTGCCTGCGCGGTCACGTACGGAGAAAACTATTTCGTTTTCACCGTTTTCGGGAATAACGGCAGACACAAAATGGCCGGTTTCATCTACGATAACCTGCCTGTTGTTAATCGTAAGGGTTGAGCCGGTTTTAGTGGCGCCTTCAATGTGCACAAATTCGGTGTCAACCTCGTCTTTGTCTTTAGGTGTTTCAATAGTTATAGCGGGCGGCGCAGTGTCAATTACAAATTGCACCGGTACAGAAAACCTTCCTTCAAAACCCATATTATCAACGTACGACAGGTGGTAAAAATATGTGCCGTCGCCCAACCCATACTTTTGCACGTCAATTTTTGCTTTGTCGGCAATCGGATTAATTTCGTCAACAATTACAGGCCCGAACGAAGAATTGGACGATATTTGTATGTGGTAACGGGTTATATTTTTTGCGGAAGCAAGCGCTTTGCTTTTGCCTTTGGCCGCCTGATCGGGATAGGGTATCGCCGGTTGGTTAAGATTAGCGGAGGGCGGCTCCTTGATGTTAAGCTCCAGATAATGCGACTTAATTGTGGCCGGTGCAACGGTGGAATGTATTTCGTCCCTAACCGGAGCTGATAGTTCCGCCATTTCCAGGTCCGGCGGAAGGGTGCGGGCAATAGACGGGGGTTGCCTGAATTTAATTTCTGTGCCGAAGCCTTTGTTGATTGTTACTGTGCGGCCCTGGGCGGTTACGTCAACAATGCCTTCGTAAACCTCTACAAGGGTGGTTTTATCTTCTTTAAGTTTGGTGCGAAAATCCGGTTTTTCTCCGTGCGCAACTATCTTGGGGTCAACAACCGCATCGCTTGTAAGCACCTTTGTTTGTGAAGCCCGAACGCCTCCGGAAAGAAGGTCAATTTCTTCTCGGGTTTTTTCGGGGCGAAGTATTATCAACGAGTTTTCGTCTAATTGAAGCACTTCGCCCGAGGGAAATTTTACTTTTGCGCGCGATTCCTGCAAAGTGCGCAGGCCGTCCTCGTTGAACAGATCCATGTTGGGCGCCGCCGATTTCCATTCGGCCTCGGATTTTCTGCGATAGCGCACGTCATTTAGCACATAAACCAGATGCGCGGCGCGCAAGGTTTCTTTTATTAGAAGAATTGGAACCACAAGTTTAACGCCGGGCAAAATCACGTTCGGGTCGGAAGAAGGCATTTTGTTATATTTAAGTATCTCGGGCCACCTTTGAGGGTCTTTCAGGTAATAGTTGGCGACACTCCAAAGTGTCTGGCCTTCTTTGACGGTAATTTCTTGAAGAACCTCGGCAAAAACAATATGTGCCGCAAGCAAAGATGCTACGCAAATAATTATGGCGCGCACAGGGCATTTCATCCGTGGGCCTCGGTTTTCAAGACTTCCTGTTTCAGGTCTTTTGGGATTGTGAAGATAAACCGGGAACCTTTGCCGACGGTAGACTCAACCCATATCTTTCCGTTGTGCGATTCCACAATGTAGCGGCAAATTGTCAGCCCAAGCCCGGTGCCGCCTTTGTGTTGGCCGGCTACCTGCTGGTATTTGTCAAAAATTTTGTCTAAGTAATCCGCCGGGATGCCCTCGCCCGTGTCTGCAACCGTTACATGCATCAGCTCATTCTTGTCCTCAAGTTTTATAGTGATACTGCCTTCTTCGGGCGTAAACTTCAGTGCGTTGCCGACCAGGTTAGCCAGCACCCGCTCAAGCAGTTCCACGTCAGTATTTACTTGAGGAAGGTTTTCGGGAGAATCCAAAATTAATTTAACATTTTTGCGCATCGCCTGTCCCTCAGCCACTTCCATTACGCGCTGGGACAATGCTTTTAAGTCGGTCAAAGAAAGGCGCAGAGCCTTGCGGCCGGCTTCCATTTTTGCCACATCCAATATGTCGTTGATAAGGTTCAAAAGGCGGGATGAGGCGCGGTCAATAGTTTCAAGCATTTTGTGCTGTTGCGCCGTTATAGGCCCTGCCACGCCGTCAATCAAAAATCGTAAAAAGCCGCGTATGGAAGTCATGGGGTTTCGCAGATCATGCGTAATGGAATGTAAAAAGTCGTCTTTCATTTTGTCTAATTCGCGCTCAAGGGTGATGTTGTGCAGTACCGTAACCACGCCGAGTATTTCATTTTTATGAGGAGTATGCACTTCTTGCGACGACACCGAATAGTAGCTGGCCATATCCCCTATTGAAAAATCTATTTCTTTGGCCACGCCTTTTGAAGGGTTTTCTATCACTTCTTTCAATACGCTTTTTGCAGGGTCCGTAAAAACAAAATCCCAGAGGGATTTGTAGTGCCATCCGTTTTCGGGCAGGCCAAGCAGTTGCCTGGCGCGGTTGTTGGCTAATTGTATAACATCGTTTTTGTCCGTCATAATAATGCCGTCGGCGATAGAATATATGAGGGCTTCCGTTTTAATTTTCTCGGCGGCAATTTTATCCACTTGCATGGCGTCGTAAACCTGCAGCGCTTCGGTCATGGCGTTAAAGGTCTCGGCAAAGTCTCTAAGTTCATCATGCGTTTTAACAGTGATGCGCGCGGTAAAGTCGTTTTTCCCTATTTGCCTCGCCGCATGGGTAAACGCTACAAGAGGGCTTGTGAGTGTGCGTGCTATAAACAGAGCAAGCAACGCCGCCGCAAGCAAAGAAATAATTACCAAAATAACCGCTTGCTTAGTCATTTGGCGCACCGAAACGTAGGCCTCTTCTTTGTCTTGCTGTATTACCACGCCCCAATGCAGGCCGGTAACGGGTGCATATGCACCAACCATCCGTTTTTTTGTCTGAGGGTCCTGATACTCGCTGGACCCGACAGTAACGGCCTTTACCACCTGCCCCACTATGGGAAGCTCCATGGCGTTGGTTTTAGCTATCGCAAGGCTAATTTTGGGATGGGCAATTATTCGCCCTTTATCGTCAACCAAAAAACCATAGCCGGTGGATGCAATTTTTGTGGATGTAATTTTGTTCCAGAGGTTTTTAAGGGAAACAGTTGCGTAGAGGCATAATTGTTTTGAGAAAGGGTAAACGACGTTGATTTGCGGATTTTGATTTACAAAATAGACTTCGCTGATGGATGATTCTGAGGGGTTTTTCCAAAATTCCGTGAAAGACGGGTCGTCCGTTCGGGAAAGAAGTTTAGGGGCAATTTCTAAATCAGGGTTATACGCCTTCATAAGTTCCGCGCCGTGCGCGTCAACTATGGATATAGCCACAAGATTTTCGTTGGAGTCCAGCATGTTTTGCAAAATTGCCTGCCGGTCTGTCCATGACATCTGGCCGGATAGGGTTTTATTGACGTAGCGGATCTCTCTGTCAAGCTCCTGCAGGTATGATTGAACGTTGTCTGCAAGGGATGATGCAAGGTTGGTTTGCAATTCAAGAATTGCCGCCTGCATGCCGGCCTTGTTGATTATGACAGTGCGCCAGCCCACCACAATAGCCGGTAGCACGGCAAGCAAAGTTAGTATAAGAAAAAATTTCGGGAAAAGCCGAAGTCTCATTTGTATTAATTCTAAGAGAAAACATCACCAAAGTCAACGGGTTTTAACAAGCGAAAGCCGGGTGAGGGTGCTACGCAGGGTTTGTTTGAAGGCTTCTTTTTCGGATTTGGGCACGCTTTCGGCGGCGGGGAACTTCATGCTTAGATAATTAAAGAAACGGCCGTTAAGGGAAACACGAAAATCCAAATGCGGGCCCGTTGCCAGGCCTGTCATGCCGACGTATCCTATCAATTGCCCCTGTTGCACGCGCGCGCCCTTTTGAATGCCGCGCGCAAAACCGTTTAAGTGCCCGTAACAGGTAGCATAACCGTTGGCGTGGCGCAGTTCAATAAAATTTCCAAAACCATCTTTCCTTCCCGCATATGCCACTACTCCGTTGGCTACGGCAGAAACTGGCGTGCCTTTTGGCGCCGCGTAATCTATGCCGAGGTGCGGCCTGAAATATTTCAGGATCGGGTGAAAACGGTGCAGAGAGAAAAACGAGCTTATACGGCGATACTGCAGGGGCGCGCGCAGAAATGCCTTTCTAAGAGACTCGCCCGCGGGTGTGTAATAATCGGTTTTCCCTGAAGGGTGAAAAAATAAAACCGCCGTGTGTTCGCGCCCCGACGCGTTATATTGGGCGCCAATAATGTTGCCGTTAAGCGTTTGCCCGTCATCCGCTACCTGTTGTTCCCATATCAGGCGAAAGCTATCGCCTGCTCTCGGTTCTGTCAGAAAGTCCACCTGCCAGGCAAAAATATCGGTAAAATTAACAATTACGTCGGGTGTAATGCCTTGTGCGGACATGCCTTCCCACAGAGTGCCTTTAATGTCCCCGCGGGTTGAGCGCATTATGGTTTTGAAAGGTTTTGTTTTTTTCTGGGCGGTGATAATGCCGTCCGTTGACTTTCGCACTTCGTAAAAATCCATTTTGCTTTGGTGGTAGAGAAAATTTTGCCATTTAGGCGAGTTAGGCGAGGTGTCTGTTAGTAATTCATAATAATCTCCGGCGCGGCAATATCTCGGATCAAAGACGGCGCTGAAATGCTTAATAATTTCCGCGCTCGCCGTAGCCGAAAGGCCGGTGTTGTTAAGGTTTTCACTTAGGGTTTCGCCGTTTTCAATTGTGTAACGTTTTGCGACTGAAGTCGGAATTTCCGATGATTTTTGGCAGGCATTTAAGACACAGGCAATTATGAGAAATAGAATGGTTTTTTTCATATGGCTCGTATTGTATCATTAAAGCGTTATTTTGACAAACACCATAGGCATTTGATACCATACTAAGCATGGCAACTATCAGGCCGTTTAACGGTTTGCGTTACGCTACCGCTGAAATAACCAAGCTTATCTGCCCGCCATATGATGTGATTTCAAAAACAGAGAAATCACGCCTAAAAAAAGCTTCGGTTTGCAACATGGTTAACATAGAGTTGCCAGACGCTTCAGCCGGGAAGAATAAATATCAAAATGCCGCCCGTGTTTTTAAGATGTGGCAAAACAAAGGCATTCTTTGCGAGGACGGAATACCGTCATTCTATCTCTATGAGCAGTCTTTTAACAATCACGGTAAAAAAGCTGAGCGCACAGGTTTCTTTGCGGCGTTAAAGCTTGAAAATCCTCACACCGGCGCGGTTAAACCGCACGAGAAAACTCTGGCTAAGCCCAAGGCCGACCGCCTGAGCCTTTTGCGCGCGGTAAGAGCAAACCTAAGCCCGATATTTGGCCTTTTCAGCGACAAGAAGGATGTTTTTGCATGTATCAGCCATGCGATTAAACGCAAAGGCGCCGATTCCTGCGCAAAAGATGGCGAGGGAACTATACACAAACTCTGGCGCATTGATGGTATTGCGTCATGCAAAGCGCTTATGAAGCTTTTGGACGGCCAAAATGTTTTTATCGCCGACGGCCACCACAGATATGAGACCGCATGGAATTATTCTCAGGAGATTGCCAAAAAGGCGCGCAGGGATGGTTCAGCCGAACACAATTATGTATTATCGTTTCTCTGCCCCATGCAGGATAAAGGGCTTGTTATTTGGCCTACGCACCGCGTGGCGGCAATGCCGCCGGATTTAGATGCAAACATCGCAAAGAATTTTAATTTACTGTCAGAAAAAGATTTTGTCGGGCTCGCCCGCCGAAGCCCGCCGCGGCGGGGCGCAGGCGGGCCCCAGCCGTTAAAAATAGTGGTAAACGGCAAAGCCTCAACGCTGGCAATTAAGGACAAAAGCATTCTTGGGCGCGCTATGCCCGGTAAATGCCGCGCTTATAGGGAGCTTGGCGTAAGCATTTTGCATGCTTTGCTTTTTGCGAATGTTAACCCTGCATCCATTACTTATGTAAAAGATGCCGATGAGGCCGTAGCTTTGGCAAATAAGACCCATCGCGTGGCTGTGATAGTGCCGGCCACGCCCATGAAAGCCATAGAGGACATCGCCATGGCGGGCCAGGTGATGCCGCAAAAGTCAACGTATTTTTTCCCGAAGGTTGCAACGGGCATGGTTATCCATAGGTTATGAGCAATGTATAATTCTATTGACATCATATGTGGCGCAGTATTGTTGATATTTGGTCTTTTCGGGTATCACACTGGGGCCTTAGCAAGCGTATTTTATGTTGCAAGCGGTTTTGTGGGAGTATTTGTAGCTCAAAAATTTGCGGCTTCCTTGCACGTAAATTTTATTGTTATTTTTTGCGTGGTGACATTGGGCCTTATAGCTTTTGGCATGTTTTCGCGCGCTATGGCACGCATATTTCTGCTTGGATTTGCAGACCGCCTGGCCGGATTTATAATTGGCGCAGTAGTTGGCTGTGCGATGCTTGCAATTGCCGTTGCGCCGGCGGCAGAAAAATTTTCCGCGGATGTGAAGGGCAAAATACACGCATCATATACGGCAACACGCGTGGTTCCGTTTATTTTTTCCCGAGTTCCCGGTTTAAAATACCTGAGGGGCGTATTATGCAAGTAAAAATTAAAAAAGCTGTTCTGATAGTAAAACAGGACGACCTGCTAAATGTGGATTGCGATGTGATTGTTAATCCGGTTACGCCGGACCTTTGGATGAAAAAAGGCCTTTCTGCCGAGATAATCCTTAAAGGCGGCGAGAAGATATCGCAAGAAACAGCCAAATGCCATTACATTGAGTTCGGCGATATTTGCAAAACTTCAGCCGGATCGTTGCCTTTTAAGGCTATCTACCATGTTGCTGTTATTCCGCACGATGCGCAGATTAACCGAAATGCAATCACAAAAGCTGTCGGCGCGTGTTTGGGTATGGCCGATAAGGATGCATATTCAAGCATAGCTTTTCCTATGCTGAGTTCCGCAATGGCAAAGGTGCCATACGACACGTACGCAGGACTGATGCTTACGACGGCAATTGAATATCTACTGCACGGCGATACAAATTTAGGGCAAGTAGTGTTTTGTGCGTTTAACCCCGAATTATTTCGTTCTTTTTCGGCGCAATTAACGGTATTGCGCCAGGAATATCTATTATGACAAGAACAAGAGGTGCTCAAAAGTGAAGAAATTAAAATTGGGATTGCCAAAAGGTAGTTTGCAGGAGTCAACTACCGAGCTTTTCCGCAAAGCAGGCATCAAAATTTCCGCCACAAGCCGTTCGTATTTTCCGGCCTGCGACGATGAAGAAATTGAAATAATGATGGTTAGAAGCCAGGAAATGGCAAAATATGTTGAAGACGGCGTTTTTGACGCGGGCATCACGGGTTTTGACTGGATATGCGAAACCGGAGCCAAGGTTAAAGAGGTCGCAGAATTATTGTATGCAAAAAGCGGTTTTCGCCCGGTGCGCTGGGTCTTGGCTGTGCCCAATGATTCCAAAATACGCTCGCTAAAAGATCTTAAGGGCAAACGGGTTGCCACCGAGTTGATAAATTTTACTAAGAAATATCTCAAACGAAACAAAGTAAAATGCGAAGTTGAATTTTCATGGGGCGCCACTGAGGCGAAGGCGCCGCAATTAGTTGACGCAATAATTGAATTGACTGAAACAGGCTCGTCTTTACGGGCTAATAATTTGCGCATCGTGCAGGATGTTTTGGTTTCATCCACCCGATTTATCGCAAACGAAACTGCCATGAAAGACGCATGGAAACGCCAAAAAATTGAGAACATTGCCATTCTGTTAAAAGGCGCTCTTGCCGCCGAGGGCATGGTGGGCATAAAGTTGAATGCGCCCCAGAAAAATTTGACTGCTATAACCAAGCTTCTTCCGGCTCTGCGCAAGCCGACCATTTCATCCCTCAGCGAGCCGGGCTGGGTTGCGCTTGAAGTGATAATGGAAGAAAAAACCGTGAAGCAGTTGATCCCCGACCTTAAACGCGCCGGCGCCGAAGGCATCATAGAGTATCCGCTCAACAAGATAATTTATTAAAGCATCATTAGAGGAAACAAAGATGACAGTGCGAGTTAGATTTGCGCCATCACCGACGGGATATCTGCATATTGGCGGCGCCCGCACCGCCTTGTTTAATTGGCTTTTTGCGCGTAAGATGAAAGGCGCGTTCATTTTGCGCATTGAAGACACCGACGAAGCCCGCTCCACGGATGAGTCGGTAGACGCTATCCTCAAAAGCATCCAATGGTTAAATCTTAACTGGGACGAAGGCCCGCAAACGAAGGATGACCATTCCGCCAAGGGAAATTACGGCCCGTATTTTCAAATGCAACGCAAGGAGCAGGGGATTTACCAAAAGTACGTTGACCAGCTTCTTAGCGGCGGCCAAGCATATAAATGTTATTGCACATCCGAAGAATTAGACAACATGCGCCAAAAGCAAACCGCGGCAAAACAAAACCCTAAATACGACGGTACATGCCGCTCTTTTAGCGCCGAGAAACGGGCGCAAAAGGAAGCCGAAGGCAGGCAGGCGGTTATCCGTTTTGCAATGCCTTCTGAGGGTTCGGTGCAGGTTGACGATATTATCAGGGGCAAAGTGTCTTTTGAGAACAGCCAGTTAGACGATTTTGTTTTGATGAAGGCCAACGGTGTGCCCACGTATAATTTTGCCTGTGTGATAGATGATCATCTCATGGAAATATCGCATGTTATCAGAGGCGACGACCATCTATCCAATACTCCGCGCCAGATACATCTTTATAAAACGCTCGGTTGGGGCCTGCCGCAATTTGCGCATCTGTCCATGATACTCGGCCCCGACGGCACGCGCCTTTCAAAGCGCCATGGCCATACGTCAGTTATGGAATATCGCAACGAAGGTTATCTGCCGGAAGCGCTGATAAATTATCTGGCCCTGCTTGGCTGGTCAACGGAAGACAGCCAGCAGTTATTTGAGCTTAACGACTTGATAGATAAATTTTCGCTGGAACGCTGTTCCAAAAGCCCTGCGGTTTTTGACCCGCAAAAACTGCATTGGATGAACGGCGAATATATCCGCAATCTTAGCCATGAGCAGTTGATAAACCGCTTCAAATTTTGGCTGCGCCACAACAACGCCGAGCCGCAGTTTGCCACGTGGGACGAAAACCTTATGGAGCGCGTCGTAGCCATGGAGCACGATAAAGCTAAAACTCTTAAAGATATTCCGGGCTTAATTGACATATTCTTCCTTGATAAGGTAGAATACGTCCCTGAGGCGGTGGAAAAGGTTTTTAAGGCATCATCGGCAAAAGATGTTTTGCAAAAAGTCGCAGACCGCCTGCCCTTGCAGGCGGATTTTTCGCCTGAGGCGCTTGAAGCCTTCGCACGCGCCCTTGCCGTTGAAATGGCCATAGGCAACGGCAAGGTCTTTCACCCGATTCGTGTGGCCATATCGGGACGCACAAACGGCCCAAGCCTATTTCACATGATGGAAATGATGGGCAAAGAAAAAGTAATTCGCCGTATCAATGAGACGTTAGTTAAATTTTTTCAATAAGAAGATGTGTGCGGGGCGAAGCGAGCCGCGACGTTATTAGATGTACTTGTTCGTAGCGAAAATGCAAGATTTGAGCGAGAATTGGGTGATTGTTACGGCGCGGTGTAGCGAAAGCTACATAAGCCGGAAGAATCGCCCGATTATCGCCAAAGATTGCGTTTGTAGCAGAACAAGGTGCCCCGTAGTGTAATGGTAACACAAGCGCCTCTGGAGCGCTCGTTCATGGTTCGAATCCATGCGGGGCAGTCCTTCGACTCGAGTTCGTTGACGAGGCGAAGGACCCTGAGCGAATGCAATGAGTCGAAGGGTTAGGTATTAGTTTTAGCCGTGTAAGGTCGCTCAGGATTGCATCCCTGAAAGGTAAATATATAAATGAAGTTGGGGAATATATGA
>Ga0182011_10004105_pt1 | contig 11743 bp, 8 predicted proteins | sample 711E1DmetaG_FD_120481 | JGI IMG/M metagenome (GOLD analysis project Ga0182011, IMG submission 120481) | Permafrost microbial communities from Stordalen Mire, Sweden - 711E1D metaG | ecosystem: Environmental > Terrestrial > Soil > Wetlands > Permafrost | place: Sweden: Stordalen | collected... | reverse complement strand
TTTATCGGTAGAGAATACTTAATATCTTTTGATGTTAAGAAGTTGAGCAGGATCCATGGGGTAGAGGATATCCTCTTGGGCTTCGAACCCAAGGACGCGGGTTCGATTCCCGCTGGGTCCGCTGTTTTTTGGTTAAAAAAAAGGATTACCTGATTATTCGGGTATTGGCAGAAAAATTAAATTTCATTCCTTCTCATGATATGATGGCCGGGCCTTCTTCCGAACATCCTGATCGCCGCAAACAGGACCAGGACCACGATGACAACGATGACTATCATGCTGACAAAACCCCAGTCCATGGTCTTTTCAAGGCTGATATTGACCGAAGCAGTCGCGTTGCCCTGAATCACCTGTTTTTGAACCGAGGCCGGCTGGTAACCGTCATGGGATGCAGTGATATTATAGATCTGGTTGAACTTCACCTTGGTTACCAGCTGGCCGTGATCATCGGTCTGTCCGGTTGCAGTCCCGTCAAGGGATATCGTTGCATTGGAGATATTTTTCAGGTCTTTATCCTGTACAAATACGGTGAGATCGGCATTCTCGAAGCCCATCGTGAACGTGTAGTCATCGCTTTTATTCGACACGTCGATGGTGCGGCTTGATGTGACGTACCCGGTTTTCCTGACCTCAACCTGATACGATCCTAAGACGAGGTTTTGGATTGAATCGCGCCCGTACTCGTTGGTTGTCCCCGACAGGCTTCCGTTGATGTAGACATCGGCCCCGTTCAGCGGGTTATGGCTTTCATCATAGACATACACAAAAGCACCGAGCTGGGCCTTGGTAATTTCCGTGGAATAGAGGGCATCGGAATCGCTGATAGTCCGGGATTCCGTGGACGTTTCGTACCCGTCTTTTTTGATCTCAATCGTATACAGCTTGCCGCGGGTCACCGGCGTACTCAGGATGCCACGCTCATCGGTTTTTCCGGCAAGTACAGAATTGAGGCGCACTTCTGCATCCGCGACCGGTTCCTTGGTGTCCTTGTCCGTTATCACGAACGAGAACCGGTTCCCCGACAACAGATAATACTCCACCTGCTTGTTCTCGGACTCCATGCCGACCGTGCCGCTGCGTGGCTCATAATTGGGAGCAGTAATATCAATCGAGTACAGCATGGAAGCATTCACGCCGAATATTGCTGAACCGGCAGCATCGCTCTGTTTGCCCTGCGTACTGTTTTCAGCAGAGATATTCACAAGGGCTCCCGCAACCGGTCCCAGGGAATCGGAGTCATATAACTTGACCTGAAGGGTCAGGGCTTTCCTGCTCAGGTTGACCAGGAGGGTTGTCTGATTACTCGCAACGGTCTGCTCCCAGTCATCATAACCCAGCATGGTGATACGGATGAGTTGATCACTTGACCCATCATGGACAAGCAGGAACTGGCCATTGTTGTTCGTCCGTGCGGAATCAACCCCGTTGACGAATACGGTTGCTTGCGGGATCGAGGTGTTATCGATGCTGTCCTGCACCGTGATTTGCAGGTTAACAGCCTGCACTGCGCTGCAGAGTACGAACAGGCACAGCAGAGCAAGAAAGAGACGAGAGAAATATCTATACATGATAAAATATCGCCACGTGCTCATATATCAGCACATCGGTCTATATCTCGACTGTTGAGGGCACCCGGTCAAGGAGCATGCCTTCGACCAGTACCGGCATCAGGCGCCGGCCTTCTTCAACAGCCTGCTGCAGCCGCCAGTTACGGTCGGCATAAATGGTGAACAGCGGTTCGCCGGACTTGACGAGTTTGCCTTTTTTTGCATGGAGGAGGATACCGGCTCCGCGGTCATGCGGGGCCCCTGCTGTCCGGGCAAGGGAGATCAGGGACTGGTTATTCATCTCGATTACATAACCGGATGCCGGCGCCTTGACGATAAACTGGTGCTCGCCGGGGACGATGTCAGTCGATTTTACGTTCGGGTCGCCACCCTGGATCTCGATGATCTGGCGGAACTTCTCGAGTGCCTTGCCTTTGGTAAGGATATCCTGGGCCATCGCTGCGCCGGTGCCCCGTGCCGCTTTTCCGGACATCTCGAGCGCAATCCCGGCAAGAGAGAGGCTCTTCTGGATGAACGAGTTGGGTTCCGGTGCGCCTTCGAGCACGCTGAGGGCCTCAATCACTTCCAGTTTCGGCCCTATGCTGTGTCCTACGGGGATATCCCCGTAGGTAAGGGCACATTCAACTTTCATGTTGAGACGTTCGCCGAGCTCAATGAATTCCCGGGCGAGTTTCCTGCCCTCCTGCATGGTCGGGACCTTGGTATGCTGGCCTACCGGTATGTCGATCACGACAAGGTTGGCCCCGACGGCAAATTTTTTTGCCATGACACTCGCCAGCATCTGGCCGCGGGCATCGATCTTGAACGGGTATTCCTGGATGATAATCTTATCGTCAGCAGGAGCGATATTCGTGGCCCCGCCCCAGACGATGCAGCCCCCGATCTTATCGGTCATATGCTGGACCTCGCTTGACGAGAACTCAACAAATGCCAGCACTTCCATGAGGTCTGCCGTGCCGCCGGCTCCCGTGATAGCCCGTGAGCTGGTCTTGGGGATTTTCAGGCCGCTTGCGGCAATGATGGGGACAACGAGGAGCGATATTTTATTGCCGGGAACACCCCCGATAGAATGCTTATCGACGATAGGGCGGGAAGAGAACTTGATCTGTTCGCCGGTCTCGACCATCGCCCGGGTGAGATGTTCGATCTCATCCATGTCAAGCGGATTAATGTAAGTCGCGGTGATGAACGCCGTGAGTTCTGCTGCGGAAATATCGTCGTTCACGACATCCTTGATGATGGAGAGTGTCTCTTCTTTGGAGAGCTTGTTGCCGTCCATTTTCTTTTTTATAAAGTCCAGCGATTTCGGCCGCCCTGCTTCACGGACCTCAATCTCAGCACCTTCTTCGAGATGTAATCGCTCGTTGGTGATGCGGAACACGCCGATAGTCCCCTGCTGCGCGATAGTCGATGTTGTCTCGACAAACGCTGCAGCAGTGATACCATTTGCGGGATTGATTATCTCGACGCGGTCGCCATCAAGTACCCCGATCCTGCGGGCATCAGCCCGGTTCAGGAGAACTCCCCGGGTTGCAATATCCAGAGTCTTTACCACGAATTTCACGTTATACTCCTCCACGGGACACGGGGCTCACGGACAGAACGCATCCCTGTTACATGTACGTTGACCGTTCCGGCATTAAAAAAGATACCACTCGGCAAGGACCGTGCTTCCTTTAGCAAGCAGGAAACGGTGCCGGTGAAACGACACGGTTAAACAGGCGGTTACTTTGAGAAACGGCTGAAAAAAAAGGAGATTCAGATGTTAGTTCAGTGCCTGCGCACGACGATGAACGCAACTGCACCGAGGCCGATCAGGGCGATCAGTGCACCGTAGCCGGGCGACTTGGTCGGGGTCGGCGTGGGTGCTACAGTTGTGACAGCAACTGTCGTGACCTCGGCGGTCGTAACAGGTGCGACAACGGTTGCTACCGTGGTAACAACGGGCGTTGCATCAAGGACGTTGAACAGTGCTGTGCCGGTTGCATCCTGAATGACTGCGGATTCGGTAACAATGTACTCGTCCGGCTTGAATGTTGAGGAGTCAACATCGAACGAGATCTTGTTCATGCCGCTGTCACCCGTGGTGACCTTCACAGTGCCGGTTGCGCCGCTGAACTCGCCGCTCTGGCTCTTGTCAGTCGGCTTGAATGATGATGAGTAGACCTGGACGAGGACTTCGTCATCTACCGCGAGGTTGGTCTGGGCGGTGATGGTGAACTTGTCACCAACGTGCTTGTCGCCAATCGGGTCGATGCGGATGACGGGCTCCTCGACGAGGAACTGGAGCTTGGTGTAGGTATCGTCGACGTTAGCGTCGTTGATAGCCTGGACAAGTGCTTCAGCTGCGTCAGATCCCTGCAGGCTGCCTGCGCCACCGAGCTTGAAGACCCTCGTGGGGACGTGTGTGCTGGTGTCGATAAGCATCAGGTTCTCGACCCAAGTGTTGTATGCTGAGTCGGTAACGGTGGTGATATCGAAGCGGTTGTTCTGCATCGGGTGCTGGACAACCACGAAGTACTGGCCGCTGGCAAGTGCTCTGGTGGTTTCCTGACGGATTTCGTACTTGAACGAGGCGTCAGAGTTGACTGATTCGGTTGCTACTGCATAGTAGTTCTTACCAAGGACCCAGATCTGGACATTGGACGGCTGCCCTTCGGCGGTACCGGTAATGTAGATCCTGTCACCCTTGGCAACAGTTGACTGGGATGCAGTTGCTGATACGAACGGCTTCTTGATGATGATAGATACAGTGCCGTATGCCGCGTCTGCAAGGTTGTCCTTGTCGTAGGGCTGGCTTACTGCATAGATGGTGTAAGTACCTGCATCAAGTGCATAGTTCGAGGTTCCCCACTTCCAGGACCAGGTGTTGTCACCGTTGACATCAACCTGCTTGAACGTGGAGGGGTCATTGTTGACGACCGCGTAGTGCCTGGGGTCTGAGTTCTGGATCTGTGAACCGACTTCCTTCAGGTTGGGTCCGACAATGAACAGGTAGGTCTCGTAAGTCTCGGTGTTGGTACCGGAGAACTTGATCTCCTCGCCGAGGTAGTAGCTCTGGTCGCCGGCTGCCACGATGGTGACTGCGCCCTTCTCGACGCTGACATCGACCTCGTCGTTCTTGTAGGACTTGGATCCTGCGGGGAACTCATTCTCTACACGGATGGTGTACTTCTGGGCCTTGGTCCAGTTGGTGGTCGTGAACTCAATGGTCCGGGTACCGGACGTTGAGGTGACGATCTTCGCGTACTCCAGTGTACCGTTTTTGGTGTAGGGGTTGACGGAAACATCATCAGAGATGGTAGCTCCTGCGCCGTTCTCATACTGGTACATACCGTAGGTACTGGGCTGGGTGGTTACCTGAGATGCCGGGATGAAGATTGCCGGGTTGAGCCACGGGTTGGGGTCCATGAAGACGCCATCCTGGTTCAGGACAATCATCGGGGGCTGGTCATCGTAGGTGCCCTGCATTGAGCTGGTGCCCTTGACCCAGAGGTAGTATTCAGTGCTGGGTCTGCCGGTGACGGTGACCGAGAATGACTTACTGCGGACGACTGAGTCCTTGTTTGCCTCAATCTTCACCGTGTCAGAGACGAGGGTGATGGTGTAGGACTGGGAAACAGTCTTGCCGGTGTAGTCTGCGCCGCCCTGCTTGTAGTTGTCCTTCATCTTGTTGAGGGTGGACTTGGCGTAGACCGTGTAGGTACCAACCGGGTAAGCGTACTGGTTGGAGCCGTCGAGTGCGGCGGTGTCCCAGACATACCCGTTATGCTGCACGCCGGTGGCGCTGTCGATCGGCGTCGGGGTTGCAGTCTTGGTTCCCCAGAACCAGGGCTGGTTGTCAACGAAGTTGTTCAGGACCGTGAACGGGCCGGGAACATCCGCGACGTCATTTACAGACTGGTTATAGAGTGCGTCGATCTGGGAGTTTGCCTCATCCTTGAGCACAAGGTCGATATACCCGTCAACGGGGTCGACAGTCATCCACTGGCCACATCCGCCTGAACTTGTATAGTCGGAGGGAGCCCACATAGGGGAAACCCATGATAAGCCGTCAGCGCCGCCATTGGTGCTGTAGCCTGGGTGGTAGCCTGTAGTGCCAATACCCATACTGTTCCAGTACATTAGCAAGTTGAATGACGTGTTGTAGTACACCGTGGGGGAGGTCATGTAGTTGCAGCCATAGTGACCATTGCTCCAGGTATACCATGCACCAGTACTGGTGTAGTTGGTGAACGGCATGTTGTAGAGCGTGATCACACGGCAGCACGGCATTGCGGGGTCAGGGATAGTGATGAGATCCCCACCAACGGATACGTTCCCCCAGGTGGTTGTCGGGTCGACGAGCCAGTTGTTTGCTGCCCATGATGGTGATCCGGCAGGCCAATAACCGGTGATCGAGTCATCGATGACATTGCTGCGGTACCTGCTGTCAACAGCGGGGTACATGTTGGTGTCAATCCTGAAGCCGAGCTTCTCACCCTGCGGGACTGAGCCGCCGGTCACATCGGTGTTCTGGTTGAAGTCCCAGATCTTCATGTCGAGGGACGGGTCTGCAACGGAGAAGACCATTGCTGCATTCTGCGCGATCGGTGCGGCTCCATCGAAGGTCAACGGGCGTGACCCGGTTGGATCAAGCAGATACCAGTTGCCGGTGTACCCGACAAAGTCTGAGGGTGCGACGGTCAGGGACGCGAACCTGCGGTTAACACCGAGGTCGATGGTCTTCGACGGTGAGGTCGTGTAAAGGACTGCTGCCGATGCCCACCAGCCGATAGCGGTAAAGTGGAGATTGCTGTTATTTTCGATAGCTGTCCCTGCTTGACCAGTTCCTCCGCCAGTGCATACGGGATACGATGGTGGACCGGTGAATGTGTTCCCCGGTATTCCGTAGCAGTAGGCCTGGTCCATTGCGTGAGTGACGTTGAGGTCCTGCTCACCAATGAAGATAGTTGCACCCTGGTTGATGATCGTTCCGTTTGCGTGAAGGCCGACTGCCGATACCGGCATGACAGCCATAAGCACGAACAGAGCGACCGCAACCAGTGCAATCGTTAATCGCTTAGTCATGTGTTCTTTTCCTCCAAAGTTACATCATACATTTCAAGCCGCGAACCGCTTTCGACAAATGCCGAATAACGATTCTGCGAGCCCCATACTCCGTTTAGACGGAATATGAAACAGTATTTGTAAAAGAGCCAATATATCCTTTGTGGTTGTTTTTCAGGGCATTTCTAAGCCATATTTGCAGCCCTTTTCCTGATTGCGGCAATATTTGACGGCTTTTGCACCCTGTTTGCAGCAACCCGGCAGATCCCCATTCCGGATCTGCTGGTAATAACCTAAGGGGATGCATCGCGCATGTGCAGTACTCTACTATTGTATATGTATTGCACAGTAATGCACGTTTTTCATCATTGAAAATCCTGCCTGTCCGGAACAGGGGACCCTGAATATTTTTTACCGGGTGCCTTCCTCAACTATCCGCACTGAACTTTTCGAACCTCCGGGTTACCATTGCCCGTAGGATGGAGCACCCGGGGGGTCCTGAATAGAGCGTTCAGGAACGAAGCCGCCGGGAATCCCCTTCGCATCCCGCATGCCGCTGATTGCTGAGATACTTAGAACAGGAGAACGGCATTTCCATCACCCGGACGTACGCCTGCGGTAAATTCAACAAATATACTAGGTATTATTGCCCACCATTAAGTATGAGAATTATCCGGGCACCAAGCATCGGTCATGCACACGAGCTGGTGATCAAGATGATCCTGGAGAAAGGCTGGACCCTCAGGACCGAAGATGCTGAAGTCACCATTGAATTCGAGGAGATCGCCCTGCAGGTGGACACCCCACTCGCTGAACCGATGGTGAGCCCGCATTCCCGGTTCCAGCAGAAGTTTGTCGAACAGTACGCAAAAGACCTGCTGCACGGTTCCCACGCCTCCTTTGAATACGATTACCACGGCCGGCTCTTTGACTGGGGCGAGCGCCTTGCGGCAGACGGGCAGCCGGTACATATCGACCAGATCGCTTATATCGCTGCCAAGCTCAAATCATCACCGAATACCCGGCGGGCGATCGCCATCACGTGGAACCCGGTCATTGACGAAAAACTTGATGACTGCCCCTGTCTCCAGCTCGTCCAGTGTACCGTACGGGACAGTAAGCTGCATATGCGGGTTATATTCCGGTCAAACGATATGCTCACTGCGGCCGGAGCCAATATGTACGCCCTTGTCCAGCTCCAGAAATCTATCGCCGATCAGCTGGGCCTGCCCTGCGGTACCTATACCCACATCTCGCTTGTCCCCCACATCTACTATATCCGGGACATGCACGATATTGAGCCGTTCTGCGGGAAAGGGAAGTATATCCACCCTGTCCGGGAAGTCTGCCGTGCCTGCGGAGGATGTAAGCGGGCAGAATCGGTTTGATCTGCCGGGTGTCCGTCACTTTAATTAAGCAACAGCTGCAAAAAATAAGAGGCACACAGCCCGGTAGTGTAGCGGTCAATCATGGGGGACTCTGGATCCCCCGACAGCAGTTCGAATCTGCTCCGGGCTACTTCTTTTCATCGCGTTCCGGGTAGTTCAGGGTATTATACCGTAACTTCCGGTTCAGGTTATAAGCGCCGGCAGGACACAACAGAGGAAGACCGCACCGAAGGTGCCGAATCCTCCGATACTCACTTCGGGAACCTCGAGGTCCCGGACCCGGCAGAGGTGCGCGAGGTTCCCTCCTGCAAGAGACCCGAGCACGCCACCGGCAAGTGCTGTCACGGCGGCAGTCAGGCCCGTCCCGCCGGAAAGGAGTACGCCGGCGAGAAGTGCCGCAAGGGCAGGGATGATAAAAGGGACCCGGATCCCGACCCCTGCAATTTCGTGGGTGGAGACAAAGGAAACAACCATAACAAGGGCAGCGCACAGGGCAACAGGGATAAGGAAGGGTGTGCCGGTAACCATGACGGCCTGGTACACCATGTACGCCGCAATGCACACCGGAAGAATTCCGCCGCCAAGGTTGATCGAGATCACCGTCTCCCAGACCGGTGGGACGGCAAAGGGCGCAGTCAGTTCATTTCCGTCTGAATCTATCGGTGTGGCCCGGATCATGTCGCGCCGGATGCGGTAGAGAGGGATATTGACAAAACTACCGGCCAGCATCAGCAGGACAAGCGCCAGCGCAGCAATCCACGATAATCCCAGCCGCGTGAATGCAGCGCCGATGATCCCGAGGACGAGCAGCGGGATCAGGAGGATGATAATACCGATAAGCAGGATGACCGCAAGAACCGATAACGGTCCTGCGGAGGCGAAACGGATGCCGCCGGCCATGGGACCGTTCACTCCCCGGGCTTTGGAGGTTTCGTGCAGACAATCGCTGCATGGTCCTGGTGGTAAGGGGCAAGCCACACACTTTCCTGCACAATAAAACCAGCGTCCTTCAGCGCCGCGATGGTTTCATCGAATACGAGCGCGGGGTCTTTTCTCACATCAACGCTCCGGGTCTTGAGCATCAGGACGAGGTATCCGCCGGGTTTCAGGAATACGCTGTTCCGTATGGCGATAGCAGCCTGGTCCGGCTGGGCAACATCCTGGTAGACCAGATCGACTGCCTCGACCAGCGGGGCATAGGTCTCGGGACGGGTCGCGTCGGCCATGATCGGGATAACGTTCCTGCGCCGGCGTGCCACTTCGATGAGGTCCTGCATCGGGCGCGGGGCAAACTCGACCGCGTACACCACCTCGGTATAATCCGCCACATGGGATACGGTCGTCCCGTTCGCAGCACCGAGGTAGAGCACCCGCAGGGAAGGTTCGAGTTCAACACCTTTCCCCACGTGATACAGGGCGGCAAGCTTGCTCCGGTACGGCTCCCAGATACGGGCCCCCCCGAGCATCCGTTCATTATAAACACCGCCTTCTCCCCGTGAGACCAGCACGTCACCGATCCAGATCATGCTCCGCCTCCTTTCCCTGCAGCGTCGATACGTTCCTGTGCCTCTAAAAGGAACTCCGGGGCCGCGACCCCGCGGAAATAATCGAGCCGTGCGGCTATTGCAAGTTTTCCCGCCAGCACCCGTGCAACCCTGCCGCGGATGTCCCGCGGGGCATTATGCACGCGCCGGTGCTGGAAGATGATCCCGTGCTTGGGTGAGGGGGAATGGGTCTTCAGGTGCGCGAACAATGCCGTTCTTGCCCCCAGTACCTGGATCGCACTTGCGGGAAGACGGGAGAGCGGCAGGAGGCCCCCGGCATGGGCCATGAGCCGCGCAGCAACAAGTCCGCCGATAAGCGCACTGGTATTGGGCATCACGTCGTTGGCCCGTGCCGAGACTTCCTTCGCAAGTGCAGTCCGCGTATCGGCAAGCTGCCCGATCTCCCCGGCAACCATTCCCAGGGCCCCACGGCTTTTTTCCCGCATTGTCCTGACCAGGATATGTGCCGGTGTCCTGCGGTACTTGCGCGAAAAGGCAGGGTGCCGCACCATATACCAGTCGGCCGCCCGTTCGGAGAGCAGGTTGATAACGGTGTCTATCTCGTCGAGCGTCCGTACCATCTGGAGCAACTCCGCGTCCTTCCCGGCATAGTGCTCCCGCACCGAACGTTCGGCAGCCGCAATGCAGACTGCCTGCAGGCGGGCAAGATAATCCGCCCGGTCAGAGCAGGCGCCACAGGTGACAGCCTGCTGCCAGTCGGCAGGGATGAACTCATCCATCCGCGTGGAGAGGGCGCGGATGTGGCTGACCATGGCGTTGGCATCCCCGGTAACCATCGAGCAGCGCCCCTCCCCGACATCCCCGAACCAGTAGGACTGCATCAGAGGATAGGTTGGGAGTATGCCAGTATAAAACCATAGATCTGCCGGTGTTGTAAGGACGGGAAACAGCTCAGATCCATGCAACACCGAACGAGTACAGCATCACCGGGACCATGATCGCACCCATGCAGTACATCCTCGGGATATTGACAAGGTGGGGAACAAGGCCGACGGCGATTGCGAGCAGGAGAATACAAAGACCGAAAGGCCCTGTGAGAATGAGGCTGAGCATGACGACAAATGCAATCACTGTCCGGTTCAGCGTCCTGCTGTCGAACCCGTTGAGCCGCCAGGCCGAGGCGGAAAGAAGGACTGTAATGACATACGCTGCACAGGCTGCAAGGATACCGGCAATCATCAGCTCTCCCATGGATGGCAGGGGGATCTCCGCGAGGGCGACCATGACCCCGTTACGCATGCGGGACAGGGCAAACAGGGCGGCAAGACCGATGAACGCGTTGGCTGTGTTGGCTGCATTGGTCGCAAGAATGTAGGTGCGGCGATCCCTTTCATACCCGATCACCGAGGCCAGCACCCCGTTTGCGGATGCCGTGGATAATCCGGGGAGCCACCCGACAGCGACCCCGGCAAGAGTCCCCAGAAGGGAGTATTTTATTACGGCTTTATCCTCAATGCGAAGCCCGCTGAAATGCTGCTCCGGCAGCGCTCCCTGTGATGCCACGAGGAGGACTGAGATACCAAACAGCCCGGTCAGGAGCGGCATGAGAATGGCACTCCCGCCGGCCAGCGTGTGCCAGCTGAGGAATGTGTAATGCAGGGCAAATGCCCCGAGAGCTCCCGATACTGCGAAGATGGCAAGTGCCCATCCCGGGGCCTCGCTCGTGACGATCATGTACCCTACACTGGCGATGAGCAGGATCCCGATCCACCAGTCAAAGTACGGCTGGAGTGCGGGAAGCAGGAGAAAACAGAGGACCGAGAGCGGGACGGCGATAACCATGGAACAGGCGCTCCCCAGCGCCGCAATCCGGACGGCTTCCTCGCCGTTTCCTTCCAGACAGAGGGCATGCGCCGGTAACACCGCAAGCGAGGTGTCTGCCTCCGGTATCCCGAGGAACGTGCTCGGGACTGCATCTACAAAGGTATGCGTGATCAGCGCGGCAAACAGTGCCCCGGCAAGCGCGACCGGTCCCAGCACGGAAAGGAGTACTGCCTGCAGGCTGAGCAAGATACCGGCAAGCGTATTTGCGTGGACGCCGGGGATGATCCCGCTGATGGTACCAAGAAGGACGCCGATAAGGGTACCGAGCAGGATCTCCAGCATGGAAAAGAGGTGGGGGAGAATGGACATAAATCAACCGAAATGCATACCATCATTACATAACGAGGCA
>Ga0182011_10004104_pt1 | contig 11744 bp, 12 predicted proteins | sample 711E1DmetaG_FD_120481 | JGI IMG/M metagenome (GOLD analysis project Ga0182011, IMG submission 120481) | Permafrost microbial communities from Stordalen Mire, Sweden - 711E1D metaG | ecosystem: Environmental > Terrestrial > Soil > Wetlands > Permafrost | place: Sweden: Stordalen | collected... | reverse complement strand
CGGATTGATTACGACCAGCTCGCCGCCATGGCGCGCGAACACAAGCCGAAGATGATCACCGTCGGCGCCAGCGCGTATCCGCGCATCATTGATTTCAAACGCATGGGCGAAATCGCCCGCGAAGTCGGCGCGTATCTGCTGGCGGACATTGCGCACATCGCCGGACTCGTCGCGACGGGACTGCATCCCAGCCCCATTCCGTACGCGGACTTCGTGACCACCACGACGCACAAAACCCTGCGCGGGCCGCGCGGCGGATTGATTTTGTGCCGCGAGAAGAACGCGAAAGAAATTGATTCACAGGTTTTCCCCGGCATCCAGGGCGGCCCGCTGGAACACGTCATCGCCGCCAAAGCCGTCTGCTTTCACGAGGCGGTGCAGCCGACGTTCAAGGCGTATCAGCAGCAAATTTTGAAGAATGCCACCGCGCTGGCTGATGGCATGAAACGCAATGGCTACCGGCTCGTCAGCGGCGGCACGGACAATCATTTGATGCTCGTGGACGTGGGCGCGAAGAACGTGACCGGCAAGGATTGCCAGATTGCGCTCGACGAAGCCGGCATCACGGTGAACAAAAACACGATACCGTTTGAGACCCGCTCGCCGTTTCAGGCCAGCGGCATCCGGCTGGGCACACCGGCGGTGACCACGCGCGGGATGAAGGAAGCGGAGATGGCAGCCATTGCCGACATGATTTCCGAAGTGTTGCTGGACATCAAAAACGTCGAAGCGGCGCACAAAGTCCGCGTCCGCGTGCGGGAATTGACGGCGAAGTATCCGCTGCCTTATTGATTTGGCGGCTTGACACAGCGGCCAAAGTGCGCCAATGTGTCCGGGAGTTGACTGCGAAGTTTCCCTTGCCGTATTGAAGCTATAATCGTTTCAAACGCTTGGTTGACGCAAATCCATTTTAAACCAATCTGGTTACAGGCCGTTCGCGTGATGGCCTCTACCACCGCCAGCAATCGAAATCCAGTCAGTCCAACCAATTTAATCTATGCCAAGAATCTCAACCAAAAAAACCAAAGTGAAATCGGCGGAAGAAGCACCGGCGGAAACTCCTGTCGTGGAATCGCCTGAATCGGTCAACGGCGCGGTCGAAACCGCCGTTGCGCCCGAGCCGTCCGGTTCCGCCGCCTTGCAGCCGCCGTCCACGCCGGTCGAACTGGCCGAAGAACCCAAAGTGGAGCAACCCAGGCCGGAAGAGCGCCGCGGTCCGCAACGCGACAAGATCGCCGCGTCGCTGAACATCGCCAAGCTGCAGGCGATGCAGATGAGCGAGTTGAATCACATGGCCAGGGAACTCGGCGTGGAAAATTTTGGCACGATGCGCAAGCACGAGGTGATTTTCCACATCCTCCAGAAAAATGCCGAGCGCGCCGGCGTGTTGTTTTCCGAGGGCGTGCTCGAAGTGTTGCCGGAAGGCTTCGGCTTTTTGCGCTCGCAAAGTTTCAACTACCTGCCGTGCCCGGAGGATATCTACATTTCACCGTCGCAAATCCGCCGGTTCGATTTGCAGACCGGCAATTTGATTGCCGGGCAAATTCGTCCACCGAAGGAGAAGGAAAAATTCTTCGCATTGCTCAAAGTCGAGGGCGTGGACGGCGAAGACCCGGACAAGGCGAAGGAAAAAACGCACTTCGACAATCTCACCCCGCTCTTTCCAAACAAGCGATTCATCCTTGAAACCGCCGACGACGAATTGAGCACGCGCGTGCTCGATCTCGTCTGCCCCATCGGCAAGGGCACGCGCGGTTTGATCGTCGCGCCGCCGCGCACGGGCAAAACCGTGCTGATGCAAAAAATCGCCAACGCGATCCTCAAAAACAATCCGGAGACGTATTTGTTCATCCTGCTCATTGACGAGCGGCCCGAGGAAGTCACGGACATGGAACGCTCCTGCAAAGGCGCGGAAGTCATCAGCTCGACCTTCGACGAGCCGCCGGAACGCCACGTGCAGGTCGCCGAGATGGTCATCGAAAAGGCCCGCCGCATGATCGAACACAAACGCGACGTGGTGATTTTGCTCGACTCCATCACGCGCCTCGCCCGCGCCTACAACACGATCCAGCCGCACTCCGGCAAAATCCTGTCCGGCGGCGTGGATGCCAACGCGCTGCACAAACCGAAGCGCTTCTTCGGCGCGGCTCGCAACATCGAGGAAGGCGGCTCGCTCACCATCATTGCCACTGCGCTCGTGGACACCGGCAGCCGCATGGACGAGGTGATTTTTGAAGAGTTCAAAGGCACGGGCAACATGGAGGTGAATCTGGATCGCGCGTTGGTGGACCGCCGCATTTTCCCTTCAATCAACATCGAACACTCCGGCACCCGCAAAGAGGAGCTGCTCTACCATCCCGACGAACTCAACAAGATTGTTTTGCTGCGGCGCGCTCTCACCGGCGTGCCACCGGTGGAGGCGATGGACCTGCTTTTGGGCAAACTCAAGAAAACCAAGAGCAACATCGAATTCCTCTTGAGCATGACCGTGAGTTGATGGTTTCGCTAGTGCTTTAGCGGCCAAGTATAAAACAAGAAAATGCGGCAGGATAGCCGCATTATTCTTTGCGAATACGATCGCCAAACTTTACGCCGGAACGTTCCCGACAAACTTGGGTGTTTGCTGTTGTTTGGTAGGATTCCCAATTTGCTTCATTCGCACTTGGACATCTTTACTGTTTGGCATTTCATTCTGACACTTCGACAAGATGGTCAGAATGTTGAAAAAAGCCTCACCAAAGAAAGCCTGTATTGCTTGCTCCATGTCACTATCGCCATGCGCCATTTTTGCCAGGGCTGACAGATGTTCTTTTATTCCGGAAGCGTGCCACTTCACAGATTCGACATGGTTCATCGGCTTACCAATGCAAAGCATGATTTGCTCGTCTGTGGCTTGGCAATACGCCCGTAATTCATCAAGGGTTATTTCCGTGTCAGAGCTGCTTTCCAGTTTAGAAATGGCTCCCTGTGTTTTTCCTAGTTTTTCTGCAAGTTGTTGCTGCGTTAAACCAGCCGAGTGGCGCATTTGGATCAAGTTATGGACAATCATCGTCTCCATGTCCAACTTGGAGACGGCGGAACGAACTTCGTGGGAAACCGATTCTGCCGCCAATAATTCGTCAACGGAGTTGTATCGCCGACCCGTGAGGGGGGCATGAACCTTCTTTTCGCGCTCTGTGTTCATAATTTTATCCATTTTTGAACGATTCTACAAATTCACTGCAAAACTGTACGTCTGCCGATTGCTCATCTTTATTCCCAATCGTGATAATATAAAGCACTTTTTGTTCCTCATGCGGAAACACATACAACCTTGTCTCCTGTAAATTACCACCGCCACCCTTTTGGTCAAGGGCTACCACGCCGTGCGGCTCTGGGTGTATGTAACCAGCATGAAAGGATTTAGGGTTTGGAGAAGCATTGATCTGGGCGACATAACGTTTAAGATTGTGCAACACGGCTGCCAGTTCATTTGGGCGATTCTTTTCATACCACTTTCTATCTTTTTCCCACTGCGGAATTGGCTCAATCTGCCACATTTGCGTCTGAATTTATTCCATTTAGGAATAATGGCAACACCTTTTTATTATTTTTTAAACGTCAGTTCAGGGCTGCTTTTTGAGCGATTTCCATGCGTTTTTTTTAGCTGAAATGGTTGCCGCCCTAGTGCGAGGGCAACTTTATCAAGCTGAATCGCAGGCTCAATTGGCGGCCATATCCCACCAGCAGCCAGACTGACAGCAGAATAAGAAGGAAGTTCTCCAATAATTTGCGGCAAATAAACTCTTCACCGGTGCCGCAACCGCAATCGAATTTCACAGCGCAAAATGGGATGTTTTGCGCCGCTTGAAGCAACAGGGCTTGATGCCAAACCAAAATGGTGAATGGCACCAGCATGAGTAGAAGCGTCAAAGCCGTTCCGCGCACAGCAATGCCAGTCAGCAACAGCAGCCCGCAAAATACTTCAAACCAAGGCAGCCCCGCGGCAATGGAGTTCAAAAGCAGTGCGTTCTGCGTGAGGTCATATTGCTGCACCAGTTTTAGAAAATCGACGGGATGCAACGCCTTGTTCAGCCCCAAGTAAAGAAAAGTCGCCCCCAACAGCCATCTCGCCAGCACAGTGAATATGTCCACGGCGGCTCGTTTCCAGGATAGTTGACCGGTATTCATCTGTTCGCGCCGCGCAGGTTCCCGCTGTTCCGCGCACCGGTTTCAACCGGCAGGTTGTTGTCGGTCCATTCCGTGATTCCGCCTCCGTAGATAAAGAGCTTCTGATTCGCAATCCCGACGTTTCGGAGCAAAATCGCCGCCGTCTCGCTGTCGTCGCAATCACCGCCGTTGCAATAGACCACGATTTGCTCCGCCGCCCGGCAAATCGGAAGAATGGCGGCGAAGTATTTGTCCGGACGGTAGGGATCGAATTCGCAGGCGCCGGGGATATGTCCTTCCCGATAATGCGATTCGTCGCGGGCGTCAATGAACACAATGCTGTTCTGTTTGAAACGCGGGTCGTGGAAAAGTTTTACCGCCTGATCGCCGTCAACCAACTGCAATCCATTTCCCCTTATTTGCGCGGCAAGAAGCTCCGCGGGAGAAAGCGCGGCGGGTGTCGCATTGGTTGCAGACACCGGCTTTTGGGCCGGAAAATAGTTCCGCGTGAGGACCAGACCACGCGGTGAGATTTGGTTGGCCGCGAACGCAAAGACAGCGCCGGCGATCGCCACAAGCAAAACTTCCACGAAAACATTTTTGGCCGTGGCTCGACGACCGGACACCGGAGACTGAATTGGGCTGTCTTTCACGTGACTCGTGCTGATTGGCGGCATTTATGACGGCAAGTCCTTGCCTGTTGTCGTCACGGTGAGTTTACCATGTTTCACGCCTTTGGCGGTGACCAATTCATCGGCAATTTTGCGAATCACAGCCGCCTTCCCGCGCACCAGCAACACTTCGAGACAGTTGTGGTGGTCCAGATGGACGTGAACAGTCGAGAGAATCACGTTGTGATGATCATGCTGGATGTCGGTGAGTGTGGCTTGCAGGTGCGGCTTGTGATGGTCATAGACCAGCGTGATGGTGCCGGCAATTTCGCCTTTGCCGGTCTTTTGCCGGTGTTCCACAAGGTGGGCGCGAATCATGTCCGCAATGGCCTGTGAGCGGTTGTTGTAACCTTTTTCACCGGTCATTGTGTCCAGTTGATTCAGCAACTTGGGCGGTAGGGACATGCTAAAACGGCTGACGGTTTCTTTTTTCATGCAACGGCTAGACGATAACAAAGCCATTTACTGCGTCAACCTGCAGCGTCGCTGAAAAAAATCAATGTTGCTCCGGCTTTTTCCCGCTGTCGGATGCCGGCAGTTGTTCGATGGCGAAAAGTTTGTTTTCAGGGATCTGGCTGCATTCAGTGGAAAGCGCCGATAGTTGGTCATCGGGCTGATGGCGGATTTTTTCCAGATATTTCTGATCCGGCTTGAGCAGCAAAACCGGGCCGGTGCCGTCCTTGCGCCGGACGCTCACGTGAATGTCGGCCATGGTCATGACTTCGCCCAGCCGGATGTCCAGCCTGCCGAGGCTGTTGCCCGTGCCGACGACAAGTCCATCTGCGAGGCAGGAATAAGGCGTTTTCAGCGGGACGTAGCAAATGATGTCCAGTTCATGCTGTCCCCAAGTGCCGCCCAATTCGCGCAATGCCGCCTTGCCCATGCGCCAGCCGAGGACGTTCCACGGGCCGACATGGCCGTGCGCATTTTTGATTTCGTTCCACCAGTTGGTGGGTTCCTGCGCTTGGTTCCAAATGTTCGAGCCAGTGGCGGATGTTTCATCGTCATGCGCGGAAATTTTTACCGCGGCCAAAATGACGATGATCGGCAACAAGCCGAGAAGGAGAATTTGTTTTTTCATAATATGTCTTGGTGTCAGGGACTTTTGAATTGTGTTCCGTTGTGGTCGCTGTAACGCACAATCACGCCGCCGCCGCCGGTTTGGCGATACCAACTGTCGCTGGTCATGGGCGAGTGGGTCATCATGGTTTTCTGACTTTTGGGTTGCGGACCGAGGCTCCAAATGATCCAGCGAACGGGACTGATTTTAGGATCAGTGAAATATTTACCCCCGCCGGACATGTTTAGTGGCGCATTCGTCGGCACCCACAGTTGATAGGGTGGCGCCCGACCGCCATTGAGCAGTTCCGGGCCGGGCGCGGCGTATTTATAAGTGTGTCCGCGGTTAAAAATGTCTTCCATGTTTGCCCCGCGCCCAGCCGGGCCGTGGGGCAGATAGCCTTGCTGTGCCAGTTCCACCGGCAATTCGCACCAGTCGTTGGCGAGGTCGCTGTTGCAGTTCACGCGCACCGGCGGGTTGGTGCGGTTGTCCATGTAATACATTTCCAATGCCAGGCCAATCCCATAAAGCTCGGCGTGAACACGAACGACTTTGGCTTTTTCCTTGGCTCCTGCCAACGCGGGCAAAAGCAAACTTGCCAGTATCGCAATGACGGCCATGACGACGAGCAACTCGACCAACGTAAAAGCGGCCAGCACGCCCGGCTGCAACATTGGGCGCGTCATGATTTTGGATTTGCGATTTGCAATCACCTGCCATTGCACCCGATGGAGTTGTTCAGTCTGCTGACTGCTGGTCGGACTTGTTTCTCACCAGCATCCGACCGACAATCCAAGCCAGCCCGAACATGAGCGCCGTGCCGAGTGCGCCTGCGATGGCAGTGGCAAGTCCCGCCGAACTGATGCCCGGAATTTTATAATCCGGAAAAAATGCCTTTATGGTGGTGCCGGCGCGTTCCGCAAAACCAAATTTTTCAGCAACCTTGTCCAGTCCGTCCGGCCATGAACATGCGTAAGGCGAAACAAAAATTGCCAGCCCCAGCGCAATCACCAATCCGAATAGAATGAATTCAAGACCAACGCCGCGCGCCTTTTCCTGATGTTCCGGGTCGAGCAAATCGGGACGGGTTCGCGCGATGGCTAAAATCACCAATGACGTGATCAGCCCTTCGCCGATGCCGATAAGCATGTGAACGCCTCCCATTGCCGGGAAAACCACGCCCGGTGGAAGTGTTCCAGACAGCGACAGTTCCCCGGCGCAGGCCAGCGATGCCAGCACCACTGAAATCCACGCTGCGAAAAACACCGCCGTAATGCGCCCGCGCAGTCCCGGCAGAAACCATCGAACCGACTTGTAGATGGCGTAACCGCCCACGGCGCCAACAAATGACATGTTGAAAATGTTTGCTCCCAATGCCAGCACGCCGCCGTCGTTGAACAACAAGGACTGCACCGTCAACACGCACGCGATGACAATCGCCGCCGCACCCGGCCCGATCAGCACGCTCGCCAGCACGCCGCCCAACAAATGACCCGACGTGCCGCCCGCAACGGGAAAATTGAGCATCTGCGCGGCAAAAATAAATGCCGCGCTCAATCCCATCAGTGGGATTTTTTTTCGCGGCAGAATGCGGTTCACCTGCCGGACAGCCACAGCGAGGCCGCCGACCGAGAGCGCACTGGTAACTGCGATGGTTTTTGCGTCGAGGAATCCATCTGGTATATGCATTGACTTTCTCCGGGAATTTTGGCTAATAATGTTACGTTATTTGAAAATCGTAATACAGTATTTATTTGCGTCAAGCGTTTTGGGGAAATTTTTAAACCAAGTTTTGAAATCGGAAATGACACAACGGCAACGCTCCGCTAAACTTTTAATGTGAGTGTGAATTTTTTACATGACCATAGCCGAGGCGACAGCCCGGTTCATCGGCTGCCCGCCGGGCTGAAGTTTGCAACGGCGCTGACATTCGTGCTGACGACGATTTTATTACCAAAGTCGCAACCCGTTGGCTTGGGCATTGTCGCGGTCGTGCTGGTTCTTATTGCGATTGTCAGTCGGATTCCACCGTTCTTTCTGCTGAAACGGTTGTTGTTGCTTGAGCCGTTCGTGCTTGGCGTTGCGGTGCTGGCGCTTTTTCAACCGGATGGATTGCGGGCATTCCTGATTCTTTTGCTGAAAACCAATCTTTGCCTGCTGACGACGATTCTTTTGTCCAACACGACGCCGTTCGCTGAAATGCTGCGCGTGCTCAAACGCATTCATGTGCCGTGGCTGATGGTCAGCACGTTGACGCTGATGCACCGCTATTTATTTGTGCTGGTGGACGAATCCGAGCGGATGCGCCGGGCGCGGGCAAGCCGCACGTTCACGCGCGGACGAAGATTCCATTGGCACACTCTGGCCACGGTCATCGGGCAATTATTCATTCGCGCCACGGGACGGGCCGAGCGCATCTATGACGCCATGTGCGCGCGAGGCTGGAAATGAACGCCGCCATCGAAATCACGAATCTGAAATACCGTTACCATGACGGCACGGAGGCGTTGCGCGGCGTGAGCTTCCGCGTTGCACCGGGCGAATGCGTGGCTCTGCTCGGCCCGAACGGTTCCGGCAAATCCACCGTGCTGCTGCACTTGAACGGCATTTTGCCGGAGAAAATGTCCGGAGATGGCGCGGTGAAAATTCTCGGCAGCCCGATCACAATGGAAAATCTCGAAACCATTCGCCGCCAGGTTGGTTTGGTTTTTCAAGACCCGGACGACCAGCTTTTTTGTCCAACCGTTCAAGAAGACGTGGCATTCGGCCCGCAACAACTGGGTCTGTCCAGAACAGAGGTGACGGCGCACGTTCAAAAATCACTGGCTCAAGTTGGCCTTGCCGGTTTCGGTCGCCGCTCGACTCACCATTTAAGCCACGGTGAAAAGCGGCGCGTTTGTCTGGCGGGTGTGCTGGTATGCGAACCGGCGATTCTGGCACTGGACGAACCGACCAGCGATCTTGACCCGCGCGGCCGTCGCGAGTTCAAAGCGTTGCTCCGGCAAATCCCGGCAACAAAACTGATTGCGACGCACGATCTGGAACTCGTGGTGGAATTGTGCGCACGGACAATTGTTCTGGATCGTGGAAAAATCGTGGCGGAGGGAGCAACGGTTGAATTATTAAATGATGAAGCTTTGATGCTGACGCATGGGCTTGAGCGTCCGCATATTTTGCGGCATATTCATCCACATTAGCGCTTTCATCAAAGTTTTCGCGTCGCTGCGGCTGACCGTCGTCCTCCTCGCGTTGGCCATGGTGCTGGTGTTCGCCGGCACGCTCGGCGAAGTGCATCTGGGGCTTTACAAGGCGCAGAGCGAATTTTTCCGCAGCTTCCTCATCTACTGGCATCCGGAAAATACGGGCTGGAAAATTCCCGTTTTCCCCGGCGGTTATTCCATTGGCATACTGCTGCTTCTCAATCTCATCGTGGCGCACACCAGCCGGTTCAAATTGAGCCGTGAAAAAACCGGCATCTGGCTGATTCACGCCGGGCTGATTCTGCTGCTGGCGGGCCAGCTTTTCACGGATATGTTCGCGGTCGAGGGCCGGATGCACCTGCGCGTCGGCCAAACGAAAAATTATTCCGAATCCGACCGTGCGTATGAGCCCCAACTCCAACCGAAGCGTTTTTATCTACCGTTCAGTCTGCGCCTGCTCGAATTCAGGCACGATGTTTATGAAGGCACGGACATCCCGAAGAATTATTCCAGCCGTTTACTGCTCGACCGCCCGGACACCAGCGAGCATCGCGAAGTGCTGATTTACATGAACAATCCGCTGCGTTGCGCGGGCTGGACATTTTATCAGGCCGGCTTTGACATGGACGATCAGGGCACAATTCTTCAAGTCGTAAAAAATCCCGGCTGGTTCACGCCATATCTTGCCTGCGGTCTGATGGCAATAGGGATGGTTGTGCAGTTCCTGTCACATTTGGTTTCATTTTTAAGAAGAAGACACTCGTGAAAACGAAAACATTCAACGTTCAACATTCAACATCCAATACCCAATGCCTGGACCTCGCGCGGCGACAGTCGATTCGATGTTGGGCGTTGAATGTTGAATGTTCGATGTTCATCAATTCGAAATGAGAAAATTCATTCCATCGATTTTGGTTGCTGTTTTTGCAGCGTGGGTGTTGTCCGCACTGCATCACGGGCTGGAAACCGGCTTTCACACGCGCGAGTTCGGCAAACTGCCGGTGTTATTGAACGGCCGGATTCAACCCATGGATTCCGCGGCACGCAATGCGCTGCTGCAAATCCGCGCCCGACAAAGCGCCGGGCAAATGAGCGCCAGCGCCTGGTTGACGGAAATGATGATGAACCCGGACGCGGCGGACAAGCGGGACGTTTTCCGTGTTGATAATCCGGAGTTGCTCAACATGCTCCAACTGTCGGAGCACCAGAAATACTATTCCTTTAATCAAATCCGACCGCATTACGACGACCTCACCCAACAAGCGCAGCGCATCAACGACACCGAAGACGCCGGCCGCACCGCATTCGAACGCCAGTTGCTGAAACTCAACAATGCGCTGGAGATTTATCAGGGGTTGAAATGGAGTTTGTGTCCGCCGGGTACGGAGGATTTTTCAGCACAACTGGCGGCGTATCAGCAAAGCATCCCGTCCGGGGTCGTGGCGGCACGCGCCAGAGGAACCGGCCAAAGCTATGACGCTGCGGCGCTCAACCGGCTGCTCAATTTCATGGCCGGTTACAGTAAACAGACAGAATTCGCCTGTCTGCTTGTCGTGCCGCCCGCGCAAAATGCAAAGTCGCGCGACGATTGGCAAAACATCGGCGCCAGTTTGATGAACGCCGCCCGCAGCGGCGACATTGAACCGGCGGTGAAAGATTATGCAGCCATGGTCACCGCCTATCGCCAAAACCAGCCTGTTGCCTTCAATCAGGCACTGGATGATTACCGCCAATGGCTCGGCGAACGGTTTGTGCCGGAGACCCGGAAGGGCGCGCGGGAATTTTTCTTCAACGAATTCCAGCCGTTCTACAAGGCCATCGTGATTTACGTGACGGCGTTTTTGCTCGCGATCATTGCGCTGCTCACGTTTGAGCTCGCACCCAAATTATCCGAGACACTGCGGCGCTCGGCATTCTGGCTGGTGGTGTTCGGTGGTGTCATTCACACGTTCGGCCTGCTGCTTCGCATGTGGCTCGAAGGCCGGCCGCCGGTAACCAATCTGTATTCGTCGGCCATTTTCATCGGCTGGGGCTGTGTCGTTTTGGGAATTGTTTTGGAACGCATTTTTGCCGTCGGTCTGGGCAGCGCGGTGGCGTCGTTCGCCGGCTTCGTCACGCTGGTCATCGCTCACAATCTTTCGATGGACGGCGATACGATGGAAATGCTTCAGGCCGTGCTGAACACGAACTTCTGGCTGGCAACACACGTCGTGGTCGTCACGCTCGGCTATGCCTCGACGTTCATGGCGGGATTGCTCGGCATCGCTTACATATTGCTTGGTTTGTTCACGCCGCTGTTGAAATACAAGTCTGACAAAATGGAATTGGGCCAGGTGCTGGCAAAAATGGTTTATGGCATTGTCTGTTTTGCCGCGCTGTTCAGTTTCACCGGCACGGTGCTCGGCGGCATCTGGGCTGATCAGTCGTGGGGCCGGTTTTGGGGCTGGGACCCCAAGGAAAACGGCGCGCTGCTCATCGTGCTGTGGAACGCGATTATTTTACATGCGCGCTGGGGCGGCATCATCCGCGAGCGCGGGCTGATGAACATGGTCATCTTCGGCAATATCGTGACAGGGTGGTCGTGGTTCGGGGTGAACATGCTGGGCATTGGCCTGCACAGCTACGGCTTCATGGACGCCGCGTTCAAATGGCTGGTGTTGTTCG
>Ga0182011_10004103_pt1 | contig 11747 bp, 11 predicted proteins | sample 711E1DmetaG_FD_120481 | JGI IMG/M metagenome (GOLD analysis project Ga0182011, IMG submission 120481) | Permafrost microbial communities from Stordalen Mire, Sweden - 711E1D metaG | ecosystem: Environmental > Terrestrial > Soil > Wetlands > Permafrost | place: Sweden: Stordalen | collected... | reverse complement strand
GGCCGGCTGCGCTGCATCGCGTGGTAGGCGCGAAAGATGAACGACATGGCGTCGAGCAGGAAGACGGGCGGCTTGGATGGGTCGGGCACGAAACGAGTGTATCAGGGAAGAGGAAAAATGAATCGAAGCAATCCATGCCGCATCTCGAAAGATGGACACGAAAACTTACGATAGCGGATCCCCGTTTTGCTGTCGTTTGTCCACGGTTTTCCCCAATCGATCCCCAACAGCGAGGTCAAAAATGTCAGCAGAAGCGAACGCCCAGGTGACCCCTGAGCGCATCTATCAGTTTGCCTTTGGCTATGCTCCGCCGCTGGTGCTTGAAGCGGCCATCCGGCACCATGTTTTTGACGTATTGGACAGCGGTCCAAAGTCTCTGAAAGAAATTCAGGCGGCGACTGGCGCATCGGAACGCGGGCTGAGAGCGATTCTGAACTTTCTGGCCGGTTTCGATTTTCTGCGCAAGGACGACGGCCTCTATTCCCTTGCGCCGGAGAGCGCGGCCTTTCTGGTCAGCACCAAGCCGGGCTTCCAGGGAGGGCTGATTCGCCACACCAGCGAGCAATTGCTGCCCAACTGGCTCCAACTCAATACGGTGGTGGAGACCGGCAAGCCGGCTCTGGCCGTGAATCGACAGGAGCCAGGCAGCGAGTTCTTCCATGAGTTTGTCAGCGACATCTTTCCCATGAGCTATCCGGTGGCCCAGGAGCTGGCGCGGCATCTTGACCTCAGGGGGCCGGTCAGCGTTCTGGATATCGCCGCCGGTTCGGGCGTCTGGGGCATTGCGCTGGCGCAGAGTTCGGAACAGGTGCGTGTGACGGCCGTCGATTGGCCGGGGGTGATTCCCATAACGCGCAAGACCGCGGCCCGCTTTGGACTGACCGGGCGCTTCACCTTCCACGAGGGCGACCTGCTGGAAGCGGAGTTCGGCAGCGGCCACGCCGTAGCGACGCTGGGACACATCCTGCACAGCGAAGGCGAGGAACGAAGCAAGGCGCTGCTGAACAAGACCTTTGCCGCGTTGGCCTCCGGCGGAACGATTGCCATTGCGGAGTTCCTCGTCAATCGGGAGAGAACCGGACCGCTGAACGGACTGACTTTTGCACTCAATATGCTGGTGAACACCGATTGCGGAGATACATTTTCCTTTGAGGAGATCGGCGGCTGGCTGCTGGAGGCGGGATTCACGAATGCGCGCACCCTGGCGACGCATGGGCCTTCGCCGCTGATTTTGGCTACGAAGCCGTAGCATGTAAAGGCTGGGTTAGATTTATGGATTCCCAGGTCCAAAAAGCGGGACCTCGGAGACACGGCGGGTGGCCAACCCATGAATTCCCACAAATGAGGGTGGGAGAGCACGATCCTCGTCCGTCCGTCACTCCAGAAACATACTGTCGCCGTAGCTGAAAAAGCGGTACTTTTCCTGGACCGCGTGGGCATAGGCCGCCAGCACACGCTCCCGTCCGGCAAAGGCGCTCACCAGCATGAGCAGGCTGGACTGCGGCAAATGGAAGTTGGTGAGCAGTGCGCTGACCAGGCGGAAGTTGAAGCCCGGCGAGATGAAGATCTCCGTTTCGCCGGAGTGGCCTTGCAGGCGGCAGCTTTTTGCCTGCTGTGCACAATGTTCAAGCGTGCGCACCACCGTCGTTCCCACGGCTACAATCCGGCGGTCCTCGCGGACGGCGCGATTGACAGCCTCTGCGGCCTCCGCCGAGAGTGTGTAGCGCTCGCGGTGCAGGCGAACCTCGTCCACTCGCTTCACGCGCAGCGGCGCGAAGGTGCCGAGGCCGACATGAAGCGTAATTCGCGCGACCTCGACGCCTTTATCTGTCAGCGCATCCAGAATTTGCGGCGTAAAATGGAGGCCGGCGGTTGGCGCGGCCACCGAACCGCGCTCACGCGAGAAAACCGTCTGATAGCGTTCACGGTCGGCCATTGCATCGTCGCGGCGGATGTACGGCGGCAGGGGCATGTGGCCGATGCGGTCGAGGACCGCGAAAAAATCGTCCACCGGCTCGAATTGCAAAAGCCGTTCGCCAAACTTTCCGCGCTCCAGCACTTCGGCCTCAAGTTCAGTGGCCCCTGAGGGTGCTGGAAAGAGCAGGCGCTCGCCGATGGCGATCTTCCTGCCCGGCCGAACCAGCGCGCGCCAGAGGTTTTCTCCGCCGGGCTGAAGTTTGGGGTTCTTGCTTTCCCAGGTCTCAGAATCGAGACCTGGGGCACCCCGCATTTGTGGGACGGCCGGCTCGGTGAGCATCACTTCGATGCGGCCGGTCGGCTTCTCCCGCTCCCGGCGCAGCGTACGTTTGGCGTAGAGGCGCGCAGGAATCACGCGGCTGTCGTTCAGCACCAGCAGGTCTCCCGGCCGCAGCAGCGAAGGAAACTCGGCAAAGGTTGCATCCCGCGCGGCGCCCGTGGCGCGATCCACAATCAACATGCGGCTCTGGCCGCGCTCGGCGGGCGGTTCTTGCGCGATCAACTCCGGGGGCAGGTCGAAATTGAAATCCTCGACGCGCAGTCCGGTCATTCCTTCGCCTTCTTGAAGTATTCGAGCGCCCGCATCCGAGCGCGTTCGAGGGCCGCATTCAGCTCTTCGCGTTTCGGCTCGAACTCCTCTGCCGAAAGATTGTCGGGAACGCGCGTCGCCCGCGCCCAACTGACGCAGATGCGCGTGAAGGGTTTGGGCACAAGGAAGCGGTCCCAGGAACGTAACCTCCAGGCGCGCTCGGGTTCCAGGTGGAAGGCGCCGATGGGCGCGCCGGTCATCTGTGCCAGCTTGATGGGGCCCATCTTGCTCCGGTAGACGGGGCCGAGAGGGCCGTCGGCGGCAAAAATCGCCGTTCTTCCGCTCTGAATCATGTGCGCCAGCCCCAGCAGTCCCTCGCGCCCGCCCCGCGAACTGGAGCCGCGCACGGCATCGTAGCCGAAGATTCTGACAATGCGCGTAATCAGCTCCCCATCGAAGCTGCTGCTGATGAGGATCACCGCCCTGGAATGCTGGAAGTATACGAAGCTGGGCAGCACACACTGATGCCAGAAACAGAAAATCTCCGCTGGGGAGCGCTGGCCGAAGAGGACAGGGGCGACGCCCTCTTCGGCGATCACCTCAAAGCGCCAGGTGAGGCCAACAACCTGCACCAGCGCCCAAACCACGCGCGGAATCACAGCCAGCACAATGCGCTGGAGCAGGGTAAATCTGGGGTGGGCTTCATCGGTCACTGCTTCGATTCTAGCGGACTGAGCGGTCAAAACGCGGATCCTTCGACTCCGGTCGCCACGGCGACCTTCACTCAGGAGTACCGCACCCAGCGCAAGATCTCGGGCAGCGTAGCCCGCTTGCCGTACATCAGGATGCCCACCCGGTACAAGCGCGAAGAAAACCAGAGCGTAGCCCAGATGCTCGCGATCATGATGCCGATGGAGGCAGCGAACTGCCAGGCCGGGGGAATCTGCGAGCCCATGCGCAGCATCATGATGATCGGCGCGGTAAACGGGAAGAGCGATGCGGCGATCGACAGTGCTGAATCCGGATTGTTGACCACCAGCATAATCAGCCCGAAGCTGATCCAGATGGGCAAAGCCGCCAGCGGCGTGTACATCTGCAACTCCTGCTCGGTCTCGCAGGTGGCGGCCAGCCCGGCAAAGAGCGAGGCGTTCAGCAGGTAGCCCAGCACGAAATACAGCGGAAAGAGCACACCCTCGACCCAGGTAAAATGGATCGACAGGGTGCCGGATAAAATCGGTCCGGCAAAGGCCGAGCCCGCTATCGCCCCGCCCGCAGCGGCCCAGATGGCGATCTGGGTCAATCCGACGGCCCCCACGCCAATCAGCTTGCCGGCCAGCATGTCGCCCGGCTTGGCGATGGCCAGCATCACCTCGAAGATGCGCGAGGTCTTCTCCTGAATAATGGAGCGGGCCACGTTCATGCCGTAGATCATCGTGGTCATGGTGAGCATGAGGGCCATCAGATAGCCCTTGAAAAAGGAGGTCATGGCATTGCTCTTGACTTCATTGCCCTCCTGATTCACCTGCTTGGTTTCAATGTCGATGTTCTTCAGCAGCGTGTCGACGTCGCCGGTCTTGATGCCGCTGGCGGTCAATCTCTCCCTCACCAGGGTGTGATTCAGGGCCGATCCCAATTGGGCTTGGGTGATCATATCGCCCGAGGATTGCGATTCGTACAGGGCCGTCGGTTCCTTGCCGGGAGCCGCTTCAATCCACAGGAATCCGTCGATTGCCTTGGTCCTCACCCTTTTGACGAGCGCGGCGCGGTCTTCCGCATTGGCCGGCGCCAGCACTTCCACTCGGGACTTGGCGTCTTTATCGTTCAGCAGCCGGGCGCGAATGCCATCGGCCAGAACCGCATCCGAGGAGGCGACGACCAGATGCTTGGTCCCGCCGGCGCCCCGGTTCGCAAAGTACATGATTCCGATGACCACAATAAACGCCGCCGGAACCAGAATCGTGGTCAACCGGAAGGCCCGTCCGCGCACCTGTTCCAGGTATTCCCGCCTGGCGATAAGAGCGATGTCATGCATTGGATTTGCCTCCCACGGTCTGAATGAAGATCTCTTCGAGCGAAGGCTCGACCAGTTCGAAACGGTAAATCGTCGCCATCCCGGCTGCTTGGTGCAGCAGCTTTTGCGCGTCACCGTGCGGCTTAAGCTTGATCTCGGCGTGGCCGGAGAAGTTCTTGGCCTCCGCGATCTCCTCGCTGTTCAGGAAATCCGGGCTTCCCTCAAACTCCACGATCACGCGGTTGCGCTCGTAGCGGCCCTTGATCTCGCGCAAATTGCCGGCCAGAACCGCCTTCCCGTTGTCGATGAGGCAGATCGTGTCGCACAGCTTCTCCACCTGGTCCATGCGATGGGTCGAAAACAGGATCGCCTTGCCCAGGTCCTTGAGTTCCAGCAGCGTCTTCTCCACCAGCACCGCATTCACCGGGTCCAGGCCCGAAAACGGCTCGTCCATCACGATCAGCCCAGGGTCGTGCAGCAGCGTGGCGATGAGCTGAATCTTCTGCTGCATGCCCTTGGAGAGCTCCTCGGTCTTTTTCCCTAGCGCATCGGCAATCTCCATGCGCTTGGCCCACTCCGTGCCCCGCTTGCGCGCCTCCTCCGGCGCCAGCCCGTGCAACTCGCCGAAGAAGACGAGCTGGTCGATGACCTTCATCTTCTTGTAGAGGCCGCGCTCCTCGGGCAGGTAACCCACCCGCTCCAGGCTCTTGCGATCGAAGGGCTTCTCGAAGAGGCCTATGCTTCCGGAATCCGGAATGGTGATGCCCATCATCATGCGAATGGTGCTGGTTTTGCCGGCTCCGTTCGGCCCCAGCAGGCCGAACATCTGGCCCGCCTCGATGGATAAGCTCAGATTGCTGACGGCAACCTTGCTCTCGTAGGCCTTGGTCACTCCCGCGAGTTCGACTACTGGCATGGACTCTCCCGACCTTCAATTTGCGTTTGGTTCCCGGTAAACCTGGGGCCCGGTCTCTGGAGCAGTGTAGCAAAGCCCGCCGCGCACACGGCTCCTTCCTGTGCGGTACGCAGGCGGACGGGGAAGGGTTCCCTGGCGGAATGAAAGCCAGATGGTCGTATTATGGAAGGAGGACGGAGCCTATGACGTTGAAATCGTCGACTATCACCGCGAACGGAAAGGCGGAAAATAAAGTGCCCCCAGTGAGTCTCGTCCGTCCCGCTCATGGCTGAAACTACCAGTATGTAATGACATCGCCGGGAGAGATGCTGGCCGAGGAGTTTCTGAAGCCGATGGGGATGAGTCAGAACCGGCTGGCGATGAGCATTCACGTGCCTTCAACGCGAATCGGCGAGATTGTTCGCGGCAAGCGCGCCATCACCCCCGACACGGCTCTGCGCCTGGCCCGCTTCATCAATAATAGCCCGGAGTTCTGGCTCAACTTGGAACAGATGCACGACCTAACAAAGGCCAAACTCGCCCTGGCAAAAACCATTGAAGCGGAGGTGCGTGTCTACCAGCCGACAGCAGCGTAGTACTACAGTTGTCGAGCGCCTATTCTGGATGGAGCCGGGGGCATCAGCCCCCGGAAAGAATGCATATGGACGGGCCTTTAGGCCCGTCCATATTTTCCTCCAAGAGCCCGTGGCTGAAGTCACTTTGATTCCAAGCCTGCGTTCAGGAGCCTGAAGGTCCCTGCTCCCTCCTGAAGAATCGATAACGCCATTACCCAGTTCATGAGCCGTACCTCGCAGGTTTGTCCCCCCGGACTCGCTGCATTTAGCATCCTCAGTGTGCCCGGTCTCGACACTCCGGTGATGTATGTGCGCGGCGTGGGGCCGCGGGTGGCGGAGATGCTTGCCGCAAAAGAAATCCTCACCGCCGAGGACCTGCTCTACCACCTGCCCTTCCGCTACGAGGACCGCCAGAACCCGCGCGGCCTGGACGAACTTCAAGCCGGCGAGACGGCCAGCGTCATCGCCGAGGTGCGCGGCGCGGCCCTGCTGCGCACTCGCCGAGCGCCCCTCTTCGAGTTGACCCTGGGACAGGGCCGGCTGGCCCTGAAGTGCATCTGGTTCAATGCAACCTATCTGGAGGGCAAGTTTCACGCCGGGCAGACGGTGGCCGTCTATGGACGGGTCGAGCCCTCGCGCTCCAGCAGCAATCTCAAAATGATCCAGCCGCAATTCGAGGTGCTGCCCGACTCGACCGACGACGCCGAGACGCAGATGCTCGAAGTGGGCCGCATCACGCCGGTCTACGAGTCGCTGGGCGGGGCGCGGCTGGCCTCGCGCTGGCAGCGCAAGACGATCTTCAACCTGCTGGAATCCCTGCGCGGCGCGGTGCCGGAGTGCCTGCCGCGCGAGATGCTCGCCCGCCTTGACCTGCCGGACCGCGAAACCGCGCTGCGCGAGGCGCATTTTCCCCCCGAGGGCACGCCGTTTGTCCAACTGCAAGCCTCCGCCACCCCTGCCCATAGGCGGCTGATCTTTGAGGAACTGTTTTATCTGGAACTGGGCCTGGAACTCAAGCGCCGCCGCATGAGGGAGCGCGCCGGCATCGGCTTCGCCACCAACGCCAAGGTGCGCGAGGCGATCCGCGAGGTTCTGCCCTTTCATCCCACCAAGGCGCAGAAGCGTGCGCTGGGCGAGATTGTGGACGACATGCGCAGACCAAGCCCCATGCGCCGCCTCTTGCAAGGGGACGTCGGCTCGGGCAAGACCATTGTCGCCCTCCAGGCCATGCTGGTGGCCATGGAAAACGGCTACCAGGCGGCGCTGATGGCGCCCACGGAGATTCTGGCCACGCAGCATTTTCTCGCCCTGCGCAAGCTGCTGGAAAAGTCGAGCCGCAAGCCCCGCATCGTGCTCCTCACCGGCTCGCTCGACGAGGCCCGCAAGCGCCACACCCGCGGCCTCATCAATCGCGGCGAGGCGCAACTGGTCGTCGGCACCCACGCGCTGATCGAGGAGAAGGTCGAGTTCGACCGGCTGGGGCTCGTGGTAGTGGACGAGCAGCACCGCTTCGGTGTGCTGCAACGCTTCAAGATGATGAAAAAGCCCCGGCCGGATGGGACGGAGGGGGCCGAGCCCGACGTGCTGGTGATGACCGCAACGCCCATTCCCCGCACCTTGGCGCTCTCGCTCTACGGCGACCTGGACGTGAGCGTCCTCGACGAGCTGCCGCCGGGCCGAACCCCCATCGTCACCCGCCGGGTTCCCGGCGAGATGGCCGAAGAAGTCTGGAATTTTGTACGCAAGCAGGTGGCCAAGGGCCGACAGGCCTACATCGTCTACCCCGTCATCGAGGGCAGCAAGGCCGATCGGCCGGAGCTGGATTTCTCGCAGGACGACCCGGAGGCCGGGGTGGAGCCGCCGCCCACGGTACGCAAATCCGTATGCAAGGGCAAGACAGCGGAGTTGTTCCCAAAGGCCGCTCAGGAGGCAAGCCCGGAGGCGAAATCCGGGCTGAAATCCGCCGTGAAGATGCACGAAAAGCTGAGCGCGGGTCCGCTGGCAGGCCTGCGGGTGGGGCTGTTGCATGGGCGCTTGGACGCCGACGAGAAGGAGACCGTCATGCGCCGCTTCCAGCGCGGAGAGATCGACGTGCTGGTGGCCACCACGGTGATCGAGGTCGGCGTGGATGTGCCCAACGCCACGGTGATGGTGGTGGAACATGCGGAGCGCTTCGGCCTGGCGCAGTTGCATCAGTTGCGCGGCCGCGTGGGCCGTGGAGCGGCCAAGAGCTATTGCATTTTGATGACCGGCCCGAGGATTTCTCCGCTCGGCGAAGAGCGGCTGAACGCCATGGTTCGCACCCAGGACGGCTTTGAACTGGCGGAACTGGACCTCAATCTGCGCGGCCCAGGGGAATTCTTCGGCACCCGGCAGGCCGGGCTGCCCGATTTTCGCGTAGCCAACCTGGTGCGCGACCGGCAGTTGCTGGAACTGGCAAAAATAGAAGCTGCCCGCTTTGCCGCCACTCCCGGAGCCGAGGTCTCCGAGGCCGAGCGGGCGAGGGTCTGGGCGCGGCTTAAAGAGGCATGGCAGCGGCGGTATGGACTGGTGGAGGCCGGCTGAGAGGACGAGATGCTTCGGCTATGCCGCCTCGGATGCGCGCGCAGCCAGCGTCATCTCGATCGGGTAGGTTTGAATTTCCAGGTCGATGCTGGCGATCTCCGTGCCGCAATCCTGCTGATGGTTGCGGGTGCATTGGCAGAGTTCGGTAAACCGGATATGTCCGTTTTGGCTCAACTCCAGCCCGGCGGCGATCAGCAGGCTGTAGATGTCCACGCAGGATTGCCGCTCGAACTCGAAGAGCATGTTCACCAAGCCGGTATCGTTTGCGCCCCGGCTCAGAACCCAGCCTCCGCAGCCGAGAATTGCGCCCGTGAGAGTCTGGACCAGTCGCGACGGATCCTCGATGGAGATGGCCTTCATCTGGATCGCCCAAGGTACGCTCATCGCTTGCCTTGTCTCGAATTCCGGCATGGTTGGCCTCACAAAGGTCCTATCGGAACCATGCGGGAGCGCATCACCGTTGTTGCGGAGTCGAACGGCCCATGACTGGCTTTGACACATCCATGGCTCAATGGAGCAATACGGCTCTTTTCGCAGGTAATTGGAGGCGCATTCGCACCCCTGACCAGCCACGATGCAGTGCAAGGAAGAATGCTTCGGATTTCGTGCAAACGCAACAAAAGCAAAATGATGTAGCTTTGTACTCAGGATGATTGTCGGTACGGGAATCGATCTGGTTGAGATCGGGCGCATCCAGCACTCCATGGATCGCTACGGCAGCCGTTTTCTGGACCGCGTCTACACCGGCGCGGAGCAGGCCTACTGTCTGCGCAAGCGCATGGCCGCGGAGAGCTTTGCCGCCCGCTTTGCCGCCAAGGAGGCGGGAGCCAAGGCCTTGGGAACGGGTATCCGGCATGGCGTGAGCTGGCTGGAGATCGAGGTCGTGCGCCAGGCCGGCGGCAGGCCCGCAATTCACTTTCACGGGCGCGCCGCACACTTTGCCGTTCGCCTGGGCGTTGCCCGCGCCGCTCTTTCCATTACCCATACCTCCGGCCTTGCCATGGCCAGCGTTGTGCTTGAGGACGGGCCATAGACAACGCCCTTTCTGCTATCCTCAATGCGTCTATTGGCTCATTCCAGCTAGGGGAGCAAGGTGCCAAGCCGCAAAGAGATTCAGTGGTCGCAATTGAGAGTTGGAGCGTTGGTCCTGACGGCCATGGCCGTGCTGGTCGCGCTCATTTTTCTCATGTCCGGTTCCTCCGGCGGGTTGTTTGCGCGCAAGCTCCTGCTCCGCTCCTATTTCGAGAATGCCGCGGGGCTCAAGGATGGCGCGCCCGTCACTCTGGAAGGCGTCACCATCGGCAACGTGATCCATGTCCGCGTGGTTCCCGATCGCAATCCCACGCCCGTCGAGGTCACCATGCAGGTGGGCCACGAGTATAAGTACGCGCTGCACCGCGATTCGACGACCTCGATCGCCCAGGCAGGCGTTCTTGGCGACAGCTACCTCGAAATCAGCTCCGCCCGCGCCACCGGCCCCCCTCCGGCCAACGACGGGGAACTGAAGGCCTCCGGATCGCCCAGCATCCAGGACGTGATCCGCACCAGCAAAGTCTCCATCGAGCAGCTTACGGCGCTGATGCTCAAGGCTCAAGTTCTTGTCGATACGCTGAACTCCCGGAAGGGATCCGCGGGGCAGTTCATCAACGACCCCGCCCTCTACAACAAGGTTTCGCGCATCGCCGACAATCTTCAGGCCATCACCGGCAATGTGGCCGAGGGCAACGGGTCGCTGGGCAAGCTGATCGCCGACGACACCCTCTACGCGCGCGCCAACTCGGCCATCGACCGGCTGGACAGGATAACCACCGCTCTGGACGAGGGCAAGGGCACGGCGGGCAAGCTGCTCCGCGACGAATCGCTCTATAACAACCTGAACGCCGCCGTCTCCAACGCCAATCAACTGCTGGCCCAGATCAACACCGGCAAGGGGGCCATGGGCAAGCTGGCCAAAGATCCCGCCTTCGCGCAGAAGCTGGACGAGACCCTGACCAGTCTGGATGGCATTCTGAGCAGCGTGAATGAGGGCAAGGGCTCGCTCGGCCAGTTCGTCCAGAACCGCGCCCTCTACGACCACGCCGACCAGACCATGGACCAGGCGCAGCAGTTGGTCAAGAGCATCCGCGAAGACCCCAAGAAGTACCTGGTCATCCGCATGAAGGTCTTTTAGGGCCTGAGTCACAAATCCGCTAAGTAAAAAAACATAGTCATCCTGAGCGAAGTTTGGCGCGTTTTTTGCGACAAACGCAGTCGAAGGACCTGCGGTTTCGCCCCAAATTCTTCAATGAACTTCCGACTCAGGCTCTAGCCTCAAGCCTCTTTCGCCGCTCTCGAATTCCTATCTCTTGCCGCCTTCCACCCGGTCGAACTTCCATCCGCCGATGATCGAGGAGACCGTGCCGCGCCCTTCGATGTAGTCGTGGTAGAAGGCAAGATAGACGTGAACGATGACAAAGACGACAAAGAACCAGAGGAATGTGTGGTGCCAGAAGCGCACACCGGAGTCGCCGCCCATCAGCGGTACGATCCAGGTGAACATTCGCGGCAGCCAGGAGTTGCTCATGCTGGAGTAGAGGGCGAAGCCGGTGACGGTCTGGAAGACAAACGCTAAAAAAGTGAAGAAGTAGATCAGGCCGGCCAGCGCGTTGTGACCTGTCGAGATGGGCCCGTGCATCCTGGTCTCCAGCACGTCGGCCTTGATGACATCGACGATCTCCTGCCGTTGCGCGCGCTTGAACGGAAAGAAGGCGCGCCAACTGGAGTACTTGTTGCCGGCGAATCCCCAGTAGAGACGCGCCAGGAAGTTGAAGACGTAGACGAACGCGCACGTGAAGTGGATGAAGCGCACCCACCCGAACCAGTACTGCTGGTAGGCCTCGGCCGCGTAGAAGAGGCGAATGGGGGCCCCGATCAGGTAGCCGGTGACGCACAACAGCACCAGGGCCGCCGCGTTGATCCAGTGGTAGACGCGCACCGGCAGCTCCCACACATAGACGCGCCGGTACTCGACAGGCGCACTGCCATTCGCTCGAAACGCATCCTTTACGCCAATGCCATGGGTGCTCATAGCCCTCACTCGAAGGAAATCTGGTGAAGGTGCCTTCCCCGCGGATCGTACAGATGCACGGCGCAGGCCAGGCACGGGTCAAAGGAATGGATGGTGCGAATGATCTCCACCGGCTGTTCCAGGTTGGC
>Ga0182011_10004102_pt1 | contig 11752 bp, 9 predicted proteins | sample 711E1DmetaG_FD_120481 | JGI IMG/M metagenome (GOLD analysis project Ga0182011, IMG submission 120481) | Permafrost microbial communities from Stordalen Mire, Sweden - 711E1D metaG | ecosystem: Environmental > Terrestrial > Soil > Wetlands > Permafrost | place: Sweden: Stordalen | collected... | reverse complement strand
TTGCTCGCCGCTTCCTTCAGACCCCGCCTCACGGCGACGCCCTTGCGGGTCGCTACCCCTTCACCTCCATCAGGTTGGGGAGAGGACTTCCACCTCCAAGCTGTCGAACATGCTCGGCACACATCGAGTAGGTGGGGAGCCTTACGGCCCCCCACCTCTCACACCACCGTACGTGCCGTTCGGCATACGGCGGTTCACGAGGAACACGCGAGACGCTGGTGCTCAGTAAGGAGACTCACGAGACCCATCGCTTGCAGCACACGGGTGGGAACGGCCGCATTCATGTGACTGGCCCCGGCGTTCCACCAGGGACCCCGACCGTTGTAGGCCGAGGCCGCCGCCCGCGAGGCATCGAGCCCCCGGCGACAGAGCTCGTGGAGTCGGGTGCGAGGCCGCTTCCACTGGCGCCACAAGGTGGCGCGCAACTTCCGCCGCACCCACGCATCCAGCGCCTCGAAGCTCGCCTTGACCTCCACCAACCGGAAGTAGGCCACCCAGCCCCGAAGCACGGGACCGAGGTCCTGAATGGTACGGGCAAGGCTGCGACCGCGGCCCTGCCGCCAGAGCGCCCGGAGCTTGCCCTTCAGGCGAGACACCGCCTGCGGGGCCACCTTCAGCTTCGGGTGGCGGTCCACGGTGACGCTATACCCCAGGAACTTCCGCGCCCAGGGTCGCGCCACCGCGCTCTTCGCCCGATTGATCCGCAGCCGGAGCCGGCTCCAGAGGAACCGCTCCAGCGATGCCATGACCCGCTCGCCGGCGGCCTTCGACTGCACGTAGATATTGCAGTCGTCTGCATACCGGACGAACCGGTGCCCCCGCTGCGCCAGTTCCCGATCGAGGTCATCGAGCAGGAGATTGCTGAGCAGCGGGGAGAGCGGGCCGCCTTGCGGCGTCCCCTCTCCGCGGGGCGACACCAAGCCCCCCTCTAGCACCCCGGCCTGCAGGTAGCGCCGGATGAGCCGGAGGATGCGTGTGTCCTTCACCCGGCGGGCCACGCGTGCCATGAGCACGTCGTGGTTGACGCGGTCGAAGAACTTTTCCAGATCCAGATCGACCACCCACCGGTACCCGGCCACCATGTGGGCGCGTGCCCGCAGGACGGCCCCGTGGGCACTCCGGCCCGGCCGGAACCCGAAGCTCTCCGGGGAGAACGTGGGGTCGATGCGCGGTTGCAGGACCTGGAGCAAGGCTTGCTGGATCAGGCGGTCCAGCACCGTCGGGATACCGAGGCTCCGCGTCCCCTGGCCATCCGGCTTCGGGATCTCGACCCGCCGAATTGACTGGGGCTGATAGCGGTCGCCCAGCAGCGCCTCCCGGATCTGCGCCCAGTGGTCCCGGCAGTACGGCAGCAGGTCGTGGACGGTCATGCCGTCCACCCCTGGTGCCCCTCGGTTCCCCAGGACGCGCGCGTGTGCGGCCACGAGGTTCTCGCGGCGCAGCACCTCCTCCATGAGCCCCGGAGCCTCGTCCCCGGTACTTGCTCGGCATGCCGGACGCGCTTGACGCTCGGCGCCTGGTCTCTCGGCGGTGCCGCCGCCTGCCCCCCAGGGCCGCTCGGGCCTCTCAGCCCTCGTGCCTGCGTCTCCCTCACGTCGCGAACGCCTCACGCCGGTTCGGCTCCTCGTGTTCGGCCCTTCGCCGGGATGCGCTCCGGTTACTGCGGCCTCGGCTGACTCCTGGGGCTCCTCGACCCCCTTCACAGCGGGCCTAGCCTTGCGGCAAGCCTCCAGGTCTCCCAGGGTAAGACACGTGACTGTCGCCCCATCTACCCGCCGCATCTACGCCGGCCCGGTCCGGGTGACATCGGGCTTCAGGTCGTTTGGCCCCCTCGCCCACCTGACCGACGCCTCCTATGCGGTTCGTGTGCCTCGGGCCAGGGCTTTGCCTGCGGCTTCCTTCCCACGCCGCCTCGCGACGACGCAGTTGCCGTTCAGCTAGGGGTTCCTGTCACCAAGGTCCCCAGAGGACTTGCACCTCCTAGTCACGCGCCATGCCTGGCGCACCAAAGAAAAGCCGGGGGCGGGTGCGCCCCCGGCTTCAGACACTTGCAGGCGTCAGGGCCTGCGGCTAGGATCCTGCGGGGGATCCGCGGCGCTCAGTGGCCTTTCGGGGCCACCCCCGCCTTCAGGTCGCGGGCGTCCTCAGCCGCATTCTCGTTCAGCAGGCGCACCACGAGCGGCTTCAGCCAGAACCACGCCAGGGCGGCGGCGCACAGGTCCATGGCCACGGCGGTGTACAAGACGGGCAGCCAGCTCCCGGTCCGCTCCATCAGCCACGCCGCGCCCGGCGCCGCCAAGAACGTGGCCACGCCTTTGGACGTGTACTGGATGCCGTAGTTGGTGGCCGCGTACTTCGTCCCGTAGATGTCGGTGATGGCGGATGGGAAGAGGGAGTAGATCTCCCCCCAGGCGAAGAACGTCATGCCGGACATGATCACGAAGGCGATCGGGTTCGTGATGGTCGTGGCGAAGATGGTAATCGCGATTGCCTCCAAGGTGAAGGCCAGCGCCATGGTATTGTACCGGCCGATGTGATCCGAGATCCAGCCCCACATGGGCCGCGTGAAGCCGTTCAGGAACCGGTCCAGCATCAGGGCCAGCGAGACGGCGGAGGTGAACAAGATGGTAACTTTATCGTAGCCGTAGGAGCGACCGATGGGACTCAACTGGGCGGTCACCATCATGCCGCCGAAGGCCACCATGGTCATCATGGCGTAGAGGATGTAGAAGGGGGGGGTGTGCATCATCTCGCCCGGCGTATAATTTCGGGCGGACTGGATCAGGCCCGTCCCGGTCGTCTTGGGAACCCAGCCTACGGGTTTCCAGCCGAGCTGCGGCGCCCGTACCCACTGGGAGGCGACCATGACAATCACCGCCTGGATGATGCCGAAGGTGAAGAAGGCCTGTCGCCAGCCGGAGGAGTCGATCGTCCACTGGATCGGCAGCACGGTGAAGAGCGTGCCGAACCCGTAGGAACCCGCGACGAGCCCAGCCGTCAGGCCGCGGCGGTCGGGGAACCACTTGGCCGCCGTGCCGATGGAGGCCCCGTAGACGGCCCCGACGCCGACGCCGCCCAGGCCGTAGGCAACGTACAGTTCGGAGATGGAGGCCGCCTTGGAGGACCAGACCCAGCTGATCCCCACGATGAGCCCGGCGATGGTCATGATCCAGCGGGGGCCGAGCTTGTCCACCAGATAGTTCTCAAACGGGACGAGCCACGTCTGAATCAAAATGAAAACCGTCAGCGTCACCTGTACGATCGCCAGGGAGACCTTGAACTCCTTCTGAAGGGGCCCGGTGAACAGCGTCCACGCATACTGGGAGTTCGCGACCGCCATCATGGAGAAGATCAGGCAGATGAGCACGTACCAGCGGAGCTTCATCTGTGGGTCATCCTGAAGGACGCCTTGCTGGGTCATGATGCCTGCCTCCTACCCCGTAATCCGGGGAACAGGGCGTGGTGGCCGCTGCACGTTGTGCCGCCACGCTAAGGTCGGTAGACCACGCCTCCTGTGGCGCCTGGGATGTCCCCCTGGGGCTCCCGACGCCCTCACATGTCTCGTCTCCACCTCCTTTCGGCGGGCGAGCCACGCCGGCATACCGGGACGCTCGCGACACCCTAGACTCCATGGCCCGATCGTGCTGTTCCACGTCAGCAGCGATCCCCCTCATCCGCGGAATGAGGGGTGTTGTCGATCGGGACGGTAACTCGGCCACCGGCCCGTTCAGTCGGCCGTCTGCGGTCGGCTGAACCACAGATTGACGTGGGTGGGGAAGAAGCCATCGCCCGTTCAGCGTCCGTCTCTCCCCATCCCCCGCTCTCACAACTAGCAGCCCACCAAGCACCTACCCGTACGAATCCCTCCTTTCTTTCGAGAAGATCGTCCGGTCTCGCGTAGCACCACCTGCTGGGATTCCCCCCACGCGACACCCGGGCGCTCAGCATGGCCTCGCTCCATTCGATGAGAATCCCAGAAACCGGCACCCGATCACGCATCAGTCGCCACGCGCGTTGGTCACACGTCCTCCCTCCTGTGACGCCGGCACGACCTGTCTACTGGCCGGCGCCCCGGGAGAATAGAGGCGGTCGCCTAGGCAAGGAACGGCGAATCATTCTCGCCAATCGCATCCCGCGTGAGGTCGAATCGGTAAATCCAAAAAGAGACCACATGTCCGAAGAGTGCCCAGACCACAGCCACGACAACCCCGGGAAACATATCCGCTCCTCCTTTGGGGTGGAGCAGCCCTTCTGTGACTCACAGCCGTCTGCCGGAATGCCGGCCCACCCTGGAGATACTCCTCCCGCGCGCTCCCGGAGCCCTTTCCATCACAATCGGGCGTCCGGGTCGTGAAGACGCTGGGAGGAACAAGACGCATGGCGGCCATGGACACATCAGCCGACCCCCCAAGCCAGGGCAAGACACTGGAACACGACCGGGGAACGAAACGGCCAGACTTAGGAGAGGCGGATATTATGCGGGATCGGTAGTCGGGGAGGTCGTACGGGAGAAAGCCACCGGCAGATATGTCTGCGGACGAAAACTGCTGTGACTATGGAGTGCCGCTTGCTGAGCATGATCCAGCCGGAGCCGTGCAGCGGTGATCCATCGGCTCAATGTGGAAACGGAGGCGGGCGAGGAATCCGATGGTGAGTTCGAACTGTCACTTGAAGGGAGGGGGCACTGCTTCTTCCGTTTCATTTTGTGGGTTAACGGATTCTCGTAGCTTTGCAGGGCTTCAACTTCCCCGTCTTCATCATCGGACCCGTCAAGCTCCATGATCTCGGTAACGCAGTAGACAGGGATGAACAGGCACAGGGCCAGTATTCCTATCTGCCACACCCACACCCGTCGCTTTTGGATCCAGGCAAATCGCTTCATGAAGCCTCGGCGCAAGCACGACATCAGAAATAGTAGACTGGGCCTCTGTCCTCAACAGTAAACGATTGGAAAGACCCTTGCGGAGACCGGAGGGATTCCCCCCCCGGCCTCCGCGCACTTGGAAATCACGCCTTACATACAAGCACCTGCATGAATGTTAGCCCTCTTTCGCCATCCTCGCCCGGACCAGCGGCTTGAGCGCGAAGAAGGCGAGGACAGCCGCAAGCACATCAAATACCGCCGCGATGTAGTAGGGCACCACGAACGAGCCGGCGAACGCCGCCGCCACCAAGGCAGCGCCCCACCCGGCCATGATCGAGGACAGGCCTTTGGCAGTGTAGAGCATCCCGTAGTTGGCCGACGCGTTCTTCGGCCCGAAGACGTCTCCGGTAATCGCCGAGAACAAGGCGTAGATTTCCCCCCAGGACAGGAACACGAAGGGGAGAACCAGCACGAAGAGCATCGGGTTTCCGGTGATCCGGGTCATCAGAAAGATGAAGAACGCCTCGACCCCGAAGGCCAGGGCCATGGTGTTTTCCCGGCCCAACTTGTCCGAGATCACCCCCCACATGATGCGGGAAAACGCGTTTGTGATCCCGGTCAAGGTAACAGTGAATGCGACGATGGAGATGCCAAGGACCTTCGCATTCTGCACGTTGAGAGACTTCGCGATCTCGGACAGGTTCCCGGTGGTCATCAACCCGCCCGCGCAGACCATCACGAACATGAGGTACAGAAGATAGAACTCCGGCCTGAGGAGTGTCTGCTGCCAGGCATAGTTCACCTTGGTCTGCGCGACGGTCTTCGAGATCTTCGGCACCCAGCCTGCAGGCTTCCAGCCTTCCGGAGGATGGCGCAGGATCAGAGCCATACAGAATGCAACCACGCCCTGGAGGACGCCCCAGAAGGCCATCGCGCCGGCCCACCCCATGCTCGCGATGGTGGCCGAAATTGGTATAATCGTCAGGGCCGCCCCCCCGCCAAATCCGGCAGCCGTGAGGCCCGCCGCCAGCCCTCTCCGATCGGGGAACCACTTGACCGCATTGGCCACCGTGGCAATGTAGATGATCCCCGCTCCGGCGCCGGCCAGGACACCATAGTAGATGTAAAGATCGAAGACCGACTTGGCCACGGTGCCTCCGAGTAACCACCCGAGCAAGACCAGAATCGAGCCGATGCACATCAAGGTTCTGATCCCGAATCGATCAATCAGAATTCCAGCAACAGGCACCGGCCATGTCTCGAACAAGATGAACAGAGAGAAAATGAGCGCAATCTGTGGATATGGAGTGCCCACAAATTGTTGCCGAAGTCCCGGGGTGAACAGGGTAAACGCATACTGATAGTTCGAGATCACCACCATCGAGACGAACCCGGCGGCTAGCTGCACCATCCGGTTGCCGACGATCGACCCGTAACGTTCCTTGGCGAGGTCGGCCTGGCCAGCCGCTACATTGACGTCAACTTGAGTTGGGGTCACCGTTACCATGCTGTCTCCTTTCGCGTCCTGAAGATCCGAATCCACAAAGCGATCTCTCGGAATAGCACACGCGAACGAAGGAGATGCTAGCAGCGAAGCACGGAAACGAAATACGGCGTGCCCCCGGAAAGACAGAGAGTTGAGAAAACAGCCGACGCCAGACCCCCTGCATCAGGGCAAACGGAGAACGACACCCCGATCGCGGCGGGCATCAAGGCATCTGAGCCGTCGTCGTCATCGTCGGTTATGCCGCAGAATCCAAGGCTAGAAAGGGTATTGCCGAGATCGGAATCGAGAACACCGAGGGTGGGCGTAGCAGTAAGTACAAGGATAGCGAGGACAAGCGTCCCCCACCATCCTCCCAATCTCATCCGCCGCCGCTGGCGCCCCATGAGCCTCATTGTCCTGCTCCGGCTCGAGGATCGCTGATCGTCAGAGATGGTATAGATCGCCGACATCAGTGTCAAGCGCGCTACGGATACTTGTCAGGTCCGCCCAAACCCGATCGGATTTGGGCAGAGACTGCAACCCAACGGTCGAGGCGGAGGGGAGCCCAAGCCCCCCTCCGCCCGCCTCTGTCATGCTGAGCAGACCATGCCGGATGCAGCTCGACGCGCGTGCCGCTCCGGCCTTCTAACTCTCCCGCGGCATCGCCATCGGCATCGCCACCGGCTTGCCGGGCGCCTTCAATCTGGCATCCACAAACGCCTGCATCTTAGCGATGTGCGCCTCCGTGAGATGCGCAAAGCGGCCCTGCAGTTTCATGTACTCGCGGACCGGCTTGTATTCCTTTGGCGTGTGCTGGTACTTGTATTCGCCGTCCTCCCACTCGTAGAGGTTCCACATCCCGGTCTGGATGGCCAGCCTGGCCAGCTCGATCGTCTGGGACTCGGGGAACTTCCAGCCCTTGGGACAGGGGGCGTGGATGTGGAGGAACGTGGGGCCCTTCACGTTCAGGGCCTTGCGGACCTTGTTCATGAGATCGATCGGGTAGGCTATGGAGGCCGTGGCCACATACTTCACGGCCGGGTGGCCGCCGATCACGAGCTGCGGCGGATCCTTCGGGAAGAGCTTCTTGCCTTCGGGGACATGCGGCCCCGGAGGCGTAAAGGTGGTATTGGCGCCATAGGGCGTGGTGGGCGAGGTCTGGATGCCCGTGTTGGCATATGACTCGTTGTCATAGCAGACAAACAGGGCGTCGTGGCCGCGATACATCATGCCCGACATGGCCTGGAGGCCGATGTCCACCGATCCGCCGTCGCCCGCCATCACGATGATGTTCGGCAGTTCGCCCTTCCACTTTCCCTTCCGGATAAGCACCTGGTACGCGGCCTCGGTGCCCGAGGCCACCGCGCCCGCGTTGGTGATTTGGCAGTGAATCCACGGCACACGATAAGGGGTGCAGAGGTAGCTAGCATTAGCCACGTACATGCAGCCGGTGGGCCCGTGCAGGATGGTGTTCGGGCCGGCTGCCTTGGTCACCAGCCGGTACTGCAGCGCCGGGCCGCAGCCCGCGCAGGTCCGGTGCCCCGGCACATACATCTCGTCCTTGGGGATGTTCCGGATCTTCTTGATCATGGGAAGCTCTTGGGTCTTTACCTCAACGGCCATCGCTGGCTCCTTTCGTTCGGATGATTCTGAATGCGCTCGGGCCTAGTCCTCGGATTCGTAACCGACCCAGTACACGGTCTTCCTGGTCTTGCCCTCCTTTATCATAGAGGACAGCTTCTCGGCCATCCAGTAGAACTCGGCCAGCGGAATGACCTCGCCGCCGAGCCCGGCCATGAAGGAGGTCGTCAAGGGCCGCTTCGGCGCGTCGTACAAGGAGGCGCGGACCTCGTGCAGGAGGTTGCCGCCCCGCATGGCCCCGCCGTAGGAGGTGCTGGTCTCCACCACGCCCACGGCCTTGAAGCGCGACAGAACCTCCGCCACTTCCTGCGTCGGCCACGGGCGCACGAACCGCAGCTTCACCAGGCCGATCTTCACTCCCTTGGCCCGCAGGTGATTGATGGCGTGACGCGCCGTGAAGGCGTGGGCCCCCTGGATGAAGAGCACCATCTCCGCATCCTCGGTCTTGTACTGATCCAGGAAGCCGTACTTCCGGCCGAAGATCCGCCCGAAGTCCTCGAAGGCCTCCTTGATGACCTGCGGCGTATCCAGGTGCGCCTGCGCCCGCTGCATGTCGATGACCGTGCCCTGGTCCGGGCGGATCTGCGGGCCGTGGGACACCGGGTGGTGCGGATCCAGCGGATGGGGCAGCTTGTACGGCGGCAGGAACTCGTCCGCCTGCGCCTGCTCCGGGACCACCACCGGGCCGGGGATGTGAGAAACGAAGTAGCCGTCCTGGCAAACGAACTGGGGCAGGAGCACGCGATGGTCCTCGCCAACACGGTAGTTGATCAAGCTGTTATCGAGAGCCTCCTGCGGCGTCTCGGCCCAGCCCATGAGCCAGCCCTGGTCGCGCGCGGACATGGCGTCCGTGTGCTCCGAACCGAAGTCGCCGGGCGGATCCAGGGCCCGGTCCGCGATGCACATCTGTAGGGGCACCCGGCCACCGGCGATCGGGGAGTACGTCTCGAACGCATAGGTGACGCCCACGCCAGAGCTGCCGGTGAGGGCCCGGGCGCCTGCGGCCGCCGCGCCGAGGACCACGGAGAGCTGGCCATGCTCGCCCTCACCGTGGATGAACTCGCAGTCCAGCTCGCCGTTGGCCACCATCTTGGCCAGCTCCATCATGAGGGCCGTGTAGGGGCGGATCGGGTAGGAGCACGCAACCTCGATCTTGGCCAGCTTGGCTGCCTGGGCCGAGGCGGCGAGTCCGCTCAACACCATCTCCTTCGCCATGGGTCATCCTCCTTAGAACGGTTTCTCGAGTCGAACCACGCCGTCCTCGAAATCGAGCTCGTAGGCCTTGCTCAGCGCGCCAGAGGTGCACTCGTTAACGCAGATCAGGCAACCCTTGCAGTACTTCCAGTTCCACACCGGCTCGTCCTCTTCCGCGTTCAACTGCCAGCAGGCATCCGGACAGAAGATGATACAGCTCATGCAGAGGTTGCATTTCTCGTTATCGATCACCGGCCGGTACTCGCGCCAGTTGCCCGTGATCATCATGGGCTGCTCGGCCACTGGGGCGGGCGTGATGCAGCCGAGGGGGACCTCTTTCTCCTTCGGGATCTTGAACATGCGTTACCTCCTTGGAAGGGACCCCTGTTACAGGGTCTTCACCACCGCGGCCTCACTGCCCTTGAACAGGGCCTCCTTGTTCTTCACGATCGCGGCCAAGCTCTCGAGCTTCACGATGCCTGTGCCCTTGGCGACGGCACCCAGGATGGCCGAAGAGATGCCCGCTCCCAGGCCCACGGCGTCCACGCCCCCCTCGGTACCCGAGAAGTCGATCGTTTGCTCGCCGCAAATCGCCTTGGCGTTCACACACACAATCTTGCTCAGCAACTCCTTGTTCGGGATGAACTTCAGGATGTCCTCGGGCTTCCGGTCGGTGGCGACCACCAGCGTGCCGCCCTTCTCCATCCCGCGCAGGATGTTCATCCCTTTCACGATGGTCGCGTCGGTAACGATCACCAAACTGGGGTGCTCGTTCTCGTATTCGTACGCTGTCTCGATCTCCGTATCGCTGATGCGCGCGTATTTGCGCAGGGGCACGTTCACCCGATCCGGCAGATCGACGTAGTTGTCGAACGCCTGGGTGAACTTACCCTCGGCCTTGGCAGCGATCGCGAGGCCGTTGGCGACGTCGCGGCCCTCTTTGTCCTGGATCACTCCTCGTGCCCAAATGGTAATCTGTTTCATCTGACTCCCCATGAAATGCCTCCTTCTGATGCAAGGTTGTCCTCCCTCACCGCAATCGATCCCGCGGACCACCGCGAGTCCGACGCCACCTCCTTTCCGTCCCGCGCTGCATGCGGGACTATTTCATGGTTCTGACCTGGGCCTGGGCGTCTGCGAGCTGTCGCGCCGTAACGCGGAAGACCCCAGACGGTTGAGTGCGATGCTCTTCGAGGGCCAGGATCGCCCCCTTCTTACAGATCAGCTCCAGATCCGCCCCCGTCCACCCGCCGGTGGATTCCGCCAACTCGGAGAGGTTGACGTCGCTCTCCAGCGGGAGGCCTTCCATCTGGATGCCGAGAATCTCCCGCCGCTCCTCGCGGCTCGGCAGCGGAAGCTCGAGGACGTAGTCGAACCGCCCCGCCCGGAGCAGCGCGGGCTCCATCAGATCCGGCCGGTTGGTGGCCCCGAGAACCACGACCCCCAGCGACCCGTGCAGGTCGTCGAGCTCACGGAAGAGCTGGCTGACGATTCGTGGAAGGAGGCTTCCCGCTTCCTGCGCCGACCGCGCCGGAACCATCGACTCGATCTCGTCGAAGAACAGGATGCAGGGCGAGGCCTGCTTGGCCCGCTTGAACACTTCGCGCAACCCCTTCTCGGACTCCCCGACCCACTTTGAGAGCAAGCTGGTCTGATCGACCGTGATCAGCGTCAGCCCCATCTCGCCGGCGAGGGCGCGCGCCAAGAGGGTCTTACCCGTCCCCGACTGCCCGGTGAGCAAGATGCCTTTCGGTGGATTGAACCGCGTGTGGCCGATCAGAGCGCCGCCCCCGCGGAAAAGCTGCATGATGGAGGTGAGGGTCCGTTTCGTCTCGGCGAGCCCACCCACGTCTTTCAAGGTCGTCCGCGGCCGCTCGGCCATGAACTCCCGCGTGGCAGTGGGCGCGACGACCTTGAAAGCCGCCATGAAGTCGTCGAGGACGATCTGCGCCTTGACGTTGTCCATCTCGGGCTTGCCATCCACTTCGAACCGCACCTGGGGGAGGAGGCGGCGCAGGGCCACCATCCCGGCCTCCTTGCAGAGGAGGGCCAGGTCGGCGCCCACATAACCGTGAGTGATGTCCGCCAGCTGGTCCAGGTCCACGTCCGGCCCCAACGGCATCCGCCGCGAATGGATCCCCAGGATGTGTCGCCGCCCCTCGCGCCCGGGGACCCCGAGGGTGATCTCGCGGTCAAACCGGCCGGGCCGCCGGAGCGCCGGGTCCACCATGTCCGGCATGTTGGTGGCGCCGATGACCATGACTTCCCCACGGTCCACCAGGCCGTCCATGAGGGCCAAGAGCTGCGCCACGACCCGCTTCTCCACGTCCCCCACTACCACAGAGCGCTTGGGCGCCAGGGCGTCGATCTCGTCCAGGAAGATGATGCTGGGGGCGTTCCGCCGGGCCTCCTCGAAGACCTGGCGCAGCTTGGCTTCGCTCTCGCCGTAGAACTTGTGGATGATCTCGGGCCCGTTGACATGGATGAAGTGGGCCCGCACCTCGTGGGAGACGGCCCGAGCGATGAGCGTCTTGCCCGTGCCGGGTGGTCCGGTGAGCAGGACGCCG
>Ga0182011_10004100_pt1 | contig 11758 bp, 15 predicted proteins | sample 711E1DmetaG_FD_120481 | JGI IMG/M metagenome (GOLD analysis project Ga0182011, IMG submission 120481) | Permafrost microbial communities from Stordalen Mire, Sweden - 711E1D metaG | ecosystem: Environmental > Terrestrial > Soil > Wetlands > Permafrost | place: Sweden: Stordalen | collected... | reverse complement strand
TTCAGGCAGCGGGAAAACCGATCCAATCTGTATTTTCACTCCCTCGGCGGTGTTTTCGCCTATAAGGAGGTTATATTTTCTGCGGAAATACTGCACAATGGCTTCGTCCATCTCGTCGCCGGCGACGTCAACGGATTTTGAAACAACCATCCCGCCGAGGGATATTATGGCGACTTCCGTTGTGCCGCCGCCGATGTCTACTATCATGTTGCCTTCCGGCTCTTGAATGGGGATGTTGGCGCCGATTGCCGCGGCCATGGGCTCTTCTATTAAATAGACCTCGCGGGCGCCAGCCTGCTCGGCGGATTCCCTTACAGCGCGGCGCTCAACCTCGGTTATTCCGGAAGGCACGCCGATAACTATTCTCGGGTGCAATAAACTGCGGCGATTGTGCACCTTTTTGATAAAGTAGCGTATCATCTGCTCGGTAACTTCAAAATCTGCGATAACGCCGTTGCGCAGGGGCCGCACCGCAATAATATTCGCCGGAGTTTTGCCGAGCATTCGCTTGGCGTCTGCGCCTATTGCAAGCACTTTGTGGGTATCTTTTTCTATGGCCACCACCGACGGCTCGCGAAGTACTATGCCCTGCCCCTTAACATACACCAGCACCGATGCTGTGCCAAGGTCAATGCCCATGTCGTTGGAAAACAAGCTGAAAAAATAATTGAACATAAAAAACCTTACCCCCTAACTCCGCTAACCCCTCTTTCGCAAAGAGGGGAACTTGCCTTGACTGTTCTCCTCTATCTTCCCTCTTTCGTTAAAGAGGGATTGAGGGAGTTGCTAAAATACAGTCGTACATCGGCTTTTTACACTACCAATTTTATCAGCGCCATTTCCGAGCAGTCGCTCTTGCGGCTACCGAGCTTGTATATGCGCGTATAGCCGCCTTTGCGCTCGGCATACCTGGGCACAAGCACTTGAAAAAGTTTTTTCTTGACGGCATTATCGTTTAGCTCCGCGGAAATGGCGCGTTTAGCGTTAATGTCCGATGGTTTTGCCTTTGTTATCAATTTTTCTGCGTACGACGACAATTCTTTGGCTTTTGCAAGCGTGGTAGTTATTGCCTCGTGCTGAAAAAGCGACGTTGCCTGATTGCGCATAAGAGAGCGGCGGTGCGAGCCGGTGCGCGATAACTTGCGTGCGCCAAGATTTTTAATCATTGCTGGCTCCCTCTTTCATGCCCAAAGACAAGCCGAGTTCAGCTAACTTATCCTTAATTTCCGTCATGGAGCGCTTGCCGAAGTTCTTGTAGGAAAGCAGTTCCTCTTCATCTTTTGACACAAGCTCTCCGATGGTTTTAAGCTCTGCGGCAGCAAGGCAATTGGCCGAGCGCACAGACAGATCCATGATGGACAGGGGTTGGCTGAGCAGTTCGTTCTTTTTTTCGCTTGCGGTTTCTTCAACAGTTGCGGGGGCTTCTTCTTCGTCATCCTGCCCGGTAAAAATGGCAAGCGTATTTTTTAGTATCTTTGCCGAATAGGCAAGCGCGTCGGCGGGTGTAACCGAGCCGTCCGTAAAAATTTCCATTATTAGGCGGTCGTAGTCGGTTATTTGCTCTACGCGTGTATTTTCTACCTCGTAATTAACCTTGGTTACCGGAGAGTATAACGCGTCAAGCAAAATTGTGTTGACCGGATACTTGCCCGATTTGGTTTCCTCGGCAAGCACATAACCCTTGCCGCGAGTTACATCCATTTCTATGTCAAGGTCGCCGGACGTTGACACTGTGGCGATAATCTGGTCGGGCGTGAGAATTTCAACATTGGGATTTTCCTTTATATCCTTTGCGTACACAACACCCGCCTTTGTTGAATGCAGATGCAATGTTTCCGGGCCCGCCGTGAACATTTTAAGGCGCACCTTTTTTAGGTTCAGCACAATGTTTGCGGCATCTTCTTTTATCCCGGGCAGGGCTGTAAACTCGTGCAATGCGCCCTTGATGCGAACAGAACTTATAGCGGCACCTTCAAGGCTGGAGAGCAGTATGCGGCGAAGGGCGTTGCCGATCGTGTTGCCGTAACCGCGTTCAAACGGTTCGGCGCTGAAGCGGCCATACGTGCTTGAAGCAGTTTTCTCATCCAGCGTCAATTTACGAAGTTTTTCCAGGTCTTGCATCTTCATAGGTAATATAACCTCTCTTAATGAAATCAATTCTACAGTCCTACTTCTTAACTCCCCTAACCCCTCTTTCAAAAAGAGGGGAACTAACTACACTGCCCGCTTCATCTTTCTCCCCTCTTTCGTTAAAGAGGGGCAGGGGGAGTTCTTTATCTATTTTGAATACAATTCAACTATCAGCTGGCTGTTGATGGCGATGCCCGAAGCCGAAGGCATGCTTGACACCGTGCCGCAAAGGGACGGTTTGTCTACCGCCATCCATGCCGGAAAGCGGTCCGACGATTCCACAGCTTTTTTTATTATTGGATTTTCTTTCATGCTGTCTTTTATGGCGACTTTATCGCCCACCTTACAACCATAACCCGGCAGATTTATGCAACGGCCGTTAACTAACACGTTGCCATGGTTAACCCACTGGCGCGCAGATTTGCGCGAAGTTGCAAGCCCCGTGCGATAGAGCACGTTGTCTAAGCGCAGTTCCAGCATTGTAATAAGGTTTTCGCCGGTTAATCCCTTCTGGCGCTCCGCGCGCCGGAAATAGTGGCGGAATTGCTCCTCGGTAAGGCCGTAAATTCGGCGCGCTTTTTGCTTTTCGCGCAGATGGCGGGCGTACTCCGACACCTTGCCGCGCATGTTTGTGCCATGCTGGCCCGGGAGATTCTTGCCCCTTTTTCCTTCAAGGGTGCATTTTTTTATGCATTTTTCGCCCTTAAGGAATAATTTTTCTTTTTCGCGCCTGCATTGCTTGCATACTGAACCTAAATAGCGAGACATCTATTTACTCCTCTGAATTAGTCGTCAGACTTCAGTCATCAGTCTTCAGTCGTTGTCTGACGACTGACAGCTGACGACTGAGGACTGCCTTATACTCTTCTTGGTTTCGGCGGGCGGCAACCGTCGTGCGGCACGGGCGTAATGTCGCGGATGGCCGTTATTACAACACCCGCGCTTTGCAGTCCGCGAATGGCCGTTTCTCGCCCGGGCCCGGGGCCGTTTACCAGCACAGTAACCTGTTTTACGCCGGTGTCAATAGCTTTGCGGGCGCAATTTGCGGCGGTCATTTGGGCTGCGAAAGGCGTGCCTTTTTTGGTGCCCTTAAAGCCGCAACCTCCGGCGGACGCCCACGCAAGGGTATTGCCCCTCTCATCTGTAATAGTGATGATGGTATTATTAAATGAAGACTGTATATACGCTTTTGCCATGCCGCCCGCAAAACGGATCTTGCGTTTGCCTCTAGGCGCTGGAGCATTCTTAACTTCTGTCATTACTGGGCCTCCAAGTATTTTACTTTTGTACGTTCAGGCAAGTTCAACCCCCTAACTCCCCCTACCCCCTCTTTAGTAAAGAGGGGGGCGTCAACACAGGTTGCCTTTGCCGCTCGTTTCCTTATTCTTCCCTCTTGGCGACCGAGCGTTATGGAGTGCCGCATAGGCACGCCAGCGACCAAGTCCCCGAAGGGGATTAAAGAGGGATTGAGGGAGTTCTTAAATTGTTACTTTCCTGCTGGCGCTGACGGTGCCGCCGCCGCTGCCGCCTTGCCTGCCGAGCCTACTGTTTTGCGGCGTCCCCGGCGTGTGCGGGCATTGGTCTTGGTACGCTGGCCGCGAACAGGCAAATTTCTGCGATGGCGATATCCGCGATAAGAGCCAATATCCATTAGGCGGCGGATATGCTGTTGGATGTCGCGCCTTAGGTCGCCTTCAACCTTGTAGTTTTTTGCAATAATAGTGTTAAGCTTGTTAACATCGTCCTCATTGAGATCTTTAACGCGCTTGGCGGGATCCATCTGGGCTTCCGCCAAAACCTCGTCGGCGATTGCCGGCCCTATGCCGTAAATATACCTAAGGGCGATATCAATTCTTTTCGTTTTTGGTAAATCAATTCCTGCAACTCTTGCCATTGTAAAAGCCTCCTGGTTACTTAAACTATATCTTTCACTTCGACTCGCTATGCTCGCTCAGTGTGGTTCGACAATCTATGGTGAGCGACCAGAGGGAGTCGAACCATTATCCTTGGCGCTGTTTGTGGCGCGGATCAGCGCAAACTACGCGCGTTACGCCTTTGCGCTTTATAACTTTGCATTTTTGACAAATTGGCTTTACGGATGCCCTGACTTTCATGTTATCCTCTTATCAAATCCCCCTGGTTTCCCCCTTTTCTAAAGGGGGATGAAAGGGGGCTTTCTTAAATTATTTTTCTCTATACGTAATACGGCCCCGCGTTAAATCATAGGGCGACAATTCAACCTTAACTTTATCTCCGGGTAAAATTTTTATGTAATGCATGCGCATCTTGCCACAAATGTGGGCAAGTATCTTATGGCCGCCTTCTATCGCAACGCGAAACATCGCGTTCGGCAAAGCCTCAAGAATAACGCCTTCAACTAAAATCTTGTCTTCTTTGGTCGTCATAAACTACCTTACCCCCTAACTCCCCCTACCCCCTCTTTCGCAAAGAGGGGGACGACAACACTGCTCAACACTATTTGTTATTTGCCTTTGCCTCATGTTCCCATGATCTTCCCTCTTTTGCGACCGAGCGTCATGGAGTGCCGTATAGGCACGCCAGCGACCAAGTCCCCTTGCGGGATTAAAGAGGGATTGAGGGAGTTCTTCATCGTTCAGTCAATATCTCGTAACCGTCTATTGTTACTGCCACCATGTGTTCTTCGTGGGCGCACAGCTTGCCGTCTTTTGTAACAACCGTCCAACCGTCAGAAAGAGTTTTTACTTCGCAGGCGCCTTCATTTATCATCGGCTCAATGCATATTACCATGCCGGGCTCAAGGCGCACACCCGTTCCGGCCTGCCCAAAATTTGTTACCGCGGGTTCTTCATGCAAATTTCTGCCGATACCGTGGCCGACGTAATCACGCACAACTGAAAATCCGTTTGATTCGGCATGTTTCTGTATAGCTGCCGACACATCGCCAAGCCTGTTGCCCGGCCGAACCGCTTCTATGCCCTTAACAAGGCACTCTTTAGTTACCTGCATCAAGCGCAATGCGTTGGCTGAAACCGCGCCCACAGGAAACGTTGCCGCGCAATCGCCGTAGAAACCGCCGGAGATAACACCCAGGTCAACGCTTACGATATCGCCGGTTTTTAGCTTTCTGTTAGCGCGCGGTATGCCGTGCACAACTTCTTCGTTTATAGAAACACACGCGGTTGCAGGATAGCCTCTGTAGCCAAGGAAACCCGGCTTCATGCCGCGCGCAGATATACAGGCAAAAGCAATATCATCCAATTCCTTGGTTGAAACGCCCTGCCTAATTGATTCAGAGATCTTTTTTAGCGTTTCTGCAGCGGCCCGGCCTGCTACGCGCAATTTTTCCAGATCCGCTTGAGACTTCAACTCTATCATTGGGGCGCTATTTTTCAATGGACTCACAAATTGCCTTGAAAATGCTTTCAACGGCTCCACTGCCTTGAACTTTGCGGACTATTCCCGGCCTTGAGTAATACTCAATAATTGGGCTTGTCTGTTCTTTATAAACCGCAAGGCGTTTGCGTATAGTGCTTTCGTTATCATCGGCGCGTTGCACCACTTTTCCTGCGCAGGCATCGCAGTGATTATCCTTTTTCGGCGGCTGGGTAATTGTATTATAAGCCGCGCCGCAGGCCGAGCATACACGGCGGCTCGCAAGGCGCTTCACTATTTCTTCGTCTTCAACGATAATTGCGACAACGCGCTCTATCTTTTTTTTCACCGATGACAACGCTTTATCCAGCGCCTCTGCCTGAGGGATAGTGCGCGGAAATCCGTCAAGCAGAAAACCGTTTGCGGCATCATCCTTTCCAAGGCGCTCCATCACTATTTTGATAACCAGATCGTCGGGCACAAGCTTTCCGGCGCTCATATAGCCTTGCAGTTCTTTGCCAAGCACAGATCCGCTCTGGGACGTTTCGCGGAACATATCGCCGGTAGAAATGTGAGGTATCTTATATTTTGCGGCAATCTTCTTCGCCTGAGTGCCCTTGCCTGCTCCGGGGGGCCCTATTAAAATAATATTCATTAATCCTATCCCTGTACGGGCGGTTCGCGAACCGCCCCTACCTTCATAATTGTACGGGCGAACGGCCGTTCGCCCCTACTTTATGTTAAACCAACGACCTTTTATTCTGCCGTCTTTTACAAAGCCGTCGTAATGGCGCATAATAAGGTGCGACTCAATTTGCCCTACGGTGTCTAAAGCTACGCCTACAACAATAAGAAGCGATGTGCCGCCGAAAAAGAACGGCGCGTTAAACAACCTTCTCATATAATCGGGCAGTACCGCTATGCAGGCCACAAACAACGCGCCGCCAAGGGTAATGCGCTCAAGAATTTTTTGTATATGCATGGCAGTCGGCTCGCCCGGGCGAATGCCGGGCACAAAGCCGCCCCACTTTTTCATGTTCTCGGCCAATTCTTTAGGGTTAAACGCAACTGAATTATAGAAATAGCAAAAGAATACTATCAGGGACGCATAAACTATTTCGTATGTTATGGTGCCGCGATTCCACCATTCGGAAACTATTTTTGCCCATGCATTGTTGGGAAAGAACTGCGCCATGGTTAAGGGCGCTGAAAGCAAAGATATCGCAAATATCACAGCGATAACGCCCGACTGGTCAACCTTTAGGGGCAAGAAAGTGCTTGCTCCGCCGTACATTTTACGGCCAACCATCCGCTTAGCATACTGCACCGGGATCTTTCGCTGGGCGGTTTCCACCCACACAACGGCGGCCGTCACCCCAAGGACTATAGCAACAAGGCCAATAACCGTGAACATGGATATTTCATCCATGCGCACAAGCCTGATAACGTCTTTAACAGCGCCCGGCAAGCGGTCAACAATACCAGCAAAAATCATTAAAGAGATGCCGTTGCCTATGCCAAGCTCCGTTATTTGTTCGCCAAACCACATTACAACTATTGTGCCGGTTATAAGTGTAATAACCGTCATTGTTATCCATGCCGTTGTTGCGTCTTCTACAACAGAAAACCCGGATGGGGTGGGCATGCGGCTCATGGCAAGCGTAAGGCCGAAAGACTGTATAGCGCCAAGCAACAACGTAAAATATCTTGTGTACTGATTAAGCTTTTTGCGGCCAAGCTCGCCTTCTTTGGCAAGGCGGTCAAGGTACGGTATTAAATGCGCGCCTTGCAGCAATGACATTATAATTGACGCATTGATGTAAGGCATAATGCCCATGGAAAATATGGACAGCTTGCTAAGCGCGCCGCCCGAAAACATATCCATAAATCCAAGCAAAGAGTTTTGGTGCGCGTCAAAAAGCGACTTAAGGGCAACCGCATTTACACCCGGCACAGGTATAGCCGCGCCAACACGATATGCGGCAATAAGGGCCAGCGTAAAGAATACGCGTTTTTTTAGCTCCGGCACCTTAAAAATATCTGCGAAGGTTTTTATCATGGTTTCTTTATGGTTGTCATTCCGGCGGAAACCGGAATCCAGTTTTCCTTCAACATCTCTGGATACCGGCTAACAACATGCCGGTATGACGGACACTACTATTTCTTTTTCTTGACGAATTTTGTTCTGGGCGTTAATACTTCCGCAACGCCGCCGGCGGCGGTAATAAGCTCGGCGGCCTTTGTTGAAAACGCGTGCGCTTTAACGGTAAGTTTTTTCGCAATCGCGCCGCCTGCTAAAACCTTAACTTTATCGCCGCTGTTGACAAGGCCAGCTTTTATCAGCGCGCCCATATCCACCACTGCGCTGTCATCAAATATTTTTTCAAGCACGTTTAGGTTTACCGGCACATATGCTTCGCGGTTCTTATTGTTAAAGCCGCGTTTTGGAATTCGGCGCACAAGCGGCATCTGCCCGCCCTCAAAACCAATCATTTTCCCGTCGCCCGAGCGCGAAGTCTGGCCTTTCATACCCATTGTTGCGGAGCCGCCGTGGCCGCTGCCTTCGCCGCGCCCTATTATTTTGCGGCGATGGCGCGCGCCATGAGCCGCTTTAAGATTATTCAGTCCTATCATAATTTATCCTCAGTCTTCAGTCTTCAGTCTTCAGTCTTCAGTCGTTTCTGACGACTGATAGCTGACGACTGACGACCAAAAATTATATGACCTCTTTGCCGCGCATTTTCGCTATCTCTTCGCGCGTGCGCAAAGCTGATAGAGCTTTCATTGTAGCATAAACAACATTAAACGGATTGCTTGAGCGCTGAGACTTGGTAAGAATATCCGTTATGCCCGCCGCTTCAAGAACTGCACGCACCGCGCCGCCCGCAATAACGCCTGTCCCCGGGGCAGCCGGCTTTAAGAACACTTTTCCCGCGCCGGAAACACCGGTAATTTCGTGCGGTATTGTTGTGCCGACTTTGCATACCGAAACCATATGCTTTTGCCCGCGCGCCGTGCCTTTGGCGATGGCAGACTGCACCTCGTTAGCCTTGCCAAGCCCGACGCCTACCTTGCCTGCTCCGTCGCCGACAACAACCAGCGCATTAAACGAAAACCTTTTGCCGCCCTTCACCACTTTGGCCACGCGGTTAATTGCAACAACTGTTTCCTTAAAAGGGCTTTCCGCCCTATCCTGCCTGCCGCGCCCTTCACGGGGCCCGCGAGATTCTTTAGTTTCTTCAGCCAAGCTAACCTCCTAAATTTCACCTTTCATTTTTCCTCTCCCCTTGCGGGTAGGGTGTTGAACCCCGTGCCGTCTGGGGACGAGGGCAGGGTGAGGGGGTACGAGTTGTTAATTTCCACCTTCCACCATCAACTTCCACCCTCACCTTTCATCCTCTCCCGTCAAGGGAGAGGTAAAAAGTGAGAGAAAATTAAAACTCCAATCCTGCTTCTCTGGCCGATTCAGCAAAAGCTTTTATTCGGCCATGGTATTGATAACCGCCGCGATCGTAGACTACTTTTTTAATTCCTTTTTCTTGAGCCTTTTTTGCAATCAAGGCGCCGACAGCTTTTGCGGCATCAACGGTGTCACCTAATTTAAGAGTACCCTTCAATTCCGAAGACAAAGTAGAAGCGGCAATTAAAGTAACCCCTTTGTCGTCGTCAATAATCTGAGCGTAAATATTTTTGTGGCCGCGATAGACGCACAAGCGCGGGCGCAAGGCAGACCCGCGCACCTTTGTGCGTGTGCGCGTTTTGCGAAATGCGAATTGTTCTTTGCTGGTCCTCATGGGTTCTTCCTTAATTAAAGTCAGATTAAGGTCAAGATTAAGGTTAAGACTTCTTAACCTCAACCTGCCTCACTCTTAACCTTGTATTATTTCTTAGCTCCGCCTGCGGGGGCGCCTGCTGCGCCTGCCGCGGCCTTGCCAGCCTTGCGGATAATGTGTTCGCCCACGTATTTGATGCCGGTTGCTTTGTAAGGCTCCGGCTTGCGGATTGAACGTATGCGCGCCGCTGTTTCGCCAACCACAGCTTTGTCAACGCCGCTTAAGGATAATTGGGTGTTATTGGTTACTACCGCTTTAACACCCACGGGCAGCATAAAAATTTGCGGCACCGAATATCCGACGTGTAGCGTCAATTTCTGGCCTTCAACGGACATTTTATATCCTAGGCCGGACACTTCCAATTCTTTTTTGTAGCCAGAGCTTACGCCCTCAAGGCAATTCTTTATAAGGCCCCTATATGTGCCCTGCATCATATTGGCTTCTTTGGACTCCTGGCGCTGGAAAACCGACACCTGTTTAGGCTCAATTTTTACGTCAAGCGCGCGGTGTATATTAAGCGTAAGCTTCCCAAGCGGTCCCTGAAACTGCATTGCCTGATCCTTATATTCAACTTTCACTTTATCGGGTATGGCCAGCGCTACTTTTCCCAGACGGCTCATGATTTTTCCTTTATTCGTACGGGCGAACGGCCGTTCGCCCCTACCATTTAAAATTTACCAAATATATCCAATTATTTCGCCGCCGAGCCTTTCGGTTCGGGCAGTTTTATCCGACATAAGGCCCTGCGGGGTTGAAACAATTACAGTCCCCGTTCCGCTTGCGACTTTCGGGAGGCTTTCATAACCGCTGTACTGGCGCACACCGGGCTTTGAAATGCGCTTTAGGCCAACAATAACTCTTTTCCCTTCGGGCGTGTATTTCAAATATATTCTCAAAACCCCCTGCTTGTGGTCTTCAATAGTTTTGTAGTTGGCAATATAGCCCTCATCTTTCATAAGCTTGGCTATTTCAATTTTCAGCTTGCTTGAAGGGACGTCAATTTTTTCCATCAATTTCGCATTCGCATTGCGTATGCGGGTGAATAGATCTGCTATCGGGTCTGTAATCATAAATTATCCTTCTATCCTTGTACGGGCGAACGGCCGTTCGCCCCTACTTAATATTTACCAACTTGATTTTGTTACGCCGGGAATCTCGCCCTTGGACGCAAGCTTGCGAAAGCAAATGCGGCATAGGCCAAAATCTCGGTAAAAGCCCCTGGGCCGGCCGCAGATACTGCAGCGGTTGCGCTTGCGAACAGCATATTTCATGGGCTTTGCCATTTTAGCTATTGCTGATGTTGTGGCCATTGAGCACCTCTTGAAGTTGTAATTGCCTCTTGCGAAATCCCGCCGCCAACGGCGTGTGCGCCCCACAGTGGCGGGATAGATACTCTGCTACTTTACTATTTTACGTCGCGCTTCTTAAAGGGCATTCCAAGCAATGTTATAAGCTCGCGCGCTTCTTCGTCGGAATTTGTGGTGGTAACAACGGTAATGTTCATGCCGCGCGGCTTATCTGATTTGTCGGCATTAACCTCCGGGAATATATATTGCTCCGTAAGCCCAAGGTTAAGATTGCCTTTACCGTCAAATGCTCCGGGCTCAAAACCGCGAAAGTCGCGGACTCTGGGGAAAGCCACATTAACCATGCGGTCAAAAAATTCGTACATCATATTGCCGCGCAATGTGACCTTTGCGCCTATCGGCACGCCCTGGCGCAACTTAAAATTTGATATTGATTTCTTGGAGCGGCAGACTCTCGGCTTTTGCCCCGTAATGGCGGCAATTTCTTCCATGGCAATTTCCACAACCTTCGGGTTATCCTTGGCCTCAGTGAGGCCTACGTTAACAACTATCTTGTCAAGGCGCGGAACCTCATTTATATTGGAGTATTTATACTTTTCCATCAAAGCAGGGGCTACGCTTCTAATGAAAGTTTCTTTAAGACGCGCAGTGTTTTCTTTTTTCATAGTAACTTCCTTATAATAAAATCAACATGGCTTCTCAACTTCAACCCCCTAACTCCCCTACCCCCTCTTTCGCAAAGAGGGGAACTCGTTTTTGCCTTTCTCCGCAATCTTCCCTCTTGGCGACCGAGCGTCATGGAGTGCCGCATAGGCACGCCAGCGACCAAGTCCCCCTTGGGGATTAAAGAGGGACAGAGGGAGTTTTTAAATAATCATCTCGCCGCATTTGCGGCACACGCGTACTTTTTTGCCGTCACTTAAACTGTCGGTTTTAGGGCGGGTCGGTTGGCTACATTTTGGGCATACAAGCATGAGCTTTGACATGCTTAATGCAGATTCTTTTTCAAGAATGCCACCCGGATCCGTCTGCGTGGCCTTTTTATGTTTTTTTACAAAATTAACCTTGGCCACAATGGCCGTCATTTTATCAGGAAAAACTTTGAGCACTTCGCCCTGTTTCCCCTTGCTCTTT
>Ga0182011_10004099_pt1 | contig 11760 bp, 10 predicted proteins | sample 711E1DmetaG_FD_120481 | JGI IMG/M metagenome (GOLD analysis project Ga0182011, IMG submission 120481) | Permafrost microbial communities from Stordalen Mire, Sweden - 711E1D metaG | ecosystem: Environmental > Terrestrial > Soil > Wetlands > Permafrost | place: Sweden: Stordalen | collected... | reverse complement strand
GGTCCCGGGAAGGACGCTCACGAAAGCCTTGTTGCCGCGCCGGTAATAATGGACCGTCCCGTCCACCTTCGCGAACAGCGTGTAGTCCTTGCCCAGGCCGACGTTCTCGCCCGGCTTTATCCTGGTCCCCCGCTGCCTCACGATTATGTTGCCCCCGCGAACCTTCTGACCGCTGAACATCTTCGCGCCCAGGCGTTTCGACTCGCTGTCGCGTCCGTTCCTCGAGCTCCCGACGCCCTTCTTGCTGGACATCAATACCTCCGATCAGGCGCTCTCGGCGGCCGGGCTCGGAGCCTTCTCCGCGGCCTTTCGAGGCGCGCTCTTGCGCACTATTATATCTTCGATCTCCAGGCGGGTCAGCTCCTGCCGGTGCCCCTTCTTGCGGGCGTAGCCCTTCTTCGGCTTGTACTTGTAGACGATGAGCTTCTTGCTCCTGCCCTGCGCGACCACCTTAGCGGACACGCGCACCCTGGCGAGCTCCCTGGGGCTCACCATGACCTTCTCACCGTCGTTGTACAGGACGACGTCCTCGAAGTTGTGCTTCTTGCCCTCTTCCACATCGAGCTTCTCCACGGTTATGACGTCGCCGGGCGCGACCCGGTACTGCTTAGATCCCGTCCTTATCACTGCATACAATTCACTCGTCTCCCGGTCTGATTGATTTAAGCATTATACACTACAGGCGCGCGCATTGGCTCGCCGGTTCATTTATCGTCGAATATCAGTCCCCTGCCTTCGCAGCGCGGACAGGTCCTGCCCATCGTGTCAGCCAGGCCCTCGGTCACGTTTTTCCTGGTCATCTCCACCAGCCCCAGACGCGACAGCGTGACGATCTGCGTCTTGGTCCTGTCCCGCTCCAGCTCGGACTCGAGCGTCTCCAGGACCTTGGTCCTGTTCTCGGGGACCTCCATGTCTATGAAGTCGATGACGATTATCCCGCCTATGTCCCTGAGCCGCAGCTGGTTCACAACCTCGACGGCCGCCTCCAGGTTGGTCTTGAGCACCGTGTCCTCGAGGCTCTTCTTGCCGGTGTACGAGCCGGTGTTGACGTCGATCGCGGTGAGGGCCTCGGCCTCGTCGATCACGATGTGGCCGCCGGAAGGCAATCCCACCTTCCTGCGCAGGGCGGCCTCGATCGCCTTGTCCACCCCGAACCGCGAGAACAGTGTCTCCTTCTCCTTGTAGTGCTGCACCCGGTCCAGCAGCTCCGGCGCGGAGCGGTTGAGGTAATCCCTTATGCGCCCGACCTCCGTCTTATTGTCGACGAACACCGTCTTGAAGTCGCGGGTGAGCGTGTCCCTGACCACCCTGACGGCCAGGTCCGGCTCGCCGTAGACGAGCTTGGGCGGCTTGGCATCGGCGATGTTCTTGCGAGTCTCCTCCCACTGCCTCACTAGGTAGTCCATGTCCCTCTGCAGGTCCTTCTTGCGCGCCTTGGCCGCGGCGGTCCTGATGATAGTGCTCCCCTCGGGAGGCTTGAGCTCCCTCTGCATGTTCTTCAGCCTGGTGCGCTCCCTGTCCGGCAGCCTGCGGCTGACCCCGGACCTCTTGGACTGCGGCATGTACACCATCAGGCGGCCCGGCAGGCTGATGTAGGTCGTGAGCCTCGCTCCTTTGCCCGACATCGGGTCCTTGGTGACCTGCACCACGATGGTGTCGCCGGCATTGAGAGCCTTGCCGATCTTGCGCGGCCGCACGTGCGAGCCATCCTCCATCAGGACCAGGTCCTGCAGGTAGAGAAGCGCGTTCTTGCCGACGCCGACGTCGACGAACGCGGCGCTCATCCCGGGCAGGACGCTGGTGATCCTGCCGACGTAGATGTTGCCGACTATCGAACGCCTGCGACTCTTCTCCAGGTAGACCTCGGCCACCCCGTCGTCCTCGAGCAGGGCGAGCCTGCACTTGCCATGCTCACAGGTGACCACGAGCTCCTTCTTGACCTTCTTCAATAGCTTACCCCCCGTGCTCCCCTCCCGGCGCCCGATCTCCCGGCGCCAGTATCCATCGGCGATATCAGTCTGTCCCCCCGTCGTGAGAAGAGACCCGTCCTGTTGACCTCGGCTTGCTGCCATACTTCGCGCCCTATCCCCGCCATGCCCGAGATAACCTCTACGACTTCCCAGGGCTTGATAGTGCCTGCTATGCCGTCGTCCACAGTCATCTTCAGCGAGATGCGGCCTTCTGTTTCGCCCACCACCTCGAGGCCGTGGACCCCGGCGCGGATATCGACCGTCCTGGTGCGCCGCGGTTGAACCCTCTGATACGGCAGCGTGCTCATCTCAGAGAATCTTTCCACCGCGTCTTCGAGTTCACCTCCGCCGACCGTCTCCGGAAAAGCCGCGGTGAAGACCGCGGTGTCGATGACTTTGCCCACCGGTTTCGCCTCCGGTCCCATCAGCCGGCACTTAGCCGGAGCAATCCCATCGGGCGTAGCTTTCCCCAGCAGGTCGCACGCCTCGGCCGCCGGAACGTACGAGGTGAGGTTGAAATCCACCAGCTCACAGTCGCTGGTCACCCCGATGGGCAGCGGCGGCGAGAGGGACACCTTCATGCGCGACATGTTGGTGCCCGCGTACTCCAGAGGCAGCCCGGCCCTGCGCGCCGAGATCATCAGCGTCCTGGCGTACTCGGAGTGCGACAGGTACCTGGCCTGCCCCTGCTTGGTGAACTGCACTCGAAGCCTCAGCGGGCTGTCGGCCGCGCACATCAGGAGTCACTCCCCTTCAGCACCGGCTGCACCGACAGGCCCTCGCAGACGCCACACTCGCTGCATTCGGCGACCCTGCAATCCGGGGTCGTGGTGGCCTCCATCGCCCGGGAAAGCTCGGCCTGCAGGAACTCCTTGTCCACGCCGAAGTCGAGATGGTCCCAGGGGAAGACCTCGTCCGGACGCCTCTGGCGGTAAAGGTAGTAGCCAGGGTCTATGCCTGAGTCGGCCGCCGCGCGCATCCACCTTTCAAAATCGAAGTGATCGGACCAGGAGTCGAAGCGTCCGCCTGCGGCCCAACAGTTCTCCACCATGCGCCCCAGCCGGCGGTCACCCCTGGCTAGCAGCCCTTCGACTGTGCTCATCTCGCGGTCGTGCCACGAGAGGTTCATGCTTCGCGCGCGCAGGGTCGCCTTGAGAATATCCTGCCTGTGCCTGATCTCATCGCCGGTTATCTGCGGGCACCACTGGAACGGGGTATGCGGCTTGGGGACGAATGTGGAGACGCTCACGTTGAACGAGGGAGGGGTCAACTTCTCGGCTTTCACCGCGTCCCTCAGGCGGAACACCAGCTTGGAGATCTCGGCGACGTCCTCGTCGGTCTCGGTGGGGAGGCCTATCATGAAATAGAGCTTTATCCGCCTGCGGCCAGCGCGGACAGCGCACATGACGGCGTCGACCATGTCGCCCTCACTTATCGGCTTGTTGATCACCAGACGCAGCCTCTGGCTTCCGGCCTCGGGCGCAAACGTCAGGCCGCCGCGGCCTCCGCGGTCCAGGCGCGAAGCGAGCTCCGCGGACATGGCGTCCATGCGCAGCGAAGGCAGCGACATGATCATGCGGCGGTGCTCGCAGACCTGCGCGACGCGCGAGGTCACGTCGACGATCCTCGAGTAGTCGGTCGAGGACAAAGAACACAGCGAGACTTCGTCATAGCCAGTCGACTGGGCCAGCTCATCGACCAGCTTGACCACCTCGCCCGCCGTCCTCTCGCGGACCGGCCTGTAGGTCATGCCGGCCTGGCAGAAACGACAGCCGCGGGTGCAGCCGCGGAAGAGCTCGACGTTGAGCCTGTCGTGTACGGCCTCGCAGAACGGGACCAGCGGATGGGTGGGGTAGAGCCAGTCGTCGAGGTCGACCAGGTTCTTGGTGACCTTACGGGCAGCTCCGCTCTGGGGGATCATTTCCTTCAGGGTTCCGTCGTCCGCGTACTCGGGCAGGTAGTCGTCAGGGCGGTAGACACCGCGGAGGCGTGAAGCCTCCTCCAGCAGCCTCGTCCTGCCCCAGCCTTGAGACTTCGCGCGCCCCACCATCTCGACCAGCAAGCCGATGACTTCCTCACCCTCCCCCAGGACGAAGAGGTCGAAGAAGGCCGCCAGGGGCTCGGGGTTCGTCACCCCGCATCCCCCTCCCACGACGATGGGACCGCTCGTCCTGTCAGAGGCGTGTAGCGGTAGACCGGCCAGGTCTATGAGGTTTAACACGTTTGTGAACGTGAGCTCGTGTGGGATCGAGATGCCGAAGATGTCGGCCGAGGCGACAGGCCGCTTGGTCTCCAGAGAGAAGAGGGGAATTCCCTCGCGCCGCATCTCGGCCTCCATGTCGAGCCAGGGAGCGTAGGCCCTCTCGGCGCTGGCGCCTTCGATGTCGTTCACGACCTCCGCCAGGATGGTTAGCCCCAGGTTGGACATGCCAATCTCGTAGACGTCGGGGTACGCAAAGACCACGGATGTCGATTCGGCCGGGATATCCGGCGAGTTCCACTCGCCTCCGAGATATCGGCTGGGCCTCTCCACGCGCAACAGCAGAGGCTGGAGCCTGTCGGCGAGGCTACCGGGATGTGTGCTATTCAAATCTTGTTCACCTTTACCGGTAATTATTAAAGCGTGGCGTTATGAGCCACGCAAAATTTCAATCTTGTTTAGATTATAGCAGCGACGACGCCGATTTTCCCGGACCTCAGCGGTTGCGCAGGAAGCTCGGTATGTCCACCGGCTCGACGTCGTGGACCACCCTGGAGGCCTTTCTCTCCTCCGGGGCCGGGGGCCGGTCACCCCTGGGGGGCCTGGCCCGCTCGGCGTCGCGGAAACCGGACGCCACCACCGTCACCTTGACGTGGTTATCCAGGTCAGTGTCTACGATCGCGCCGAAGATCATGTTCGCCTCGGGGTGTACCGCCTGCGCCACCACCTCGGCGACCTCGTTCACCTCATAGAGCGCAAGGTCCTGCCCCCCGGAGACGTTGAGCAGGACCCGGGTCGCCCCATCGATGCTGGACTCGAGCAACGGGCTGTCTATCGCGTTGATCGCGGCCTGCCTAGCTCGGTCCTCGCCGGTCGCGTGGCCGATTCCGATCAGGGCAGTTCCGGAGCCCTCCAGCACGTGCCTCACGTCGGCGAAGTCTACATTTATCTCGCCCTTCTCGGTCATGACCTCCGTGATGGCCTGGACGCCTTGCCGCAGCACGTCGTCCGCAAGCTTGAAGGCCTCCACCACTGGTATGTTGTCGGCGACCTCCAGCAGCCTGTCGTTGGGCACGACTATCAGGGTGTCGACGTTCTCGCGCAGCCTCTCTATGCCCTCCGACGCCTGGTTGGCGCGTTTTTTCCCCTCGAATGAGAAAGGTCTGGTGACCACTCCCACCGTCAGGGCTCCAGCCTCCATCGCCAACCTGGCGACAACCGGCGCCGCCCCCGTCCCGGTGCCGCCGCCCTTGCCGGCGGTGACGAAGACCAGGTCTGCCCCGCGAAGCGCCTCCTTGATCTCGTCAGCGCTATCCTCGGCGGCCTCTTCGCCGATCCCGGGGTCGTTTCCCGCGCCAAGCCCCTGTGTCATCTCCCGGCCGATGGTGATCCGCAGGTCGGCCTGGCAGCCCCGGAGCGCCTGAGCGTCCGTGTTCAGCCCGATGAACTCGACGTTGTGGAGCCCGGACTCGATCATGCGGTTGACAGCGTTGTTGCCGCCCCCGCCAACGCCTATCACCTTGATAACTGCTATGAAAGGCCTGGGGCCTCCAGCCATGTCTGAACCACTCCCAACGTGTCGAAGGCAGCTTGAAGGACTGCCGAATCCTATCAGAGAGATCGATCTCGCGGCAAGATTCCTTCGGTGGCAGTGCCAAGCAAACCTCGCCTCGCAAAGACCGAAGCGGCCACCGCCATCCCGGACGCGGACTCCCTGGATAAAGCCCCTAAAGCAGAGAGCCGAGCTCCTGTCTGGAGGCTCGACCCCTGGTTCATCAAACCCTGAAGTAGGGTCTAAACTATATATCTAAGGTTTACCTGTTACGCAGGAATGGCGGGATGGTGATGTCCTCTTCCTCGAAGATGGTCTTGCCGGGACGCTCCCTCTCCCGCGTGGGACGCTCCCGCTCCCTGGGAGCCTCGCGCTGCTCGCCTTCCTCATCGCTCTCGATCCTGCGCCTGGTAGTCCTGGCCGGCCTGGCGAACCCGAGACGCCCAGGCTCGATGCCTGAGGCTATAACCGTCACCTTGACCTTGTCGCTCAGGACGGGGTCGATTATAACGCCGAATATCTCCTCGGCATCGGGATCGCAGGCGCCGCGGATTATCTCAGCGGCGTCGCGAGCCTCCTGCAGGCTCATGTCGGAGCCGCCGGTGACGTTGACCACGGTCCCCTGCGCGCCGTCGATCGAGGACTCGAGCAGCGGGCTCGAAACGGCGTTCTCTGCGGCCTTTATCGCGCGGTCCTCGCCGGAGGCCTCGCCCACGCCCAGCAGCGCCGAACCCGGGATCGAGAGGATCTTCTTCACGTCGGCGAAGTCGAGGTTGATGAGGCCGGGGATGTTGATGAGGTCGGTGATGCCCTGCACGCCGTAGCGTAGCACCTCGTCGGCCTTCTTGAACGCGTCCTCGATGCTTATGCGGGCATCCGTCAGCTCGAAGAGCTTGTCGTTGGGGATGATTATGAGGGTGTCGACCTTGTCCTGCAGCGACTCCACTCCCTCTTCGGCCTGCCTCCGCCTGTGCGAGCCCTCAAAATCGAAGGGCTTGGTCACGACTCCGATGGTCAGCGCGCCGATCTCCTTGGCGATCTCCGCAACCACCGGGGCCGCGCCGGTCCCGGTGCCGCCGCCCTCGCCCGCGGTGATGAACACCATGTCGCTCCCCTTGAGCGCCTCTTTGATCTCGTCGCGGTGCTCCTCGGCGGACTCGGCGCCGATGTCAGGCTGGTTGCCGGTCCCCAGGAAGTGCGTCAGCTCTTCGCCGATGGATATCTTTACGTCCGCGTCGCAGGCTAGCAGGTCCTGGGCGTCGGTGTTGATGGCGATGAAGTCAACGCCGGTCATGCCGTCCCTTATCATACGGTTAATGGCGTTGTTGCCCCCTCCGCCTACACCGACGACCTTGATAACCGCAAAAAACTGTTTCAGGTCCTCTGGCATGACTACTTCCTTTCCCCTTCTTCCGAAAGCGCGACCCATTCATGAATCGCGCCTCATCCGCTCTTCGCGGCGCCTCCACCTTCGCTGACCGGTCTGCTTGAATGATGAAGTGAGAGTATCGTTATCAGTTAATCACTGTTTACTACAGATATATCTTAACCTTAGTTTAGGCTTCAGTATAGAGCCTGTTCTGACCTCGTGCAAGTGGGGCTCCTCACTGTGGTTTTATCACTGGTGAATCGGGTACCCTCACGTCTATGTAGGCTATCTTCCGCTTGTTGTTGTTGACGTCGGTCGCGACCGCCTGGAGCACCTCGTTCTTCTGCTTCATCTTGCTCGCGCTACCATATACCACGTTGTATCCGGACCTGGCTACGAACACCTGTCCCCTGCCGTCAAACGGGTTCCCCATCAGCAGCATGGCGCGCATCTCTGCGGGCATCCCCGCCAGCACGTCGATGCACTCGGATATCTTTTTGTCGCCCACCTTCGAGCCTGCCAGCGGCTGCGGGACCTTGCCGCCGTATACCCTCGGGAGCTCCTTGAACTGGTCAGGCGCGACCTTCTCTATGACCAGTCCATCAGCGCCGACCAGGTAAGCCGACGTGCCGAAATCGAGCATGGCTATGGGGGTGCGCTCCACAATCTCTATGTTGACCGTGTGTGGCAGATGCCTCTGCACTCGCGCGTCCTTCACCCAGGGGTCGCTTTCCATCAGCTTGGCGATGCGGCCGACCGGGAGGGTCACCAGGTTACTGTAGCCCTGTACGCCGCTCAGCTGCTTCAAGCGCTCGGTGGGGATGTCTTTGTTCCCCTTGAAATTGACTTCCTTGATCTTGAAGGCGCTGGTGAAGAACACCAGGAAGGTAATCACACAGGCGGCTCCCACCACCAGGAAGGCCACCGCCCAGAGCAGCCGCTTCATGGCGCGCCGCCAGTCGCGGACCGCTGGCACGCGTCTCGAGTCCGGGATGCGTTTCAGCCTTTTCAAGGAGGTATCACCCCGGGAGGTCTATCTTCAGCCTCGCCCCGTCGAGTAGCATTGCAACCACCTGGTTGAAGGTCATGCCGATGGCGCCAGCCGCCTTGGGCACCAGGCTGGTCGCGGTCATTCCGGGAATCGTGTTGACCTCAAGGATGTAGAGCTTATTCGTAGACTCCTCGAGCATAAGGTCGACCCTGGATATCCCCTCGCACCTCAGACACTTGAACGACTCCAGGGCGAGCCTGCTCGCCTCGACGGTGAGCTCAGGATCGAGCTTCGCGGGAACCTCGTACTCGCTTCGGCCCGGCCGGTACTTGGCGTCGTAATCGTAGAACCCGTCGGTCGTCTTGATCTCCAGGACGGGCAGGACCAGCGGCCTGGTGCCCAGCACCCCCACTGTAAACAGTCGGCCGTCCACGAAGCGCTCCACCAGCGCCCGCTCGTCGAGCTCGAGCGCCGCCTCCAGCGTCGCGGCCATGTCGGCGGCGGAGTCCACCCGGACCACCCCTATGCTGCTTCCTTCAGAGGCGGGTTTCACCATCACGGGGTAACCGAGCTCTTCGCTGATGGTGTCGACGTCGGCCTGCGTGTACCCACGCTCGATGACATCATCCTCTATGACCGGCAGCCCGTGAAAGGCGATGATATCCTTGGTGATGATCTTGTCGATGGTCATCGCGCTTGCCAGCACGCCGCACCCGGTGTAGGGGATGCGCATAACCTCCAGCGTTCCCTGGACCGTTCCGTCCTCCCCGCCCCTCCCGTGCAGCGCCATGAAGGCGGCCTGGGGGGCGGCGGCCTCGAGTTTGCGGGCGAGGTGAGGGTCCACGTCGACCTCGACGACTTCGTGGCCCAGCTCGCGCAGCGCGGCCGCGATCGCTCCACCCGTCTCCAACGACACTTCCCTCTCGGCGCTCATCCCACCCATCAGCACGGCTACTCTCATCTTCTAGCTCTCCTTAAAGCCGATAAGTCGCACCTCGGGCTCCAGCCGCACCCCGAAGGCATCGTCCACTTCCCTGGCCATAAGATCGATCAGTGCCTTGATGTCGGCGGACGTCGCCGTGCCGTTGTTTATTATGAAGTTGGCGTGAACGTCCGACACCGCCGCGCCCCCGACAGAGGCGCCTTTCAACCCGCACTGGTCCAGCAGCCTGCCGGCCGCCTCGCCCGGCGGGTTCTTGAACACCGACCCGGCGGTCGCGGTGCCCTGCGGCTGGGACCCTTCGCGCCGCGAGCGCACCTCATCCATGCGGCTCCTTACCGAGGCGGAGTCCTCCGGGTGCAGGTCGAAGCGGGCGGCCGCAACGATCAGGCCGTCCGCCAACAGCGCCGTCCTGTAGACATCTTCGAACTCCTCCACGGTCAAGATTCCTCCACTACGGTCCACGGCCTCGACCGACACCAGGCTCGCGGCGATACTGCCGGCGAAGGTCCCGGCGTTGGTCATGACGGCCCCGCCCACAGTGCCGGGTATTCCGACCGCGAACTCCAGGCCGGAGAGCGAGGATCGCAAAGCCTTCGACACTGCGGCCCCCAGCAGGGCTCCGGCTCCAACGGCGATCGCGTGGCCGTCCACCTCGACCGTCGCCATCTGGTTCTTCAGCCTCATGACGGCTCCGCTGAACCCGGAGTCGGCGACCAGCACGTTCGAGCCGTTGCCCAGCACCAGCAGAGGGACACCGGTATCGTGAAGAGCCCTCACCGAATCTATCAGGGACCCTGGTGTGTTGACTGTGATGAGATAACGCGCCTCACCCCCCGTCCGCCAGGAGGTGAGGCCTGCCAGCGGGACGTTCTCCTCCACCGACGCGCCGGTCACGCGCCGCAGTACAGCTCCCGCCTCTCGCGCCCGCGCAGCCACGTCAACCTTCGCTGCCGAGCAGGTCGAGGATCTCCCGCCCGCACTGTGTCACGTCGCCCGCGCCCATGGTGATGACCACGTCGCCCGGCTCCAGCAGCCCGACCACCCCGCGAGCGAGGTCGGCCCGCGACTCGAAGTAGGCGACCTGCATGTCGGGGTCGTGCTCGAGGATGCTGTCGGCTACGAGCTTTCCGGTGACGCCCGGCTCGGGATCCTCGCCCGCGCCATATACGTCCGCGACCACCACCAGGCCCGCGCCGTCGAAGGACTCGCCGAACTGTTCACTGAGCAGCCGCGTCCTGGTGTAGCGGTGCGGCTGGAAGACGGCCACCACGCGCTTCGCCTCCAGGTTGGTCGCGATCTCCATCACCGCTTTTACCTCGGTTGGGTGATGAGCGTAGTCGTCAATGACCCGGATGCCGCCGTGCTCGCCGACCTCCTCGAACCTCCTGCGCACCCCGGGGCAGTTCTCGATGCCGCTGGCGATGCAGTCCAGCGGCAGGTCCAGCTCGCAGCCTACGGCGATCGCGCCGAGCGCATTACAGGCGTTGTAGACTCCGGGAAGGCTCGTCCTCATGAGCGCGATCTCACCGTCGGGCACGGACACCGAGAACGACATGCCAGCGGCGTCGCGCTCCACCACCTCGAACACGTAGTCGTTGCCGGAGTCTTTCCCGTAGAACACCACCCTGCCTCCCGAGCGGCGATAGTCGCTGCCCACCTCCAGCGCCCGTGGGTCGTCGCCGCATATAGCGGCGAAGCCGTCCAGGGGTATGACCTCGAGGAACTTCCTGAACACGTCGGCGGTGTGCTCGGGGCTGTCGAAGTAGTCGAGGTGGTCCCAGTCTATGTTGGTGAGCACCACCACCTCGGGGCGCAGGTAGAGTAGCGAACCGTCGCTCTCGTCAGCCTCCGCCACCAGGAACTCTCCGCTGCCATAATGCGCGTTGCTGCCGGTCTCGTTCAACTCTCCACCGATGAGGTAGGAGGAATCGGCCCCGCAGCCTCCCAGCATGCATGTCACCAGTGAGGAGGTGGTGGTCTTGCCGTGGGTGCCGGCGACGGCTATCCCCCGCCGGGTCTCCATGATGGCGGCCAGCATCTGGGCCCTGGATATCACCGGAAGGCCCCTGCGCTCCGCCTCGATTATCTCGGGGTTGTCGCTGCGGATGGCGGATGACCGCACCACTACCTCGCACGCGCCCACGTTCCCGGCCCGGTGGCCGATCCCCACCGAGGCGCCCAGGTCGCGCAGGCGGCGCACATAAGATGACTCTTTCAGGTCGGATCCTTCGACCTTGTAACCCATCTGGAGCAGAACGGTCGCAATGGCGCTCATGCCCGCTCCGCCCGCGCCGACGAAGTGCACTGTCGATCCGCCGGGTAGCTCGTCGAGGCTGAATCTGCCGTGATGCTCCAACTCTTTATCGTTCATCTAATGTCAATTCTTCCAGCAGTCGCGCTATCCCTTTGGTCGCGCCGGCGCCGCGTGCGCTTCTCGCCGCTTCCTTCATGACCGCAAGCTCATCTTCGTCGTCAAGCAGCTCGATGGCGAACGAGACGGCCTCCGCCGCCGAGCCCCCGGCCTGCGGTATCACCACCACCGCGCCGGTCTCCGCCAGGGCGCGCGCGTTCTTCTCCTGGTGCCCTCCAGTGGCGTGCGGGTAAGGCACCAGGACCGAGGGGAGCATCGCCGCGGTCAACTCCGCCACAGTCCCCGCTCCCGCCCGTGAAACCGCCAAGTCCGCCACGGCGAAGGCGAGGTCCATCCTCTCGCTGTAGGGCAGTGCCGCATACAG
>Ga0182011_10004098_pt1 | contig 11760 bp, 19 predicted proteins | sample 711E1DmetaG_FD_120481 | JGI IMG/M metagenome (GOLD analysis project Ga0182011, IMG submission 120481) | Permafrost microbial communities from Stordalen Mire, Sweden - 711E1D metaG | ecosystem: Environmental > Terrestrial > Soil > Wetlands > Permafrost | place: Sweden: Stordalen | collected... | reverse complement strand
TGATCGAATCTACCCCATCAAAGAACGGCGGTATATTAGCCTTCATAGGTGGCAATGCTAAAGCTACCAGCACCCCATCCTTGTGTATCTTTACTCCAGTAACTATGTCTTTACCCATCCTATCGGTCCTTTCGGTGGATATCTAGGAACCTCAATTATGATCATACCCTTCTTCTTACACTTCCAGCAATACCCATAATCCCCACCTCCTGGGTAGGGGATCAACTCATCACCCACATCATACTGCTGCATGTCTAGCTCTTTGGTAGCTCCACAGTGCTTGCACCTTGCTTTGCACTGTGGAGGCTTAACTTTTTTCGGCATCTTGTTTTCCCTTCTGTAGAAGAAGTTTCTTCTCAAGAGCTGCCGTACGCAAGACTTGTTTGTATACATCAAATGTCATAGCTAACTCCCTCTTGCACTTCTTGATCAGAAATTGAACATGACAATAACATCCGTGACATAGAAGTACGCTCTCGAACGTACCCTTGATGTGTTCATCACCACAATTTGCGCATGAGGATGTCTTACTCAGTCCTTCTGGTACGGGCCTGGTGGGGTTAGTTGGCTGCATTCTGCCTCCCAAAAACAGCGTTCGTTGACCCCGGCCTTTTGTATTATGCACCTCGGTAACACCAGTACCACCCTGCTGATGTTGCAGCACGAGATACTAGTGAAGACCGCATCATGAAGCTGTCTGACAAGAGCGTCAACATCAACCTCTCGCATGTCTGGCAATTCGTATCTCACTCCTAGCTTCGTTTCGAACCAGCATGTCGAAAAGCCTCCTGAACGGGGCGGTAACTCTTTCTGTGTTCCGGACATGGACCATGCGCCTCCAATGTTTTGTAGTGGGTCGGTGTCGGGTAGCCATGATGATCTGAAAATCCATACTGCGGAAATCTCTTGTGCAGGTCTAACATAGCACCACATTGTGCCTGCTTGGCAAGTATGGAAGCTGCAGAGATACACTGGTGTATCGTATCTCCACCCACGATGGGCTTTACGTTTTTGAGTGTACCGACAGTTCGGTTGCCATCTATCAATATCTCATGTTCGGGGAACTTCTCGCGTACGTGGGTTATGAGCTCAGTGCAGAGAGTCTTCCATGCTCCCCAAATACCTTCTCGATCTATCTGGTCTGGCTGTGCAAACAGTACCTCGTAGAACAGCGCACTTTGATGAATTAGATCTATCACGCACTCTCGTGACTTCTCTGTCATTTTCTTGGAGTCTTTGACCCCGCGCAGTCTTAGATGATATGGGAGTGCCACTACAGCTGCGACCAATGGACCGGCAAGCGGTCCTACTCCGGCTTCATCTATACCTATTTGAATCTCAGTCATGCGAAAACTCCTGCTAAAACTGGGTATAAGAAGTACGACAAAGGTTTTCGACCCAGAAAGGACCAAAACATGCCGATTACTTTCACCTCCAAAAAAGAACCTGAAACCGTACGAGCCAGGGTGCGCGGCTACGGATGTGAGTATACCCAAGGTGTCTTTACCGTAATAAAGAGAGGACACCAGTGGGATAACGGAATCTTAGCGGGGACGCTCACAGTGCAATTTGAGTATACAAAGAGTCTAAGGACAGTCCAAAACATACAAAGGGTAGAGGTAAAGCAGTACGGGCAAGGTGAAGAACCTACAATTCACGATATACAAGAACTGATGGCTGATTTGGCCAAAGCTTATCCACTCCTAGAGGAGCTGAATGTAGACAAGGTAACGGTTCGTCATGAAGAAAAGGACGGAGAGAAGGTCATTGAGAGATGGAAACACATGTACCTGGAAATCTCTCCTGTCCAGAGTGTGGATATGACCAAACCCTTGCGGGTAAGTATGAAAGACTTGGTGGAGAAAATGTCAGACGCTGTACCAGATAACACTGGGGAGAATCTAGCGCCTTCAAAAACTGTAGTGAGACCGGGAGGAAAGAAAGCACGTAAAGCTGCAGCTGCAGCTTTACAAGAGGAAGCCAAGAGCTAGTGACACCTATTCCCCAGCCCTACAAAGGGCTGGGGAAGGCCCAACTTCATTATTACTTTAGTTCCCAATTTGGATGTTTGGCCTGCATGTGCCGCTGGAGTTGACTGAATGTTCTATGGCAACACGGACAGACTCCGTTCTTTATCCTATTCTTCAGCTTCGTTCTTTGGCCACGAAGGGCTATGTTACTGCGATTGGCTGATAGCAGAGACCTCTCTTTCCAGTCCAACCTTGATTTCAGCTTTTCAATCTCCGCATCTCTTTCTTTCACCTGCTTCTCTAGCGTAGATGCCCCATTGAAAATTAGAGTATGACCGTTGGGACAAAAGAAACCCTTGTGATTTTGCCGTCTTTCTTTTTCCCACGCTACAGGAACTGCAAAGGTCATTCCACAATCACAACAATCTATGTTGTTATAGTTGACATACAGTTGTAGTGCAGCTTCAGCCATTTGGATTCTCCGTGATATGTAGACTAAACCCAGCGGCTATTCCTGCGGCCAGAATTTGCCGTGTGATCTCAGTAGCATCCTTCTCCCCGTTCAACACTACCCACGCTTTCTTTATCTCCCCTAGCCGTGGTGGATATTCTTGCTTTGCCGCTGCCATACCCATCACATCCCACATATGTAGATACCTGCCCCTGATATGCTTTAGCTTCTCCTTGTCCCTCTCATACCTATCTCTAGCCTCCGGCCTCCTTCTAGTTGCTTCCTCCACAGAAATGTCTAAGAGGATATTCAGGTCTGCTTGTGGCAGAAATGAATTGATTCTGATCATACTGCTAAAGTCTAGACCATCATCGGCACCGTAACAGCAGGCACTAGGCCAATAGCGATCTAGAATAACGTGTATGCCCTTTCTATCAAGAGCTTTGATCTCAGACGCAGCATCGTACTTGTCCATTGTCATCAGAGCTTGGAAAGCGGCGGCGTCGTCTGGAGACCGCTCCCAGTGTTCTGTTATCTTGGTAGGGTCTCTCTCGAATAGAGCTACTTTCTCCATTAGATGCTTCTTGATCACTTGCCCAAACGGACCCTCGTATCTCGGAAACGAAATTCTCTGGGATGGCTGCAATAACTTCTCTAGAGCTCTGGTCTGCGTATTCTTGCCACTGGCATCCAACCCTTCCACAGCTATGATCATGTGTTCCTCCTAATGCACATAGCAGATGTACTCGTCTCTTCACACGGGTGTAGACTCTATACACTTTCCTGCCGTACTTGTTATTTTTGACTTCCACGCCCCACTTATAATGCGCCCACCACCTATGAGAGTTACCTTTACAATGTTTCGAGTGATATTCTTTCCAAGAAGCCAACATACTCACACCGACCTCTATATTAGTATCTGGATCAAGTAATTCCTCTTCTTTGCCGAGAAACTCTCTATTGGTAGTTCTGCTGACATGAGGCTGCATCAGCCCATAATCATGTGTCAGACTGATCATATCACTCTCCCACCTGCCGCCAGTTTCTACATGGATGATAGAGACAACCAGCAATGGGTCTATACCCCGTACTTCGGTAGCTTGAACAATGGCGCTGGTGTATAGGACCGCTACACCTGCTACTTTCCCAGGAGCAAGGGCCATGATGGCGGCGGTTATTACGCCGGCCAGCATGATTTAGGGCCCCTCTACTACATCCGGGCACACTACTGGAAACTCAAACGCATGCTCTCTAGTATCACCATGCACAACTTCACACATTACAGTCTTACCAGCAGCTAATTGTTCTAGCTGCTGTAAAGACATAACCTGAATGTGCGAAGTGAACTTGCCGACTGTATCAAACACATTGGTATTGATTTCCCTCAGTCTAGTCTCTTGTTCTTCAAGTTTTGGTCTAAATTCAGAGAACACCTTGTCAACAGCAGCACGCTTGTCAGCGCCCAACTTACATAGCTCTGCACTGAGTTGTACTTGTAATTGATCCATGGCCTTCTTGACTCTAGCTTTAGCCGACTCTACCAAACGGTCATAAGCCGTATTGATCTCTTGTAGCAACTTTGACTGGCTGACAATCAACTTCCCCGCTTCACTTGAAGTCTCATGCGTAACAAAAGCCACCCTTCTTCTACCCCACAAATCTGCTCTCTCCGTCAATATATGCAACAGAGCTGCAGCGCGATCATCCGCCTTAACAGGCAGCTTGTCCTCATTAGCTGCATCGATAGCTCTGACCATAGACTTTTCCTTATGCATGAACATCTCCTGTTGATGGTTACAATAGATTGACCAAGATCTGAGCCCAGGTCAACACTTCTTTGCTTGTTCCTTATCCCTGGTTTTTATTGAAACTGCACGCTCAAGCCACTGTGCCAAGTAATCTACTACACTCTTACAACGTTTGATCGGCGGATTACCAAGAGCGCACACTCCTTCTCCAGACTTAGATCCTTTCAGCTTATCCAATATGTGTGAAAGAGGAACACCATACTGAAGCGCCACAGAAAGAATGATTGAGATGGCATCTGTCAACCCAGACACAAAAGACCCTTGCTTATCTGCCTTCAAGAACACCTCTCCCATCACGCCATCCTCGTAAAAGCTAGGTTGTATGTACACAGCCAAATCTTCACCATCCATTCTGAAATTCACACTGTGTGTGATACTGTCTCTAGTTTCCGGCAATCTGAATCTAGTCAGTGGCGGCGGTGAAGGAAAAACATTTTGGTTGTTGCAAGCATATAATTTCTCTTCCAGCAATGTTTGTAACTCATTACACCGGGCAAGCACAGCCTTGTACTCTCCAAACACATCTTGCTTTCTTAGATCCTCAGGCATGAAACCTCCATATATGGAAAGAGCCCCTGGATAGGGGCTCTTTCTACACACTTGCGATCTGATTAACTAAAGGCCCAGTTGATCTGCAAGGTCTTCAACAGGTTCTGGGTCTCCACCTACTTCAGCAAAATCTTTCGCTCCCTTAGCCTCTGCATCTTTAGCAGCGGCATCAGCCTGCTCTTCTGCAGTAGGCTTTGAGGACTTCCTGGATGGAGGCAAAATCGGCTTTTTGCCGTTTGTCTTCTTGGGTACTGATGCAGCAGCCTTCTTCTCTGCAGCCGGCTTAGTCTCTACCTTCTTTGCAGCAGCTTTCTTGGCCTCTGCCTTTGCCTTTGTCTTGGCTACTTTCTTGGCAACCTTCACACCCTTTTCCTTATCGCCCTTAGCCCTCTTGGCCTTCTTGGTACGTGGCTCTCCGTCCTTTCGATCTGGAGAAACCTCGTACTTGTCCAGAGTCTTGCAAAACGCAGCACCAAGTTGTGTCAGCCTGTACTCCCCACGTTCAGCAATCTCAATGTGCTTCTCCTGTCGTGGCTTTCGAAGAGCATTCCTGCAAGCCCTATCAGGGCTCAAACTCGCACAGTCTGGCTTTCTCTTTTGAATGTCAGAAAAAGCAGCCTTCGCCAGAGCAGCTACTTTTATACTTGGACGTTTCGGCAACTCCCTAGCAAAAACCTTGAGCAATCTTAGATGATCTTGACGGTAGTTCATACGTGCCTCCAATTATCTGTGTTGATCGAACATGTGCTTCAGCCAACCGTGAACATATACCCCCGTTCGATCTTGTCAAGGGCATTTGTTCAAAAATAGATTATGGACGGAAGGACTATAGGACTTATACCGGCAAGCTCACTAGATTTTCTGATCTTGATCACATTGCGTCATGGCAGCAATTTTTATCGCTACGATGTGATAAGTATCAAGTAATCCTCAGTCTTACCGAAGGAGTGCACATGCCTGCTAAATACCTACGAGACCTAGAGATTCGAGGACCTGGTCAGTGGGCCGGGAAAGAAGTCTTGGACTGGCTCCATCCATGCCATGGCCCATTACCTGACAAGGTAGGAATCATAGAGTTCGAAAGCTACGAATACTGCGTAGCGCTATGGTGTGCCACGGGCTCCATTGTCACCATGACCGAGCTAGTAGACTACTCCAATGTTCGAGATAGCTGGCAGGAGCTGGCCAAGAAGAAGGGGTGGATAGTAAACAGTCTACGATGGAGTTGTGATCTGTTTGGGTTCAGCTGTACCAGCTCTGCCGCAGAGGTATTAGTTAAGCCCCTGGAAAATGATGCAAACGAGAATGAATGGATGGACAGCTACTTCCGAAGAATCATGATGATGTCTGTAGAGATTACAGCTAGTATGCCACTAGGCTGCCCAGTGCTCAGAGCTTCAGATTTGATCAAGAGGAGACCAGATGGCCAGACTGATGTACCACGATGATACCTGCAGAGCTTTCTTGGATAAGTGGGGCAGTTGCCCAGTTTGTGGCTATCACCCAGATATACAGGCTCTGGGGCTCAAGGAAATAACTGACAAAGAACTGACCTACAGACTAGACCATGGAGAAACCTTCCTGGGCCCCCACAGAACTCCCATACCTGCAGAGGCCCCCGAAGATACTTAACGCCCTGCCCAACCTGGAGGTGGTACACAGCCCTTATCCGCTGGGAATGGATTTGGCCTTCCTACTTCCGGCCGCTGATTCAAGTCTATCCCACGCCGTATCAGCTCCTCTTTGGTGCCATAACGTATGCTCAGAACCTCGTGAGCTGGCTCCTGGCGCGTAAAAGTGACTTCTGTGACCCTGTGGCCGGTCTTTTCTCCAAACTCCGTTCCTAGCGAAGGTGCTGCACAATCCTTAACCATGGGAGCAACGCCTGCTGACATGTTGTAGCAGGATGTAGCATACATATCGCCTACCGGTCCTGCATTACCCGTGGGCCCAAATACACTCATACCTCGAACGAGTGGGCCATAGGCAGGGCCATTATAGATAACAGGTGCTGGTAGGAAATACTTCTCCAGGAACACAGCACATCCGATTACCCCGATATCCATAGGCTGCCCTGAAGCAGCTGCATAGCTAGACTCTGGACCACCGAACTTGAACTTTGCTACGTTATCGTTATCCAGTCGCCATCCAGGAATAGCCATGCTAGACCTGGCTCCGATGATGTATCCTTGATCTGAGTGTAGACTGGCTGCTTTCCCATCCATCACTGACAAGCCATCCACACTAGCAACCACCAGGATTCTACCGTAGGTCTGATTGATCACACGTAGGAGATACTCACTACCCTTCCGCCCCTCTACCCATGTCACCCCTTCGCGGTCTACGTATTCTCGAGCTGGGTTACCGTGAACTCGTACCTCTAGTTCGATCTGATTCCTGTACATGATTTGTTCCTCCGGTTGGACTTCGTCCTAGGACAACCCTAGGATGTTCTGCCAACTTGAGTAAGATACCTCAAAACCTAAACAGACACAAGGAGACTGAAAATGCCGAAGATGAAGTTCAAGGAGATACCGACAGGTGAAATTCGAGAAAGTAAGCACCACTGGAAAAGAGAAATAGATCAAGAACAAATAGAAGACCTGGGCAGAAGCATCCAAGAAGTAGGGATGATTCATCCGATCACAGTCTTAAAAAGCCCCAAAGGGAAAGGCTATGAATATATAGTTGGTGAGCGCAGGTTCCTGGCTGCTAGGAAATTCAAGCTGAAGACAATGCCATGCATAGTAAAAGATCTTGGAGACATTGAAGCAGCTGAAACGTCCATCTATGAAAATCTGCAAAGAGAAGACATGTCTTCTGCTGAGCAAGATGCAGCTCTCAGAAAATTGGTGGAACTGAAGAAAAAGAAGATGGAGATAGGGGAACCAAAGGACAGCCCAATACCTACCAGTGCCATAGTTGCAGAGGTGGCCAAGGACGCCAAGGTCAGTAGGTCTACTATAGACCGAGCTTTAGCTGTGAAAGATCTAATCAAAGAAGCCAGAGCAGCTTACGAGGATGGGGACCTAACCAAAAGGCAAGCTACAGTATTGTCAGCCATGTCTAGGGAAGATCAAAAGAAAGAACTGCCAAAAATGCTTGCGGAGACAGAGAAGGAGAGTAGCAGACGAAAACTATCAGAGGAAGCTGCCCCCAGTAGAGATGGAGACCCCAAACATACGAAAGCTGCCGTGCGCATGTTTGACATGGTTATAGCTAGATCTCATGAGCTAAATACTCTAGCAAGTGATCTACGCAAAAACCTGACGGATGAAGTAGTACTAGCTTTACGAGAGTCCGACCGTAGTGCCGTCCACGCCTGCTACAACAGTCTGGGCCTACTACTGGCAGATATAGAGTCCGTCAAAGACTGGCAAGTTGGAGGGAAGCGGTAACTCTACAAGGATTGGCTGCTGAGTCACCTTCGCACTGTCTATCTTGGTTCCCTTGAGAACTCCTGTGTAGAATAGTGTTTTTGTCTTGTCCAGATTTCGCAAAATGAAGTAGACACCAGTATGATCACAGTAGGTGTCACAAATCTCCACCAAGCCACTGAGATACCTGATTGCAAATAGTACTCCATAGGAGAACCCGACCCTCCAAAGGTCGGGTCCTTCTATGAGTGCGCTCTTTAGCTTACTCATGAGAAACCTCAAAATTACGCCATTCTCGTACAAGGCCGATCAACTCTAGATGGAAACCCCTAGACAGCATCTCGTCATATGCCTTCTTTTTGGTCCACCCATCGGCCAACACACGTATGAAGCCTATAGCCAAACCTGTTCGATCATGACCATTCTTGCAGTGTACTAGCCACCCTCCACTAGCTCCATTCGTATGCCTTATAACTTCAATGATTCTCCTAAGCTCTGCTATTCGATCTTGAGCGGGTCGTTCTACAATGCCTACCACCGCCGGGATAATACCATCACTACCAGTCATAGGTTGTATGCCGACTGGTAAGACCTCTATGCCAATCGGTCTGGCAAAATCATCTGTACCCTCACTGTCAAAATCCAGTTTGATCGAATGTCTAATACCAAGCACATCGTACAGATACTTCCACTGCTCTAGTGTCGTTGGTTGCCCAGACCTCCACACATCTGAACGCACCTGAACTAAATTTGGAATGCCGTGCGTGTATGTGGTAGCAGAACAAGATAATATTGGGACAACCAAAAACCAGAGATACAACCAAAGGCAATGCCCCATCAAACTACCTTGCCATCAACAGTTACCTTTGTCGCACCTGTGATCACAATGGTTCTAGTAGCCGGCGTTGGAGCTGGTGGTGTAGGAGTTGGAGCTGGTGGTGTAGGAGTTGGAGCAGGAGGTACAGGTGTGGGAACAGGTACATGACCACCCAGAGTATTAAAATCATTGATCAAATCGACCCACGCAAAGCCATTAGGAGCTTTGGTGGCAGCTTTCTGAAGCTGGTCTGGTGTGATCAAGACGTACAATTCTCCACCAATAGAGCTAGCACAGTACTTCTGCAAAGCAGACCAAGTGATGGTACCTATCATAGCCCATGTATCTATCTGCAATCCCGCGCTGTTGAATCCCACGCCTACAATCGCATGACCGTTTTCTGGATCTGAAGCCCCAGCTACTCCCCAAGTGAACCCAGAAGCGCTGGGGAATGGATTGATCCATGCATCCGGCAATTCAAGACCAAGCATGAGGTTCTCGAACAACCACATTACCTGTTGTACTTCCGTGAGGTTGTTTGGGTCTACTGACAACCATCCCAGAGCTTTGGTACCATTTGCAAAGCCGTGACCTACCCAGTAGTTCAATGCTGTAGGCTCATCACAGCCCTGGTCCGTACTAGGATCATTTGGAACATAGCCGCCTATAGCACTGTAGTCAGCTAAGATCTGTCTTTGTGTAGCTATAAAGATGTTGCCCGCATTGCCAGTTTCTACACCTACAATATGGTAACCACCCGCGATAACACAGTCACCATAAACGTCATTTCCATACATCTGGGCTAGTGCTTGTGTTGCAGCTGGTATATAGCTGCACGTTGCTGGGGGAGCAGGTATTTTAGTTGCCAGATACTTAGAAGCGCTCAAGCGCGGACCAATAACAGCAGGGCGATGCCTACCGAAGCAGACATTCCGTTTCAAGCTAGGTGCGTAGACTTTCTTCAGAGCTTTCATTTGATCTTTCCTTATCTAGAAGCTACGTCGTTGAGCAGATCTTGAAGTGCAAAACCGGTTGGCGCTGTTCCACCTGCAAGTGCTGCCCAATCATCTAGAATTACGATCCACATTTCATCACAGCACTGGGTTCTCCACCCTGTAGTCCACTGAGTGGGCTCACCCCAAGAGTTCCCCTCATCCATTCCAGGAGATGTTCCTGGGATAAAGATACAGTGCCCTCCCCATGTACCAGGACCCTTTCCAGAAGGCCATCCAGTAGTTGGTACGTACCACAACTGTCTCCCTTGAGTATCTGCTTGGTTTTGCGAAGCTAACGGAAGCTGGAATCCTCCTATAACCCCACATCCTAGCCACTGAGCAATAGCTACCTCATCCGAGTCCTTCCAGTTTACTCCGGCATATGCCAGTATCTTGTGCCCGAACATACCTGTGCTCTTCCAGTAATCCAGCATATCCCTAATAACATACCCGTTATCGTTAGCCCCCGTCACGGGGTTGTACCCCGTGAGATGAGAATAGACGGCTATGACCATGTCCTTCGTAACCACTGTGGGCTTGCCTGTCAGTGCCCCCACTAGAGTAGTCATATGCCCAGGGCCTGCAAAAACGCAGCAACCGGCTACGTAATTTCCCAAAGCGTCCCCATCCCACACAGGCAGTGAACCATCAGGAGCTGGAAAAGCAGTAGCTAGATTCAAGGCAGCGGGTACTTGATTGGCCAAGATTTTTTTGTCTATGTATTTTCTTAACGCCAAGTCTCTACGATCTGAAACGAACGGCTTCTTACCCAAACAACGATTGGCCATTGCAGCTTCCATGTTTCCTCAATTTCTGATAGAGAACTTCTCCGCCACTATGAACACTCTAGACATGGAGGCTTCAAGTAGTAAATCTGAAGTAGCTACTCCAGCTGCTTGAGCTTTGAATGCAGACATGCCCACAGATCTTATGGAGCACACTATTGCATCCAAAGACCATGTAGGCATCAGCTTCAATAGGCATTGTCTAGCTAAATCAAGAGTCGGCAGTATGAGACATGTCTCTACTGGCGGCCTGGATGTAGATAGAGAATTCTTCACTGCCACCGTTCCACAATCTGCTGTGGCAAGAATGAACCTATCAACCAAAGGTGGCGGTACATCATCTGCACCAGCATCAGGAGCTGGTGCAGGAGCTACATCTACAACAGGAATAGGAGCTGCATCATAAGATGGTGTTGGCCCAGGAACAGGTGTCGGAACAGGAGGTTGAGGACAACCCGCCATGCCCAAGACACAGACAAGTAGCCCCACCAGAGATGAGACTAACAGTACATTACGCAAGGTCTTCATGAATGCAGCTCCCCTTTACTGTACCTATTGAACGGGCTTAGATACCGGCTTAGATGCCATCTTGGCAGTATCATAAGCAGGGCATCTAGCCTTGCCTTGAGCTGCTGACGTGAAGCACTTGATTACTTCACTGGGCCACTTGGATGCTGCTGCACCCTCTATACAAGGAAGCACTGCTGCTTGGTTCACGGCGATACCAATACAAGTCTCAACAATGGAGAACAGTTCTGAGGCATCTGCCACAGTGGCAAGTGCTGCACAATCGAAAGCTGGCTCTTGCTTCTGCCACCAGGCACAACTGGTGAGTGCAGATAGCACTAGACCAAGAAGAACAGAACCACACATGATCTTGACTCTGAGACTTAGCTTTTTCATTGAAATGCTCCTTCTGCGTTTCGTACCCTATACTTTGTGAATTTCCTCTGTTGAAGTGGAGATGACTGATAATACTGGAAGTCCTGATGGCCCTGAGACTCCTGA
>Ga0182011_10004097_pt1 | contig 11763 bp, 11 predicted proteins | sample 711E1DmetaG_FD_120481 | JGI IMG/M metagenome (GOLD analysis project Ga0182011, IMG submission 120481) | Permafrost microbial communities from Stordalen Mire, Sweden - 711E1D metaG | ecosystem: Environmental > Terrestrial > Soil > Wetlands > Permafrost | place: Sweden: Stordalen | collected... | reverse complement strand
TCGCCCGGGGACAGCGCGGCGTCCGCGCGCATGCGGAGCCCGGGATACCGCTTGAGCCAGTCGGGATTAATGCGGGCCAGCATTTCGGCGTCACGCGGACTGAGGCATAATTCGAGCCCCTCGCGTTCCGGGAAAAGCTGTTCAAGGGCGTCCACACAAAGGCGTTCGACGACCTCGGGCGACGGTTCATAACCGGCGAGAAGCCGGCGGGAGATCTCCACCGCCAAGCCCGGCAGCACTTCGCGCAACTGCGCCACCAGCGCGGGCTCGATCGCGGAGAGCCGTTCGAACAGGTCGCGGCTGAGCCGTTCCATCTCGGCGCGCATCTCCACCCACTGATGCTCCGAGGCGGCGCGGGCCTCATTGGCCCCGCGCTGGTAGGCCTCATGCAACCGGGCCGAAAGCTCGGCCTCGTTGTACATCCGGCCAGGGGCCCCCGGCAGAAAGAAGCCGGCCAGGCGACGGTCGAAAGCGATGAGTTTGTGGAAGGCCATGGCGTCAGCTGACCACCGCCTGGGTTTCGTTTTCCAACGAGATCGAGCCCTCCTCCTCGAGACGGCGGACGGTCTGGATGATGACGTCCTGCGCGCCCTCGACGTCCTTGAGCCGGACCGGCCCCAGCATGTCGATCTCCTCCTTGAGGCTTTCGGCGGCGCGCTTGGAGAGGGAGCCGTAGACCTTGTCCCGCAGGGTCTCGCTGGCGGATTTCATGGCGATCGCCAGGTTGTTGGAATCGACCTCGCGGAGCACGCGCTGCAGATCGACCGCCTGGAGGCGGTTGAGGTCCTCGAAGCTGAACATCTTCTTCCGGATCGCGGCGCCCAAGTTGGCGTTGCGCTCCTCGAGGCGCGCCAGAAGCGTCTTGCTCATGTCCTTCTCGAGCGTGTTGAGCAGGCCGGCGACCGCGCGCACCCCCCCGCTGCGATGGAAGGCGGGCCGGACCTTTTTGTCAAAATGCTTGCCCAGGCTCCGCACGATCTTTCCCACGAGTTCGAGCGAGGTGGACTCGATCGTGCCGAGGCGCTCGATGACCTCTTCGCGCAATTCCGGGCTCAGCAGCGTGAACACCTCGGCCGCCTTGGCGTTGTCCAGATAGGAGAGAACGAACGAGATCGTCTGCGGCTGTTCCGACTTGATCAGGTTGTAGATCTGGCGGCCCTCCATTTCGCTGATATCCTGGACCACCTCGACGGAGGTGCCGACGGGACCGACCCGCCCGAGAATGGAGGAAGCCCGGTAATCGCCCTTGGCGATGGAGAGAGCGCGCTGGGCATAGGACATGCCGCCCAACGAGGAGGTGACGCTGGTGGCGACGATGCCGGCGAATTCCTCCAGCGCCTGTTTCTGCACGTTTTCCGACACCATCGAATAGGAGGACATCTCGCGGCAGAGCACCTCGATGTCGTTGTCATCGAACTGGCGGAGTACTTCGGCCGCCGCCTCGGGTCCGATCACGATCAGAAAAATGGCGAGCTTCTGCTGGCGGTTGAGCTTGCTGTAGTCGATGTCAGGCATGGCTGGGCTCCGGGAGGGAGGATCGGGAGCGCGGGGTCGTCATCCGGGTCAGTTCTTCGTGGCACTCATCCAATCGCGCAGGGCGGTGCCGATGTTGGCCGGCTTCTGCCGGATCAATTCGTTGAGCATCTCGGGCGTGATGGAGTCCGAGGACTGCAGGGACCGGGCGGATTCGGCCTTGAGCGTCAGCATCTCGATCGGCACCGGTTCCGGCTTCTGGCGGGCCAGGAGACGCAGGAAAACCAGCAGCACCGCGCCAGCGGCTGCGACGGCGGCCCAACGGGAAGCGGCCTCGATCCAAGTCTGCCAGCGCCCCTCCGTCCGCATCGTTTCGATCTGCTGCAGAGCCGGGGCGGTGGCAAACGGCACCTCCTGCAGGGTCACGAGCGAATCGAGCGATTCGCCCGCGGCCAGCTTCAGGCCGAGCGCGTTGACCACCACCTGGCGCAGGGCGGCGATCTCCTCGGGCGTACGTTTGGTGGCCGGGGTCTCCGCGGCGCCGCGCGCCGCGCCGGCGGCCGGGGCCGCGGAGCGCATCGCGACGAACACCGCGGCGGAGACCTTTTTGATGCTCCCAGGGGTGCGGGTGATGTTGGTCGTCGTGCGGTTGATTTCGTAAGTCGTAGTGCGGTTCTTGCGGTTCTGTTCACTGTTGGACACCGGCCGCGCCGTCTCCGTGTTGGCGGACTTTTCCGGCACATTGGCGCTCACGCCCACTGCGCCACCCACATTGCGGGACTCGCTCGAACTGGTCGTGTCGTCAGTGGTGGTCTGGCTGCGGATCACCTGACCCTCGGGATCGTATTTCTCCTCCGTCAGTGTGGTCGCATCCGTCTCAAGGTCGGCGGACACCCGGACCACGGCGTTGCCCGGGCCGATGACCTGCGCCAGCATCGATTCCACCTTGCGGCTGAGGTAGTCCTCGACCTGCTGGCGGAAGCGCATCTGCGACGAGGCAGTGCCCAGGGTCGGATCCTGTTTCAAATCCTCGGACAAAACGCGGCCGTGGTTGTCCACGACCGCCACCTGGTCCGGCTGCAGGCCCTGCACCGCATTGGCGACCAGATGGCGGATGGCATTGACCTGGTCGATTTCCAGGCGCCCTCCCCCGAGGTCGATGAAAACGGAGGCCGTCGGTTTCACGGCCTGGTCGGTGAGCAGCAGCCGGTTTTCGGGCTGCACGATCATCACCCGGGCTGAGCGCACCCCGGACAATTGCGCGATGGTGCGCGCCAGTTCTCCCTGCACGGCGCGCATGTAATTGGTGCGCTGCACGAAGTCGCTGAGGCCGAATTGTCCCTTGTCGAAGATCTCAAAGCCGACGCCATCACCGCTGGGCAGGCCCTTGCCTGCGAGGTCCATGCGCAGCTTGTAGACCTGGTCGGATGGCACCTGGACGGCGGTTCCGCCGGCCGTGACCTGATGGGGGATGTTTTGCGTCTCCAGATAGCTGATGATGGCCGCCGCGTCCTTGTCGCCCAAACGGGCATAGAGCAGCTGATAGTCGGGGCGCCGCGACCAAACGACCAGCGCAACCATGCCGGCCACGACCGCCAGCGCGGCCACGATCAGGGACACGCGCTGGTTGAGACCAAGTTGCTGCCAGAGGGTGAGGAGCGACTGGGCGAACTTTTTCATCAGGGAAAATCAATCGGGATCAGACCTGCATGTGCATCAACTCCTGGTAGGACTCGACCAGCTTGTTGCGTACTTCGATCATCAGGGAAAACGCGACCGAGGCCTCCTGCATGGCCACGACGCTCTGGTGCAGCTGGCCCGAGTCGCCGAGCAACACCTGGCGCGTGATCTCCCCGGCCTGGGCCTCCTTGGCGTCCACCGTGGCCGCGAGACCATCGAGCATGTGGCCAAAGCTGTCGGCCGCCGTAGCCGGACGGGTGTCGGACGGCTGCGTCGGTCCCGTCAACGGCTTCAACAGCGGCGGGTCGACCCGGCTCAGGGAAAGGGCGTTGAGGGCGGAACCGACGGATCCGATGGGTGACATGGGGCGGGGTGGCCAGGGCCAAGGGTGTTACTTGCCGATCTCGAGTGTCTTGAGCGCGAGGTTGCGCGCATTTTTGACGATCGATAGATTGGCCTCGTAGGCGCGCGAAGCGGTGATGAGATCAACCATCTCATAGGCCAGATTCACGTTGGGCATGGTGACGAGCCCATCGGCGCCGGCATCCGGATGCTGGGGATTGAACACCTGCTGACCGGGGGTCGGATCCGTCGTGATGCCGCTGACCTGCACGCTCTGAAGCGCGCCCCCGCCGTCGACATGGCGCAGCAGTTCGGTTTCAAACGAGACGACTTGGCGCTGATAGGGGCCCCCCTTGGCTGTACGCGTGGTCTGGGCGTTGGCGATGTTCTGGGCGATGATGTCGAGCCGCGTTTTCTGGGCGGCGAGCGCACCCGCGGTAATGTCGATGCCAGCGATGAGATTCATGAGGTGGAGGGCAGGTGCGATCTCCCGGGTCAGGAGGAGCGACCGGTAATGGCCATCTTCAGCTGTTTGATGTCTCGCGAGACGACCTCGGTGAGGAACTCATAGTCCATGGAGTTTTGGTTCATGGTCAGGAGTTCCTTCTCGATCTCGACGGTGTTGCCGTCGGGGCGCAGGCTGCGGGCATGAGCGTCCTCGGCCAGCGTGGGCCGGAGATTCTCCAAGGCGCCGGTGGGCGCGCCGCTCGCGACGCACGCACGCAGCTGCTCCGCGAAATTCGGGGCAAGGTCGACCCGGCGGTAGCCAGGCGTCTCGGCGTTGGCGACATTGGATGCGATCGCCTCCTGTCGCAGAGCCGCCGCATCGAGGAGCTTCCGTGCCAACTGGTAGTTGTCGGACTGGAAGATCGGATCGATCATGCGAGGCTACATAGGGCAAGGTGCGTGCCATGTCTCGGCCGGCGCCCTCAATCTCCTCACTTTCAGTGAAATAAACTTATCGTCGCCGCTTCGAAGGACGTGCGCGGTGCCAGGAGGCGAACGGAAGACCGACCGCAGGGAAAAATTTGCCGCCTGTTAGCGCGGAGACACCGGGCCGAAAAATGTCGGCTTGGCCCTTCATCTGGCGACGCCCGCGCCGATAGGAAAGGACACCTCATGAGGGACAGTGAGTTCGATTTTCTGCGCGCACTCGTTTACGAGCGCAGTCGCATCCAGTTGGGTCCGGACAAACGGGAACTGGTGACCGCGCGCGTCGGCAAGCGGCTGCGCGCCACGAAAATTCCTTCGATCACCGAATACTGCCACCTGCTGAAGTCGCCCGGAGCCGCGGAGGAGCTTTCGCACCTGATCGACGCCATCTCGACCAACCACACGTTCTTTTTTCGCGAGGGCGTGCATTTTGACATGGTGCGTTCGCAGATCGTGCCGGAGATGCTGGCGCGGCTCGCCGCCGAGCGCTGGCCCCGGCTTCAGGCTTGGAGCGCCGCGTGCTCCTCCGGGGAGGAACCCTATTCGCTCGCCATGGTCCTCGACGAGTGCCTGCGCAGCCAACACTGGCCCTGGCATGTCGAGGCCACCGACATCTCCCACCGGGTGCTGGACAAGGCTCGCACCGCGATCTATGGCGGCGACATCGTGGCCAAACTCCCACCGGGTTACGCGCATGCCTATTTCCAGCGCGGGTTCGGACCGCAGGAAGGCAATTACCGCGTCAAGCCCCAACTCCAGGCCGCGGTGACATTCCAGCAACTCAACCTCCTCGAAGGTCAGCCGCCGTTCCGCGATCCCTTTCACCTGATCTTCTGCCGCAACGTCATGATCTATTTCGACCGGCCAACCCAGGAGGAACTCGTCAATAAGCTGGCGCGCCACCTGGTGCCCGGCGGGTTCCTGCTCGTCGGTCACTCCGAAAGCCTGACCGGCATCCGTCACCCCCTGAAAATGGTCCGGCCCGCCGTCTACCGCCTTCCGTCCCCCGCCCGCCTGTGAACTCGCGCAAGATCCGCGTCCTGGTGATCGACGACTCCGCCGTGGTCCGCAAACTCGCGACCGAGGCGCTGAACGTCGATCCTGAAATCGAGGTCGTGGGCACGGCCATCGACCCCTATCTGGCGCACGACAAGATTCTCGAGCTCAAGCCGGATGTGCTGACGCTCGACCTCGAGATGCCGCGGATGGACGGGCTTACTTTCCTGCGCCTGCTCATGACGCGACGGCCGATGCCGGTCGTGGTGATGAGTTCGCTGACGCCGCACGGCTCCGAACATGCGCTGGAGGCGCTACGGCTGGGTGCCATCGATGTACTGGCGAAGCCGGGCGGCGCCTATACCTTCGGCGACCTGGGCCCGCAGTTGATCGCCATGGTGAAAACCGCGGCCGGTGCACAGCTCCGCGTGGCGCGGGCTCCGGCCGCCTCGCCGCCTCCGCCCCCGCCAGCGAACACTCCTGCCACCACGCGCGCTCCGTTCACTGCCATCACCACCCGCGCCCCATTCGCCGCAGTGCCGGCCCCTGTGAAGCCGGCCCCGGGCAGCTGGCGGGCACGGGCCCATCCGCGCGCCGTCATCCTCCTCGGCGCCTCCACCGGGGGCACCGAGGCGCTGACCGAGGTTCTCACGCATCTTCCCGCCGGTTTGCCCGGCATCGCCATCGTTCAGCACATTCCCGCCGTCTTTTCCAAGGCTTTCGCCGACCGCCTCAACCGGCTCTGCGCCCTCGAAGTGCGCGAGGCGTTGGACGGCGACCGCCTCGCCCCCGGCACCGCGCTGATCGCACCCGGCAATTTCCACCTCCTGCTCCAGTGGCAGGTGGACCACTACTGCGTGCGGGTCACTTCCGGCCCTCAGGTCTGGCACCAGCGCCCCGCGGTCGACGTTCTCTTCAAATCCGCGGCGGAATGCGGCGCGTCGCCGCATGCCGTGGCAGGCGTTCTCACCGGCATGGGCAAAGACGGCGCCGAAGGCCTGCTGCGACTGCGGGAAGGCGGGGCCGTTACCTTCGCGCAGGACGAGGCCAGCAGCGTCGTCTATGGGATGCCGCGCGTGGCCTGGGAAAACGGAGCCGCCCGGCACCAGCTGCACTTGGACCGCGTCGCCACCTTTCTCGCCGCCCAATTCGAACCAACCCCTCACCCACCGCCCCAGGCCTCCCCCGCCCCCGTCCACGGCCTATCATGAACGATTCCGATTCCGCCGCCCAACCGCCCACCCTCCTCATCGTCGATGACGAGCCGGTGGTGCTCAACATGCTCCGCGACATCCTCGAGCATGAGAAATACCATGTCGCGACCTCCCCCAGTCCCCTCAAGGCGCTGGCGATGCTGGCGGAACATGATTTCTCCGTCATCATCGCCGACCAGAAGATGCCCGAAATGCTGGGGCTGGACTTCCTGGTCGAGAGCCGCCGGCTGCGTCCGAACGCCTCCCGCATCCTCATCACCGCCGTCCTTTCGCTGCCCACGATCATCGATGCGATCAACAAGGGTGAGATCTACCGTTTCGTGGCGAAACCCTGGCTGCGCGAGGAAATGCTGGGGGCGGTGCGCAACGCGATCCAGCGCCACGAACTCATCATGCGCAACGAGGCGCTGCGGGCGCAGACCCTGCAGCTCAACGAACAGCTCACTGCCGCCAACCAGCAGCTCGAGGCCCGCGTGCACGATCTCGAGCACCAGCGCCAGAAACTCGACGTGGCCAACACCGGCCTGGCGGTCCGTTACGAGAATTCGCTCGAACTCTGCCGCCGCATTCTCACCACCTATGATCCCATCCTGGGGGGACAGGCCAAGGCCTTGGTCGAGTACGCCTCCAAGATGGCCGAAACCGAGCATTTCAGCGAAGCCGAGCGCCACGTCCTGCGCTCCGCCGCCTGGCTGTGCGACCTCGGCCTGATCGGCGTGCCCCGTGAGCTGCTGCGCTCGTTCCGCACCCAGCCCCAGACGCTGAGCGAGCGCGAACGCGCGATGCTTCACCATCATCCCTCCTACAGCCAGACTCTCGCGAGCCTGGTTGACCCGCGGGCGGACGTCGGCGAAACCATCCGCGCCCATCACGAGCGGTTCGACGGCTCCGGGTATCCGGATGGAGCGTCCGGGAAAAGCATCCCGTGGCCCGCCCGTTGCCTGGCCGTGGCCGTCGGTTTTGTCGAGTCCGGCCTGCCCAAACAGGCGGCGGTCGATTCGATCCTCACCCGCTCGGGCGACTGGTACGATCCCGAGGCCGTGCGGCTGTTTCTGAAGATCAGCCATCTGGTGAGCGTGCCGCGCCAGGTCCGCGAAATCCTGCTCGAGGAATTGGAGCCGGGCATGATGCTGGCCAGCGGCATCTACAGCCCGCACGGGCTGCTGCTCGTCGGCGAGGGCCAGACGCTCGGTCCCTCCACCATTGCCAAGATCCGCAGCCACGACCAGATCACGCCCATCAACCAGCGGTTGCTCGTCTACATGTGACCGCGCCGGGCGGCGTCGAGACCACCCTCAAGTTTCCGCCGGCGAGGCCGTTATTCTTCTCGATCGCGCTGTCATCCGACGGCGGTCGCCACATGTTTTGCTCCACCATTCCGCGGTCGGACCCGGGTCCGACCCGTCCTTTCGTCCGCTGCTGAGCCATGGCCGACGTCTCATCCGTCCTTTCCATGTTCGCCCAGCGCGTCGTCATCGGGGTGGGCGACATGGCGGTGTCCAACAGCACCGGGGTCGTGCTCAGCACCTATGCGCTCGGATCCTGCATCGGTCTCGTCGCCTATGATCCGGTGGTCAAAGTCGGCGGTATTCTCCACCTGATGCTGCCGGAGTCACGCATTTCGCCCCAGAAAGCCGCCGTCCAGCCAGCCATGTTCGCCGACACCGGCCTGCCTCTGTTCTTCCAGCAACTGGCCGGATTCAGGGCGCAGGCGTCGCGCACCCGCCTGTTCGTGGCCGGCGGGGCCAGCGTGCTGAGCGGGACTGATCCCTTCGCCATCGGTGAACGCAACACCCGCGCCACGCTCGAATTCCTCACCCGCAATGGCTTGACCGCCCGGCGAACCGAGGTGGGCGGATCGATCAACCGCACCATCCATCTCGAGATGGCGTCAGGCTCCCTCTCGCTCAAGACTCCCGCGGGCAACGTCCAGCTCTCGCTCGCCGCTTAGGAACCTGCCGACGAAGTCCGGTCGATTCCTGACCAACGGCTCCCACCATTACCCCGGATTTTTCACACTCCCAGATCCGCACCGACACACCCCGCCCTGTCGGGCACCCCTCTCCAGAGGGGATTTCGCCTACGGCGCTCCGAGTCCCCTCTCCCGAGAGGGGTGGCGCGAAGCGACGGGGGGTGTGCATCGGCCATGCGCGGGTGTGCTAATATGCGGGCAAGGAGCCTCCAGAAGAGGTCCGATCGATTCCTGACAAATGGCTCCCACCATGAGCGGGTAAACGGTGGTTTTTCCTCGAATTTGGGTAACGTATCGGTAGGGGCGCGATCTTGTCGCGCCCTCCGAAACGGGCGCAGCCCCTCGACAAGGCTCGGGGCCCTGAGCTTGTCGAACGGGCAAGCCTGCGCCCCTCCAAGCCGGACCTCGAACGCAGACAGAGATCCGGCAATCTACCGATCCGCCGGCACGAGGACGTGATGGGAACGAGCCGTGCTCCGTGGCCCGGCCGGCGCTACGCCGTTCTGACCAGCCACCGGCCGCACTGCGACCGTCGAGGCCGCCACCGGCATCGCCTCTTCCTCACCATGCACCATCCGGTTCAACTCGGCGACGGCGGCCTGCACCTGGGCGGACTGCCGCTGCAACTCTTCGGAGGAGGACGCCACCTCCTGGGCCATCGCGGCGTTGGACTGGGTGATCTTGTCCATCCCGGTCACCGCCTGATTGATCTGGCTGATGCCGTGGCTTTGTTCATCCGAGGAGTGGGCGATGCCGCCGACCATCTCATCGAGTTTGCGGATGCGTTCGACGATGGCATCGAGACTGGCGGCCATCTGCATGCTGATGTTGGCCCCCTGTTCGCTCCGGGCCGAGGCGTCGGCGATCTTGGCCGCGGTCTCCTTGGCGGCCTCGGCGCTGCGCTGGGCCAGCCGGCGCACTTCCTCGGCCACGACGCCAAAACCCATGCCTGCCGCGCCCGCCCGCGCCGCTTCCACGGCCGCGTTGAGGGCGAGGAGGTTGGTTTGAAACGCGATCGCGTCGATCGTCTCGATGATCTTGGAAATGTCAGCGCTGGAAGTCTGGATCGCCGTCATGGCCGCCTTCATCGTGGCCATGTCACGGGCCCCGGCGTCGGCGGTCGAACGGGCCTCCGCGGCCAAGGTCTTGGCCGAACGTGCGCCTTCGACGTTGCTGGCGGTCATGCTCGCCATCTCATGCAGGGAGGCGCTGCTCTCCTCCAGGGCCGCGGCCTGGTTGCTCGCGCCGTCGGCCATCGACTGGCTCACGGCCGACACGTTGAGCGCGGCCGCGTGGGTCTTGCTCGATTCGGCCGCGACCTGCCGGGCGATGACGGCGATGGGCCGGGTGATGCCACGGATGATGAACCATGCCGCCACGATGCCGATGAGGGCGGCGACGAGAGACCCGCCCAGCACCAAGGACTCGTTGACGCGCTGTTCGGCGCGCATGCGGGTTTCCAATTCGCCTTGAAAGTCGGTCACGCCCTGCCGCAGGCGGCCGATGGCCGCGGTAAACTGGGGCGCGAGTTGATCCAGTTCCTTCTCGATGATGCGACCCCGTTCATTCTTGAGGGCCACGGTGCGTTCCAGCCCTTCCTTGTAGGCGCCCACGGCGCGGCTCAGCGACTGGAGCAGCGCGTTTTTGGCGTCGTCCTTCAGTGATGCATCCAGCTTCTCGATCTCCTGCTGGTCTTTTTGCAGGCCGCCCAGCTGGGTGGCAATGGCGGCCAGACTGGTCCGCGCTCCGTCGGCGTGCTCCGGGCGCGACGTCAGCAGGAAGCTGTTGACCGCACTCGCGCATTCGAAATACGCCTTCAGCGCGCTGGAAATCTTGAAGGCCGTGTTCATGTCGCCCTGGCCGCGGGCGTCGGTCAGAAGCTTCTGCAAACCGCGGGTGATCTCCGTCCCGGTGGGAGTGAGCGTCTCGCTGTCGACCGCGGCGAGCTGGCGGTGGTTCTCGACCACCTGCCGGAAAGCGGCGTCGTACTCGCCCAGCCGCTGGACGGCCTCGGCCAGCTGGGCCGTGCGGGCGCGGTCGGTGGTCCCACTGCGCGCTGCGGCCAATGCGGCGTCGAGGGCCTGTTTCGCCGGCGCATAGCCGGCCGCGCTCTCGGCGGAACCCGTGGCCAGAAATTCGCTCGCGGATAGCTTGACGGCCAGCATCGCGGATTCCACACCGGCCGCCGCATTCGTCTCACGGGCGCTCTCGGCGTACTGCGTGAGCTTGCGACCCGACGCCCCAAGGGCGATCCAGGCCACGACGGCCACGGCGCCCAACAATGCGAACACGAGGGCAAAACCCAGCGCGATGCGGCGCCCGATGGTCAGGGAGCGGAACCTCATGGTGGTAATCAGTTGTCGACGGAAAATCTGATGGGAATGTTCACCCGGATGGCCACCACCGTCCCGTCCCGCTTGGCGGGTTTGAACTTCCACTTTTTCAGAGCGTCCAAAGCCGGTTGGATGAACTTGTCGTTGGTGGCCTTTTCGACCTTCGGGTCCTGCACGTCGCCTTTTTCGTCAATCATGCAATTCACGTTCACGAGGCCGGAAACCCCTTCGCGGCGCATCTCATAGGGATAAGTCGGCGGGACCGTGCGCACCGGGACCGGGGATTCCATCTGGCCCTCGGCGAAGGCCGAGCAGACGATTCCCGCGAGCGCAATCGCCAAAATCAGGGTGGCTTTCGGATTCATGACTGCTGGAGTGTTCATCGGCCGGACGCGCGACGAATTAAGGTCGATTCGCACAAAATGGGCGCAGCGCCTGAGCCGAATTGGGGGAAAACGACCAATCCCCGCCCAGCCGCGGCTCGGACGGCGCGTTACGGAAAACGCGCCCTACCCCAACTGGATGTACCCGGCTTCAGACGTTGACGGCGCCATGCGTCAGTTTGTCGCCCAGGCGGGCGTGGGCCCGTTCCAGCAGGAGCGGCATCGCCTCTTCCAGCAGTTCCGGAGTAAAACCCGATTCGCGCAAAAAGTCGCCGTGAATCGTAGTCAGAAAACCATCCTCGGTCGCCCCCGGCCCCAGCGAAATGGCGAGGTATTTTGCCGCATGCAGATGGGCGAGCAGGGCCAGCGCGTCGGCCGGTCCCTCTGCCGGGTTGATCTGGAATTCGGCGGCCAGGGCCAGCGGCTCGGGATAACGC
>Ga0182011_10004095_pt1 | contig 11764 bp, 12 predicted proteins | sample 711E1DmetaG_FD_120481 | JGI IMG/M metagenome (GOLD analysis project Ga0182011, IMG submission 120481) | Permafrost microbial communities from Stordalen Mire, Sweden - 711E1D metaG | ecosystem: Environmental > Terrestrial > Soil > Wetlands > Permafrost | place: Sweden: Stordalen | collected... | reverse complement strand
GCGTTTGATGAACCCGACGTTGGGCGACTATAAAATTCCAACGACGATGGACGTGCCTGATATGCATGCCATAATCATCGAAAGCAACGAACCCAACGGTCCTTTCGGGGCAAAAGAAGTGGGGGAAGGTTGTATTTTACCGGTCGTTCCCGCTATCATTAATGCTATCAGGGATGCTTGCGGCGTAGTCATTATGGAGCTCCCGATTACGTCGGAAAAGATATTGAAATCACTTAAGGCCAAAGAAGCGGCAAAAGCGGAACAGTATATTTACAAACCGCCGGCGGCCGCTGATAAAATCCTGGCCAGGGCAGCGGAATTGAGCAAAGGGACCTCCGCAAGGTAACGTAAATGAGTGTCAAAGTTAATTTAACCCCGTATTTCCGTGATATTGTCAACCGACAGGAATCCCTGACGGCCAGCGGCAGCACTATCGGGGAAATTATCAATGACATCGATAAAAGGTATCCCGGCTTCAAAAAAGAATGCATCGACCCGCAGGGCAAACCGTACGGCTTCCTTGAAATCTACCTCAATCAGGATCCGGCTTTCCCCGATGAGCTGACACGGAAAGTTAAAGACAATGATGAAGTCACCATCCTCACAGTCATCGGCGGTGGGTAATTTCCCGGTCGGGAAAAAGTGAAGTTTCAGGGCGGCGGTTTGAATCAAACCGCCGCCTTCTTTTCCACCGGTTGTTTGCGCCCGTGCCTGTCATATTGATACAATTAAGTTAGCAAAGCAAAAATCAAAGTTGTATTCGTTTCCGCGCAGGCAAGCGGATAACCTATTTCCTTAATTCTCCCCTATTGCAATATTTGAAATCACGCGAACTAAAAGGCAAAATAATGATTAAGAAAGTTAAGGTTGAAGAAGCAATCGGCATGGCGCTGGCCCATGATTTAACCAAAGTGATACCGGGCGGGTTTAAAGGACCGGCTTTCAAACGCGGCCAGATTATCACCAAAGACGATATTCCCGAGCTTTTAAGCATCGGCAAGGAACACGTGTTTGTGTTGACGCTGGACGAAGGCGAAGTCCACGAAGAAGAAGCCGCCGTCCGTATCGCCAGGGCAGTGATGGGGAACGGTTTAAGTCACTCCCTGCCAAGCGAGGGACGGGTCAACCTGAAGACAACGGCAGCCGGACTGCTGAAAATAAACGTGGCGGCGCTCGACGAGATAAACATGCTGGGCGATATTATCATCGCCACGATTCACAACAATACGGTCTGTAAAAAAGACACGACGGTGGCCGGCACCCGCATCATACAGTTATTTACCACCGAAGCAAAATTAGCCCAGATGGAAAAAATTGCAGAGAAGAACCAACAGCTGATAACCTTAGCGCCGATGAAACTGAAAAACATCGGCCTGATTGTTACCGGCAGCGAGGTATTCAAAGGTCGGATTAAAGACGGCTTTTCCCCTATCCTGCATAAGAAAATAGAAGCGCTCGGCTGTACCGTCAATAACGAACAGATTGTGCCCGATGACGCGGACATAATTGCCGATACAATCAAAACTTTCAAAGCGAAAGGCAGCGAAGTGATTCTCTGCTGCAGCGGGATGTCCGTCGACCCTGATGATGTCACCCCCCTGGGCATCCGGAAATCCGGAGCTGATGTACGTTTCTACGGTCTACCCGTTTTACCGGGGGCGATGTTCCTGTACGCGAAACTGGATAATGTGCATGTTTTCGGGGTCCCGGCCTGCGTGCTGCACGCGCCCTCAACGGCCTTCGATGCGCTGTTCCCCATTGTTTTAACCGGAGAGGAACTGACATTTGAGGAGACTCGTAAAATGGGCCACGGCGGACTCTGTCTGAAATGCGATGAATGCGAATATCCGGTTTGCCCGTTCTGCAAGTAAAAACAAACAGGGGAATACTACTCTAAAATCAACCGAATTTCACGAGAACCGGGGTAACTTCAAGTGCATATCGTTCCCATCGGAGTAGTGTCATAACCCCCGAGGGACTCAATCTGGCGGCGGAAATCCCTTAATTTCAGCAATGCTAACAGGGATTGAATCGCCGGCAATTCCAGAAAATGATTGGGGATTACCAGATCATAAGGCTCTTCGTTGAGGGATAAAAAGTCGAGGTCATTGGCGCGGGCGGACGCTTCAATCCCGATTCCGCAGTCAGCAATGCCGGAAGCCACCATTTCCGCGGTCGCCAGGTCGCCGTGGGCAATCATCTCATACCCGTGGATATTTTTAGCGGACATGCCGGCTTCCCAGATGAGCCGGTTCAACAAACCGCGGCTTCCGGCGCCATTTTGACGATTAATAAAAGTGACATTGGGCATGGCCAGATCATCGACATGTCTAATCGACTTGGGATTTCCGGCGCCCACTATCATTCCCTGCCGCCAGATAGCAAACCTGATGATAGTACAGGGAAACGGAACAATTTCCTTGACCAGTGGCAAATTGTACTGACCCGAGACGCTGTCTTTGAAACTGCAGCCGGCGATGTGGATTTCCCCACGGGCCAGGGCGTGCAGCGCCGGGATGCTTTCTGCTTCGAGCCAGATGAGGCGCACACCCTGGTCGCGAATCATGGCGGAAATAATAGAAGCAGCCGGGTCACAGCCGGAAAGAATCAGGGTCGGGGTTTTGACCGCCGCCTGATTCAGTAATTTCAAGTCCACCAACCCGTCACGGGTTGCGACGGCAAGCGCATCGGCTGAATTCAGGATGTGGCTGACTGAAAGGCCTTCTTTCATCGGGCGGGTCAACAAGCGTGAACCAAATTGGACCACCTGCATCCGGGTGCCGTTAGACACATCCGCGGCGTTCCCTATCAGTTCCGCCTCAACCAGATTTTCAACGCCGTCATCCAGCGCAAACAGATCTTCAACTCTGATATGGAGCTTCCTGGCAATGCGCAGCGCCACCTCGGTGGAAGGCACCGATTTACCGGATTCGATCGACACATAAGCCTGCCGGCTGATATTGCCGGCGTGAGCCAGCTCTTCCTGTGTCAGACCGGCTTTTTTACGGGCTGCATGAAGATTATTCTTGACACTCATTATAATTCAATTGTATAGTTGATATAGCAATGCTGTCAAGTATACTTATCATTTATTTGAGAAGCAACGACCCCATTGATGCTGAATTTTAGCACTGTTGCCTACCAAAGTAAATGATGTAATCCGCGGCATGCATCAAACACACTACTAAACAAGGAGATACAATGAAAAACCGGTTCCCCAACAAAATCAAATGGCTGACAGGGCTTTGTGCCGCTCTGCTGGCCCTGTCGTTAGTCGCGGCGTCCTGCGGCAACGCAGCGACAACCCAAACTACCACAACGGCAGATACAACAGCGACTACCACAACATTGAGCACCACGACTACAAACACAACTACACCTGTTACAAACACCACAGGAACAATGACGTCTACTACTACAACTACGGCTACAACCACCACCGCTACCGCACCGACCACGCTTACCGTGAAAAACGGTAATGCCGTTCAAACTTACACTTTAGCCCAACTCGCGGCGCTGGATTCAATTTCCGGCTATGAAGCCACCCGGAACGGGGCCGGAACGGTCAGCGCAACGAACAGCTTTACCGGCGTGAGGTTAACTACCCTGATCAAAGCAGCGGGCGGCATGTTGAGCGGCTCAGCGGTGAAGATTTTCGGCTCAGGCAATTACAGCAAAACCATATCCTATAACCAGGTTTACTCAGGCACTTTTAATGTTTACGACCAGACCGGCGTTTCTGCGGTAGCCAGTAATCAGCCGTATATGGCAATCATTTATCAACTGAACGGCAGCGCGCTGGATGCCACAACCGGACCGTTTGAGTCCGGTGTGATTACGGCATCCAACCAGGAAAGCGATGCCTCGCTGTGGATCAAAGGAACCTATGAAATCGATATCCTGCCGCCGGTAACGCTGAACATCAGCGCGGCATCCAGCCTGGCCAATGCGCTGAAAGCAATCGATACGGCATACACCCAGGCAAACCCCAATGTCACCATTGTCTTAAACACCGCCGCATCCGGCACGCTGCAACTGCAGATTGAGAACGGCGCCCCCGCCGATATCTTCCTCTCTGCCGCCGCGGCGAATATGGAGGCTCTGCAAAAGGAAAACTTAATCGTTAACACTTCCCGTAAAAACCTGCTGGATAACACGCTTGTCCTTGTTGTTCCCACCGGCAGCACGTTAGGGCTCACCGGCATCAGCGACCTGGCGACATCGAAGGTATCGAAAATCGCAGTCGGCGACCCGGCTTCCGTGCCCGCCGGAACTTACGCCAATTTAGCCTTTACCGAACTCGGCATCCTGGCTCAAGTACAATCAAAGTTAATCTTGTGCGCTAACGTCACCCAGGTATTGACTACTGTTGCCAGCGGCAACGTGGATGCCGGTCTCGTTTATTCAACCGACGCTTTGAGCTCGAATCAGGTCAAAGTCGTCGCCCAGGCTCCGGCCGATATCAATGCCCAAATCGTCTACCCGGAAGCGGTTCTTTCGACCAGTAAAAACCAGACAGCGGCGCAGGCTTACCTCAGTTATTTGTCCGGTTCGTCAGCAGTGGCGCTGTTTATTCAATACGGTTTCACAATGGCTGGCAATTAGTACTTTTAGTGTGTTAAGTTTAGATATATGAACGACTATTTATCGCCGCTGTGGATATCCCTGAAAACGGTGCTTGCGACCACCGCAATCACTTTTGTTCTGGGAATCGCAGCGGCGCGGTGGATATCCCGTTACACCGGGAAATTAAAACCGGTAATTGACGGGATATTCATTCTGCCACTTGTATTACCCCCTACAGTAGTAGGCTTCGGGTTATTATTATTTATGGGAAAACACGGCTGGGGCGGCAAATTTCTGGCGCTATTTAATACATCCATCGTTTTTTCCTGGCCGGCAACAGTAGTGTCCGCAGCGGTAATGGCCTTTCCGCTAATGTATATGACTACCCGCGGTGCTTTTGAACAGGTTGATACCAATATCGAAAATGCCGCACGGACGCTCGGCGCCAGTGAATGGAAAGTATTGTATTCGGTAACGCTGCCGCTGGCATGGCCGGGAGTGCTGGCGGGAACAATCCTGAGTTTTGCCCGCGCGTTAGGTGAATTCGGCGCCACATTGATGATTGCCGGTAACATCCCCGGTAAAACAGCCACGATTCCGGTTGCCATCTATTTCGACATAGTTGACGGCAACATGAAGCAAGCCAACATCTTAATGATTATCGTAATCGGCATCGCACTGACTTCGCTGGCCTTGCTGGCCTATTTAAAGAGACCCAAACCGCGGTCCAGCGGTTTAGTTGCCAACCCGGTGCCGAGCGATATCTTAGCCGCCGGTAAAAAGAGAGACATTTCTTCCTGATGCAGGAGATAACCAATTGCTCAAAGTTGAAATAAACAGGACGCTGCCCGGTTTCAAGCTTGACGTGGCTTTGTCCGTCAACGGCGAAGTTCTGGGCATTCTGGGGCCTTCCGGCTCCGGGAAAACGATGACGTTGCTGTGTATCGCCGGCTTAATTCACCCGGACAGCGGTTTCATCCAGTTGAATGACAGAGTGCTGTTTGATTCCTCTAAGAAATTGAACCTTCAGCCAAAAGACAGAAATGTCGGATTTGTGTTCCAGAACTATGCTTTGTTCCCCCATCTCTCCGCCGGCAATAACATTGCCTACGGAATCCGCCACCAGCCAAAAAAAGAAGTAGACCGCCGGGTACAGCTATTAATTGAAAATATGGGTCTCAGCGGACTGCAAAACCGCTATCCCAGCGAATTATCAGCCGGACAGCAGCAGAGAGTAGCGGTAGCGCGGGCGCTGGCGCCCGAACCGGATATTTTATTGCTTGACGAGCCCTTCTCAGCGCTGGATTCCTTGACTAAGGAACAACTGGAAATGCAAATCCTGGATTTGAGGCAATTCTATAAAGGCCATATTATCCTGGTCACCCATGATTTGGCGGAAGCATACCGCCTCAGTTCCCGAATCGCGGTTTATGACACCGGGAAAATCGCGCAGTGCGACCTGAAAGAAAAGATTATTTCGTCTCCGGTCAACCGGACGGTAGCCAGAATCACCCGGTTCCGGAACTTTATGGACGGTGTCATCACCGGGATAACGAACAAACAGGTAAGGGTAACCGTTCCTGATCTGGATACCTCATTAATCGTGGCGGCTGACGGGCATACGAATCTGTCAATTAACCAGGCGGTCACAATCGGTGTGCGGTCGGAGCACGTTCAGGCCGTGGCCGGTCCGGGTCAAAACACTTTGCAGGGAACACTCAGTTCTACTGTCGAAAACCTGGCATCCATCAACTGCTGGTTTGACTTAAAAACCAACAAGGACAATTGTTACCGTCTTGAAGCGGCCTTCCCCAGGGGTACAGCGGCAACGCTTTCTGATGGAGCGAATTGCTATTTACACCTCCCGCCCGAACAAATCGTGATTATTACCAAATGAAAAAACGATTTTGCCAATAATAAATATAATGCTGAACGAGAACGATGATAGTTGGTATTATTTTATCCGCCGGTGAATCAAAGAGAATGGGGACACCAAAGCAACTCCTGCCCTGGGGAAAAACGATTATTCTCCAGCAGGTAATCGATAATGCCGCGGCTTCCCATCTGGGGCAAATAATACTGGTGCTGGGCTCTCGTGCCGATGAAATCGCGTGTAAAATCACAATATCCCCCAAAACTCATATCGTGATTAATAAAGATTATCAGGAAGGCATGAGTTCATCCGTAATTTGCGGGATAAAAAATGCCCCAGCCGGAGCCGTTGCCTTCATGCTGTTGTTGGGCGACCAGCCGTTCATCAACCCCGCCATTATCAACCGCGTATTGGACGAATATCAAAAAAGTAAGTACGGCATTGTGATCCCCGTTTACAACGATAAACGCGGCCACCCGGTGATTTTTGCCGCCAAATACAAACCGGAACTGCTGGACCTCGCGGACCAAGGCGCCAAAGCCGTAGTGAATAACCACTCGGGCGATATTTTCGAGATACCTCTGGACAGGCCCGAAATTCTGTCCGACATCGATACACCGCAGGACTATCAACAGGCAAAAGCTCAGGCTGAAGGCCGCAATAAAGGACTGAAAAATGGATGATATTTTCGAATCAATTGCCAATTTAAGAAGACGAGGCGAAAAAGCTGTCCTGGCCACAATTGTCAGCACGCGAGGTTCGGCGCCGCGGAAAGAGAGCGCCAAAATGCTGGTGCTGGCTGACGGGAAGATTATCGGCACAATCGGCGGCGGCGCCATCGAATATCAGGCATATCAGGAAGCGCTGAAACTGATAAACGGAAATGAATCTAAACTGGCTCACTACGAACTGACCAATGCCGATGCTTCGAAAGAAGGGATGACTTGCGGCGGCATCGTCGATGTTTTTCTGGAACCGATCAAGCCTTTCCCTTCATTGATAATTTTTGGCGGCGGGCATATTTCATTTTTCCTGGCGCGTATCGGCAAAATGGTGGATTTTCGTGTCACGATTATTGACGACCGTCCGGAATTTGCCAATCCCGAAAGGTTCCCCGAAGCCGATGAAACAATCGCCGAAGACATGGCATCTGTAATGAAACGGCTGGAAATCAATGGTTCTTCTTATATCGTAATTGTTACCAGGGGACACATGAAAGACGAACAGGTGCTGGAATGGGCGGTGACAACCCCTGCCAGTTATATCGGCATGATTGGCAGCAAGCGAAAAATTAAAACGTCTTTTACTTATCTGCTGAGCAAAGGCATCACTCAGGAACAGCTGGATAAAGTACACTCCCCCATCGGGTTAGCCATCGGCGCGGAAACACCGGAGGAAATTGCAGTCGCCATCATGGCCGAGATTATTCAGGTGCGGCATCAAATGGCGTCCGCAAAGTAGTTGTAAACGATTCCGGTAAACCTGTTTTACTTTTGCAGGAACTCCAATATCACTTTGGATACTTCTTCAGGCTTTTCCCAGAACGGGAATGGCCCCGGAATATCCAGCGTCACTTCACGGCATCCCGGAATCGCGTTTCTAATCTCAGCCTGCCGCGCGAAGAGCGGGCCGCCGCTACCGTGCATCAGCAGTGTCGGACATTTTATCATCGGCAGTTTCGGTCCGATGTCATAGGAAAACAGGGCCCGGTGCGAAACACCGGAGGCTTCGCCCAGACTTGATTTCATGTATTCAAGCGCCGATCTTTGAATTAATTTCAGGTTCGAGTCCGGCTTCGGGTTCCGTGAATTCCAGACCTTTAACAGGTGCGCCCCGTCTACCTTGAATTCCATGTGTTCCGTGCTGTATTCTTCCTGAGTTGCCTTCCGTTCCACCTCATCCAGATAAATGCCGTCCCAGAGGATTAATTTTTTTACCAGTTCAGGATTCATGGCCGCTATTTCAACTGCGAAGGATGAGCCGAGCAGATGACCCAGGATATTGGTCTCCTTAATTTTCATGGCATCAAGAAAATGCAGGATATTACTCACATAATCAGCAAAACCGGGCTCCGGCACCGGCATCTCTGTATTTCCGTAACCGAGTACATCCATGGCAACTACGCCATATTTTTTCCCCAGGAAAGGCAGCATCTCGGTGAATTCATCTGAAGACAATCCTGCTTTATGGAGCAATAACAACGGTTCTCCGTTTCCCTCGGTGCGATAGTGGACCTGCCCTTCGGGCGTTTCTATATATCCCCGTTTCATCTGATAACCTCCGCATAAATTTTGTTAATAGTAGCTCAAAACAATTGTTTGAAGTATACAACAATGGCAAAAAACGGTCAATGCTGACAAACTCCAAATTTTTGACAATCAGATTCAATAGTAATATCATAATCTGACAATATTCTGGAGGTTTTCTGATGCCAAAGGTAGTATTAATCGGTGCGGGAAACTATGTTCTGGTAAGAGATTTTATTTCGGATGCCTTATTTCATCCCAACCTCAGAGACAGTATCCTGACACTTGTCGATATAGATAATGAACGTTTGGACCTTGCGACGGCTTATGCCGGGAAAATCGTGGGGCAACAAAACGTAAATTTAAAGATAGAATCAACCACGGACCAACGCGCTGCTCTAGACGGTGCAGATTATGTTATCAATTCGTTTCGGTCCGGCGGTTGGCCGCCGGTGATAAAAGACCGTGAGATTACAATGCGATTTGGAATTGAAATACAATCCGATGCCATGGGCGTTGGCGGCGTTTTTTCAGGGTTGCGTCACGTCCCTGATGTGCTGGAAATCTGTCATAATATGGAAGAAGTCTGTCCGGATGCGTGGCTGTTTAACTACTCAAATCCGCAAGCTATTATCTGTTGGGCCGTCAACGATTACACCCATATTAAGACCATTGGACTTTGTCCAAATCCCTTTCACTTCGCCCGCGCTATATCGAGATATGCGCAAATACCATTTAGTGAACTCTATTACACCGCCGCCGGCTTAAACCATTTTGCCTGGTTTATCGAACTTCAATGGCGCGGAGAAGACCTGTATCCAAAATTAAGAGAAACATTCAAAGACCCGGCCGTGTATTTAAGAGCAAACTCTCCACTCGGTCACGTGGACCTGGTGGAAGTTGAGATGATGCAGGAATTTGGATACTTCACCAGCGGCGGCCAGCACCTCACGATGTCCCTGCCCTATTTCCGGCGGAAACCGGAGCTTTTAGCCAGATACAAGATAAACAGTTTGACTGAAATGTACGGCTATGTTGAAAGGGAAATACAAGAGCGTAACGAAGAATTAAAAAAACTGTTCGAAAGCAGTAATAAGCTGCCGCTGAGCCGCGAGCATACCGATACCAGTATCGCAACCGAAATTATCAATTCCCTCGAAACCGGCAAACCTACAAGGATTTTCGGTAACGTGAAAAACACCGGCCTGATAACCAACCTGCAGGAGGGAAGCGTCGTTGAAGTACCTTGCATGATCGACAAAGGAGGCATTCACCCATACCATATTGGAGCACTGCCGCCCCAATGCGCTGCCCTAAACCGAATGAGCATAAACGTTCAAGAAATGGCAGTCAGAGGAATTGTGGAAAAGGATAAAAACAAAATCCTGCAGGCAATACTGCTCGACCCATTAACCTATTCCATGGCATCGATTGATGAAATAAAACAAATGGTCGACGCACTCTTCGCAGCAGAGACTAATACATATATAAAAGGTTATAAATAACCAGGCTGAAGGCTAGCTGAATTCGATTATTGTTTTATGGTTATCTAATATCAGTTCGGCTTCGTTTTCATTGGTCTTCGAGATTATATTTACGGGGAAACGATCGGTCAAAGTCAAAGGGATACGATAATCAACACTAAGCGTAACCCTGGTTTGAACACCCTTTGAACGGAATGTCCACGATATCGCGCTATCCACCACTCCGCGGGTCTTACAGGCAAACCAAAAATTCGGGGCAATTTCGGTATATTCGGCCTTACCTTCCATTTGAACCCCGATCATTTTATACATCCACCGGAAACTGTAGCCGCCGTCCGGTAATAATTTCTCATTTTTTTTCGACTAAACCCGGACTGATGCGTGGAAGATTGCCTGGCTTATTGACATAGTTAAATATTTTTTCCAGGGGCGCGTTGATGATAATAGCTTTATCGGTTACCGGAATTATTAACTCCTGTTCCCGTAATCTCCTGATATGAAAGCTGAAAAATAACTGCAACTATTTTATTTAAAAAGGTTCTTGGATTTAAAGAACCTTTTTTACGGAAGAGCAAATAGGAACTAAGTCTCTTCAAATCGTATCCGCAAATTGTCCAATATCAGTCCTACTTCCTTGGCGTTCATCTTTAAAATTATCATCTCGGTCAATTGTCCCAACAACGGCATGGGCACCTGATAATCAATGGTCAGGCTCACCTTAGTCCGGATACCGATAGATAAAAAGCTAAACGACACGATACTATCAATAGTGCCGTGGTTTTTAGAGGCTAACACAAGATTCGGTTTCATATCGATACATTCACCGATGCCGTTGAAATGGATACCTGCCATTTTATATACCCAGCAATAATGATACCCGCCATTGGGTAATAATGTCTGGTTTGTTATCTCGACCAAACTGGGCCAAATCTGCTGCAAGTTGCTTGGTTGGCTGACGTAGTCGAATATCTTCTGTACCGGGGCGTTGATGATAATCTCGTTATCAACTTTTGGCATTCAAGATACCTCTTTTTTTCACCCTGTCACAGAAAACGCGAACTGCTTTAACTCTTACCAGTTTATCATTAATGATTCTGCGTGGAAAGGATGAGCGGATGCACGGGTAATAATTCAGGAAAATATATTTTATGTTTTTTGTTCAAAAATTTTTTATTATAGTGCCCGTAATTAACGATTTAATGATAAAATAAATAAATGTCAATAAGGACAATATTCATACGAACAATAATGGTTAAGATATTGACAACCAAAATTATTAGGATATAATACGGAAAAGCCTCCTGCATAACTTCGGTTTAATATCGGGAAAGAAGGCAAGTACCGTAAAAATCGACTCTATCCGGAATAGTATGAAATTGTGAATCTTAAGCGGCAGGAGGTGCTGTTATAGCATAAAGAATATTTCATAATTGACCTGGTACAGCATCATAGCATTTTTCCCGGAATATAAATTAATCTTAAAAAGGGGGCAATTTACTATGAAAACCAAACTAATACGTTTATCGGGCTATTGTCTGGCGATCGTGCTGATTGCGGTAATCCTGGCCGTGTCAGCGTGTGGATCAACCGCGTCG
>Ga0182011_10004093_pt1 | contig 11766 bp, 9 predicted proteins | sample 711E1DmetaG_FD_120481 | JGI IMG/M metagenome (GOLD analysis project Ga0182011, IMG submission 120481) | Permafrost microbial communities from Stordalen Mire, Sweden - 711E1D metaG | ecosystem: Environmental > Terrestrial > Soil > Wetlands > Permafrost | place: Sweden: Stordalen | collected... | reverse complement strand
GTCTTCTGCGTATAGAGTGGCGGGAACAAGTTGTTTGCCTCGGCCAACCTGGTAAAAGGCACCCCCTTCCACAACATGGCAGTTGGTGGCGATCTTTCCGGAAGGAAGCAGAACCCCGCTCCCTAGGCTTTTCACCTTGCCCTGGGCGTCAAGAGACTTCACCACAACGATTGAATCCTTGACCTTGTCAAAGACCTGGTCTGGTGTAAGGGCGTTGACTTGTGCGGGTATGATTGCAAGGAAGAACAACGCAACGATCAGCTTCAAAACTGATGGCTTGAATGGCTCTTTTCCGTATTCATCCTTTTCTTCTTCCAGTGGGGACAACTCAGCACGCTTTTTCTCAAGTTCAATTTCTTCTGGCGTCATTTGCTTAATAAGAGAGTTGGGTTGTTTCATGATTTAATCTTCCTTACAAAAGAGGTTTCTTTCTTTTTTCTATTGACGTCAAAATCTACTCGTGAACCATTCTTATTTCAAGATATTTGTAATGAAGTATGGACATTTAATAATTGCCTATTTGTAATTAGGGAGTGAAGAACTTCGGGAGTGGGTTAATGGAAGAGTACACGGGTTTTCTACGGGAGACCCTACGCAGAAAAATTCTGCTTAAGTTTAAAAACGATATAAAAAAATGATTATTAGTATCTGATATAATTAAACATTAAGCTTTAAATATTATTTAAAACAGTAAAGGGAAAGCAGGATAATTTCTTAATGAAAATATACGTATACGATGTTTAAAGGTGGAAAATGTTGTTGGAGCCATGATAGTGGATAAAGAAGCGGCAGATAAAAAATGCTCACTAGCGGCGATCATTTATAAAAAGTTATTGCCTATGATGATAAGTCTTGAATTACAAATTTTTATTTGGTAGAAAAGACAGCCAAAAATAAAACTTAACTTTCAGGGGTAAAAGTTTTTGGGGGTATATTTGGGGGTATGCAGAAAACTACGCTATAAATAAACGTAGTAATTAAAGATTGTTAAACGATTTGTTCGATTCCTGCTCCCTCCGCCAAATTGTAAAAATCCGTTAAGGATTCAAAAATTTAAATATCGACTGAACAAAGCGGAGAGATGGCTGAGTGGTCGAAAGCGATCGCCTGCTAAGCGATTGTACGCCCTTTAAATGTGTACCGCGGGTTCAAATCCCGCTCTCTCCGCCATTATAATACGAATAGTGGCCAAGTTTGGAACGGGTTCACCCGGCATTCGCCGGGTGTCCGGCGTATGCCGGACAAATCCCGCTCTCTCCGCCAGTTTTATTGAAAGTTAATTCTGTTGGTGCATTGATAATTTCACCATAAGATTTTTTAACTATAAAAAGCGCCCATGGCTCAGCTGGATAGAGCGCCAGACTACGAATCTGGATGTCGGAGGTTCGAATCCTCCTGGGCGCACCATTACAAAAGGGCTTCCGCAAAGGAAGCCCTTTTGTCGTTTATCTCTAAAATATTTATTGATGATTAACTCTATGGATTCAAATTTCTTCTTTTTAATTCTAATCTAACGTCAATTCTGCGCGCCCTCAAATCATCGGCTGTATATCCCGAACCCCCGGTGCTAACGCCCGCCGCCCCAGAAAAAGTTAATCCAACAAAATCCAATGAAGTGCAAAAACCCGTTAGAAATAGCGGGTTTTTTTGACACTAGTCCAGGGACGTATTAAGTTGAAAAACAATTAGACAATTTAATCAAAATATAGTACGGTACGACTTAGAATTGAAGTATATAGTGAATTTGGCTGAGATATACTATAATTAATATTTTATAATATTAATGGCTTAACAGATTAATTTTTATGGGAATAAAATATGAACCCGCACCCCAGGCACATGAAAATTTCAGAACTCAGCACTTTTTCAAATACTCCGGCGACTACCATCCGGTACTATATTCTGGAAGGTCTGCTTCCGGAACCGCTGAAGACAGCCAAAACGATGGCCTATTATACTGAAGAGCATCTTAACAGGATTCTGGAAATTCAAAAACTAAAGAAAGAGAAAGTCCCTCTCGCGATCATTAAAAAAAAGCTGGCAGGTGATTCCAATGAATCATCTGTCTTGGCAGAAGATAATGGTGAATTATTAACAAAGACACGTGATGAGATTGTAAGAATCAGTGTGCAATTATTCAGGCAGAAGGGTTACGATGCTGTAAAAATTTCCGATATTGCCAGTAATGCCAGTATCGGGAAGGGTACTTTCTATCAATACTTCAAAAATAAAGAAGAACTCTTCTTTGAATGTCTCGAAAAAATATTTTTAGATATTGGGAAAGACGTTCCTGAAATTCAGATGGAAACGGATGCTTTAAAACGACTCAGGATACGCGCCTTCCATTTCTATCAAAACTTGATACATATGATTGATATGCTCAATATTGCTCGGCGTGCATCCTTGGTTAATAAACCTCAGTATAAGGAAAAAGTGGAGAAAGCCATCTCTAACTTTATTGAGCCTATCAGGAAAGAAATCGAGACGATTCTTAAACAACGAAACAGCCCATTAAAAAACAGCACACTGGTAGCCTACCTTTTAATGGGTGCAGCTGAATATACGTTTTACTTCTTACGTAATTACAAGAAAGCTCCTGAAGAAATAGAGAAAGAATTTTTGAATTTCTTCTTTGGCAGTGTGCCATTTCAGGAAGGATGGCTTGGAAAATGAAAAAAACAGGAGCCATGCAAATTTCAGAGTTGGCAAAGATCTCAGGTGTTCCCGTTTCAACGATCCGGTACTACATCAGAGAAGGATTGCTTCCGCAACCGATGCGTACAGGAAAAACCAGAGCCTACTATTCATTAGATCATCTCAAAGGAATCGAGCTTATTAAAAAGAAGCAGGCTGTCGGTAATAAATCGCTTGATGCAATTCGTAAAGAAATTGAAAAGAGATTTGCTCAGAATAAAATTGCCTGTGATGTGCAAATTCCTCCAGGGCATAGAGAAAAAATAATATCATCCGCCACGGAATTATTTTCCAGCAAAGGTTACGCTGAAACCAGTATCGCGGATATTGCAAGCCATGCGAAGATAAGCAAAGAGACTTTCTATATCCATTTTAAAAATAAAGAGGAACTTTTTATAGAATGCGCAGACATTGTCTTTCACAATATGTATAATGATGTGTGGCAGGAAATAAAGGATGAAAAAAATATCATTGAACGAAGTAAGAAACGAGCCAGAGCCTTTATTGCTTCATTTCCAAAGTGGATAACTATGATGAATCTTGTCAGAAGCCTTTCTGTTGGTAATAATCCAACATTTAGAGAAAAGTTCAAGAATCTCTTAAGCCAGATGATCAACCCCATTAGCAACGATTATGAAAGTTTCAAAAGAAGTAGCAACATTAATAAGAGAACGGACAGCACCATAACCGGTTATTTTATAATGGGTATGGCAGAGTATGGTGCAATGCTGATTGAAAGAGGGGTATGCACTGAGGATGAGGTTATCGATTATGTCACTACCATTGTCATGCAAGGTCTTTAGTACATCTAAAAATTACTCACAATATTTCTAATTAATAAATAAAATATGTTTAAAAACTATTCTATATAGAACCGATAGTTACCGTTCTTTATATTATATCTAAAAATCTCTTTAAATATCAAAATAATATCTTATTATAAAAAATACTTGACATTTGTTATATAACTATATACTTTAATACCAAACGTTACGGTATTGGTAAGTGAATATTGTAATATTTCCTCAAGAAAGGAGGTTCAATAACAGACATTATGAGTAAAGGAAAAATTGCTATTATTGGTATCGGCGAGGTCCCTACGCGTAACATGCCGGAGCGTACGCATTGGGATATAATTTATGACACATGTATGGAAGCTGTTAAAGATTCAGGTCTTAATAAGAATGACATTGAGGGGGTCATCAGCGTCACTCCGCAGGCCCAGCCAAAGATTGCCGCAGAGCTTTCCTTCGGTAAATTGCCAGAGGAGCTGGGCTTGAAGGGGTGCAAGGATGCGGTCAGCGTCAATGCCGGCGGGGCATCTACCTCGAACGCTATACGGCTGGCCGAGCAGTGGGTAACGAGCGGTGTGGCCAAGGCTGTTCTGGTTCATCATGTTACCATCCACTCCACCATCCCGGTTCCCGACCTCATCAATTTCTTTGCAAAGGCGGGTGTGGATCTGCAATGGGAATACCCATATGGCACCACCTACAACATCATCATGGGACTGATGGCAAACCGTTTTATGTATGAGTCCGGCTGCACGCCCGAAGAGATGGCCTCGGTGGTAACCGCGCTGCGCAGCTGGGCCGCCAAGGATCCGAACTCTTTCTTCTACGGCAAGGATGTTCCTTCGGTGGAGAAGGTACTGGCTTCTGACATACTCAATACGCCCCTGCACAAGCGCGAGAGCAACGTGCTGGGCGACGGTGGCTGTGCCATGGTGATCGTGTCAGCCGAGGATGCCAAAAAGATGAAGCGTCCGGCGGCCTACAAACTGGGCGATTCCGTGCGCTACTTCAGCGGCACCTGCGTCATGCGTGATTTTAACAAAGTTGCGGAAGGCTTCCGCGTTACGGCCAAGGAGGCCATGGCGCAGGCCGGCATAACAAAGGAAGATGTCAGCCTCTGGAACTGCTATCTTGCTTATCCACTTGCCCATCCAATGATTTCGGAGCTGCTTGAAGTGGCGCCTCCTGGTATGGGCGGTAAATATTTTCTTGAGGGCCGGATGTCTTTTGGAGGCGATATTCCCTGGTCATCCATCGGTGACGCTCCGGGAAGAGGTCATACCGGATCGGGCGTTAGTAGTGCCTGCTATGTGGAGACGGCTCGTCAACTTATGGGCAAGGCGGGAGAGCGCCAGGTAAAAAACTGTAAATATGTCTACCAGAATGCGGGTGGCGGGTCAGGTTTCAATAATATTGCCACCATCTGGGGAAAGGAGATTTAAAATGGATTTTGAAATGAAAAAACCTGTTCCTGAAACACAGCCGTGGTCGGAGAAATTTTGGGAAGGAACCAAGCAGGGTAAACTTCTTATTCAGGTTTGTAATGACTGTAAATCAAAGATTTTCTATCCGCGTAAATACTGTCCTGAGTGCTGGTCCGGCAATCTGGGCTGGGTGGAAGCAAGCGGCAACGCCAAAATTTTATCATTCTCCACGGCCTACGGCATGGTGGAACCAAAATTTACAGATGAACTGCCCTATACCATCGCCTATGTCGATCTGGACGAAGGCATCCGCATGATGACCAGGATTGTTGAGTGTAAACCGGAGGATATCAAATTCGATATGCCGGTTGAGGTGGTCTATCATGAGCGTGAAGGTTTCTTCCTGCCGTATTTCCGGCCGGTCAAAAAGTAAGGAGGTCAGTAATGAATGAGTATACGACCATCACTTATGAGATCAAAGGAACAGTTTGCACTATAACGCTTAACCGGCCGCACAAGTACAATGCCATCAACCGCGAAATGGCGGCCGAACTTCTGGACGCCTTCCGCAAGGTTAGGGACGAGGCGGGTGTTGCCGTCGTCGTCCTTGCAGGCGCGGGAAAAGCTTTTTGCACAGGCGGCGACCTCAGCGTCTTTCCATCACTTGCGGAGCATCAGGCCAGTCTCAACTGGCTTGCGCATGACGGTTACGGAATTGGTAAGGCTATCGAGCTTTGCGAAAAAGTAGTCATCGCCAAAGTTACCGGTCACTGTCTGGCGGGTGGACTTGAACTCGTGCTGATGTGCGACCTGATTTATGCCAGGGAGACAGCCAAGTTCGGCACTACCGAGATCAACATGGGTATCCTGCCCGGTTGGGGCGGCACAGTGCGCATTGCCCGTTCCATGCCTATTTACCGTGCGCGTGAGATTATCTACAGCGGACGCAAAGATTTTCTGGCGAAAGATATGTATGAGATGGGATTCCTGACCCGTGTGTTTAAGGACGATGAGTTTGAAGCAAAGTTCAATGAAGTTGTCACTAATATCAGTTCGAAAAAACCCATTGCTCTGAGGATGGGAAAAGAAGTCATGGGGCGCTCGCTGGAGTGCGGCAGCCTCGATGCGGCCTTGGCACTGGAACGCAATGCCATCCAGTGGCTCATTTATTCCCCGGATATTCAGTCGGTGATGGACACCTTACGTGAAAAACCCGAGGTTCTGGTGGCCGCTCAGAAACAGGCGAATGTCGCCTCAGACAAAAAAGAGTAAGGAGACACCAAAGGATGAAGGGATTGTCTCGATATGATCGAGTCGAGGTTATTAGGAGTAAGGTGAAGTATTAATGATCACGCCAAAGGGAAGAAAAAAAGCTTTGATCACCGGCGCAACAAGTGGCATCGGCGCCGCATATGCCCATGGTCTGGCAGAACAGGGGTATGATCTCATCATAACCGGCCGGAGAAGAAATATCATTGAGAGCGTCGCATGTGAGATTGAAAAAAAGTTTGGTGTGAAAGTTAATGTAGCTATCGCTGAATTATCCGATGCAAGGGATGTTGATCTGCTCGTTGAGCAAATCAAAAAAGTTTGTCCCGTCGATGTCCTTGTAAACAATGCCGGATTCACCGCAAAAGGATACTACCATCAGGAAGACATTGTTGAGCAGGAAAAGATGGTTCTTGTGCAAGTGATCGCCATGATGAAACTGACGCATGCAGTCCTTCCCGGCATGATAGAAAGAAAAGAAGGTACAATTATCAATCTGGCGTCTCTCCAAGCCGTTACTCCCATGTCGCTGAGTACTACGTACAGTTCGGCCAAAGCGTTTATGAAAAATTTCTCCATGTGTCTCCATTGTGAGCTAAGAGCCCATGGAATAAAGGTTCAATGCGTGCTTCCCGGCTTCACGAGGACTGACCTTGGCAGAGACATCGGTGTGAACATGAATGTAATGAAGGACAAGCCCGCAAGAAAATGGGCGCGACCCGATGAAGTCGTAAACACTTCATTGCGTGAGCTGAAGAAAAAAAACAACGTGATATGTATTCCCGGTGTGGGAAATAAAATTGCGTATATGGCGGCGAAGATAATGCCGGAGCGTCTCTGGTACATGATCGAGCCGGGCATTGTGAGAAACATGCCTTAAGCAAACAAAAATAGGAGGAGTACTATGGATTTCGGATTTACCGAGGAACAACTCATCATGCAGCAGACTGTTAAGCGGTTCTGCGAGAAGGAGCTTCATTATGAACATGTGAAATGGATGGATGAAAATGTTGATTTTCCTCCAGACGATCTTTGGCAAAAATTCGCTGATTTAGGGATGTTTTCCGCGGCGGTGCCGGTTGAATACGGGGGGCAGGGCCTGGGGATGGTAGACGTCATGGTAGGATTTGAGCAAATCTGTAAGGCGTCCATGTCTGTTGCTTTGGCTGTAGGCACTACAGCGGGATTCGGTGTTCGTTTCATTGGAGAATTGGGCACAAAAGAGCAGAAAGAAAAGTATCTGCCGCTTATCGCTGAAGGCAAATTCAAAACCTGCATGGCATTGACCGAGCCTGGCGGTGGCACGGATGTCCTGGGGGCGCTATCCACTTTTGCCGAAGACAAGGGTGACCGGTGGGTCATCAGCGGGCAAAAAATATTTATCACCGGGGCTCATGTGGCGGATTCCCTGATTACCGTTTGTAAGACAGAAAGAGATGCCAAAAAAAGCAAATCATGGACCACAATAATGGTTCCTCGCGAAACACCCGGCATAACAATTCGTAAGATTGGAAAAATCAGCTGTCATCATTGTGAAAGCGTGGAGATATTCTATGACAATGTGGAAGTTCCCAAGGAAAACACATTGGGCTCGCGGGGTAATGCCTTTTACGAAATCATGACGGTACTTAATCCGGAGCGTATCGGCGTGGCCATGATGGGTGTCGGCATTATCGCCGCCATTTATGATTTCTGCTTCAAGTACGTCCAGGAGCGTAACGCTTTCGGCGGGCCCATCAGCCGGTTCCAAATCCTGCAGAACTATCTGGCGGACATGTATATCAACCTGGAGAATTCCCGCAACCTGACCTACAAGGCCGCCTGGCTCTGCGATAACGGTAAATCCTATCATCTGGAGGCGACCATGGCCAAGCTTGTGGCGGCCGAGGGCGCCCGTCATGCCGGGACCTTTGGATCCGAGATCTTCGGCGGGTACGGCATCTGCAATGAGTATCCGGTTTCCATGTTCCTGCGCGATGCCTATCAGATTCAGTTCTCGCCCATCTCTAATGAAATGAGCCGGAATATATTGATGCAGTTCCAGGGCCTGCCCAAGTCGTGGTCGTGATTGAAGATAAGGAGAGATGATATGTACACATTAGGTGATATCCCTCGTTGCGGCGCTGTTCTATGGCCGGATAATATTGCCGTAGTATTTGAAGGGGCACGATATACTTATAAACAATTTAATGAGCGAATCAATAGATTTGCAAACTTTCTTATCAAATCAGGCTGCAAGAAGGGCGATGGACTTGCCGTCATGGCCGATAATTGCGCCAAATATCTGGAAGTCTATTTTGCCGCGGCTAAAATCGGCATGCGTGTGACACCGGTCAATGTTCGGCTGGGTGATGATGAGATCGCATTTATCATCAACGACAGCGAAACGACTTTCTTTGTTGTCGGCGATGGGTATGAAGAAAAAGTCAAACAAATGAAAGATCGTTTCAGGAATATAAAGGCGTGGGTGAGCCTGGATAATCCTGTTTGCGGATTCCTTGATTACGATAAGTTGCTGGAGATATCGCCCGCGTCGGAACCGGATTTGGATAAATATGATATCCAGGAAGATGATCTGGCTATTCTGATGTACACGGGTGGAACCACGGGAATGCCAAAAGGCGTGATGCTTTCCCACCGTAGTGCCGTTTTAGCAGGAATAACGTCTACCATAGCCAACGGATTTACGGAAGATGATTCAACCTGCTTTGTACTACCCATATTTCACGTATCCTGGTGGCCGATTCTGGCGATATTAATCGTCGGGGGCAAGGTATGCATCAATCGCAAACCTAATCTGGACACAATCTTTAAACTGATCGAAGATGAAAAATGCACCCACATGAATCTTGTTCCCACGATCTATGGTTGGATGGTCGATTGGCCGAGCGTCGTTAATTATGATCTCTCCAGCTTAAGGATTTTAACATATGCTGGGAGTCCCTTTCCCACGGAAGTTTTAAAAAAATGCATTCGAAAATTCGGGAATAAATTCGCCCAGGGATATGGCGCAACAGAAACGGCCGGAGCGGGTATATCCGGTTTAGCATCGAAAGATCATCATCTGGAGGGTCTGAAACAGAAGTATCTCGTCAGCGCCGGTAAACCGATGCCCAACTCAAGAGTCAGAATTGTCGATGAAAATGATAATGCGCTTGGTCTCGGCGAGTACGGCGAAATATGCGCCAAAGGCAAGCATATTATGATGGGTTACTGGAAGAATCCGAAGCTGACCGAGGCCGTCCTGAAAGGCGGCTGGTATCACACAGGCGATATGGGTTACATGGATCAGGACGGCTATATTTTTATGACCGACCGCAAGGCGGACATGATTATTTCCGGCGGCGAGAATGTTTATCCGAAGGAAGTGGAAGACATCATTTATCAGCATCCGGCCGTAAAGGAATGCGCCGTTGTTTCGGCGCCCGACGCGAAATGGGGTGAAGTGGTTCAGGCCGTTGTCGTGCTCCATTCGGGCAAACAAGCGACAGCAGAGGAAATCATTGAACACTGCAAGAAGCACCTGGCGGGATACAAATGTCCGAAGTCGGTGGCTTTCTGGAACGATATTCCCAAAACCATTATCGGCAAGATCGTCAAAAAAGACATCAAAAAGAAATTCTGGGAAGGCAAAGAGAGAATGATCAGCTGAGAGTTATTATAATCAAGGAGGATATGTATGAGCAAAAAGAATACGGATAATTATTTTAAGATCGATCCGGAATGCCATCTCATCGGTGATATGGAACACCTGAACCATTTCCCCGGGGTACAGATGTGGTGGCGGGCTATCGAGCATATCTCGCGGCCGTTAATCACCGGCGCTCCCCTGCCGCTCATGATGAAGGCATTGGAAGGTTTGGAAGAATGGGAAGCACAGAAGAGCGGCGATCCGCAGACCATCCTGCGGGTTATGGACAAGCACGGTGTGGACATCGCCTGCCTGCTTCCGGAATCCATGATGGATACGACCGGTTTTAGCAGCCGGTGGGTTTCCAACGGTGAGATGGGCAAGGTGGTGGAGACCAATCCGGATCGGTTCATGTACCAGCCCAACATTTCACCGATCAAACAGCGCGGGGTTAAGAACGCCATCTGGGAACTGGAGTATTGGGTCAAGGAGAAGGGGGCCAAGATATTCAAGTATTATTCACCCGAAGATACCTACATGAACGACCCTGAACTGTGGCCGTTTTACGAAAAGGCGCAGGAGTTCGGCATCGTACTGGATATGCATACGGGATTCTGCTGGGTGCCGCCGGGCAAGAGCAAGTATTGCCATCCCGAGCAGCTCGACGATGTGGCGCGCGACTTTCCGGAACTCAAGATCAACGCCTTTCACATGGGCTATCCATACAGTGACGTTCTCAACATGGTGGCCTTGGGCCACCCCAATGTCTACATCTGCATGAGCCTACTGGTGCCCTGGGCCATTACCGCTCCGCGCAAGTTTGCCCACCTTTTGGGCGAGGCTATGCGTTTTGTCGGACCGGACCGCATCACCTGGGGCACGGATTATGCCGGATACGGCGTTCAGGTCGCCAATGCGGTCAAGGGGTTGGCCGAGTTCCAGATTCCGGAAGACATGCAGCTCGCATACGGTTATCCGGCTATTACGGATGAAGACAAGGCCAAGATGTTCGGCGGCAATTTAGGCCGTCTTTTGGGGATCGATACGACAAAAAGAAGAATTAAGCAAAACTAGAAGGGGGTATAAGTTATGACTGAGAAATCAGAAGGCAAGAAACAATTCGAACACATTTTTAAACCGATTAAAATCGGGCCAATTGAGTTGAAGAACCGGATTGTTATGGCTCCGATGAACGAGGCGCTATCAGGAGCGAATGGTGAAGTTGGAGAGCAGTATATCGCCTATTTCGGAGCCCGGGCAAAAGGCGGCACCGGATTGATCACGACGGGTGCGATCATGGCCACCAATCTGGCGGGAGAGTTCCCGGCCGGCAGGAATCCGCATCTCTACCATCAGGGACACATGCTTGGAATGAACAATCTGACCGACAGGATTCACTATTTTGGATCCAAGATAGCAGCTCAGATGACCATTGGGTTCGGCAGGCAAGGTCATTCCTATGACCACCATAAGCTGGCCCCGGCTGCGACTGCCGGTCTGCCCTATGAGATAGCAGCCGAAAAATCACCCAACCATTGCGCGGATCTTTATGCTGTTATGGAATTTTCAAGATACTATATGACGGGGCAAATGACGCGGGAGATGTCCATAGAAGAGATACGCAGTGAACAGAAGGAATTCGCCAATAGCTGCCAGCTCGCAGTTATCTCCGGGTTCGATGCCATAGAGATTCACGGCCCGCACGGGTATCTCGAGCATCAGTTCTTGTCTCCTTTCTCCAATAAACGCACGGACATGTACGGCGGAGAATGGCGCAACCGCAAGCGTTTCCTCATGGAAGTTGCAGAACAGGTCCGTTATGCCTGCCCGGGTGTTGCCGTCGGGTGCCGGATCAGCGCGGAAGAGCATATGCAGGGCGGCCTGACCGAGGAAGAGATGATCGATGTGGCCAAGGACTTGCAGGCTATAGGTCTGGATTATATCAGTTTGTCCG
>Ga0182011_10004091_pt1 | contig 11774 bp, 14 predicted proteins | sample 711E1DmetaG_FD_120481 | JGI IMG/M metagenome (GOLD analysis project Ga0182011, IMG submission 120481) | Permafrost microbial communities from Stordalen Mire, Sweden - 711E1D metaG | ecosystem: Environmental > Terrestrial > Soil > Wetlands > Permafrost | place: Sweden: Stordalen | collected... | reverse complement strand
GCAGGATTTCCCAATTCTCCAACTCCGCGAGACCCTGGTTCGCAGTGCTCATGCCCCCAGCATACCTCAATTCCATCGAAGGGGCAACTCCTTAGGTTAACGCTTATGGGCCGTTGGCCTGGGATCTGCTAGTCCGCCCCTTCGGGGCTCATTTTGGCATCAGTAGCGCTCGCACCCCCGGTGTCCAGCAAAAGATGTGGGACATGCTCAGCCCGTGGTGAGAGGGTGTCCCGCTACCGGCACTATCACCAGCCCGTCAGCCGACGGGGACGGGTGAGGGGTTTGTTCACGCTGATTCAAACTCGCTGAGATCGAGACCTTCTAACCTTGGGTCGTAGTATTGGTCCGACGCCAGCAACTCGTCCCAAGTGACTTCCCGCCCAGCATAGGCAGCCGTCCGTCCCAGAATTGCGCTCAATGTGGACTCAACACCCTGGGCGGCCTGGTTGTGGTACTTGCCGGTAAGGATGCTGTCCACAAAAGCCTTGGTCTTCTCTGGGTCCGCCTCATCCAGCGCGCCATGAAACGCGCCCGCGGCCTGTTCGGCAGTGCCCCCTGTCCCGAGTGCATAGAGATTGGTGCTGGGCGAGATGGCCCTGCCACCGCCGTCCCAGCTCCAGGGCTCTTGACCATAAATACCAACCACGCCTGAATAGTGTGACTCCGAGACGCCCTTCGAACCGAAAAAGCGCTCCGCCACATCCCACAACGAGTCTCCGAGCTGCACGTGATTCAAACTGACGCGCACATTATCCGGATAGGTGAAGATGACGTCGAAGTGGTCCCAAATATTGCCCCAATCATCCCGCACTTTGCGCCCACCCGCGCCCACGGCCTTAAGAGGATGATTCTTGAGCACCCAGTTGCAGATGTCGATCACGTGCAGACTTTGGTCCACGATAATATCGCCGGAGATGACGCGGTCCCAATAGAAATTCCGAATTCGCAGCTCGAGAGGCGTGATGTCGGGCCGCCGCGGCGGATAGTTGAGAGCCGTCGCATGGTAATAGACCGAGCCTTGAGCAATCTTCCCGATCGCCCCGGCATGGATCCGTTTCACCATCTCCACATAGGGCGGGGCATAGCGGATCTGAAAGCCGATATCGAGGCTCAAATGCCCCTCGACCTTCCTGCCCAACTCCAGGATGCGCTTCGCGCCGCGCACGTCCACGCCTGCCGGCTTTTCACAATAGCAGTGCTTATCCCCTGCGATAACCGCCGCCAGATGCTCCGGGTGGAAAAAATCCGGAGTAGCGATGTGAACTGCGTCGATCTGGTCCGACTCGATAATGGCCTGGTAGGCCTTCGGCCCCTTGAACATGAGCTTGGGATCAATGCCCGCATAGCCTTTCTTGGCCGCGATGCCGTCAAAGTGCTGTTTGGCCTTGTCGAGCTGGTCGCTGAAAAGGTCGGCCAGTGCGACGTAACGAGCGTTAGGGTGTTGCGCAAGCGCCGTCGCCACGTGCGTACCGCGTCCGCCGCAACCCAACAATCCCACGCCAAGTGACGAGTTTGCCGCCGTGCCGCGCACCAGTTGGGGCTTGATGATCATTAACCCCGCAGCAGCCGCCGCCGTGCTCATGAACTCCCTGCGCCCGACCCCTTTTGAGTCGTTTGTCATGCTCTTCCCTCCCTCTGTAGGGGCGGCCCTTGCGGCCGCCCTGGGGCAACCATCCCGCGTCTGTGGGACTCCTGCATTAGCCAATCAATTGGTCCAAATATATCTTCGCCTTCTTAATGTCTGAAATTTGCTCCGGCCCGGAAATCTCCCGTTCGATATTCATCGGACCGTCATAGCCCAGTTCTTTGAGCCGCTGAATCAGCCGCGGGAACCCCACCTTGCCCTGGCCGATCGGCACCTCCTTGCCCAGGTCTTTGGGGTTCGTTGGGTACAACCCGTCCTTGGGATTCACCGCTCGCAGGTACTGCCCATATACGTCCAGGGCGTCTACGGGATGACCCGTGTCATACAAGATCGGATTTGCAGTATCTAAGCCTACGCCTTGATTATCCAGACCCACGTCCTGAATGGCGCGGACTAAGGTGATGGGTGTCTCTTGCCCGGCATGATAGAGAAACGTCTGGCCATTGGACCGGCAATAGCTTGCGACCTCACGAATGGCCTCAACGGTTTCTTTGTACAAGGATTCATTCGGATTCTCGGGAATACACCCACAGTGCGTCTCGACGGCGGGTATTGTAGCGCGTTTGGCATAGTCCGAAGCGCGCTTCAGGTGCTCAATCCTTTTCCTTCGCCACTCGCGGGGAACCAGGCCGATAGTGAGCGGCCCCTGGTAAAAGTCCCAGACCATCGGCCCGGGACCCATGGAGAACACTGCCGATGCCTTAATTCCGTAATGGTCAAGCGCGTGTCGAAGACGATCCGCCAATTCTATTTCCAGATCATCCGTGTAAACCTCACAGTCAGAGAACCCGAGTTCGTGAACTTGTGCAATTACATCGTCCACGTTCCTCCCCAGGTTTACGTACATGCCGGTTCGCAATTTGCCCTTTCCGCTCTGTGCGTGAAGTGGAGCAAGCGCTGGTACGCCCACCAGCGTCGCTGCCGACGCCTCGAGAAAGTGGCGACGGTTGCATTTCAACAAGATGCCCAAGCACTCCCTCCGACTCTGGCTAAACTAGCTGGGACTTCTCACTAGGGCCGGAAGGGCGGGGCTTTAGCCTCGCCGGTTAAAGGCCCTCAAATCACGCCCGTCTCGCGGCCCGCTTTGGACTGCGGCAGCTTGCTGCCGCTTTCCTCCCCGCGAGCTTGCTCGCGGGGATTGCAACCGAGAGCATCATTGCCCGCCAGCAAGCTGGCTCACGCCAAAGCGGCAGCAAGCTGCCGCACTCCAAAGCTTGGCTCAGAATGACGGCAGGGACAAGTTTCTCCCCAGCCTGTAAAGCCCCGCCCTTCCGCTCCCTCCAATTAAAAATGGCGCAGCATGGTGAGAAATCCAGGCTACCGTCCCTTTCAAAAGCACAGACTTGTCAACCTGGCAGCTCGCGATCAGAGCTTAGTCTGCCCGACCTTTCGGATCCACTCGCGAGTCCAGTCTACGGCCTCAAACCCCAGATCGAACGTTGTGCCGCCGTAGATGATGATCCCCTCGATCCGGCCGCTGCGAAGCCACCCCAGGGCCTGCTCGCACTGCTTTTGCATAAGCGGGATGGGCATGCCCGTCCACCCCGGGGTCTTCTTATCGTTCAGGGCCACCGTATACAACCCCAACATTTTGCGGGAATGAGGAGCCAGTTTGTCCAGCTTGGCCAGATGCGAATCCAGGTCTGCCAGTTCTTCGGGTTTCCAAATCCAAAGCGTAATCACGTCGATGAGCTTGAGATGCTCCGCGATAGGCAAGTCCAACTGGTGGGCGTAAAAGGTGACATACAAATCCATTTTCTTGTCGGGGCCTTTGATCTGCCGCTGGATGTCGCGAAGCTGATCCAGGGTCAGGCTCGCCACCTCCGGGCCCGGTTTGTCATGGAAGAAATCGTCCATGTAGACCCCAACGAAGTTGGGAGTCCTGTGGGCCATGCTCAAGACTTGCTTTCTCTCCCAGTCTTTGGTAACACCGCTCGCGCCCACTATGGACCACGCGACGCGCTTCAACATACTTAGCGGTAAGGTGTACGGCTCGAAGGGCGGCTCCCAGGGTTTATACCAGGACTCCTCGCCTTTCCCCGGATACTGCTGGACCATAAAAATGTTCGGAATCCCCATGTAAACCGCCGCCTCGAAGGGCGACATCACCGAGCGCTTGCGGAGAAGCCCATAATCGGCGTTGGTGGGGTTGCTGAATAACCACAGCTTATCGCGGACTGTACCCGCCTTAGGTGGGATGACTTGCCCGAAAGCGGAGAGCGAAAGCCCACAGCTTGCCGCCGCCGTTTGGAGGAATTGGCGACGGCGCATGTTTAACCGGCAGGGCAACGCACACCTCCTAGCGAACCCTTACCGCCCTGCTGGTTTTTGCCGACTCGTAACATGCTTCCAAAATCTTCTGGCACCGCAGGCCCGCATCGCCGCCAAGCCCCGATTCCCTGCCCTCTAAAATTGCCTGGCTGAACTCCTCAATCTCGGCCCGGTAAGTGTTGACCGGCGGCGGATGCAGTTCAATCCCCCGGCCCGTATCGCGGTCCTGTTGGGCGTCATATCCCGTGCCCAGCGACCGGGATTGGAACACCATTTCCCCTTGGCTGCCCTGACCTATGGTCCCTTTCGCCAGAATACTGCCCTCTGAACTGTACAGCTCCAAGACGTTCTGGCTACTCTGGTCCTGTATGCAAAAAAACGTGTCAACTGTCCCCAAAGCCCCGTTTTCAAAAACCAACGTGGCCACCGCGCTGTCTTCCGACGGGTAGGAGTGCACTAAATTGCCAATCCAGCAACTGACTGAGACCACCGGGCCGAAGAACATCTCGAGCAAGTCAATACAATGTACCCCCATGTCCGCCAGCGACCCACCTCCACCTTGGCTCGGATCCTGCCTCCAGGCACCCTCCAAGGGTGGATACCAGCAGGAAAGCTGCGCCCGACCGTAGACTGGTCTCCCCACCTTCCCTGACTGAATGATCTTTAGAGCCTCCTGGTGCTGGGAGTGAAAGCGCATCATGAACCCCACCCCGAGCTGAACAATACATTGCTTGGCAAGCGTCACCACTTCTTGCCCCTCTGCCACGCTCAGGGCCAGAGGCTTCTCACAAAGTACGTGCTTCCCCGCTTTCACACACCGTGTCACCTGTTCGCAATGCACGTTCACAGGCGTGGCAATATAGACCGCATCGATTTCTGCCGCCAGTAGTTCTTCCAGGCTTTCAAACGCCCGGACCCCAAAGGCCCCGCCGACCTCCGCATTCCCTTCCCGATTGCAGTCGTACACACCCACTAGCTTTGCGTTGGCAGCAGGAACGATCCCTTCCGGAATGGTCCGCCGTCGAGCAATTCCGCACGACCCCACGACTCCCCAACCAACTTTTTCACCCATCACTGATGGCCCTCCGCACTCCCTGCTTTGCTCATTTTCTACCCCTTCCCGGAGTAGGCGTCGATTACTTTCACCAAGGCATGCGCTATTTGGTGCATGTCTTCTTCGCTGAAGGTGGGATACGCAAAAACCGTGAACGTATGCGCCTCGTGCCAGACCGCGTTGGGAACCTCCACCCGGGCGTAGTCCACGCTGGCCGGATCCGTGTATTCCTTCGACCGGAAAGGAAACCCCGATTTGCCAAAGGAGTTAAACTCTCGGAAAGCCCGCTCGGTGTGACATTGTGGCCAGAAGACTTTCCAGCAGGGAGCCCCTTCGGCCCCCGCCGCCTTGACGAACTGCTGAATGTCACAATGCATGTTCTCGATATCCAGCGAGAACGCCATCGTGTACCAGCCATTCTGGCGCTCCGCGGTATCGATCGGCCCGTATTTGACCTCCGGGCGCCCACGCAGGACCTCAACCAGAATCCGCGCGTTCCGGCGCCGGCGCGGCATGTTCCAGTTGTCCATGCGCTCCAACTCCGCCAAACCAATCGCGGACTGCATCTCCGTCATCCGATAGTTCCATCCCACCATGTTGTGGATGTAGGGTAACTTCTGCTCCATCTCCATAAGGTGCAGACGCTCTTTGACGTCGTAACCATGGTCACGAAAGCTCCGTGCGTTCCACGTCAGATCCTCGTCATCGGTGGTGACCATTCCTCCCTCTCCACCCGTCGTGAACGTCTTGTTTTGACAAAAGCTGCAAGCCGCCATGTGCCCCAGCGTCCCCGTCTTCTTACCCTTATACGCCCCGCCAAAGGCTTCGGCGTTGTCCTCGATCACGTAAAGATTATGACGCTTCGCGAAGGCCATGATCTTGTCCATGTCGCAGACATTCCCGTATAAGTGCACGGGAATAATGGCCTTCGTGCGCTTGGTCACCAGCTTCTCCGCCGACTCCACACTCAGGCAGTGATCCTCCAAGTTCACATCAGCAAAACGTGGAATGGCTCCCGCCTGAACCACAGAGAAACTCGTGGCGATGAAAGTGTAACTCGGAATGATGACCTCATCCCCTGGCCCGATCCCCAAAGCAGTCAAGGCCACATGAAGAGCCGCGGTACCGGTAGCCACACTAATGGCGTATTTGCTCCCTTGCCACTCCGCGAACTTCTTCTCGAATGCCATCCCTTTCTTGCCCGTCCAATAGTTGACCTTTCCCGACCTCAGCACTTCCGTGACTGCTGAAATCGCCTTCTCATCGAACCGCGGCCAGCCTACCAATTGGTTGGTAACTGCCTTTGAGCCGCCTTCGATAGCCAGTTTGTCCATTATGCCGCTCCTTCTGCGAGTGTAATACCAGAACGAGAACTCTCGCTCTGTGGGTTCTTATCACTTTAGAAGGAACCCTGTCAAGGTGATAGAGCAACGGATAGTGGTGCCATTTGCGAGACACAGACACCCCAGACCGCGGTCATTCCCGCGAAGCCGCAGGGGACGGTCTTCCTGGTTTCGTCCTTGATGCCGGACCGCATTAGGGCATTGTCAACGATGCGTTCGCAGGCTTCTGAATGACCCCCAAGAGATCGGCCGCAAGCTGCGCGGGGCATGGGTCACAGGAATAATCAGGAGGGCCTTGTAAAGGCGGGACTGAGGCCTCGCCCTTCCAGACCCGTGGTGAAAAATGCGCCTTAACTCCTTGTCTTTTCAACAACATCCCCTCCTCTTATGGATAAGTTCCTTTGTTTTCATACACATTCCCGCTTCGCGCCGGGCTACTGAAGATCAACCCTTTTTTTTCATATACATTCCCGCGTTGTTCTGTCAAAAAAGAATTCTTTTCCAATCGCGACTCACTGTCAAAAGTTGATCGTTGGCAGAAGAAACCTGCCGACCAATCATTTTCCTCGACTGCGGGGGATGTTCGTCGCCAGGATGGGCAGAGGCGCTGAGGTGCAGGTAGTTCCTGTGGCCGTTCCACACCGTAATCATACGCTAGCACACTAGCTCACAAGATGGAATTTGTCAAGCATTAATTGATGGGCCTGTAGCTCAGAAGCATGGAGCGACGCCGACAAGCGGAGCCGATTGCAGGTCGTGGCACCCTACATCAAGAACGGCACGGTATTGTTTCCAAGAAGCGGATGCGAGCAGTTATTGGCGCAGATCTTCAATCTGGGAGTTGAGGCGCACGATGACCTGTGTGACGGCCTGACTACGCTTTTGCAGGGCCTTGTGGATCAGGGACTTGAGCTGCCGAAGATCCGCTCGATTGAGGCATGAAGGTCGGCTGGGGAGAAATTTCAATTCCAAGTTGAGCGCGAATAGCGGCGTAAAGGCGTAGGAGGTTTTCTCCCCACAGGGCAGACCACTCATCGACCTGCATCTTTTCATTAGCCGCTTGTTCTGTGAGGCGGTACATGGTTATCTGAGTCTCGGCAAATCTGTTCTGCACATCGGGTCCACACACCATGTTGACTACGTTTTTCGCTTTACAGAAACTGCGAAAGGCCTCGCGGTAGACCTCTCGGAAGGCAATCGCCCTTTCCTCTATTGCGATGGATTTTCCGCTCTGCTCCAATCTTACCTCGTAAATTGCCATCAGTGCAGACATAGCACTTTCAACCTCGCTGAGTTGTTTCAGCGCCTCCAAGATGGCATCGCGGGTGGCACATACATTGGTTTGTATGTGTGCGCCGGCAGGGATCGCCGGCATAAATAGTGATGTCGGCGCCACCCACTTTCTCTTACCTTGTGGTAAGAGGCGCTCCCAGTTGATTGAGTTTGTAGTGGCCCACAAGCTGGCCATTAAGTGGCGACGCGATATTCGTGACATATATCCAAATGTCGCCAGTGCGAGTATCGAGCGCATAAAATCCATTCGCAGTGGCGCTGAATTGAACGCCATTCAGGCTTCCCTGAGCTATGGCGGGCTGTGGTTGAAAGATTGGTTTCAGTGCGATTACCGCAAGCATCAGAACGATGAGCGTGAGAACTATTTTCGTGTAAAGGTCAATGCGCATGGCATCCCTCCAATCGACGCGCATCATAGCAAATCTTAATGATCGAACGCTAGCAGGCTGCGGAAAAACTCTCCACGGGTGTCATCCTGAGCGCAGCCCCGTACCGTACGGTGCAGGGCTTCGCTCAGAATGACAGTTTCGAAGAGTTTTTCCGCAGCCTGCTAGACTATGATATTCGGCCTTCTCGTAGAGCAGATGCGCGGCTTCAGGCCGGGGCATATCGCTTGATCGAGATGCCCCGTGCGTGCTCTCGCGTTTTCGCCACGTCATATGCAAGTTGCATACGGAGAAGGTGATCCATGTCCGGGCCGAACGCCTTTTCGATGCGCAGCGCCATTTCCGGCGTCAGCGCGGCCTTGCCGTGCAGAAGATCGGAGAGCGTGGCGCGGCGCACTTTCAAAATCTCCGCCGCCTTCGACACGCTGAGGCCCAGGGCTTCGATGACTTCGGTCTTAATCAGGTCGCCCGGATGGGGCGGGTTCTTCATGGGCATTTCGGCCTCCTAGTGGTAGTCGATTAGGTCAATATCGCTGGCGGTGTTGGTCGGTTCATCGTAGTGGAAAATCAACCGCCAGTTTCCCGTGACCGTCAGGCTCCATAATCCTTTCAGGTCGCCTTTAACGAGGATGCAGCTTCCAGCCGGGAAACCGGCCGAGCTGCTCCAGCGTCTCGGCGGTTTCGAGGGCAAACAGAAGCTTGCGCAGCTTGTCGACCATCGCGGATGGCACCCCTTTGACGTTTCCTTCCTCATGGAGCTGCCTTAGCCCTTTGTGGCGAAAGCGGAGAAGTTGCATGTTATCCTTTTCACCCTTTCAGTTTGTACGGTTATACCGTACACGTCAAGCGTTTTATTGAAGAAGGGAAAACCCGCACAGCCGGTCATGCTGATCTGCCGCAGGCGGCGAAAAATCTCCTAGCCATTAACTGGCTTGTAGAGAAACGACGACTCTCCGGAAACCAGCCCGAGGCTAAAGCGCATCGAGGAACTGAGGCTGCGCAGGGAACTGCGGGTTAGGAAGTAAGCGGCCGCGGCAACGATGGCCGTTGCGGTTAGGGCGCGCGGCTGGGAATAGAATATGAAGAAATATTGCAAGCCTACTGCCAACGCGGCGCCCAGCCCGCCCATGGCCATGATGGGGAACATCATAGCACCCCGTGACACCTGGGGTTGTTTGCTGAAGGGCACGCCTTCAATCAGCCTCAATTCCAGACCAAGATAGAACGAAGCGACGGCCAGGCTGTAGGCGAGGAACAGGGCCGCATACTGGATGCCCCAAAACCAGGTGAGCAGCGCAAGAAGAAGCAGGTGCGGAACCATGATGAACCTGACCCACAGCACCGCAAAGACCCCGTGCGCAAATCGCTCCCATGCGCCCGCAGGGACGAGAAGAAAAATCCACGCGCCTTTGTAATCGTTGCCATATTCGAGGACGTTGCAGATTATGAGGAGCATGAGCCCGAAGGAATGATGGTCTTGCCCTCGGCCGCCAAGGCCGCGATTAAATCCTTGATCATGATGGCGGCATTCACGTCGAGCCCCGAAAGCGGCTCGTCCAGCAGAATCAGTTCAGGGTTATGCAGCAGTGCGGCGGCAATCAAAATCTTCTGCCGCATGCCTTTGGAATAACCTTCCAGGCGTCTCAACCGATTGGAAGGGAGATCAAAAGTTTCAAGAAGGCTGTGGATTCCCGCCTGAAGCGTGTCTTCTTCAACGTCGTGCAGGCGGCCTGAGAGTTCCGGAAATTCCTGCCCGTTAAGACTTTCGAACAGGAGCGCGGTCTCAGGCACATCGCCGATGCGTCCTTCGTTTGTGTGTATGCGCCGGCAGGGGTCGCCGACATAAATAGCGAGATCGGCGCCACCCGCGGTTCTCGAATGGGAATAACCAGTTGGGGTTAGTCAATATATCAGCATTCGCCGACATTCAATAATGTCTTCGAGTGACGACTTTTCCACTTGTCACCGTACACTGACCTTGATACAATGCCGTCGTACGCTGACATTCGGCAAGAGAGGACCATATGCGCATTCGAACCCCAGCCGACCTTGGGGCTCTCATCCGAGACCACCGCATCAAGCTCGGTCTTGACCAGCGGTCGCTCGCCCAAAAGGTTGGTGTCAGCCGGCAGTGGATCGTGGAAGTGGAAAAAGGTAGACCAAGAGCCGAAATCGGCCTCCTGTTGCGCACCATAAACGCGCTCGGAATCCTGCTGGCAACAGACGAAGAAGCTCCAGGAAAGAAAGGAGGCGGCACTCCCGCGGTGGATATTGATTCCATCGTTGCCGCCGCGCGCGCTGAAAGAAGATGACCAAGGAACTCATCGCGATTATTGAGGGCCGGGAAATGGGCCGCGTAGCGCGCGACAACCGGGGGAAACTGTCTTTCACATACAACGAACAGTGGCGCAACGCTCCGGATGCTTATCCACTTTCGATTTCCATGCCGCTCGCCTTAACCGAGCATGGAAACGCGAAGATCGATCCGTTTCTTTGGGGACTCCTGCCCGACAATGGAAACGTACTCGACCAGTGGGGGCGGCGGTTCCATGTCTCGCCCAGGAACGCCTTCGGGCTGATCGCAAATGTCGGGGAGGACTGCGCCGGCGCAGTCCAGTATGTCCAGCCTGAACGCGTGGGCGCAATCCTCGGCCAGACGCCTCCCGAAATCGAATGGCTGGATGATGCCGCCATTGCCGAAAGACTTAGGGTGTTGCGGGCTGACCACTCGGCCTGGCGCATTCCGCGGGATACCGGCCAGTTCAGTCTTGCCGGTGCACAGCCGAAGACCGCATTCCTATTCGAGAATGCCCGCTGGGGCGTTCCCTCGGGCCGCGTGCCCACAACTCATATTTTCAAGCCCCCGATGGGCGACTGGGACGGGCATGTCGAGAACGAGCATTTCTGTCTGGAGCTGGCAAGAGCGCTCGGGTTTCCCGTCGTGGGTTCCAGAATCATGCATTTTCAAGACGAGATCGCCATTGTCATCGAACGATACGACCGAGTCCGAATAGGGGGCACCTTGCGGCGCGTCCATCAGGAGGATATGTGCCAGGCCCTGAGCATTCCCCCAACCCGCAAGTACCAGAACGAAGGGGGACCCGGCATCCGCGACATCGTCGAACTTCTAAAAACCTATTCGACCAACCCAGGCGAGGATGTTGTCGCCTTCCTCGACTCGATTGCATATAACTGGCTGATCGCGGGAACGGACGCCCATGGCAAGAACTACGCCTTGCTGATCGGCTCCGAAGGCCGCGCCCGCCTTGCGCCGCTTTATGATCTGGCCAGTGTTCTGCCCTACCCGGACATTGACATCGAGAAGACCAATCTTTCGATGAAGCTGGGCGGCGAATACCGTCTGCGCAACATCGGACTTCACCATTGGCGCAACCTGGCCGAAGAACTGCGCCTCGACCCCGATGAGATGACCCATCGCGTAGATGACTTCGCCAGACGGTTGGCCGAACATGTTTCCGAGGTCAAACACCGCATGACCGATGAGGGCCTCGCTCATCCCATCATCGCCCGTCTGGCAGATGCACTCACGGTACGATCCGTCACTTGCCGGGAAATCCTGCATTCGGCATAGCGCGTGCTCACATGATTGATATTTCAGTGGTGGTGCAGTTTGGTTTTGTAGCGCCAGGCTTTAGAGCCTGTGTGAAAACTCGTGGATTCCCGCTTTCGCGGGAATGACAGGTCGGAATACAGCCCCTAAATCCAGCGCTGTCACCCCCGCGGAAGCGGGGGTCCAGCCTGGCCAATGCCAGACACGAGTT